>Ga0131853_10025102_pt1 | contig 10744 bp, 7 predicted proteins | sample TergutLab28metaG_FD_92764 | JGI IMG/M metagenome (GOLD analysis project Ga0131853, IMG submission 92764) | Labiotermes labralis P1 segment gut microbial communities from Petit-Saut dam, French Guiana - Lab288 P1 (version 2) (version 2) | ecosystem: Host-associated > Arthropoda: Insects >... | reverse complement strand
GCACTACAATATAAATCAAAAGGACGAAGGAACATAGGACGACCGAGGAAGAGATGGAGGGACCAACTTCATCTTGAGGATCAAGGAACAGGAAACACACCTAACCCTTCAGGAACATGATGAAGATGATGAATTCTTACGCGTAGGGCTAGTTACATTATCAATACGTCAGTACTGGTTTCTTGTTATGCTGAAAGCGCTGAAGACGCTCTCAAACAAACGTGAGCTAACATTTTGTTACTTACGAACCACAATCCTAATTGCACGAGAAAAAAGAAGCCATCAAGCAAACATGAATTCGACTCTCGGCAGTAGCTCAGCTCACTTTAGACTGCAAGACACACACAGCTATTACTGTTACTGCGACGCGGATTGCATCATACGACGCTGTCGTCTGTTATGTAGTTTAAAATTAAAACTAACGGCTTATCATATAGGTGGTTAGTGATCGGCCTCTCACTGGGTTGGATCCCAGGACAGTCCGATTGGAATTTGTGATTGACGAAATGGTAATGGGGTTGGTTTTTCTCACAGAACTTCAGTCTTCCTTTGTCAGTATCATTTCACCAATGCTCCATACTGATTTATCTACCAATCAATCACTTCTACCTCCCTTGCTCCTCAAATCTACCCCTACAAAATTTTCTCCTTCCGAATTAATGTCAATATAACAATCCCTTAAAGTTATCCATGTCCATGCATTAATATAAACAATTCATACAATAAATCTAACAAATGCACTAATGTTAAAATAACATTTTTCACACACAATTTACCGTGTTGGCTACCAAAACAATACCTTGACATCCCCCTGATATGAACCATTGTACAAATCTATAGAACTAACACCTCCGCATTTGACGGGCCGGTTCTACACACTGCTACAAACGAGTTTCATAATATCTACAAACATTTTATGCATAAATATTAATGTATTTAATAAGTCATATATGTTTTTTTATATATGCTATATTGATGTTCCCCACCCAGCCTCCTGTAAAATGGGTACCGGGTCTTTCCCGGGGGTTAAGTGCGGCCGGGGCGTGTTGCTGACCACTCACCCCCTTCTAGTGCCGCGGTCATGTAAGAGTAGAGCTATACCTCTACCCACCCTCTGGGCCACACCGGGCCTGTAACAGGATCACTTTACCTTTACCTTTATATTGATGTTCAGTAGCTTCCCAAGGATGAACAAAATAGATAGCAATATGTCGGAGTTATGATAAGGTGCGTGCAAAAAATAAAATTTTAAAATTAGTGCATTTGTTGGTTTTATTGTGTGAATTATAATAATATCTATTAACACGCCTTGGTTTTGTTTCGAGAGGTGGACTACGAGAATGTTGACATCATCTGTTTCCACGCTATGCATAAGACATATCGTTTACCGGCACTGATCCTGCGGTCAGGATTTATTTGGTCTTTGGGGAAGACGAGAATGAATACGCCGGGCAACGTAGTATAACGTAACTTTCAGGTGCGTTCGTGCAAACATTGTTGCGGCAGAAAAGCAAGAAGTATTACACATTCCGACAGTGTGTGTTTGTAGCCTTAGGTACCCGGCGTAAATTCCGCAAGCGCCATATTGTCACCTGTGGGCTCTCCGGCTCTACTATATTTTTCCACGTTATCTCATAAACGGCATGATTTTCGAAAAAAAAATTTGCTGAACCTAAAACGCGTGTTTTCATTGTCTTCACAGTGTCTGTCTGAAATATTTCTCGTTCGAAGCACAACTGAGAGAGATATGACTAAAAATGTATATTGGTCTTCGCGCTAAGTAGCCGTTATTATTGTCAGATTTTAATTAAACTTGAATTTTCTCGACAGATTTTAGAAAAAATAATCAAATTTAAAATTTCACGAAATTCAGTACAGTGGGACTCAAGATGTTCCATGCAGACGGACAGACGCGACGAAGCCAATAGTCGCTTTTCGAAATTGCGCGAACGCGCCAAAAAAATGGATCCCGCTGTGCCTTCAATTGCTAATAAATGACAAACTATAGGCCTGTTTTGTTGTGGAGATAGCAAAAAAAATCAGAAAATAAAAAGCATTTGATTGTACCCGAACAATGAAGTTCGCAGCACAGCAAAAGACACATATCTTTAGGTTTTAGGTTTCTGTGACCGTGCATCGTGAGCAAATTGTGAAGTGAGAGAGAAAACCAACAAGATGCGACAGTTAGATGTTTATTATCAACACTTTCTCAACATGTTTCGGGCATCATTATGCCCATCTTCAGGAGACCAAGACGTGTGTTACTGCCCTGGTGTGCTGCGCTGTAACAAGCGGGGGGAAAGTAGATATTAGCTGTAATGTCTTTTTTGTGGGGTATTGTGTAGTAAACTTCTGTCACTTTAACTTCTACGATTTTAGCTTTTTCTTCAACAGCGACAATATGTAGCCGATCAGTAAATAAGTTTAGAATATACATATTTTAGGTTTTTATTTTCAGCTCTGTGAAGAGCAGTTCAAGTGTGAATGATGGCAGCCGAATGAACATGCGGTGATTCCAACAATAATTACAGTTCCTAGACATAATCACAAGAAGTGTGGGCTCTTTAGTTATGAATTTACCCGCCACGTAACCTTACTTTCTGATCGACCTTCGTCCAATAACTCATTTAAGACGGCTTCGCAAGTGACCGATAACGGCTGGTATACGGATTTTGTGACCAGAGCGTCTAGGAACACGCTCGCCTTTACCAATGAATGACAGTTCAGTATCGCAGTCATCATTATAAACATCAAGGACTGAACCCTTTGATCCGTTCCGTCTCCAAAGTTATAACTGCTCTCTCTCCAACGTTTCTTCGGTCTTCCAATTGTTCTCCTTCCTTGTGGTCTGTAGTAGTATGATTTCAAAGGGATTCGGTTTTGTGGCATTCTTTGCAAGTGTTAAAACCAGTTTCGCCTGTATTCATCTATCTTGTCTAGTATGTCTGTAATCCGTAGTTAGCGGCGTATGTAGTCGTTTGTCTTGTGGTCATAAAGGGTGTAGCCTGCCAGAGGTCTCAGTAACTTCATTTCTGCCGCTTCAATACTTCGTCTTTGTGAGGCTGATAGAGTCCAATTTTCTGACCCATATAAAAAGGTAGGTAAAACCAAAGTGTTGTATATTTTCAAAATAGTTTCCGTTCTCACTTTCCTAAAAATAGTTCTCTTAATAGTACCTATTAATTGTAAAAATCGCAGTAACTAGGAAAATGTATGTAGTCAAACACAACTTAATCACTGAGGTGTATTTAATGACTATGTGATGGAAACAACTACATGTTTCGGCCTGTATTGGCCATCATCAGGTTGTCTTGGGAACTTAAGGGCTAGCTATATGCATGTGCGCGCGCGCATACATATAGCTAGCCCTTAAGTTCTCTAGACAACCTGATGATGGCCAATACAGGCCGAAACATGTAGTTGTTTCCATCACATAGTCATTAAATACATCTCAGTGATTAAGTTGTGTTTGACTACATACCTTTTTCTACTTTCACACACACAACGGGGATGACACACTTCCTAGATCGCAGTAACTGCACGAATTATAGGAGAGTTTATCAATGACGGTAAAGATTTAATTGAGAGTGGGCGGACTTGTGTATGTCCTCGACAGTAACAGGTAATAAGGATTAGCAGATCAAGCAAGGTATCAGGGAGAACTCAAAAACGGAAAGTAATAAAACTGTATTTGAAACGAGCATCAGGTATGAAGGGAAATTTTACAGAAATTCGTAAAGAAAACGTTTCATTCTGATAAAACGAAAAAAGTCCGACTCGACGAGCGAAAGGTATCAGAAACCGAGCGATTAGGTAGACAGACAGGTATAATGACGTCACAATGAATTGTCGACGTGTGATTTCTTTGTACTGCAGCTACTCGTTTTCCTTACATCAAACCCAGCATGGAAAGGAAAAGGTGATTGTGAAACTTCAGGTGGCACTATGGTTCGTTTCAAATATCAAGACAGAGCAGGTATCTTTCCATTGACACAGCAACACACCAAAAACATAGCGTGAAGACACAACGGTTTGAAGATCATATACCTGGTGACTAGTGCGGGGAGTATTGAAAAAATATAACTAACCGGATGACTGCAAAATTCGGCAGTTACCTGGAGGAATTACATTGCCAGCGCCCCTGTCGCCATAAGCTAGTTGAGGAGGAATGACAAGCTTCCTCTTCTCTCCGACACACATGTCCTTGAGTCCCTGGTCCCAGCCCTTGATCACCTGACCGACACCCAGCTGAAAGGTGAATGGCTGGTCCCGGTCATAGCTGAAACAATAAAACACACCATCGTTAGGTGACACATGTGACCGCTACGTAGTGGTCAGTGCGAGGGCCAAACGAGTGCCAAGAAAATTATACAGCACAGATATTCAAGGATAAGCGTGCAGCAGCAACAGCAGCAGTAATTTCTGTGTTTATTTTCGCGCTGACACAGCAGACTCGTGGGTAACTACGAAGTCAGCTCGAGTACACAAACAAATAACAGTAAGACACAAAAATGCAAAGCATAAAACAAAATGATGCAATTCAAGTAATACAGTGACTACAATTACAGTTGCAGTCCCACGATAAGGAACCTGAACAAGAAACACAGCAGCTGAACTAACAGAAATCAGCAGGCACGCAGCATCTGCACGTCCTAGAGACAAGAACTCTAAACGCTTTTTAATAATATGTTCGCCAAGTGTCCTAGTACGTCTAGAATTTGAAGGGGATCATTTCCAGTACCTGCTTTAACACGCGACAGGTTAGGCCTATATTTCATAAGACACTGTCACTGGAGACTGTATGAAGGAGTTCTGCGCTCAGCTGGACAATATACTGTATTACAGGACCGGCTACGTGGCGGCAGTTAAATGCAACTGACTTATCTGAACGTCCAACCTGTCCCTTTTCTTTGGCGGAGTTGAAAGGCAGAGCTGATCGCCCTAATTCTACATAAGTGCTATTAATGTAAGTAACATCTCCCTTCATTCACAGCAGCTCGTTTGCTTAGTTGCAGTATTGTTTTCATGCTACAGGTAAACTCGCATGAAAATTAATAAAACTGCTACAATATTCGAAAGAGTTATCTCACGATGTGTCTGAAGCACAAATGCTCGTTAATGGAGAATTGGCGGTGTTCACGTTGATGCTGTATCCTCATGTTATTACAAGTAGATACGACGCACAGGTGAACAAAAAGGCTAAAAGCGACTGTGTATGAGGAAGCACAGAGGAAAATCAGAAAAGTAATTGTTGGGAGAACTGAGGGATACTTTATTTACTGGTGGTGGAAGGAGGTGGGTCACGTTCTCAGAAGGTTCCCAGATCTCACCCCCCACATCCCGAACAGGGCGGTTTGAAGTGAAGGCGCAAAAATGGCGACTCAGAATTATTTCCAATTTTGTTTCACTCGCCATCCAGCAGAGGGAATTTGATGGCTGGCCGGGTCTGGTTCATCGCAACACCTATTTATAATTCCACAGGACGGCAAAGAAACGTAAATACGAGTACATATTCATGCCTCTAAAAGGATTCGAACCCACGATCTCGGGGTCATAGACTACAATGTCACTGTGACGGCATGTCTACAGTACTGAGAGCAAAGAAACGTAAAGCAGCAACATCGTCTTTGTCGATGCGACGAAAGCATAGAGCAATTACATTTAGAGCTACGTTCACTGTTAACCTAGGAATTCGATGGAGGTTGTGTGTGTGTCGTAAAGTTCAGACCCCCGGTCGCTTTAGCCCGTGAAAAGAATCCCGTTACCCACTGAACAGGAGGCTGAGTGTCAGCCAAAGACAGTCTGGACGTTTCGAATAAGACACATATGTCTTTCCCTGCATGGAATCCAACCTCGTATCATTAGCACTACACTGACTAGGCTACTGATTATTTATCCATACGCGAAGAAGCAGGTGATAACGACTAGATATAAAAACAAGACATATTCAGCTGTAACGAAACTTCTGCAAGGGGATCCAAGAAATGTACGAAGGAAGAGATAATTTCATGTCTAATTCAGGCGAAGAAACTTCAACACAGCAGTACAATCTAGCAACAAACAGTAATGTCATAGCCGAGAAGAGGCTTCAGTGCTACAAATATTATGCGATTTGCCATCGTACGGCTTCTCTAGTTCCTAGTTTAGAGAAATGCCCACATTTAGGGAACTTAAAATTATTGCGTTGGGAATACTCGTCGTTGTTGGGAAGAATAGTAAGCTAGAAGCGTGCGCGCGTGTTAAGTTTAAAAGAAATAGAGAAGCAGGTCGCACCAACAGCCATAATGTGAAAACTAAAATATTCAACAGCATACTGCAGCAGAAGCCAACACCGGAAGGGGTGAAGGGTAAGGAAGGGGCGGTAGCTTGTTGAGAGAAGATGTTGCGCCTTGCGACCTACTTACAGCAACCCGCTCTGCAGTGGCCACTCACTTTCACTGCATGGTGAAGACTCTAGAAATTTGTGGCCGAAGGCGAGAGCAGCATTAGGAGAAACCATCACTGTTGCCCTACAGTTACTGTGCGACATGGGATCAGTTCATACTCAGTTCGTAGAGAAAATCCCTCCTGTTACAGAACCTCAAGGTTCACAAATCGCGCCACTGGCCCACACACAATGGATTTCGATTGCACCTCTTTTCACCAGCTTCTATTTTGACAATGTCTCCTACCTACGCTAAGGTCGCCCAAATTGTCTTTTACTCTGGGGTCTGTAAATACCTTTAATTTCCATGTGCGTCTTACCATCTATAAGTTCACTGAGTAAACACCCTAACGAATGGGGTAAAGAGAAGTACAAATCTCATCACTATATGATTTTCTTCAGCCCCTATTACTTCACCTCTGCTTATTAGACGTTCTTTACGAAGTAAAAAAAAAAAAGATGACATGTTGAGACGTCGTCCATCCGTCCGCCTATGACCCAGTATCAGCGACAAAACCGTCTGACGGATTTTCATACAATTCAGTAAATGCATGTTTTGTGCAACGCTTTCGACCAAGCCTTACCTTCATGAAAATCGGCTCTATCAACTGTTTCACCTCATTTTAAACTCATGGTTCCGTGCATTGTAATTCATTGTTAATAAAAATCGAACCAGATGCAACAGTATCCAGATATTTATTTACTGCATAGTCACTCTACATGTTTCGGGTGTCACAGCACCCATCATCAGGAGTACTAAAAACTGTAACCGCAACCTCCGGTACAGGTCATAATACTGGTACAGCTACTTCCTTCCAACGTGGCCTGATTGGGACTGGTTTGTGCACAAACCAGTCCCAATCAGGCCACGTTGGAGGGAAGTAGCTGTACCAGTATTATGACCTGTACCGGAGGTTGCACAAACCAGTCCCGATCAGGCCACGCTGGAGGGAAGGAGATGTACCAGTATTATGACCTGTACCGGAGGTTGCAGTTACACTTTTTAGTACTCCTGATGATGGGTGCTGTGACACCCGAAACATGTAGAGTGACTTTGCAGTAAATAAATATCTGCATACTGTTGCATCTGGTTGGATTTTTATTAACACTGTTTCACCTCACTTAAGTGTGTGAATTCATTTCCACCGGTACCGTCCACACTTCATCGCTTTGGATGAAGTTCGGTATAAAGTATCCCCACTTAATGCCGCACAGTAAGTGTGTGTGTGTGTGTGTGTTTGTTTGTTTTTTTAATATGTGCAGTTTAAACCACAGTCTTACTTAAGCACGTAAATAAAATTATGCCCGCATTTTGCACACCTTCAATCCTCATACAACTCGAACCAGACGTCCCCCCAAAAATTATTAAGTCAAAGTGAGTTTCGCGCAAATCGCCGCAGTAAAAGTCACGTTACTTATGCCCTACCTTCCACATTTATTGTCCCACGTGTGCGAAATTCGGTATATTGCAAAGTATTTATCATGTACTAAATTGTCCGGGTGTTGGTGAGTGATAGATACACAAACACAATGGCGTGTCCAAGGTGAAAACTGTAATCGTCAATCAAGCTGCACGTAGAGGTCTCTGCGTTGGGCTTATGACTAGTCCAGAGGAGTCCAACCGAGTGTGATAGTGAAGCCTCGATAACAAGAAGGCCCTGACCCACTAGGGGCTGTTGCGCCACGGGGAGGAAGGGAGAGAGGGAATCACACTTAACTCATCTACCCGTATACGAACATACAAACATAACAAACAGTTCTGTTGCTGGAGAGTGACAACAATCTAACTACGTTGAAGGTGTAAACTAAAATTCCGTATAACAGATCTGCACATAATGTCGTACTTTTCTTACTGGCCTAAATAAAATTACAGTTACCCGTGTACCGTAGAGCCGTACGGCATTCTGCAGGTAAAGAACTCTTTGGTGTAGTCTACTTAAGTCACAGGGTGCACCATTTGAAGTCTTGTCATCCTCGGAAGCCCCTTCTCGGACACGTTCAATCGAACATTCTACCCAAGAAAGTCAGCCATTTTATTACAGATCCCTACACGTACTAACCTGTTCAGACATGGCGCAGAAAGATATAAAATTACATTTCTCATCTGTCCGTATTATCACCGTCAAAATAATTTTGACATGTAACTGTCCTTTTTCTGTACTGGAAAGCTGCCGGATTTGCAAACGATTTATTAGTTACAGTTTTAAGTGTTAGAAATCTATTCTGCATTCTGGTAAGATACATGAACCCACACTTCGTCCCTCTCTACGCGTGTTTTTTGTTACCACCTTCTCAGCAGGTCATCTGTATTGTTACGGGTATTTATCTTAGATATGTTTTCGCATAATGTACGGACAGGAAATCTAAACCTGCAATCAGAAACGTGTTTTCAGTCACCAGCTCGTACGTTAACACAAATTCCATAATTATAAAATCTTAGGACAGTTTATCTATTTAGGTCATAGCTGGAACTGCAGACAGGCTCTTGCTAAGTGGCTCTTAGACATAAGTCGGTGACTCCTCCAAAATTAAGCCTGAAGTCTGTCCATCCGTCCGTCCATAAATCGGTCACTTTGTAACCTCCAATAAACGGTAACGGTAACGCCATAACTTTATATTTATAAAAACATTACACTGTTTTAATTTAAGAGCTGGATACTTTTAATTACTTCACGCGTTAAAAATTATGACTGTGGTCCGTGTTGTGTCACCTTGTAATTTGGTAGTGCTTATCTACTTTTCGGACTAACATGTTGTCTTCATTCTTATAATAAAACCAACAAGATGCACTAATTTCTTAAATTTATTTTTGGAATAAAACTCTACATATTTCGTACAGTTCCTCCGTCCATCATCAGGTGTTTTTCACTCTACACACAGCAATGGTATATGTCATACAGGTTTGCTAACAGCTTGCGAGCAGGATCAGTAAGTAGGTCCTGATCCTGCTCGCAGGCTGTATGACATATACCATTACTGTGTGTACAGTGAAAACCCCGTGACGATAGAGACAGGAACTGTCCGAAACATGTAGAGTTTATTCCAAAAATAAATTTGAGAAATTAGTGCATCTAGTTGGTTTTATTATAAGGATTTATCACGATGCACGGTCACCTGAACGTCAAATTTGACAAATAAGTGCGTCTAGTTGGTTTTATTATAAGGATTTATCACGATGCACGGTAATCTGAACGTCAAATTTGAGAAATAAGTGCATCTAGTTGGTCTTATTATAAGGGTTTATCACGATGCACGGTCACCTGAACGTCAAATGATGTCTCCATCTTCAGGGATATGTTGCTAACATTTAGCACATTACGAAACATTTGGTGTCTTTAAAGTTTGGCTCTGCAGGAATGTACGGCCAAACTTAACTATCCTTCTCAGCCACGTTACATTATTTATCCAGTTGATACAGAATCGTCATATCCACGATTCCGCGTCACGAAGTTCTATCTACTCGCATGACATTTCATCTCTCTTCATTTCGTATGATAAGAACAGCAGTGACACAATTTGGACGTGTATGCAGGAATGAGTGCAGGATAAGCCAAAATGTGACAATGAACGTCAAATTTACATAAAATTCTGTAGCTGTAGACAGTTCTGAATAATCCGTTTTTCAACACATCCTTCGTTTACGCGTTTCACTAACGTGAATAATGTCACATTCAATTAGTACTGTCACTTGATATATGTATATATATCGAACCGAGTTCATCGTTTCACAGCAAGATGTCAGCAGACGTTACAGAAAAGAGGTCAAATTGCAAACGGTGGAGACTGTACACACTTTCGTTCATATACTGAGAGAATGAAACTGAAAAACGTGTAGCTACTTACGATTTTGGGTATACATCTTCACTGATATCTTCTATGTGATTTTATACACCTCACTATATTGCTGTTTATTTATTGCAAATTAATTTCCAATATCACACAGCACGCAGCCAAAAACAATTCCGGTCAGAGTGGTGCATATAGTCAAAAGATATTCATATAGACTAGGTCTAAGCTAAATAGGGTGTGAAATGGTTTCGACCCCCTCCCCCCCGATAAATATCCCTGGAAGAGGGTCGCTAAACTTAACATGAAATCCGAAATTCATAGACGAAATTCCGGGAAAAGAAAAGGGCACGCTGGAAAAATCTACAATGGATCCGACCGTTCATAAAACAAAGACCTTCTTGCAAAACACATCACTGCTTACCCACAGACCACCAGGTCCCCATACTTCACACTTTTACACTACTATGCCAAATTTCTGTCATGTTACCTTTCCAAAGTTCCTCATAAGAAAGTTCTATAAATTTCTTGCTT
>Ga0131853_10025101_pt1 | contig 10744 bp, 4 predicted proteins | sample TergutLab28metaG_FD_92764 | JGI IMG/M metagenome (GOLD analysis project Ga0131853, IMG submission 92764) | Labiotermes labralis P1 segment gut microbial communities from Petit-Saut dam, French Guiana - Lab288 P1 (version 2) (version 2) | ecosystem: Host-associated > Arthropoda: Insects >... | reverse complement strand
TCTCTCGGGCAAATGTTTCAATGCCCGGAGGAACACCCCCCATAATTGACTGCTGCCCCCTTGCATAAGCCGCGGCGCGTTTAAGAATATTTTATTTTTTTTTAGTTTCCCCCCCCCCCCCCCCAATTTTATTTACGAGCGAAGTACATTTGTTACTGCAGGCTGCCTACCGCCTGCGTTTCATCCAGAACGCTCACATTTTTCTCACAGTACGCTGATGTCTTTATTTTGAGTTTCACAGTAAAAAACTGTCCCTTGCAAGTTTCTAGTCTTCTTGGATATTACGCTGTTAAAATTGGTAAATAGTCGCCCACGTTTCAGAGATGTGATGCCCATGCTAAACGTCGATAACAGTGTACTAATCGAAAAGGCTAACATCTCCTTCAGTATCTTTATCGTTGCACCGTACATTTCGTGTAGTCATTCAATCAGCACACCAACTAATGCACATATATATATTTTTTTGTACATTAAAACATTTAAAATCGCTCCAACATGTTTCAATCCTAAGATCATCTTCAAGGAGCTACACTGTTCCTTGCTAAAGCCACATTTTTAAAAACATACATGACACACACACCCACAGTCAGGCGCATTCTCAGCACCGTACACTTACACAATACGACATGCTGCCACAGCACCGAGTTAATATAAGGAAATTAATCAGTGAGTGTTTTTAAAAATGTGACTTTAGCAGGGAACATTGTAGCTACCTAAAGATGATCTTAGGATCGAAATATGTTGGAGCGATTTTAAATGTTTTAATGTAAAAAAATGTATGTTTGTGCATTAGTTGGTGTGCTGATTAAATATTTCCTTCAGTATCGTCTTGGTAACCCCAAATCTCGGAATAAATATTTCACTGAACAGAATTAACTTACTGGATTTATATGCTCCGTGAAAATTGCCATAAGGCTAGCCGCAACATGTCTTTGATCAGTACGTAATTATGCATACAGCCAAGTGCGTTTGTTGGTTTTAAACTTTTATGCGCCTAACTTATTGTCTTTGTAATGAATGATGTGAGGATTTATTGTGAGGTAAGGTAGAGTGATCCAGTTACAGGCCCGGTGTGGCCCAGAAGGTGGGTAGAGGTATACTCTACTCTTTCTTGACCACAACACTAGAAGGGGGTGAGTGGTCAGCAGCACGCCCCGGCCGCACTTTAACCCCGGGAAAGACCCAGTACCCATTTTACAGGAGGCTGGGTGGGCCCCAGGGCCGGTCTGGACTGACAGAAAATCTCGTCCCCACCGGGATTCTATCCCGGACCGTCCAGCCCGTAGTCAGTCACTATACCCACTGAGCTACCCAAGTACCCGTTATTCTGGTCACATTTCAACGAAACTGAATTTTGTCTATGTATTTTCGAAAAATATCCAAGTTTTTTTTATGTTCAAACGTCCGTGCATCGTGTAATATGTGTCAATAATTATCCAACAAGATGCAACATTGTACAGTTTATTTATATCTGTAAACTGCTCTACATGTTTCGGGTGGTATCTCCACCAACCATCAGCAGCTCATATCACTGTATCTACAGTATCCGGCATTAATGAGACCGTTAGGGCGCTTGCACACACACCGGCTTTTTGCCGGAGTCGGATCCGACTCCGGTCGTGGAGTTTTTCACACGTACCAGCATTGCCGCTGCCGGTGGTCATTTTGGTTTTGAACGCAGTGTAGGTTTCATGCAGACTGGGGTATTTAAAACAGTCGTCCGGCACCGACACGTTCAGATAAGTGTGCAAGTTCCAATGCAGTTATATTGAAACTGATAAGCCGGCCGCCAGCCGCTAAATCGGCGCCCGGCTTGTCGAGTTCCAGTCCGGCACGCTAATTTGCCGGAACGGCAATTCGGCCGGACCGGCTGCGTGTGAAAAATATCAATTTATTTACATTGCATCCGGCGCCGGATTCGGACCCGGCTCCGGTTTTGCCGGTGTGTGTGCAAATGCCCTTAAGTTTACGTGTCCAGCCACGTTCACGACAGGTAGCAGTAACGGTCTCATGGCAGCTACTGTAGATACAGTGATATGAGCTGCTGATGATGGGTGAACATACCACCCGAAACATGTAGAGTAATGTACAGATATAAATAAACTGTACATTGTTGCATCTTGTTGGATAATTATTACCACAAACATCCAAGTATCGAAATCCATGAAAATCCGTCCTGTGGAATCGGCGTTGTTCCATACGAAAGGACTGGCATGTCGACGCTAACATTCGCTTTCCGTAATTTCTGCGAAAAATTCACTACAGAATAGCTTTTCTCTAGGCCGAGATTTGAGTCCAGGACCATAATCCTCCCTAAAAGTGGCGTAGTTTGTTTTGGACGCCCGATGGAACCCCAATTTAGACACGTCTTCTATGAACATTTGGACGCCCGATGGAACCCCAATTTAGACATGTCTTCTATGAGCATTTGGACGCCCGATGGAGCCCAATTTAGACACGTCTCTCTGAACATTTGGACGCCCGATTGAACCCCAATTTAGACATGTCTTCTCTGAACATTTGGACGCCCGATGGAACCCCAATTTGGACACGTCTTCTCTGAACATTTGGACGCCCGATGGAACCCCAATTTGAACACGTCTTCTCTGAATATTTGGACGCCCGATGGAACCCCCAATTTAGACACGTCTTCTCTGAGCATTTGTAGAACATTTTAACACATTAATCTTTCACGCAGCGGTACAGCCCTCAACACAAGTTCAGCAACAACAGCGTTGAATATCCCACACTGTTCTGCACTTCAGGAATGTCTATGGACAATCCCCTTGCCAGGAAATGCGTACATCATCTCAGAGCTCCTATGTAATTTATATGGGCACTCTAAACTTTACCTCTATTCAACTACGAACTTCGTAATATTCATTGGAACCGACTTACCCGCTTCCGGTTTCTGCTGTACTCTGAAAGCCCAATGGAGTTTGCAGGAAGTGCAAAATGTGGGGGGTGGGGGGGGAGAAATGAGTTAATTGCGATGAAAATACCAAATATCAGGGCCAAGTTGTGGCGCTGCTGATATTGAATGAGAAGGTCCCTTTTCCGAAACGTCGATGAGGGTCTTTATCGTTGCTCCGTGCATTCTGTAGTTTAATCCAATAACACACCAACAAATTCACATATATATTCTTTAATAATTTAAAATTTACATTAAAACACCTAAAACGCTCCTACATGTTTCGATCATACGATCATCCTCAGGGACCATACTTTGTTACTTGCTAAAGTTACAGTTTAAAACACTCACTGATTTACTGCGTTATATCAATTTGGTGCTGTGGCAGCATGTCTGTAAGTAGAAATAGGTTTACTGAATAGATTGTTAAGGCAATATAGCAATAATTCAATGTAGTAAGAATAATTATTATACACAAATTATTAGACCATCACGTTATACGGCACAACAAGCACATCGACAGCCGGTCTCAACTGAACAACGTACGACTCACACACAACACCCGGTAAGCACAAATCAAGCTATAACCAGTATGGCCTAATAATTTGTGTATAATAATTATTCTTACTACATTGAATTATTGCTATATTGCCTTAACAATCTATTCAGTAAACCTATTTCTACTTACAGACATGCTGCCACAACCCCAAATTGATATAACGCAGTAAATAATAAACAAAAGATGTGGGTATCAGTCAATAACACAACAATATCTAAAAAAAGATGTTTAATACTTCATCCTGTATTAAACGTCTTTTTTAGATATTGTTGTGTTATTGACTGATACCCACACATATTGTTTATATACACACAACGGGGATGGCTCAATTTAAATAAAAATAACGCAGTAAATCACTGAGTGTTTTTAAACCGCAACGTTAGCAAAGAACAAAGTATGCTCCCTGAGGATGATCGTGTGATCGAAACATGTAGGAGCGTTTTAAACTTCTGAATGTAAATTTTAGATTATTAAAGACTATATATGTGCATTTGTTGGTGTGTTACTTAGATAAAGTCGATCAGGTTATTGTCTGTCCTGATGGGATTTGTGTGGTTTCTTGACAAATTACAAGCACTCAAAACATCATCCCAAAAGGAGATACGGCCGGTTAATTCTGATTCCTTCTCTATTTATGAATTACAAACAACCCTGTAATTTCAGTGTTGTTAATACAGGGTGTTTGGAAAATCGCTGTGCACTTAGGCTACGGTAGAGTCCAGTTGAAATGTGATGGCACACTGTGACGCACGGGAGGGGAAGTTCGAAAAGTCGCTGTGCAATTATAAAAGGTGTTGGAAGTGATGTCCACGAGCGTCTATTTAACCCCTTCACTTCCCCTCCCGTGCGTCACCGTGCGCCATCGCAGTTCAACTGGACTCTAGCATAGCCTAAGTGCACAGCGACTTTCCGAACGCATTGTACATGACATGGAATTATATTACAATTAAAGAGCACCAAAATTTGGCGAAATTGAAAGGAAAAGTTAGAACATAAAAAGGTGTTTCTTTGTAAAAGGAACGCATTTAAAACTTTTACTCTTTCTCGGCCAAAAACTGCCCGCTTCTGGCTGATTATAGTCCTACGTCCAGTTGAAATCTCGTTAGAGGACCGACTATCATCAGACTTTGTTCAGTTTCCCATAATTCCTCAAAACCATGAAACAAGTTAAATCACATCTGCCATTTGCTGGCATTATTAGGAGCTCACCATATTTTCCACGTTAGCAGGGTAAGAGTTAAACGGTTTCATTCTCCCACTTACAACTTGGCATTTAAAAACTACTCCTCTGTTTACAAATTCTGTCATTTGTGTGCATTCTGCCATTTTCTGGAACGTTAACTCTTCATTTACAATCAGCAACCTCCTCTTCACGAATTGTGCTTCCCACTTCTGCATTTCCACACAATTTCAGACTGCCTGGTAACTGCCAATTTTATTACGAATTGTTCATTAAGTTAAGAGCCTCACGATAGCTTACAATTAGCAGAAACATTGTTTTGAAAAAATGAAACATGTAGCGCTATCAGCTCGCTTAATATAATTATTCTTCTTCTCCTCTTCCTCCTCCTTATTTTTCTTCTCCTTCTCCTTCTTCTTCCCTTCTTTCTTCTCGTTCTCCTCCTCCTCCTTCTTCTTCTTCTTCTCCTCCTCCTCCTCCTCCTTCTTCTTCTCCTTCTCCTCCTCCTTCTCGTTCTTCTTCTCCTTCTCCTTCTCCTTCTTCTTCTTCTTCTTCTTCTCCTTCTTCTCCTCCTTTTTCTCTTTCTCCTTCTCCTTCTTTTCCTTCTTCTTCTTCTTCTTCTTCTTCTTCCATTGGCACTAGAGCCCACTGTGGGCTTTGGCCTGTCGAACAATATCCTTCTATTTTTTCCTCTTTGCCACCAACTCTGTCCATCTTCTCACTCCCAGCACATGAAGTTCTCTTTCTACTTCCTCCTTCTATCTTTTCCTGGGTCTTCCCCTTCTTCTCGTCCCTTTCAGTTCTTGAGTGAAGATCTTTTTGGGCATCCTATCCTCGTCCAGTCTCTCTAGGTGACATAACCAGCTTAGCCCTTTTATCCATTTTACTATATTTCCTCCTTTGCTCATCTCTTCTAGATCTCGATTTGTCCGACTTTTCCATTTCCCACTTCCATATTTAGGACCATATATTCTTCTAAATATTTTCCTTTCAAAAATTAGCACAGCTTGTTCTTCATTCTTTGTCAACGCCCATGTTCCGCTCCATACGACAATAAAGGTCCCTTAATACACCGCACATAAAATAGTCGTACTGGCGTGTATTCTGTTGCTGTTACTTAGAGAACTACCCAAAGTGACTGGCATGTTACTTGCCAGAGCATACAACAGAGCATTTTGGTACCCTTGCTCCTTTATCTCCTTTATCGTGATGATTGGTACACGTTACTTTCCCTTGAAGGATACACACGGGGCATATAATAAATACCAAAATACATGAGGACCACTAAGTAAATAAGGGATTAGATTACTACATGCAGGGCGAAAAAAGGACGGCTTAAGGTTGGGAGCTGGCAGCCTTAGATAAAACGAACTCTAGATACACATGACGAAGAATAAGGCGGAAGATTAAGGAGAAGGTGGAATAGGGGAGATAAGAAATGGGAGACAAAACCTATGAGAGGCACTTGTATTGAACTCCAGGCTTAAGTTCCTGGCCCTCTCCAGGGATACTAAAGCGCTGCCTTAACCCTTTGGCGTCGAAATTAACCGTTTGAAGCCTAACGACCCCTATAGGGGTCATACCGCACCGCTAACCTCTAAAGTTGCATTTTATATATTTATTCAACAAATACATATACTGAATATTTTAAACATGGTACATACTCTCCGTTTTTTTCTCTTCAAAATGCAGTTTGTTTCATAATTCTAACATATTTGGTTCCTGTATTATTCACATTTTATATACAGGTGTGCTAAAACTAAAAAAATTATTCAGGCGCCAAAAGTTTAAAATACGGTGAGTAGCTGAGAACCGGTCAGCTTCTGAAGAAGGAATCTGCTCAATGGAATTAGCAAGTAAGTCGTAAAGTACTTGAAATAAGGCTATGTAATTTGACATAACAAATAATGTATACTTCTTTGCCTGACTGCTGTACTTGCCATTGGTTTTGTTGTAGTAGGAATTATGCTTGTCCGGTGGACCTCAGGACACACGAACAGCGTAACATGTTGGAACAAGACGGCCATATTGTGTACTAACTCCGGTTTTGCAGCATAACGCCAACTGCAAAGAATCCTCGCGAGAAAATTGTGGGCGTTTAATGTGTTCCCCCCCCCCCCTATAATGTGTCTCAACTTGGGAGCTGAAAGAAAATATAATTCAGACACTGCTAGTCTTTGAGAGGAAAATGTTCAGAGGAATATTTGGACGTACGAAAGAAAATCAAACATGGAGGATTAAAAACAATGAATATTTGGACAAACTGATAAAGCACGAAAATATAGTCAACTGCATCAAAGCCCAGAGACTAAGCTGGTTCGGCCATATACAAAGAATGCCTGAAGCCAGCGCAACTAAGAAGATATTTAAACGGAATCCCTTAACCACGAGACCAAGAGGAAGACGCAAATATAGATGGGAGGACATCATACAGGACCTTGGTCAAATGAAGATCAAAAATTGGTTAAACTGTGTCCAGGATAGAGCAAAGTGGAAGGTTGTCGTTGAGAAGGCAAAAACCTCAAATTAAAGGAGGTTCAGCGCCTGAAGAAGAAGAAGAAGAAGAAGAAGAAGAAGAAGAAGAAGAAGAAGAAGAAGAAGATAATGTGTCTCAACAGAAATGCGTCAATCATCAAATTAGTGCATATACGAGGTTTTCGTTTATTAACATTTCATTCCAAAATGGGTATTTTTTATTGCCCATTTTGCGTATAGGAAAATATTATATCAACAGAAGCTATGTGACAGTTATGGTGGCGGTAGCGTAGCTGTATGTAGAGCGTCTCATGCAGGACGTGGACCGGGATACCTCAGTTGGTACAGCGACCCGGTCCGGGGATCAAATCCCGGTGGAGACGAGATTTTCCGCACCCGTCCAGACCGGCCCTCGGGCCTACCCAGCCCCTTGTACAACGGGCACCAGATCTCTTTCCTGAGGGTAAAGCGGTCGGAGCGTGGTGTTGACCACCCACCCTCAACTAGCGCCGAGGTAAAAGAAAGAGAATTGTTATACCTATACTTTCTCTCTGGACCTCCGTGGTCTGTTCTAGGGTGAACTTTACCTTTACCGTTACACATGCAGGACAGTTCAAAGGTGATGGCGCAGACGAAAAGGAATACCCTGGTCCTCCAGATTGGGGGTTGGGCGTGGGGTGAACTTAAAACCGTTAAAATAATCTTATTGTTAAGAAGCCCAATAATGGACGCCGGAATATGTTTGGGTTTAACCCATATCCTGCTAACGTGGAGAATATGGTGAGCTCCTAATAATGCCAGCAGATAGCAGATGGGATTTCACGCGGCGTTTAAAGGATTAAACCGGAGGGAAAGAGAAGAAGGGGAAGACCTAGGTTGAGATGGTTGGAAGATGCAGAGGATTTACCAGTGATTAAGTTTCGAAGAGTGGGTCGGTTAGCGTAGTCGGTATAGCGAATGGCTACGGGCTGGACGGTCCGGGGATCGAATCCCGATAGGAGAGAGATTTGCCGCACTTGTCCAGACCGGCCCTGGGGCCCACCCATCCTCCTGTACAATGGATACCGGGTCTTTCCCGGGGGTAAAGAGCTGCCGGTGCGTGACGCTGACCCCTCACCCCCTTCTAGTGCCGTGGTCAAGAAAGAGTAGAGCTATACCTCTACTCCCCCTATGGGCCGTGAGTTTGATTGGAAACTTACCATGGGGCGTTGATTATAGATCTGAGTAGTATGGATTGGTATCCCTGGATGACAGCTATATTGTACTTAGAAGCACATCCCCATAGTTCTAATCCATACGTCCACACTGGTTTTAGCAATGTTTTATAGATGATAAGCTTGTTTTCCAACAATAGAGGGGAATGTTTTCCAATGAGCCAGTATATCTCGCGAGTTTTGAGGTCAAGTTGCTTGCGTTTCGTTGCCACGTGGTTCTTCCAAGTTAGACGTTTGTCAAAGTGAAATCCGAGGTATTTAACCGTCTCTGTTTGGGGTACGACTGTCTGGTTGATATACACTGGGGGGCAATGTCCTCACCGGAAGGTAAAGGTCATAAAGTTGGATCAATTTCCTGACGCACTACCGATACCTTAATTATTATACATCGCAAACCAAACGGTCAGGTCTGCTACAATCAGTTTTCAGACATCAATGTGTGCATGAACTAAATATGGCAGGTGTGTAGTAGTCAAACACAACTGTATCAACTGAGATGATTATTGATTATAAACTCGAAACTACATGTTTCGGCACTTTTTGGCCATCATCAAGTTTCCTCTAACATAACCTAGGATCATTCTATATATGGTGCGCGTGCATGTTGCGTTGATGGACAGATCTCTGCGTCAAGAATTTGTTGTGTGATACGGAAATAGTTATATTGACATGCGCGTGGGTACTGCCAATATAACTATTTCCATATCACACAATGAAGTCTTGAAGCAGAGGACTCTTCATCAACGCAACGTGCACGCACACCATATATAGAATGATCTTAGGTTACCTTAGAGAAACCTGATGATGGCCAAAAAGTGCCGAAACATGTAGTTTCTAGTTTATAATAATAAACATCTCACTTGATACAGTTGTGTTTAACTACTACACACCTCCCATATTTAGTTCTCAGACTCTTTCGCAAAATTGCGCAAAGCGATTAGCTTCCTCATGTCCGTCCGTCTTTCAGTCTGTTCGTCCGTCCGTCTGTCCGCATGGAAGAACGAGTCTTCCACTGGACTGGTTTTCATGAAATTTCATATTTAAGTATATTTCGAAAATCTGTCGAGAAAATTCGGGCTTCATTAAAATCTGAGAAAAATAGCGGGTACTTTACATGAAGACTGATGTAAATTTATGATCATATCTCGCTGAATTCTTCCTAAACTGAGACATGTTCCAGACAAAAGTTGTACAGAAATTCCAAACACACATTCAACGAGGGCGGGCTGATAAATTTTGCCTCCACTTAAATACAAACTGAACGGGAAAAGATATTTTAATAATATAAAAAAGAAATATGCCTACATCAATTATTTTCAAAGCTGTATAATTATTTTTCTATAAAATCACCAGCACTTCAATACACTTCCGCTAACGCTGCACTGGTTTTTGAAATCCGTCCTTTAAAAAACTTTTGTTTTGTTTTTGAAACCATTTCCTCACTGCAGACTTCACCTTACTCAGCGTCTTACTGTACTCACATCAACACACTGATCACCATAAACGGCTTGCATTCGTCTGTGAATTTCAAATGGAGGAACTTTTCCCGCGGTTAAGAATTCAATAACAGCACGCTGTTTGAACCGAACGTCTGAAAACTCTTCCATTTCGATGTGCAATGGGTAAGGACTGTAAGCATCTGTGTGTTCAAGGTGAAGTGTGATGGAAGAGAGATACCATGCGACTACACAGAACCGGTTTTATCCAGATATGTCTAATGTAAGTAAAAATATTACAGTGGAGGCAAAACTTATCAGCCCACCTAAGTATGTCAAATAAATCGTTTCCGAAATTCGTGCCCTGTACGAGATAATGGGGAAAAATACGGCAGAGCCAGATAGGCCACAGATGGTAATATATTACGGCGCATGCGCATTGCATGCTGGTTACCTACGGCTACAGACACTTACTCAGAATACGTAATACTTATTGCTTTTATATCTACATTGCCTCTTGTTGAAATCTGAGAGACCACATACAAGTAAAGAGCGTCATTACACAATTCTCGAAGAACTTACATTTTGCCACATTCTAGGTTATCTCAGATCTGTCGATGAAGACTACGGTGTTTTGGGTTATTACGTCATGTATATATATATATATGTATCGACGTTTCGGAGGAATTAGCTACTTCCATTTTCAGGGTATTTTAAGAATTACCCTAAAACTGGGGACAGAAAGCGTCTCCGAAATGTGTTCACTACGTACAGTAGACTACATAGCTTCGTTTCGAAGAAAACCCGACGCTGACAAGTATAAAACGAAATGATATACGAGGTCTATTAGAAAAGTATCCGACCGTATTTTTTTATGCGAACACCTGATGGATTATAATCTAGCGCGCTTGCATGAGCCGACCTTGAACCTTAGTGCGCATGCGTGAATTTTTTCCCGCCTGTCGATAG
>Ga0131853_10025100_pt1 | contig 10744 bp, 7 predicted proteins | sample TergutLab28metaG_FD_92764 | JGI IMG/M metagenome (GOLD analysis project Ga0131853, IMG submission 92764) | Labiotermes labralis P1 segment gut microbial communities from Petit-Saut dam, French Guiana - Lab288 P1 (version 2) (version 2) | ecosystem: Host-associated > Arthropoda: Insects >... | reverse complement strand
TGTTTGTACTGCACAGTCCAGAGAGGCACTGTGTGTGTACTGCACAGTGTAGAGAGGTACTGTGTGTGTACTGCACAGTGTAGAGAGGCACTGTGTGTGTACTGCACAGTGTAGAGAGGCACTCTGTGTGTACTGTACAGTCTAGAGAGGCACTGTGTGTGTACTGCACAGTGTAGAGAGGCACTGTGTGTGTACTGTACAGTGTAGAGAGACACTCTGTGTGTACTGTACAGTCTAGAGAGGCACTGTGTGTACTGCACAGTGTAGAGAGGCACTCTGTGTGTACTGCACAGTGTAGAGAGGTACTGTGTGTGTACTGCACAGTGTAGAGAGGCACTGTGTGTGTACTGTACAGTGTAGAGAGGCACTGTGTGTGTATTGCACATTGTAGAGAGCCACGGGCAAATATGCTGCCATAACACCAATTTCGTCCATGTCAACGGACACGATAGAATAATTACTGTAATTTTAGCCAAGCACTGTATAAAGCTCCCTGATGATGGATCCCTTGTGATCCGAAACATGTTCGAGCAATTTTAAATACGTAGGTTATTCGGAAAGTACGTACCGTCTGCGCATATCTCTCGCGAGTCCTCGAGACTGACACTTTACGCATGTGCAGTGACTTCCTCTATCAATTCAGAAGCCACAGACGCCATTTCGTGAAATTCCTGTTATGTTTATGTTTGTTCCTGTACGTTAAACATGTTTAAGACAATTGAAGGGGCCGCTGCCTGTGAAATACGGTCTGTAATTCGTTTTTTGAACACTAGGAATGTGCTACCAAGTGCGATTCATCACCAGATCTGTCAAGTGTATGGTGACAATGCGATGAGTGATGGCATGGTTAGGAAAAGGGTTCGGATGTTCAATGAAGGGCGAGAGAACGTGCATGATGAGGCTCGGCCGCACTCTCCTGCTCAGACTCAAGACCTCATCACCTAATTTAAGTGGGAACAAATGGACGACCCCCCGTATAGCCCTGATTTGGCACGAAGTGATTATCACCTCTTCCTACACCTAAAGAAGTTCCTGGGTGGCAAGCGATTTGACGACGACGGTGACCTGAAAGATGCAGTGCGGACGTGTCTAACATCGCAGGCGGCCGCATTCTATCAGGAGGGTATACAAAAACTTGTGCCCACTAAGATAAGTGCCTCAATAATGGCGGCGAATATGTGGAAAAATAGTTTGAAGAATGTAGAATCTGATAACAATAACATTTTTTACGAAACCTTACTCAACTTTTTAACAGCGAAACGGTACTTACTTTCTGAATAAGCCTCATATTTTCAAATATTTTATAATAATTCTAATTGTATCTACGAAATATATATTTGTGCATCTGTTGGATAATAAAGTGTTTTAATCGTCACTGATGCACGGTACAGACATGAAGATTTGTATAACAAGTTTAATTGCACCTCGCTAAATTGTTTTGAATAACTAATTAGCTGGGCATGTGGCGCGTATGGGGGAGGAGAGGGGGGCGTATAGGGTCTTGGTGGGGAAACCGGAGGGAAAGAGACCACTAGGGAGACCTAGGCGTAGATGGGTGGATAATATTAGGATGGATCTCTAGGAGGTGGGATGTGGATATATGGACTGGGTTGGGTTGGCCCAGGATAGAGACAGATGGCGGACGCTTGTGAGTGCGGTAATGAACCTTCGGGTTCCGTGAAATGCGGGGAATTTCTTGACTAGCTGCAAACCAATTAGCTTCTCAAGAAGGACTCTGCACCGTGGAGTAAGTAAGTAAGTAAGTAAGTAACTCAAACTTACAGAAGTAGTTTCTTACTGCACGTACAGTAGTGAACAGTGCTGGTTTCTGTATTAGCTTTGTCAAACACCGTGCGTGCCCCATAATTTCGAAGAGCAACCAATCACGCTCCATATTTTTTAGATATCCGATCATGTACCTTGTCCTTTATGGATTGCGTCTGCACTCACATGTGCTGTGCAGCATTTCGCAGCTTCTTCTTCCACGTAACCAAGGGCATGTCATCCGTCACACTGTTTAACGCCCGAAGGACAGTATTTGAAACTCCGATGGATCGTGTGCATGGGTGACTTCGTGTAGTGCAGTGTGAACCAGTGGTTTGGACCGCTTTAAACTGTGAACACCATAGAGAGGATCAGTTGTTTAAGAGCGGTGTTCAGATCGTTGTGAGTGTTAAACGTGGTGAGTAGGCACTGTGAAAGTGTCAGGTACTTAGGGCGATATGTAGTCACGGATTGGTGTTCCACTTCCGACAGTAATCATAAATATAAATGTAAGTGTCTTTTATTGGGGAATTAAGTAATCCAGTGGAGTGGGTGACCGTTTTGATAATCTGATGATAAGATAAAATTGTTACACGTAGCTGACCGTGCCGTTTTTAACTTTTAGACGCCTCTTGTCAACTGTAGTTGACGTACCGCACCGCTAACCTCCAAAGTTGAATTTTATGTATTCATTCAACAAATATATTGTAGGTACTGAATATTTTAAACATTGTGTATACTTTCCTTTCTTTTTCTCTTCAAAATGCAGTTTGTTTCATAATTCTAACGTATTTGGTTCCTGTATTATTCACATTTTATATACAGGGTGTGCTAAAATTAAAAAAAAAATTCCGACGCCAAAATGTTAATACATACCCCGCCTTGCTCCTTCCTAATTTAATTACCCTAATACTTAAAGGCGAATAGCAGAACTTGTGAAGCTTTTCATTTTGTGACCTTTTACAAGGTGATTGAAAAGGAATTGAACACTTTCTAAAATGTATTACTCATTAACTCCTGCCCTCTGGTGGCGGAAACGCATACAACTTTCAAGCGCCAAATACGGGAGGGGGTGGGGATCGAAATTAAGGGTTGTTGTACAGTTTGGTGCATACTGTATATTTATTTTTGACAGTTAGTTACGCTATAATCAATTTTTAAATGTGTTTAAATTCTTTTAGAATCGCCCTGTATATATCCTGCTCTCATCTGAGTCTATAGGTTGGTTTTGGAGATGAGCCATAAAAGCATATATCTATTTTGACTTCCTTATTTGGCGTTCACTTTGGGCATCTCTTGCAAAGAAGATGTTCATATATAACCAACTTAAATCCTGCAGTAACTATGCAGCAATAAGATCCGCCGACAGTGTAATAAACAAAACATGTAATAAAGTACACATGGGTGCGTTCCATTTCCATGACTTGACAGCCCCTCGTGGCCCAAAGCCTCTTCATTTTCGAGGCTTCACGATCACACTCAGACCCACGACAATCGGTAGAACTCCTGTGTACGGGTGTTCGACTGGTCGCAGAGACATCTACCTGACAACACACAACAATCACAAGAGACAGATACCCATGCCCCCGGCGGGATTTGAACCCGCAATCCATGCAAGCGAGCGGCCACAGACCTACATCTTATACCGCGCGGCCACTGGGAACGGCACACCCTTGGGTATGTGCTAAAAAAAAGAACAGAATTCACGGGTTATATAAGATTCTGACAAATGTATACCACATTTAAGATTATTAGCTTCATGGACCTATTCATTTAAACACACCAGGCGGTGGACAAGTTCCATGACGCTTGTAATTTTAAGGAGTTTACCTGATTTAGGATACTCGACGTTGAGAAGGGTTAATATTTTAACAGGTTCCGAAGATTGTAAGGTTGTAATTTTATTGTTTTATTTTTTGAAATTCAGATGACCGTGCATCGTGATATATTCTTATAATAAAACCAACTAGATGCACTAATTTCTCAAATTTATTTTGGAATAAAACTCTACATGTTTCGGACAGTTCCTCTGTCCATCATCAGGGGTTTTTCACTGTACACACAGCAATGGTATATGTCATACAGGTTTGCTGACAGCTTGCGAGCGGGATCACGATGGAACCCATCCTGATCCTGCTCGCAAGCTGTCAGCAAATCTGTATGACATATACCATTGCTGTGTGTACAGTGCTAAACTTCTGATGATGGACAGAGGAACTGTCCGAAACGTGTAGAGTTTTATTCAAAAAATAAATTTAGAAATTAGTGCATCTAGTTGGTTTTATTATAAGAATAATTCATTTTTTTGGTAGTACCATTTCTTTCTTTCTTTTTAGTTTATATAATGGACATGACTCTGCATTTTAGACAAACGTATGCGGAAAATAAACTGGCTCTGAAGATAGTGACGGCGGTGCAGAAAGAGCACAGAAAGAAATTCGTGTTTCGCGCCGTTCTGTCGCGTATACACCTGTATAAAAATTTGTTAGGAAGTTGTTTAATACGTTAATTTTAGGCGCTTCATAAACAACACTGTATTCAGAACTTACCGCGCCACCATTTTGCGTATTTTGCCACGCTTAATTCAGCGCCATCAGACGTGAATATCTGGAAGCTCACAACTGCTACAGATCCTATTATCGCACGGAGTCGCTGGTATACATTAGGGGGTAATGAGCGGTTGGAAGAAGCAGATTGCTGCGCGGTTTGTTGTGGATCGATGTAGAGGGGTACAGTACATAAAGATAACACATGGTAACAGAAAGTTGTATGTCGTAGAGCGAGAAGTGGGGGTTGATGGAGCGAATGGGAACAGCCCATGTGGGGAAATGAGGCGCATGTTTACAAGGGAATTTTCAGGTTACCATGGTTACGGGAGAGATATGTTTGTAATGAGCTGAGACTCATCCTGTGGTCAGTTCAACTTGACGACCAGTCAGCACGTGTTAGCCGAACCGCTCGCACCTAGCTGCGGGCAGTCTATGGGGCTTGGGTTCTCTTTACTGTACGCTGTAAGTAGAATTCGTGTTGTTTCAATGTGTAAGTTCAGAAAGTGATTGGATAGAAATGTTAACTTCATTTTGTTACTGCTGCGAGAATATCAGTGTCTGAAGATTTCATATATCGGTACGTAGGTTTATATCATAGAATAATGAATGTAAAATATTCAGAGAAAAGTAACATATATGGGCCATGATGCATAATTTGCATGTCTTCAGCAAAAAAAAATCAGGAAGTAAATTGCAAATTATCGGATATCAGAAGTTAATGTATCATCAGTGGCCACTCGGGGGATATGAAGAACCGTTCCATATTATAAATTGGGGGTTTTCCATCCCGTTGGGTGTACGTGCAATATTATTATATATTTGACCGTGGCTACACAACAGTGTGGTGCAATGTTTTTATTATGTAACTATCAACTGAGCGACATGTTTCGACTGTACGGTGGCCATCATCAGGCTATATAAAATAATGGTAATTAGACAAGGTACATGCGATACTACCGCATGTACCACAATGTTGTGTAACGACGGTCAAATATAGAATACAGTTCTACATTACGTGAAGTATAGGATGTTACGTCACTTAGTAACTCAACAACTCTTTCAACCCAACTAGTGTCTGTGGTCGAATTGGGGAAGTTACGACAATCAAACCAGGTATTTCAATTGAAACCATAAACACGTACAGAATTTTGGTGGTGAACCCATTTGAGAAACAGAAGCTTATGGAGCACTATAATTAAATGGAACTTTGATTATGAGATTTTGGCAGCATTCAGTGGCGGACCCTGTTACTTGTATTCTGATTGGAGATCCGTAATCGGCTATTCATTTGGTTAATTATTTCCATATTTATAAAATGATAATGACTTGCATGTTATATTGTTAATTATTTAGCTGGTTAGTCTGTAAATCACGATTATGTGTGGTTACTTATTTGGTTTGTTACGTTCTGAGACACTTATATCGATTAAGTATTTGTTTTCATGTTGGCATAACTGTTTATAATAAAAATGAATATTAGTCGCACAGCAAAAGATAAGATTACGAAAGAAGCGGCATTTTGTGGAAATAAACAGAGATTATGCAGCATGTGTTAAAAGTGCAGTACGATTCCTTGTTACCGAAATATAAAAAATTATTTTTTTTTATGTTTATTGTTCCGTGCATCGCTGATCTATATTAATAATTGTCCAACGAGATGCAACACAAAGCAGTTTATTTATTATTCTGCAAGTTCACTCTACATGTTTCGGGTGTCAACCACCTCAATCATCAGTAGTACACAAAACTGTAACTACAGCCTCCGGTACTGGTCATATTTTTTGTGCAGCTACCTCCCTCCAACGTGGTCAAGTTGGCCACGATGGAGGGAGGTAGCTGCACAGTACCGGAGGCTGTAGTTACAGTTTTGTGTACTCCTGATGATGGATGTGGTTGACACCCGAAACATGTACAGTGAACTTGCATAATAATAAATAGACTGCTTTGTGTTGCATCTCGCTGGACAATTATTAATATATTAAATTAATTTCTTGTTTTTTTTCGCGTGCATTTACGTATGGTAAAGCAGGTCTTTAAGAGGTTGATTAGTCTACTAAAATGCTGAACAACCTGCGTGAATTCAGTGCTGTAGATATAGGCTGTGTTATTATTGTAGACACACATTTTAGACTAATTTTATGGTCTCCGACAGTACTGAAATTTGTGTTACCCTGAAGTTCTTTAAATACTCTTATAGGGGTTAAAAGCTCAGCCAACTATTGAAAACTGGTGAATTTTTATTAACCCTTATCCTGCTAACGTGGAGAATATGGTGAGACCCTACTAATGCCAGCAAATGGCAGATGGAATTTAACTCGGCGTTAAAAGTGTTAGTGTTAAATCACTCAAATTACACTGAAAGTGTATGTAGTTCATATTACGATAATTCTGACCCAAGCCACCATTACCTTTATGCTTATTCTGGCAAACAAATCTTTCTTTCAACGCGTTTGTCAGGGTGAGAATACGAATTTTATCTGATTCATATTTACAGTCACTATCCGACATAAGCAGTAGTTACACTGCGGAAGGTCGGGCGCCAAGTTGAATTTTGCGCAAGTCGTAATTGAGCACAGCTAGAGATGATGAGCGACATAAGTGTGTGTACAATTTAGTCCAGTTGAAATACAAACTCCAGCGTACTGGAACCGGCCTCTTTTATCGCCCAGCAGTGTTATTTCGTCATCTTCTTCTCACTGCGCTGTAATTCCCGCAAGGAAATGTTCGTGGCACATTTCTACAATGTTATGATTTTACCTTTTTAATTTGCGTAAGTCTTAAATTGGGTAACTGGAAATGGCGTAATTCGCGGATTGTCCGCACACGGTAAAAGTGCACAGTGTTCCCTATGCATGCCATGAAGCCATACAGGGAGGGAAGAGCTGCACTCGTTCTGAAACCTACTGTGAGATAGAGGCAAATGGTCACCACCACACTCCGGCCTGTTTAGCCTAGAAAAATTCCCTAGTTCGCGTAGATGTTAATATTCCCGTGGCTGATATGATCAGTGGTGCTTTAGAACTATATGCAACTGCCACATTATCTTCATTTCAGTGGCTAAGTATTTGTGAGTTTGTTATATTTTTCCCTTTCTACCTGATTGAGGTTTCTTGTTAATTAATTATGTCTGTTGTAATAACTGTTGCAGCCATGCATATGTAGCAATATGACACCCATTTTATTTAGAGGAAGAATGCAAATGAAATGGGAAGGCTGAACGTGAAAACAAACCTGAATACCTGCATACACTTTCTTACATTTATGGCATGGAATTTTCCAAAAAACCTGGAAATTACGAAAGACCTGCGTACACTTGCTAATATTTATGGCATGGAAGTTTTAAAAAACCTGGAAATTACGAAATACCTGCGTACACTTGCTAACATTTATGGCATGGAAGTTTCCAAGAAACCTGGAAATTACGAGAGACCTGCGTACACTTGCTAATATTTATGGCATGGAAGTTTTAAAAAAACCTGGAAATTACGAAATACCTGCGTACACGTTCTAACATTCATGGCATGGAAGTTTCCAAAAAACCTGGAAATTACGAAATACCTGCGTACACTTTCTAACATTTATGGCATGGAAGTTTCCAAAAAAACCTGTAAATTACGAAATACCTGAGTACACTTTCTAACATTTATGGCAAGGAAGTTTCCAAAAAAAAATGTAAATTACGAAATACCTGCGTACACTTTCTAACATTTATGGCATGGAAGTTTCCAAAAAAACCTGGAAATTACGAAATACCTGCATACACGTTCTAACATTCATGGCATGGAAGTTTTAAAAAAAACTGTAAATTACGAAAGATCTGCGTACACTTGCTAATATTTATGGCATGGAAGTTTTCAAAAACCTGGAAATTACGAAAGACCTGCGTACACTTTCTAACATTTATGGCATGGAAGTTTCCAAAATCCTGTAAATTACGAAATACCTGCGTACACTTTCTAACATTTATGGCATGGAAGTTTTCAAAAACCTGGAAATTACAAAATAAGAGCATGACACTGTGAGAGCATTATTAGTCCACCATATTATTGACTGTAGTGACACAGAATGGCCTATGGCAAGGAAATATCCCAGCTTATGTGTAGGAAAATAACGACAAGGATTAATCAACTTGGTTTGTTTTTGGCTCTTTCTTAAGCCTGCAGTGCCCAGATTATGAAACAGCCTGACAAACATGTCTGAACGGATGAGACTGTATGGAAGAAGCATTAAGCCAAGATCTTTAGGCCGACTCTTTGGCCTTTCGCTGTGCTCATAATTCAGGTTCCATTACTAGGACAACAGAATTTAATGCTCGCGTAACGGTGTCTCCTATTTCGTTGAACCACAACCTGATACACAAATCCTATCGCTGAAACGAATAGACATTTGCTGAATGACATTTTCATAAATATTTTGTGTGTTTTGTACATTCGTGATGCTGTTTTAAGGTAAGTTAATATGTCTATAAATTCTATATATATGTCAATATGTCTCAGGACTTTCATTTAGTGTCGCATGAACATTTGTAAGATGGAACAGTGGATATGGAGGGTTAAAATCTATGACTGTCCTTATTTGATTAATGACGACACACAATTTCTATTACGCAGTTTGTCAACGTAACTGACAAATGGAGCCGGGTAGCTCAGCTAGTACAGTGACTAGGCTACGGGCTGGATAACCGAGGAATTTTGGTTCCGTTTCCGACAGGGGTTTGGTATATATCTCTTTTCCAAAAAAAAAAAAAGGCCGGACTGGATCTGGGGCCCACAGAGCCTCCTCTTAAATGCGTACCGGCTTTATTTAGCCCAAGGTAAAGCGACCTAAACGTGAAACTGACCACTTCGCCCATTGTTGAGCTTAAAATGCGTGGGGCTGCACGTCCACTTCCCCATACGCCTTTAGGACGTGCAGAAGGCAACTTCACCTTAATAGACACAAGTACAGTTCGCAAATGTAAGGTGAACAAACAACAGTGACAGTGCGATATTATTGACAGCAGACAGACACCACGTGACATTAAGCTGCACTCTCAGTACTGCATAATTAGGGGCACAGTGCTTTAGAACGATCAAACCAAGGAGAATAGACCATGATGGTGCTGTTGTTCGGTTCGTAGTCTAGTCGCTGGTGGTAGATTCCATAATGCATTAAATGGTTGTGGCGAGGAAAGGGTGAGAGGGCCCAGTGGTGGGCTTTTGTGGAATAGTTAATGAATCTTTGTGTTCTATAATAGCGTAGACTTGTGACTGTAAGTATCTGTACAAGGACCTGGCTCATGAAGTTGATATGCAGTACCATCACTTACTGACACAGTCCTCGTTAGTACATCCTTGAACAATCCTGCTTCTCCTGCATGTAACCCCAAGTATTCACACAGTCTCTTATACCTCTCATTTTTACAGATAAAAACCCTCCAATATAACACTTGTTTTTGTATTCCCGTAACACTTTTCTAAACAGATTTTAAAATCACTGATTCTATTGGTCAGTCGGCTACATCCACGAAACGAGAAGTGATGTTTGCCCCGCCTCCATATTTATGTCTCATTTTGCAAAAGAGTGACCTGAGAAAAGATGGATGATTTATTGCAACAAAATTTCAGTTTCCTCTACTAAGTTTCACTAGCATCTCTCCCACCTCAGCAGTTCGCACGGCTTCGAGGTTGGTCAGTACATGCCGTATAGAAATTAAGAAACCTTGTAATATTGCAGAGTGTCCAGTTAATGGCCGCGTTCTGCGAAAGGAATTGTAAAAAGACACGTAAAGATGCGTGCTTGTAAAATCGCGTAGAATAATTGACAGTGCGGACAGTTGCGGAAAATGGAAGTACTGCTGAACTGGAACAAAATATTTTCACTATGAAATGATCCTGAATTAAAGTCGTCAGTAAACTGCATGGTTGCATGTGCGATTGATTGTTCCCTTATAATATGCTTAGGCCTGTATTACGTTCGCACTAAATACCCCAGCTGGATATTTTATAATATTTTTCGAATCTCCATGTTATTCGCGTATTCCTGACACGAATCTTTAATGTGTACGGCTGTTGTCCCAAATTTCACTTATATCTGTGTCCACCTGTAGTCTCTGTAAATGTTACTGGTACTTGTACCTGAGGTAGGGTAAAGATGATTGTTTATATACGGCCAGTATAAGTGTTACATTGTTAGTGACACCTGTAGCATGTGTACTGACAAATGTATCAGTAATATGTATAAGTGTTAACTGCTAGCTATGTCTGTCGTCAGTATGGAAGTTGCTGGTAGCTCTGTTTGTAGAAGAAAGGTTAAGTTCTCCCCGTAACATGTCCTGCATGCAAAGAGGGAGAGTGGAATTATGGATCTCCTCATTCTTAGCCTCGGCACTAAATGGGGGGGGGGGGGGTGATTTCAACGCCACCTCGGGGTGGTATTCTGTATCGTGGGGT
>Ga0131853_10025098_pt1 | contig 10744 bp, 11 predicted proteins | sample TergutLab28metaG_FD_92764 | JGI IMG/M metagenome (GOLD analysis project Ga0131853, IMG submission 92764) | Labiotermes labralis P1 segment gut microbial communities from Petit-Saut dam, French Guiana - Lab288 P1 (version 2) (version 2) | ecosystem: Host-associated > Arthropoda: Insects >... | reverse complement strand
TCTAAACGTAACGCTGACCAGAAGGGTGTCGATTGGCAGTTTACCACCTCTGATGCTCGGATAAAGCTCAAATGGCTCTATCCTGTTATTTTGTAAAGTTTTAGATGACACAAGGTACTAGTATCTTACATCATGAGGGCATCATCTTAAACTAGCAGTATACACAAAACGGCAAATCAGTATGAAAATGTATATTTTTTCGAGATAATGGAGGATGCATAGGCAGTCAAAACCAGATAATGTGGTGATGTGGTAAAAATTTACGCAAAAATACGCACATTTTGAGTGATTTTGACCGAGAAATATACACATACTGTGGTTTTTGCATAAAAATGTATATTTCTTATTTTGAAACGATTTTAATCGACACAGCTTTTACATCAGCGGCTTGGGGCACAGATTTCTCACAACAGCTGAATAGTTATTTTATTATTTAACTGTTCCTTATACTAGATTTCATTGTTAAAGACTAGCTCGCTTGTGCTCGGAAAGTAACCAATGATCACAGCCATAAAGAAAACAGCACAACAAATTTTTATTGCCACTGGTCATGCAGAAAGCCCGCTATACTTAGTCCATTAGATAAAAGAGTAGATTTAAAGCCATAATCAAGGTCATTAATCATGGCAAGAGTGGCAACAAATTAATGAAAGTGCCTATCAGAAATTCGACGGTGGTAATTTTTTCATACCTCAAAGCACTATTTGTACAATAAAATAAATTACTCGGATAAAAACAAACTCACTAAAACTAAATGCGTCACTTAAATTTTGAGGATGAAATACCTAATGCTTATTTAAGCTGTATACCATTGTTGTATACTTTGATTCTTTGAACCCCATTTTTTCATACAAATATTTTCCATCAGATGTCGCCGAAAGGCCAATATACGATACTCCTGCTTTCTTAGCTTCTTCAATCACTTTAGCAATCACTTTTGTCGCAATTCCTTTTCTGCGATATTCGTGATATGTTAAGACATTTAATAAAGTTCCTGTTATTCCTGTAATAAATGCTGGGTTGGCTGGTTTTTCTGATATTGCAAGATAAGCCGTTGATACAATCCTCCCATTTATTTCCGCTAATATCCCTATAAATGTGTTATTAGAAATATGCTGAAAAAAATATTCTTTTAACTGATTTTTTATAGCGATTTTTTCCTCTTGCATTAATTGCCCCTTATCTTCTGTCAAGTAATCTAATCTCAATTGGGTTAGTGTTTCTATATCATCAAGAGTAGCTTTTCTTATAAGAATATTCATGTCAACACCGCCTAAAATATATGTTTGCTACGTCACACAACAAAAACGAGTAACGCATAAAGAGGTCTAAACTCATACTTAAGCCAAAACCTTGTAACAACTCTTCAGCTTGTTGCTTTACCGTTGCATCCATTTGTGTTGTCATCAAAATGAGTGTAGATATTTCTCTTGGCAAGTTTCCATCTTTTCCAAAAAACATTGCATCTTGCTCATAAGCATTTCAATATTGAAAAAGCCATCTTGATAATCAACCTCAATCCTCAATTTTCTAGAAAATGATTCAATTGGTTGGAATGCCGCATAAACTTCTTTTCTTATGTTTTTCCAACACAATCTTCTTTTGACACCATCATTGCCCCCAAATAATTCCCTTGCTATCACAAGGTGGATTGTAATATCCACTAGACTTATTCATTTTCAACTGCTTGATTCTCGGGTAAGCTCAAATCATCTTGAAATTGAATGAAATCATCTCTCCCAACCAGATAATCAATAGATACATACAAGACATCAGCAAGTTTAATTAACACTTCAAATGAAGGCACATGCTTCCCTTGTTCATAGTATTGATAATTTCGTAAACCTACTCCTACAATCTCTGATAACTTTTCTTGCGTTAGTCCTCTCAACATGCGGACTTCACGTAATCTAATATTAAACATAAAATCCACATCCCTAAGAACTACCGATTGACTATGTGAAAATTATACGTTATAATATATGATTATTGAACGAAATTATATTTCGCAATTGAAGAGCAGCAATAAGAAGGGTAGGGGTGCTCTACATGTAAAATCCTAGGAGTGATTTAATGGTTCTTTGGCTTGGTACTAGTGTTCTGTAAAGTCTAAAACTGGTACAAAACCTAGCAGGCATCGTAAAAGCTAACTTCATTCGTGAATTTACGATATTTTTATACTCTAGCATCAGTATGCCCGCCGTAGAATGTCGTAAAGGCTAACTTCATTCGTGAATTTACGATGTTCATAAACTCTACTCCAACTTTCTCAAAAGTGGATATTTCGCTACAGCATCGCTTACATTTTGTACCAGTTATTCCGATTTCGGAATTTGTACAGTTTTAGGCTTTACAAGCCACTAGCTAGAAATTCAACCACAGCGCCGGACGAATGCCACCATCCACTCTATATGCATCGTCACCACAAAGGAAAATTTCACCGAAATAGCCGATACTTCCAGTAGTATGCATACCTTGTCCGCCAGGTGAGCGCAGCCACCACCAATCATCTGACCCTTTAGTACTCTTCACTTTCCTTGCATCATTGAATGAGTCAAAAATGCAATCCCCATATTGTAAATGACAATTTTCATCACAAGGTGTGATTTTGTCCTCTTCCGCCCAATACCAGCCTTTTTTGTTCTCCAAATCACCACTATCACCAAAGTATCGGATTACTTCATCGTAGCTTAATAAAAACACTTTATCAAATGTTGAATTTCCCCATTTTGTATCATACCACGGATTATCACGGTCGTTTAGCTTTGTTTTTATAATCCGTGATTTCTCTGCTTCAGTAAAACTCTCGTAAAATTCTCCATTAAGATATTGCCTTAGATTACAATGCTCCCATGTAATATCAGCCCTGTGATCGTGGTAAGGTGCTTTACCAATGGTGGCTTCCGAAATAATAAGTGCACTGCTACTATTTGTTTGTTATACAATCCATTGACGATTACCCAAATAAATAACATCGCCAACTTTAATAGTGTTTGGCATTAATATTGAATCAATTGAGCTATTTAGTAATCTTGATAACAATGGAAGTAATGCTGTTTCGGGTAAAGTGTGTCCATTTTCCCATTTGCTGATTGCCTGTGGGGAAATCCCCAATTTCTCAGCCAATTCCTCTTGAGTAAAGCCATTTTCCTTGCGTAGAAATGCAATATGATTGCCTACACCTATATTATTAAGCATAAAATCCCTCCGTTTTTACTTTCGTTTATTTTTAGACATTTTAATATTAACACTAGCTTAACTATATAACCATACAATGTAGGTTGCGTTTTTGGCTAACAACTTAACTTTTATTTAAGTTGACTATTCAGATTTTTACTCAAATTGTTGTATTGTCAGTGAGCATGCGGTATAATGAATAGCAACAGGTTAAAGCTTATAGTCTGTTGGCTAAGATGCAGAATGTTGATAAGTAACTGGAAACATAATGAGGTGAAGGCTGATGTTAAGAATTCCTTATGGTGTGAGTAACTTTGAGCGAATTAGAACAAAGAACTTCTTATACGTGGATAAGTCACATTTTATCGAAAAAATCGAGACTATTAGTTGTTTGGTGCATTTGCGACCGAGAAGATTTGGAAAGAGCTTATTTTTAAGCATGCTTGATCGTTATTATGATGTTAAATCAACAGAAAGTTTTGACAAACTATTTACGGGCTTGTACATACATGAGTTCCCGACAAACTATCGAAACAGTTATTACATGTTGCGATTTAATTTTTCAGGAATTCAAAATACTAAAATGGAAGGCTTGGAAGAAGGTTTTGTAAGAAAAGTAAAAGATGGTGCACAACAGTTTATTAATAGATATAAATTTGATATTAAATTGTCAGAAGAAAAATCGGCTGCTGATATTTTGAGCTACTTACTTACTAGTTTTGATAGCTTAGAATTATCAAACAAAATTTATATTCTGATAGATGAATACGATCATTTTACCAATTCATTGCTAAGTGGAGATGGTGAGGATTTTTTATCTATTCTTAGACGTGGTGGATTTGTCCGCTCCTTTTATGAAGTGATCAAAGAGCGGACAGAAGGTGGCATTGTAGAGCGAATCTTTATCACAGGTGTTATGTCGGTGACACTTGATAGCATGACGAGTGGTTTTAATATTGCCACGAAAATTACTACAGAGACTGGTTTCGCAGATATGATGGGATTTACTGATGATGAAGTAAAAGATTTACTAAGTCTGTCTTACTTAAAATCAGAGAGGTCAAAAGAGTCAGTAGAATTAGCCGAAGAAGAGCAAGCAACAATTTATGAAATTTTTCAGCAGAACTATAATGGTTATTTATTTTCTAAGAGGAGTTCCGTAAAAGTATTTAACTCAACACTTATCATGCATTACTTGCAGAGTTATTTACCAGATAAACTGCCACCAGAAAGCCTTGAAGATGATAATTTAAATCAGACTGGAACAACTATTGAAAGCATTGTCGAATTGAAGAATTGTGAACAAAATTATCAAGTAATTGAAGAGATTATTAACAATAAGCAAGTAGATGGAACACTTCAACCATTTATCAATATTGATGAAAAGTTTGATAAAAATGATTTTATTACATTATTATTTAATATAGGTTTGTTGACAATTAAAGGGTTTGATATGATCATGCAATTTGAAATGCCAAACAAAATAATTGAAAATATCTATCTGCAGTATTTGAGTGGTTTGGTCCAAAAGCAATCGAATTATACGATAGACATCGCAAAGCAACAACTCGCAATTATTGAAGTAGGAAGAAAAGGCGAAATCACAGCATTAACAGCACTTGTAAGTGAATTCTTATCCCATACTTCACCTCGTAACGCAATAAAATTCGATGAGAAATACATTAAACTAGTATATATGATGCTCTTAGCTTATAGCGATCAGTTTACAATCTATGATGAGCTTCCATCACTTCAAGGCTTTAACGATTTATTAATTCAAAAAGCGCCAAACTCAACAGCAAGATATGAAATCTTAATAGAATTGAAATATCTTAAAAAAGGCGACACTACTGAGGCAAAAATTGAGAAAAAATTAGCTGATGGAGTTCGTCAAATTGAACAATACATGGGTGATGCACGGTTGGCAAAGCTAGAAAGCTTGAAGAAGTTTGTCGTTGTTTTTTCAGGCTTTGAGCCCGTTAGATTGCTGGAATTGTAAAAAATCATTCAACATTTATTAGAGTCATTTACAGTGATGATCATGTGGCTGAGAACCTTACTTGTATTGGGTAAGGTTTTTTGTTGTCAAAGCTCTCTAATAATTATCCAAAAAGAGAGGACAAAGCTTTAAGGGTAGGTTATACTAGTCACTAGGAAAAATTATAGGAGTGACTGTTTGATGAATGATATGATTATTACAGTAGAAAATTTAACGAAATCCTACAAGGATGTACCTGTTCTTAAGGGTGTCGATTTCGCAGTTAAAAGAGGGGGGATTTTTACGCTTTTGGGTTCTAATGGTGCCGGAAAAACCACAACGGTAAAAATACTCTCCACATTACTAACCGCTGATGGTGGCGAGATTAAAATAGATGGCGTGAGTATAGATCAACCTAAAAAAATAAAAGAAAAAATTAGCCTGACAGGTCAATATGCATCTGTAGATGAAATGTTAACAGGCAGAGAAAACATGGATATGATCTGTGCACTACGAGATGTGACTAATAGAAAAGAATTGATCCACAACTTACTAGATCAGTTTGAGCTTGCTGAATCAGCTGATCGAAAAGTAGCTACCTATTCTGGTGGTATGAGGCGTAAGTTAGATATTGCCATGAGTTTAATCGGCACCCCTGCGATTATCTTTTTAGATGAACCGACAACGGGACTTGATCCGCAAAGTCGGCTCGTATTATGGGATACGATAAAAATGCTCGCTGAGGATGGCACAACTATTTTCTTAACTACCCAATACCTAGATGAAGCAGAGCGTTTAGCTGACTATATTGCGATTTTAAATGAGGGAAGGATTATTGCTGAGGGAAATATGGAAGAATTAAAGAAAAGTATGCCGAGGAGCGTTATTGAATTTTCTTTTGCAGAAGTTTCAGCACTAGAAAAAGCGACGAATTTATTACATGGGTATAACGTACGTGCCGATAAAGACGCTTTGATATTAGCAGTAGCCATAAATGATAGTATCGACCAAATGGCGGAGGTATTAAACTGTCTAAAAGCCGGTTGTATCAATGTTTCTCGTTTTGAACAAAAATTGCCTACATTAGAAGATGTCTTCTTGAACTTAATCAATGAGAAAGGGCGGTTAGCGTAATATGAAAAAAGTAATACAAGATATTTTAACGATGTCAAAACGCTGTTTGCGGCTATCTTTTCGAAATCCTGAGACCGTGATGGGAGCAATCGTCGTTACGCCGATGATGATGGTATTTATCTTCGTTTATTTATTAGGATCGGGCATTGAAGATCGGCAAGCTTATGTAAATGCCCAAGTACCCAGCTTGATTGTTCTTGTTTTAGGATTTAGCGCTGCTTATACTGCCTGGAATATCAATAGTGATCTGCGAAATGGCATTATTTCCCGCTTTTGCTCTATGCCCATTGTCCAATCATCTGTCTTGATTGGTCATGTAGTCGCCTCCCTTGTGCGTTCTGCTTTGACCGTGGTAACTGTAGTCGGATCAGCATTTATTGTTGGTTTCCGTCCTGAGGCGAGCGTCTTAGATTGGCTAGCCATCAGTGGTATTTCAATGCTTATTGTCCTGTTCATGACTTGGATTTTCATTTTTGTGGGCTTGGTCGCGAAAACAGCTGAAGTTGTGACTTCTTATAGTATGATTATTCAATTTTTGCCTTTTTTAAGTGGGGGCTTTGCTGAGCCTGAAAATCTTATAGCACCACTAAGATTTATCTTTAGACACCAACCTTTTACGCCGATAATTGACGCAATTAGAGGACTTGTGATGGGGGTGGGGAGTGGTAGTGATATTATTCTTGCTGCTGTTTGGTGTTTCGCTCTATTGTTAGTATTCTATATGCTTTCAATGCATACATATAAACGTAAAGTTAGTTAGCAAGTTTGCCGTGGAGGTAGTATTTTTTTGTAGCCAAAACGTGTTTTAAACGTTATAAAGCAACCAAAAAGCCTGGTGTAGACGCACCAGACCAGAGTTGAAATACTCAAAGAGTAACCAGTTTTCAAATATTGGTTGCTCACCCTTGTTGTTATTATAATAATATATTATGTGCTAGATGTCAAGGGTTATTCGATTAGCTGAAGAAGATGGAGCTGTCTAATTAGGAATATAGATAGCTCTTTTAAAATGGGATTTTTGTTTAAATTTAATCTTGACAACGTAAAGATAGCGTGTTATAATCTTTACATTGTCAAGATTGGAGGCGAGATTATGAGTAGTAAATCATATCATCATGGGAATTTACGCAACACTATGATTGAAAAAGGAATTGAGCTAATAAACGAACATGGAACACAAACTATTTCACTTCGTAAGATAGCGGCAGCTTGTGAAGTCAGCCATGCGGCTCCTTATAGCCATTTTGCAAATAAGAAGGAGTTGCTCTTGGCTATCGAAAACCACATTACAGAAAAATTTTCCGCTGTATTGAAAGAATCAGTGCAAGAAACTGGTGAAACTCCCGAAGGACTTTTCCATATGTGCTGTGCTTATGTATTTTTTTTTGCACGGAATCCGGAATATTTTCATTTTATCTTCTCACGATCAGATATTTATGTTGGCGATGATCATGAATATGAGCCCTATGACTTTTACATGGCGTTCATGAAAAAAATGTTTGACAAGATGGACTATCCGCAAGAGCTGCGATTAAAAACTGTAACTGCTCAATGGGCGATGATTCATGGGTTGGCATCTCTTACAGTAATGTCAGAACCTGATAAAATCCATGAATGGGAAGAAATAGTTCCAGATATCTTATCAAATAATTACTTAATTATGAAATAGGAGGATTCACCTAATGTTTAAACTATTCAAACAGAATAAAATGTTTCGTGTGCTGCTAATGTACCAGTTTTTTTCATCTATTGGTGGTGCTATGTTTTCGATGTTTATTTTGCTCTCTGTGCATCTTATCTACCAGAACCCAATATATACAGGTATTGCCGGATTTTTGATGGCTGCTCCGCGTATTATTTCTTTTGCCGTAGGGCCTGTTGTTGATAGGCGTAACAAAATAACTATTATGCGGTTAACAACGTTTTTAGAGTTTTTAGTACTATCACTTCTAGCCTTCACTCCTTTACAAGAGCATCTCGGAGTCTTGTTTATGTTTGCTGTTATATTTGCTTATAACATAGCTGCTCTTTTCGAGAATCCAGCGGGGACAGCCCTCTTACCGCAAATCGTTCATGAAGAAGAAATATTACAAGCAAACTCGTTAATAGATAGTGTAGCCATGGTTGGTGGGATTGCCATTGGTGTTGTATTGTTCACATCTTTAGCAGGAGAGATTAACTTTAGCTTTTTATATGGCTTTTCTGCGGTTTTTGTGGCTTTGGCATTCGTCTCTTCTTTGTTTTTGCGAATTGTTACTGTAAAAGAAAGCACAGAAGAACCGCCACCATCAAACTATTTGCAAGATTTAAAAGAAGGTGCCAAGTTTATTAAACGTAATATTTTGTTATATACAATCCTTGCTGTTGTGGCAATAGATTTCTTTGGAGAAATTGCTTATGTCAATAGACCTATGTTTCTTGAATATCATGTCGGTGCCCAGGGTTATGTACTTTTTTCACTTATGACTTTAGTTGGCGGAGTCATTGCTTCTTCTTTTGTCGGTATGCTAGGTAATAAATTTAAAGTAGGGAAGTTTGTTTTTACACTGCTTCTGTTGTCGGGCGTAGTCCGTATTGTATTTGCATTGCTAGTGCCTATCCAGTTAATTGGGGCACTTATTTCAATGATCAGTTTCGCTGCCTTAGCTTTTTCTGCTGATATAATTTTTTCATCTTTAAACCAAAAAATACCTCCAAAGGATATGGTGGGTCGTGTAGATACAATTTCAAGAACATTTGTCGCCATTTTTATTGCCATTGGCGCTTTTGCTGGAGGATTTTTGGGTAGCATTGTGCCGGATGCAGGCCATATATTTATCTACCAAGGTATAAGCTATGTGGTGATTGGTGTAGTTATAATATTGATATCAAGCATCAGAAAACTCCCGAAGATGAACGAAATTAAAAAATCTGATAGCTAGTGCAGACGTATTGTGTATTTTGAATCTTTCAGTCAATTATTTACAAAATGCTCAATAAAATACTTGCAAATTAATCAATAAATCATTAACAAAACACTTAATAGAAACATTGCATTTTACTCATTAGATGTGGTAAAATGACTACACGAGGTGTTTGACATGTATAAAAAACGTTTGATAGATGATATGTTGTTAGAGTACAAAAAAAGCAAATTTGCAATTCTAGTCGAAGGAGCAAAGGCGACTGGGAAAACTACTACCTGTGAAGAAATAACAGAGGAATCATTTTATTTAGATCAACCGATTCAAAGAGAAGTGATTGAGAGCAATCCTCAAATGGTATTTGCTAGTGGTAAGGATGTTTTGCTCGATGAATGGCAACGATTGCCAGAAATATGGGAAATAGTCCGTCGTAAGGTTGATGAAGGAACTTACCAGGGTGCTATTCTTATGACTGGTTCATCACCTAGTTTGCAGCCAAGAATTCACAGTGGTTCTGGTCGAATTTTAAGGTTCAAAATGCGACCACTAAGTATTGAAGAACGAGAGCTGGATGTTGCAAAGATAAAATTGTCTCACTTGCTAACCGGTAACATCGAAGAAGCGTTTACTTATCAAACAGCTGTCACATTAGATCATTATTTGGATGAAATTTTTAACTCTGGATTTCCAGGAATTCGGTTAGAGCCGGAGAAATTTCGTGTTAGATCAATCCAAAGTTACATTGATAATATTATCCATCATGATCTGCTCGAACAAGAGATTAAGGTAAGAAAACCGCAATCAATGAAGGCATGGTTAACTGCTTATGCAGCAGCGACGGCAACAAATGCCAGCAGTTCGACCATTGCTGAGGCTGCATTTGCTGATGATGGGGGTGCAGTTTCAGCTAATACGATCCAATCTTATAAAGAAATATTGCAAGGAATCGGTGTTATTGAGCAAGTACTAGCATGGTTACCTCTTGGTTCGCTCTTTTCTAATTTAGGCAAGACACCGAAACATTTCTTAGTTGATCCAGCAATCGCTGTAACTCTACTCAATGTGACAAAGAAGAATATTTTGCAAGGACGACGGTTACCTAAAACAATAGGGAAGTTAAATAAAACTTTTTTAGGTCAGTTGTTTGAATCTCTTGTTTATCAGTCTTTAGCGACTTATACAGACATTTGTGAGGCTCATCTGTCCCATTTGCGATTGCGAGGTGGGGAGAAAGAGATCGATTTTATTGTTCAAAAAGAAGATACGCTTATTGCAGTCGAGGTTAAATCAAAGGCAAAAATTGAAGGAAAAGATGTTGCTAGCTTACATTGGTTTGAGCAGAAAGTAAATAAAGAGTATGATGTTGTGAAAGTAGTTATCAATGCAGGACCATATGCTTACAAGCGAATCGATGGTGTGATTGTTGTTCCGTTGGCATTGTTAGGTTGTTAGGTTGTGGTGTGAGTTTGAATTGCTTTAAAAATCTAAAAAACGAGTTGATTTTAGGTCAACTCGTTTTTGCATTTTAATAAATTGTGTCAATTGTTCGAGT
>Ga0131853_10025094_pt1 | contig 10745 bp, 11 predicted proteins | sample TergutLab28metaG_FD_92764 | JGI IMG/M metagenome (GOLD analysis project Ga0131853, IMG submission 92764) | Labiotermes labralis P1 segment gut microbial communities from Petit-Saut dam, French Guiana - Lab288 P1 (version 2) (version 2) | ecosystem: Host-associated > Arthropoda: Insects >... | reverse complement strand
TGAATTGAATCCCATCGAAAACTTCTGGTCTTCGTTGAAATCTAAACTTAAAAAGATTTTTCCTCTTTTTTCTTCTTTTGATGATGCTCTTTGTTATTGTTTTACTCTGAAATGACTATACCTGTTTGATGTATACCACTTTCAACATTAAAATTTGCTGTTACATCATTTCGAAATAGGTGATTATTTGGATGTAAATCATGAGGCTATCTATTAAATGTGTGGGCTTTCATACTACCAGAAAGAACAATACACGCAACTACTCTCTGCACACCACTATTACGATTTTCTAAAATGAGGTCTATTCTAACATTCTATGATATAGCAAGCGACATTCAAAATCGTGATTGCCTTCATTTTTAATTCAGCCTGAAGCCGCTGAATTAAAAATTTGCCATTCACGTTTTTCATTGTCGTCTGCTATAACCATTATGAATAGCTTGTCTAGTGGTACTTTCAAAAGAAAACCAATTTTCTCTTAAATTTATGCTATCCGAAACACCATTTATCACAAATTGCATAGTCTCTGGAATTTCAAATGTTCTTTCATTTTGTTCTCTATTTGGTGAAGTAACTCTAGAAGCCAATCCCGCACGCCAGCTTTCAATTCTAACCCACCCATTTACTGTGTTGGGATATGGAGCAACTATAACTCTAGTTCCATTCTCTAAGCCTACACCACCTCCAAAAGGTGGAAGCGTTGCATGCCTTTCGCCACTAGGAGTTTTTCTTATATCTGCTACCCTATCGCTCTCTACAACAACTATATTTTCATGCTGAGCAGACCCCATTACCAACCAGTTTCCCCCAGCTCTAACAACAACCCAACCAGTATAAGTTCCAAACATAACATTGAACCATCTTTCATCACCGGAACCTCTTGCTTGAATAACTCTAAGGTTAATATCTCCTGGAAAACATAGTATATCATATCCACCAGTCAATTTTCCCAAGGCAAAACAAAACTACTCGGCAGCTCCCTGGCCCAACCAGCACCCCAAGATTCGTCAGAAATACGCTCAAATTCAATAAAGAAATCACCGTGGTCAATAATTATAGTATTCCAATCCTTAACATAGAATGACAATCCCCATCCATTAAGGAGTCCCTGAGGCGAAATTTGCACATATGCAAAATAATTTGATGATATTTCTGTAAGTCCAATATTTGCCAAAGTGAGTCCCCACAAGATATAGTAAAAGTCATTTGCGGGAATTATACTAATAGAATATTTGACATTTTCGTGCCTTGTACTTTCGTCAATTATGATATAGTTCCTAGTTAAGCGTATAGTCGTACCTCTAAAAATTTCTTTATGTCTTTCCATCTCTTCTATCATTTCTTTAGGAGTCAACAATGAATCACTAGTTGGCATAGGTGTCATGAAAATGCGATTTGTAGCTTGCCATTTTCCGTAAAAGAGTTGGTTCATTTCATTGAGGCTAAAACTATTTAAAAAATCTGTTTCATCTTGAAAGTCTAAAATTTTTGATTCAAGTGATTTTATTTCTAGTTTACGTTCTTTAATAACTGATTCCAATTCATTTTTGTTTTCCAATAACAATTCAACTTGTTGATTAATATTTGATAATTCTTCTAATAATGCTTCATAAGAAACAAGGCGTTTTTCATTACTACGATTGGAGCAGGCTGTTAATAATATCAATACTATTAATATTTTCATTACATTTCTCTCCTCTTTTCTTCTTTAGTGATTACGAACTGCGTCACCATAAAAAAACAATTCAAGCGTATCTTTCACTCTATTTGCCCAGCCACCACCAAACGTAGGCCAGTTTCTCAACCCTCTGAGATCGTTAAGTAATGTTTCATATAATCTGTCATGATATCTCTCACTAAAGCTCGGCCTATTAGCAGCGTTTGGTTCATTAAACATCTCAATTAAAAGGTTTTGTATCGCTATAGCACTCGCAAACTCACCAGTTATAGTGGCAGGCCTTAAATATCTATGGATAATCAAGGCATCTAACTGATGTTGAGTCAACCATATATTGTTTTCATGAGTAAAGTTATGTAGAGCAGGCATATTATTTGGACTATTCAGAAAATTCTGTAACATTCTATTTGCAATATCGACCGAAACCTCCACTCCTTCTACGAAAGGAAGCCCATAATCTCTCATAAGTCTTTCTCTATATTCAGGAGTATTTCGGAATAAAACACCAAATCCAAATGTTATGTTTCCTTCACCCTCTACATCGCGGGATCGAATAGCTACTAATTCTCCATTTCTATAAATCATAAATCCCACACCCAAGTCTTCATATTCTTTTAAAAGTGATAATCCGTTTGGACTTAATGTACCGGTACCAGGAGGAATTAGATTATTTTGATTATCAGTTGGCATATTGATCCTTGAAGCCAATCCCGCACGCCAGCTTTCAATTCTAACCCACCCATTTACTGTGTTGGGATATGGAGCAACTGTAACTCTAGTTCCATTCTCTAAGCCTACACCTTGTTCATCATTGCCTACACCACCTCCAAAAGGTGGAAGCGTTGCATGCCTTTCGCCACTAGGAGTTTTTCTTATCTCTGCTACCCTATCACTCTCTACAACAACTATATTTTCATGCTGAGCAGACCCCATTACCAACCAGTTTCCCCCAGCTCTAACAGCAACCCAGCCAGTATAAGTTCCAAACATAACATTGAACCATCTTTCATCACCGAAACCTCTTGCTTGAATAACTCTAAGGTTAGTGTCTCTTGGGATAGTGGTTAATATACGACTATTAGTATTAGGCTCTTGTCTCAGATTAACACTACCTCCCTCTGAGACAACTTGAGCAACGGTACTGGTCAGATTTCTCTCATGTATCCAATATTGTTCTGGAGGATTATTGATTCTTGGTCTATCTACAGCTAAAAAATCAAGTGGCATTGGTTGTGGCGATAGTCGTTGTCGCCTTTGTTGTACAGCTGCCACACCATTAAATTCAATGTAATTCATCTTATCTAATTTTTGTTTGAGTATAAGAGTAAAAGTACCTTGTCCTGAATAGCTATCAACATCTTCATCGTAACTTGCTACATACGCATCTGGAAAAGTAGTAGTTCTGATTATTTCACCCTTATGTGTAAATGATACTTCAACAAAGTTATAATAACCATCACCTGTAAATTCTCTTTTAGACCATGATCTTATAGCTTCTAATTCTGCAAAGCTATGTTCAACCATATATGCTACATTTCCTGTTATCTCCATAAAACAATCAAACATACCTTTGGCATACCTTGAATATTGATTTTCTTTGAAGCTTTTAAAAATTGAAATTATCATAACGTATTTGTCGACATTTATAATATTATATCATAAAACGATGTCTTTTTCAACATTTTTCTAAAAAATTAAAAATCATTAATGATGGGGTATCAAGTTTGCTAATATCTTTGTAAAGAAACTTTTTTTATCGTAGCAAACTATAAAAATTTATGAGACAAGTGTGTAATTTGTTGTTGAAGTTTTAAAAAATATGTGGTAAAATAATATTAATGATAAATCGGCATATAATAAAGGGAGTGTAAATTTAATGATTGGAACTATTGCAAATGCAGTAGCTATTGCAGTTGGCGGGCTTATTGGCTTAGGTTTTAAAAATGGGATGCCTGACCGCTATAAAGATATGGTAGGTTACATAGCAGGATTGTCTGTTGTTGTTGTGGGGCTTGTTTCTAGTGTAGGAAACTTAATGCAGCAAGAATCAAATCCTATTCTGTTTATTGTGAGCCTTGTAATTGGAAGCTTGTTAGGAGAAAAACTAGATTTAGAAGGCAAAATGGAAGCTTTTGGAGCATTTTTAGAAAGAAAAATGTCCAAAAGTAAAGGCAGTTTTTCTAAGGGATTTGTAACCAGTAGTATTCTATTTTGTACGGGTAGTATGGCTATTTTGGGAGCTTTTGAAAGTGGTATTCATGGCGACCATAGCATACTATACGCCAAAAGCGTACTGGACGGTATTATAAGCGTTATTTTTGCTTCTACATTAGGCGTTGGTGTTATTTTTTCATCTATTAGCGTTTTTATCTATCAAGGAAGTTTGACAATGCTTGCTAGTTTTATAGCCCCTTTTTTAACTGAACCAATGCTTACAGGTATTGCTGTTGTTGGTGGCGTTATGCTTGTGGCACTTGGCTTACGCTTGCTTAAACTGATAGAAATAAAGGTTGCCAATATGTTGCCTAGTTTGTTTATTCCAATTTTGTACTATTGGCTAATTTCATTTTTTTATTGAAATTTTATAAAATTTATGGTAAAATAGTAATAGCAAATGGCAATGAAAAATGTATACGCCAAATTTTTTATTCAGCAGCTTCTGGTTGAATAAAAAATTTAGGCGGATATGATTTTGAAGGCCACTTGCTTTACAGGAGGAATTTGAATGGACACTTTATTCAAAGAAATATTAGAATTATACGGAATAAATATAGAAAACACAAACACAGAAGACTTTTTAGAAGTTTTGGAAGCTGCAGGTTTGGAGCTAATGGAAAAAGATGGTTTTGTTTCTGTGGGGAAAATAGATACCTATGAAGACATTGTAAAAGAAGTTGAGTTTGATGAAGCTTTTGACCAAAATTTTAATAATACTAAGACTACCCCAAATTCTACTGAAAGCGCTATCGGATTCCAAAAAAAGCGACTTTTTCAGAATGATTTTTTAAATAGCCATTCGATTGGTATGGATCTCACAGGAATGAGTCTGGAAGAAGTTTTAAAATTAACAGAAGAATTTGAAGTAGTAGATATGTTTGTAACAGAGGATGGAAATTTGGAAACGCAACCTAGACCTGAAAGGGCAGGGAAGATAAAAATATATTCTGAAGAAGAGGCTAGGGCTGAAAGGGATCGTATAGCTGCATTAAAAGAAGAAATTGCCGCAATGGAAGAGTTTGGTGAAGAATTTATTGATGAAGCTATTGAAAAGATTGAAGAATCTGAAGAAGAATCTGTAAAAGAAATGTTAAGAGAAAATATTTCCGAGTGGTTAGAAGAACAAAATAACCGCCTAAATGAATTAATTGATTCATTTTCAGAAAAAATGAATCAAAAAGTAGCTTATCAGCTAAGTTGATAAATTTATAGTAATTTAACTTCAAAAGCATGATTTATGTAAATTTTTTGCTTTAGCCTAAAACCGCTGATTAAAAAAAATCGCTATTGATGGTTGATACAGAAAAACAGCCTTTTGAGATTTTTTCTTCTCAAAAGGCTGTTTTATTTTTATTATTTTTAAAGCATTCCTAGTTGTGCTTTCATAGCTGCTAGCTCATCATCTACTGAAGAATCTACATCTGAAAATTTGTATTTAGCTTCTAGTTCCATTGCAGCATCTATTGGAGAATCATTTAATTCTGCCATTGCATTTGCTCTATCTAATTTCTCATTTATTTTGTCTTCCATTCTAGAGAAAGCATCCATAGCACCTTGAGCTCCAGCTCCTGCGTTTAGCTTGTTTACACGGTCTTGTGTTTTAGCTACAGCAGATTTAGCTTTTAGAGTTTGTCTTCTAGAGTTTAAGTTGTTTATATCTTTTACTAATTTATCGTGCATTTGACGCATTTTTATTGCATTATCATGTGCCGCAGCTGCCGCAGTTTGAAGGCCAGCTCCTATTGCTTCTAGCTCATTTTTCTTGTTTAAAAATACTCTTGCATCCTCTTCATTGCCTGCCATTAAAGCTTTTTTAGCCAGCTCTGTAAATTTATAAACTTCTTTGTTGTTTTCATCTACTAGTCTTTTTGTTCTACTTTCTTCTGCCATTACTCCAGCAGTTTCTTTTTTAACCTCTGCTAAGTCTTTTGTCATATTTCTGAGGTATTGGTCTACCATTTTTGCAGGGTCTTCTGCTTTGTCTAAAAGTGCATTTATGTTGCTGCTTACTATGTCTTTAAATCTTGCTAGTACGCTCATGTTTTATTCTCCTTATATTAAAAATTTTTATTTTTATTGTTCTTCTTCATATTTTTTTGCTAAATCATCCGCTGGGCTACTTGTATTTTCAAATCCTTGTAGAGGTGTATTTAATATTCTTTCTGTTTGTTCAGCTTCTAGATTTTCTTGTGCTTTCTTTTTCTTCCACCAGCTTTTAAGAATGATAAGGATCACTATAGCGGCTATGACTCCTACAACTACCATTATAACAGTCGGCCAAGGGTTATAAGGTACATACATTATTCTTTCAGCAGCACTATTGAATGAGTTAGAGAAAACTTGTTCGTCTGTAAGATTATCATTATAGAAATTTCTTTGGACATAGTCCATTATAATATCTGTTGCTTCGCCATCTATAACTGACCTTGCTTGATTTCCAGGCTCTACATACATCGAATATTCGCCATCATCGTCCACAAAGAATACGAATAAAAGATGTGCTGCATCATCAAAAAGTTCGTTATAACGCTGGCTAGCGAAAACTCCAAGTTCTTGTGTAGTTGGCAATGCGTAAGATCCGTTAAGATTATTTAGTAAATAAACATGTGGACGAACACCTGTTAGCCTATGGAAATTTATTAAACCTGCGTTCATTTGTGTAGTATTGCCTATCCAACCAGGGTTATCAGTAAACCATGCTCCAGTTGTACTTGCCGCATTTGCAGGAAGTGGCTCTCGAACTCTAGTTGAAGCTGTGATAGCCTGTTGTCCTCCGCCGAATAATCCCATTCCTGAGTCTGAACCATTTAAAAGTCCTGCTATCCAAATGATAGCTAGTATTATTACAGCTATCATTATGAAGGTGAAACAACCACCTCCGCTACCACCATGATGGTGGTGAACAACTCTACGGCCGCCACCAAAGCCGCCACGTCTTCTTCTGCCACCCATCATATTTCTTCCCATTTGTTGCCCCATTCCAAATCCTACACCTTGTGCCACTCCTCTGCCGAAAGCACTTCTACCACCGGTGCTTCTTGGAGCAGGTCTAGGGGCTGGCCTTGGAGTGGACGGTCTTGGAGCAGGTCTTGGCATACTTGATCTTGCACCTCCTGATGTTCTGCTAGATCTTCCAGCTCCACCGCCAGAAAGTCCGCCACCACTTCTTCCGTAGCCTCCGCCACTTCTGCCGCCTCCGCTTCTACCACCTCTCATAATTTTGCAGTCGCCTCCTTCATAAATTTATTAAAATCATTTTTTAGTAATATATATTTTTTGTCTTCAAATTCTGTTCCCATTCTACTCATATGTGTTCCATCCATAACATACATAAATCTTGCTTTTTCTATTACACGTTTACTCTGTTCGTTATGTTTGAAATGGGATATTGCTATAGCTTCTATTTCTGTATTGTCAAAAAGATATTTTATAACAGTATTTACAGCCTCAGGCATTAAACTATGACCCCAATATGATTTTGCTAAAACAAATCCTAAAGTTGTGTATTTCAAATTGCTGTATATGCTGTCTGGTATCCATTTTGATTCATGAAATTCGAAGCTTCCTATAACTTTGCCTGTTTCTTTCAAAACTAATGCAAAATCTGATTTACTTTCTATAAACAAATTTAAAATTTCACGGCTTTTATCTAGGTTTTCATGATGAAACCAGCCTGCCATTTCTCCTACGCCTTCTACTTTTGTATATTCATTGAAATCTGCTAAATCTTCTTCTTTCCAAAAGCGTAAAATCAGACGTTCCGTTTCTATAGTATGCTCACTTGTGTCCATTTTTACATAGCTCATAAATTAAAATATCTCCTATCCAAACTTCTAAAATTTAGTGCTTCTGTTAAGTGCAATATTTCTATCGTTTCACTTTCTTCTAAATCGGCAATTGTTCTTGCGAGTTTTAAAATTTTGTGATAAGCTCTAGCACTCATTCCTAATTTATCAAAAGCTTGCTTTAAAATTTCATTTCCTGTTTTGTCTAGTTTACAATACTGTTCAATTTCAGCAACATTTAAATGTGCGTTGTATTTATTTTTATCCCCATAACGTTTGTGTTGCATTTCGCAAGCACGGAGAACACGTTCTTTGATTTCAGCTGTACTAATTGACTTTTTACCGCTTAAAGTTTCATAATCACCACGGAATGACTCTACATGAATATCAATTCTGTCAAGTAGAGGGCCTGAAATTTTACCTATGTACTTTGAAATAGCATTAGGAGAACATTTGCACTCTCCCGCTCCTGTTCCATAATTACCACAAGGGCAGGGGTTCATAGCTGTTATAAGCATAAATTTAGAGGGATAAACTACACTTTCATTTGCTCTTGATATATGAATTTCTTTATCTTCTAATGGCTGCCGCATTACTTCCAGAACATTTCGGCTAAATTCTGGTAGTTCATCTAAAAATAAAACCCCATTATGGCTTAAACTAATCTCACCTGGTTTTACAACTTTTCCACCGCCTACTAATGCTGCATAGGAAATAGTATGGTGAGGGGATCTGAATGGTCTTTCTTTTATCAGCTTAGTTTTATCTTTTAAGCGACCTGCTATAGAATATATTTTTGTAGTAGTCAAACTTTCTTCCACAGTTAAATCTGGCAAAATAAAAGGGATTCTTTTTGCTACCATAGTTTTCCCACTCCCTGGAGGCCCTATAATAAGAGCATTATGACTTCCGGACGCTGCAATAGTGAGTGCACGTTTAACATTTTCTTGTCCTTTAACGTCTGCAAAATCTAGAAAGTGGTTATTTTCATTTTCAAGTGTTTCTTCTATAACAATATCATTTTTGGGTTTTGACCCTCCTCTAAAATAATCTATAACTTCTTTTAGATGGGAAACACCTATAATTTCCACGTTTTTTATTAATTCAGCTTCTTTGATATTTTCATGAGGTATGATGAAGGTTTTATACTTTTGTGAAGAATGATGAATCATAGGCAAAATACCATTTATAGGTCGTACATGCCCGTCTAAACTTAACTCACCTGCAAAAAAAACATCATTTGTTTTACCTTCTTTAATTACACCCATAAAAACAAGAAGCCCCATTGCGATTGGAAGATCAAAATATGGTCCTTCTTTTCTTATGTCTGCTGGTGCTAAGTTAACAGTAATTCGTTTTGCTGGAAATTCAAAGCCGCAATTTTTAATAGCAGCACGCACTCTTTCTTTTGCTTCTTTAACAGCAGTCCCTGGTAGGCCAACTATATCAAAAGCTGGGAGACCGTTACTTATAAAAACTTCAACGAAAACGTCATATCCATTGATTCCTATTACACCGCCTGATATTATTTTAGTAATCATAACAAACATTATAACATTTTCCATAAAAAAATTCAAGAAAAATTTTAAAAAACAAAAAATCCAATTAAGGCAAGTTTGTTCCTTACTTGGATTTTTATAGTCATTTTACTTAAAAACAATCGAAAGCGAATCAGAAATACGCGGATTCAAGCGTTTTTCTGATGAAGTCTCGGATGATTTTTAAGTTGAATTACTTATTTAAGATTCCATCTGTCTGCCGAAGAAGCCAGCGGCAGCATGACTTAATTTACTCTCAACTTCACCCATTTGTTTATCAGGAGAAAGAAGGACAATAGCACCTAAAACGTCTCCTTCTGAGATTATTGGAGTTATTAGCTCATTATTATATTTTAAGCCATCTTCACCTTCTATTATTGGAATAAAACTTGAATCTGTTCTACTCGCAAGCACAGTTTGTCTTTGGTTAAGAGCTTCTACTAATTCTGTCGATATTGTTTTTTCTAAAAACTCTTTTTTATCCGCACCACTTGCAGCTACTATTCTATCTTTATCTATTATGCAAGTTAAATGGCCACTTGTTTTGCTTAAGCTTTCTGCATATTCTTTGGCAAAGTTCCCTAAATCACCTATCGCAGAATATTTTTTTAGTATTATTTCTCCCTGCTTATCTGTGAAAATTTCTAGGGGGTCGCCCTCTCTAATTCTTAAAGTTCTCCTAATTTCTTTGGGTATAACTATCCTTCCCAAATCATCTATTCTTCTAACTATACCTGTTGCCTTCATAAATACTAAATTCTCCTTTTGTATAAATCAGTTACAGCAAATGACAATTAAAAACCAAGAGGCAAATTTAAAAAATGAGCGGTTTCTAGCTCGTTTTTAAATGCAGGCGATTGGATTTTGAATGTCGCTTGCTATTGAGTAATTATAGGAATAGTATTTACAACTTTTGCTTTTTTATTCGCTGATTTCACTTTTTTCGTCAAGATTGAAATTATCATATTTCTAAATGATTTTTTTATATTATGAATTCTCCATTTTCAAAAAATAAAATTTCTTCCCCATTATCTTTAATTCCCATTAGAGCCTGTTATTCTGAAAACTGCACCTGCAAGACCGTTGTTGGTCTCATTAGAAAGTTTGATTATTTCTAATGCTCCAGGGTCGCCTGTTTCTGGCTCGTTTCTGAATGTTACAGTTGCAACTGCTGTAGCATTAGGTGATACTGGAACATTAAATCCAGTTCTACCACCATGTAAAACAACCCATGCACCTGCATAATCATTGTTTACACCTTGAATATCAACCCACATTACTTCTCCTTCAGGTATTGTATACTAATTTCAACATAAAATCGTAACAAAATATGTTAATATTAAGGAATGGCATATGATAAAAATTACAAAAAAAGAACAATAGAATATCATGAAGAAGGAAATACAATAAGAGCAGCATCGAAAGTATTTGGAATATCACCGAGTACTCTAAATGACTGGCTAAATCAATATCGAAACAAGGCAGAATGTAAGAGGGAAAAGAGAATTTATCAACATAAAATAAATG
>Ga0131853_10025093_pt1 | contig 10746 bp, 3 predicted proteins | sample TergutLab28metaG_FD_92764 | JGI IMG/M metagenome (GOLD analysis project Ga0131853, IMG submission 92764) | Labiotermes labralis P1 segment gut microbial communities from Petit-Saut dam, French Guiana - Lab288 P1 (version 2) (version 2) | ecosystem: Host-associated > Arthropoda: Insects >... | reverse complement strand
GGCCTATTTGCTGTAACTTCTCTGTCTGTATGTACTGCTTGATTCCACAACACTGTAACATCTCCCTCTTCACACACTGGCTTGGGCATGTGTGTGTACCATTTGTCTGTATTATTATTATTATTATTATTATTATTATTACATTTTCCACTTCTGTAAAGAGCACAGACCGCCTGTGTTGCCGTTACAGGCCCGGTGTGGCCCAGAGGGTGGGTAGAGGTTTAGCTCTACTCTTCCATGACCGCGGCACTAGAAGAGGGTTGAGTGGTCAGCAGCACGCCCCGGCCGCACTTTACCCCCGGGTCAAGATCCGGTACCCATTGTACAGGAGGCTGCATGGGCCCCAGGGCCGGTCTGGACGGGCGGAAAAATCTCGTCCCCACCGGGATTCGATCCCGGACCGTCCAGCCCGCAGTCAGTCGCTATACCGACTGAGCTACCGGGCCCACATATATTTATATGTTATATTTATTTTTATATTAATAATTGATTAATATAAAAGGAGTGCATTTTGTTGGTTTTTATTACGTAGTTACAGCACAACACACGTTTCAAAAAACGCTAAATACACACCATGTTGTATACTTAGAGATGGACGGACAGAACAGTTGTGATGGCTATAAATCTAATTTGTACACGTGCCTCTTGTTGTAGCAGACGCTCTTTTACACTCCATTAATTTTAGTGCAGAGAATATTCATGCATGATCGGGAATCGGATCGTCGGAATTCAAAACACGCAATACCATTAATACCCCCGCCCGAGCTGGTAGGGTATCGTATTGTCAGTTGAGGATGGTAGCTGCCAAATTAGTAACCGCCAGCCATAGCTTCTCCACTGTATACATTTTAACAAGATTATTTTTTGACTCTTATGCAACGAAAAGTGGAAGAAGCGTCCTGTGTTAGATTCATCATGCTTGTCTCTCTGCCCGCAGTCACGTCTCGAGTACCCTTAAAGAAATACTCGCACCTTCGATTATAAGGATAGGTAGAATGAGTCAAACACAACTTGTGATTATATTATTTTATTTACAAGGTGTAGCTAAGAAGTGACTACATGTTTCGGCCTTCTTTTTTAGGTCATCATCAGGTCGTATGTCTTATTCAAAGATACTATACAATAAGTGATATTAAAACATAGACCTGATGATGGCCTAAAAAAGAAGGCCGAAACATGTAGTCACTTCTTAGCTACACCTTGTAAATAAAATAATATATTCACAAGATTTGTTTCACTCACTCTACCTATGTTTATAATTGTACGCAACACAACGGGAATGTCAGACTTAAAAAAAATTAAGAAATGCCTTCGATATGGAGAGATACAGGAGCTGGTGCTCCAAGACACGGTAAAGCAGTCCCGTTACAGGTCTGGAGTGGCCCAGAGGGTTTCAGGAAGTTAAGGTCTCCATATTTCATGATAATGGCACAGGATGATGGTAAGGTTGTCAGCCTTACGCACCGGCCGCTTTTACCCCCAGGAAATGCTCCTGGTACTCATTTCTGTTAGAGACTGAGTCGAACCCAGGGCCATCCAAGACATGGAGAAATGCGAATCATTAGCAGAACCACTGTGGGGTCAAATCAGATGAAATTTGTTAGTTGAGTTTTAATTGCATGTCCTTGGATGTGACTATATCCTTGGACGTGACTATGTCCTTGGATGTGACTATATCCTTCGACGTGACTATGTCCTTGGATGTGACTATATCCTTGGATGTGACTATATCCTTGGACGTGACTATGTCCTTGGACGTGACTATGTCCTAGGATGTGACTATATCTTTGGACGTGACTATGTCCTTGGACGTGAATATATCCTTGGACGTAACTATATCCTTGGGTGTGACTATGTCCTTGTATGTGACTACGTCCTTGTATGTGACTATGTCCTTGGATGTTACTATATCCTTGGACGTGACTATGTCTTAGGATGTGACTATATCCTTGGACGTGACTATGTCCTTGGCCGTGAATATATCCTTGGACGTAACTATATCCTTGGGTGTGACTATGTCCTTGTATGTGACTACGTCCTTGTATGTGACTATGTCCTAGGATGTGACTATATCCTTGGACGTGACTATGTCCTTGGACGTATCCTTGGACGTGACTGTGTCCTTGGATGTGACTATGTCCTTGTATGTGACTGTCCTTGTATGTGTGTATGTGTTTGGATGTGACTATATCCTTGTACGTGACTATGTCCTTGGATGTGACTATATCCTTGGACGTGACTAGTAGCACAAGGTTTTTTTGCCAGTGCAACCCGCCATATTTGTTACTAATTACTAACCTTTATCTCACACCATTGATTCTGTTCAATAGATTTAAATCTCAACGTAATTATTCTATAAAATGAAGGGAGTCTATTTTACACCCCCTCCCGTAGCTCCTCTAAACTTAGTGCTGTTTTTCAGGCGCTTTTCGCAAAATTGCGAAAAAGACTATTAGTTTCGTCATGTCTGTCTGTCTGTCTGCCCTTCCGTCCGTCTGTCCGCATGGAACAGCTCGGCTCCCACTGGACCGATTTCCATTAAATTTAATATCTGAGGATTTTTTTTCCAAAATCTGTCGTGAAAATCCAAAGTTTATAAAAATCTGACACGAATGACGGGATCTTTACATGAAGACCGATGTAGATTTTTTTATTATATCTCGCTCAGTTATTCTTAGAATGAGAAATGTTTCAGACGAAAGTTGTACAGAAAATCAAAACACACATTTTGTGTTCAATAATCTCCACCCCCCCCCACCCCACCCCCGAAAATCTTGCCTATCATGAGATATTGCGAAAAAATGTGTGGTGCAAACAGACAAGCCACAGATGACAATATAATGCTGCTTAGAAAAATGTCACTTTCATGCCTTCTAACTAAAGCAAGGTTACACACGCACTCACATACAGGGTGCTGATAAGTCCTTAGCCCGACCAGGAATGAAACAAGCTAATGTTTCTGTCAGAATGGCGTGAATTTCCTTCGGTGTCTTACCTTGCAGAAAAATAAAACTGGATGACGGCTCGCGTCTCGATGTTGTTCAAATCGCGCGCGTCCCTGACATGCTTCCGAGCTTGTTTCCTTACTGGTCGGGCTAAGGACTTATCAGCACCCCGGTAATATTTAATAATTATTGCTTTTTCGCTGCAACAATGGTTACAAGAACGCGTCTCAATTTTACATTATGACTGCATTGCCTGGTGGGCCTGGATAGCACAGTCGGTATAGCGACTCGCTACTTGTCGGACGGTCCTGGGATCGCATCTCGGAGAGGACAAGTTTCCACACCCGTTCAGACCGACCCTGGGGCTCACCCAACCTCCCGTACAATGGAGACCGGTTCATTCTCGCGGTTGATGTGGCCGGGGCGCAGAGCTGACCACCCACATCATCTAGCGCCTAGGTTAAAAAAGAGTATAGTTATACCTCTACATCGCAACTGGGCTCTTCTATGTTGAACCTTACTTTTACCTCTTACCTACTTTGGCTGTCTTTTGCCACTTGGTTTGCCCAATTGCATTTTAACTTGTATAGAAATTTGTCTAAAGTTTTTTAATTCTGAGATCTTCGTACTCATGATTAGTTTTCTGATGTTTTGTCTCATCCTTTCTACACATTTATTGTTAAAAAGTTCTCTCTCGGTCTATGAATCTCATAAATACCTTATGCATCTCATTTTCATCTTCATGACATACAGAGAGCTTCCTTCTGTTATAAAAATATCAGTCCCGTTACAGGCCTGAAGTGGCCCAGAAAGTTCCAGAAAGTTAAGGTTCCAAGATTACATGACAACAGCACAGGATGGCGGTAAGTTTGTCAGCCCTACGCACCGTCCGCCTTTACCCCTAACAAATACTCCTGGTACTTATTCATGTTAGAGACTGAGTCGACCCCAGGGCCATAGTGCGATGGGAAGGAATATATCAATGAAAAATTCCAATGACACCATCTGGAATCGAACCAGCGACCTTCGGATTTGTAGCACAGCACCTGAACCACTGTACCACCGCGGTCCCCTTTCCTTCTGTTATACCAGTCCTTATTTCTTTCACTTTCCAAATTTCAAATCGAAAACATGCTAACCCATTTCTCTCGTTATGTTACGCCTACTTATATGCAGTTCTCTCTCTCCACTCTTGTTTCACATTATAATATGAGACCAGAGATATTTTTCCTCTCATTTTTCTTGGGTATCCCACATCCATTTTTTTTTATTATTATTTGACACGTATCTTTTAAATCCGTCCCATCTGTCGCTAACTCAACATATCCCAACCCAATTTTGCACAATTCATCTCTCAGAGAAACATAATTTTTCTTGGCTCTTTGTCCTCATGATTTGTTTTTAACGGAAAGCCGCGTTTCGGACGCCAGCTGTGCTTCCGTATTGAGGTGGAATTGGAAGTAGCAGCTAATCTGGTGGAACCCTTGGATAGATCTACTCTCAGTCGTCCAACTCAATCCAAGAATCGGCTCGAATCTTTTGGAGAAGCGAAAAACGTCGAGTGCTTGCTGGGAACCGAACCAAGATTACTCGATTGTACAGATCTTACCAGCACGCTCTTCCGGCTTCTATAATGTGAACAACAGTGTTCAGATATATATATATATATATATATATATATATATGTGTGTGTGTGTGTATATACATTTGTATGTTTTGTTGTTTAGGAACAACGTAAAATATATGAGGGCAGAGATAGAGAGAGAAATTAATCCATAAATGGTTCTTTATAGTAGGAATGACGAAGAAAACAAAGATAGACGTGGACAAAATAAAAAAATAGTTAATGCATTTCTTTTCTAATGGTCCTCTGGGTTTAAGAAATCGCTAAGTATCGTAAATGATTACCTATATTTCGGAGGAAGATACTGCACCAAACTTAGGGTAACATTTCACTAATACAGCGCAGAAGGTTTCAGGATTTAACTATATGCTTTATAACCCCTGTTGGGTCATAAAGCACTGCCTTAAAAACCTCAAATCTCACGTATTTAAGGCAATTTAGAAACAAGAAATATTATTGTAATGGAACGGTTTTAAATGCAGCAATATATGAAGGTCCCATATACAACCTGCTGTACCTGAACTAACATCTGGGAAACATTGAGGAATTTAGAAAATTTATAGGTACTTGGATGATCCAAAATGATCAGCTCGTACGCCTACACAAGCCCACAACAGACAACTACAAAGAGCTGAAATTCCTACACCAATCATATCGAATCCCAGCTACCTGAAATTCTCCCATGTTTCGGAACGCGCAGAGTGGTTGACTAGAGCTTAATTATGTTTCAAAACTTTCTCCCAATATTAAGCTTGATGTTAATATCCATTACAGAAATAAACGCACGTTTAAATGTACACAGTTATTCTGATATCTTCTTGTATAAATTAATTAGTCTGCAGGTTTTATTTGCATTTTATTTGCCCATTTTTGAGTTTAGGAATTTGTTGGTACGGTTATATTTTTACCAGTGATGCTTACATAACATACTTTGCGTTCGTTTAGATACAACCGATAATTAATATTTAATGAAAATGAAAAATAAAGGTAAATAAGTCCAAACACAACCAGTTTTGTAGGATGTTAATGAAACTACATGTTTCGGCCTACTCGGCCATCATCAGGTTTGCAAGGCCTGATGATGAGATCTCAACATCCGCCACACACAAACAATATTTAGTCTCTTAGAACTTTGAAACCTGATGATGGACGAGTAGGCCGAAACATGTCGTTTTATTAACATCCAACAAAACTGGTTGTGTTTTGTCTTACTTTGCCTTTTTTTCTTATTTTCATTGTTACATACACAACGGGGATGCCTCAACTACAGATTAGAGTTTAACTTTCAAGATAAACTTAGAAGCACACTAGCCCTTCCTCATTTAACTCTACAATACACATGTGCTTCAGATTGTTGTGAGATGATGCTGAGATTGTTCACTTAAACCGACATTATGCCTAATGTTATCTCCGGCCCTGACCTACAGTTTATTGTGGTAACATCCAAGGATTACTAAGATTAATAATTGAGGCAAATTATAGCTTTTTTCGGAATTTGGTTTGGAAACTGTGAAATGATTAATAAGAAGCAGCCACCTTTGGATCTTTGAGGAACCAAACCACGTTCAGTACAAGTTCACTAAAGTTTTATAATTGCTGGTCATGTACAAATTTTTTTAAAAATTATTATACTTAATTATTAACTACCTTTTTTCATGGCATAACGTACCGCAGTGGGCCAATGTCTCCTGATTGTCGAGGGTTCACGATCACACTCAGACTCACCACACTCGATAGGACTCCTCTGCACGGGTGATCAGCCCGACGCAGAGACCTCTAACAACAGGCAGCATTTACAAGAGACACACTTCCATGTTCTGGTAGGATTCTAAACCGCGATCCCAGCAAGCGAGCGGCCGTAGACCCACGTTCAAGACCGCGCGGCCACCGGGAGCTGGCAATTAACTACTTGTGAATATAATAATAATAATAATACTTATTATTATTATTAACTGCAATTGGGTTGTTACCCGGTGGCAGTGGTTATTTTACATGTATACAAAATATGAAATGATCACTAATAAATTTAAGTCGGGAGGGCTACATGAGAAGCATGTAGTGGCAACTTGGAATCTTGGGAACCATCTCAGCATTTGCTTTTAGACAGAGGGAAACCAAGAAAAACCTGTGTCAAGATGGTCGGTCGCAGGACCTTCCGAATTCTGACTTCTAGCCAGCATTCCGGCACCTAAAGTAAAAACAGCAATACACACTTAGTACAACAAATACACATAAGATGACAACAATACACACAAGACAACTAACAACAATACACACAACTACAACGATACACAAAACACAACTACAACAACACACACAAGACAACTACAACAATACACACAAGGCAACTAACAGCAATACACATAAGACAACTACAACAATACATACAACACAACAACAATACACACAACACTACTACAACTATACATACAACACAACAACAACAATACACACAAGACAACTACAACGATTCACAAAACACAACTACAACAATACACACAAGGCAACTAACAGCAATACACATAAGAGAACTACAACAATACACACAACACTACTACAACTATACATACAACACAACAACAACAATACACACAAGACAACTAACAACAATACACGCAAGACACCTTTAAATAGAACATGTACGAAAGGTTAACAACACCAAGGTAAGAAAGTACTGTGTATAGTTTCTAGTATTTTTTCCCACACACCTTGCCCATAGCAGGAGATCATTGTATCTGTAAAGAAGGTAAAGTAAGTGTAAACGGCGTGCTTAGCAACACATGCGTGTTTGTGGAGGGTTGACCAGACTGTGGAACAAGTCATACAGCGCACTTCGTATGCTGTTCCGAGCCATATCCCGTATTGAAGCAAACTGTGAGTTGCCTACTTTGTTTGTGAAGTTATGTGGTGGCAGTCTTTCACATCACCATATCAAAAAACAACCCAGAAGAACCGTAACCACGCCCAAACAGGTTACCACGCTTGTAACCACGCCCAAACAGGTTACCACGCTTGTAACCCACTCCCAATTACGGAAGGCATTTAAACCTTAAAGTGAGTAGTTTAGAAGGATCCAAGGGCAATACTGATCTTGTTTCTTTGGGCTGGATAGTTAGGGTTCGATTCCAGACCGGCTCCAAGCTGTACCAAGTCTCCTATTTGGTGGGTACCCTTCGTTTTTCTGGAGGTAAATCGGCCGGTCCCTCAAGCTGACCACTCATCTCGATCTAGGGCCTAAGTTAAGGTGTGGAGCTCTCTTTCTGCTCCCACTATATCCCTTCATGATATGCACGTGGAAAAATTTTACCTTTTGACTGCTAGGACCTCGTAGTCGGTATGGTGATGGGGCGATCTTGAGTTCGATTCCCGGTAGGAGGACAAGATTTTTCTCTTTTCCAAACGGTACAGACCGGCTGTGGGGCCCACTCAGCCTCCCATTCAACCGATGCCACGGGCTCTTGTCTGGGGGTAAGGTGGCCGGGGCGTGATCACCTGCATATAAGGTCAAGGTTAAGAATGAGTGGCGCTATACTTCTACTCCCTCTGTACGCCGTCGAGCTTTGTACAAAGACAACTTCGTTATTACTTTACTTCGTATATATTGTATTAAGCCTCTAGTTGCCGGTCCCAGTGGCCGCGCGGTCTAAGGCGTTGGTCTGCGGCCGCTCGCCTGCTGAAATCGTGGGTTCGAATCCCACGGTGGGCATGGATGTTTTTTGTGAGTGTTATGTGTTGTCAGGTAGAGGTCTCTGCGACGAGCTGATCACTCGTCCAGAGGAGTTCTGCCGACTGTGATGCGTCGTTGTGTGTGATCTAGAAACGTCAAGAATGAGGAGGCCATGGCCCGCGTTGGGCCGCAGCGCCACGAGAGAAAAAAAAGGCTCTAGTTGTCCCCTCTCCAAACACTTTTACCAGGGTCAGGAGAAATACCGGTCAATTTCCGTCTCCAGTTGCAGTAAATATCAAACATGTCTTCCGCTTTGACTTTCAAAGGTCACTTAACCTCCTGGCTCACTCATTTACGAGCTTCCCGAATCTCCCGGACCATCCTTGTATCACCATCCTGATTTTCCCCTTCTTCACCAAGCCAGGCTCCTGCGAAGTGTAACATTAATTGGCCTAAACTCATACTTGATAGGGCTGGCATTAGATAAAAATGTTCTCTTGTAATTTAACCCCTGGCTGTTATGTGTCATTGTGTGTTCAAAATATGTATAAAATTCGGTACAAAATTCCGAAATAGATGCTGTAGAATTTACAGCAAAACTGTACCACTATACTGAAAGAACATCCAAAGATATGGGGCTATGAAGGCAGTTAAGCGGGACTTTTATTGCGTCGCTGAACAAGTTTTGGAATTCCAGTAGCTAAAACGAAGTGCTTAAGGACTCTCCAACTGCACCAGTAACTTTGTACGGCAGCGTTTCCACCGTAACGCTCGTAGTTTCGGTATAATTCGTCCGTAGTTAAGGTAAACGCCAAACTTCTTCAGTAACTTGTGCCCGAATAGAAGTAGCTCTCTACCTGCCCCATTTAATTTAAATTGGCGTACTTTTATTTGAAGTGTATATTATATTATATTATATTATATTATATTATATTATATTATATTATATTATATTATATTATATTATATTATATTATATTATATTATATTATATTATACTTTTTTACTTTTTTTACTTTGGATGCCGGACTGCTGGCTAAAAGTCAGTACTCGGAAGGTCCTGCGACCGGTCACCTCGACACAGGTTTTTCTTGGTTTCCCTGTGTCTATAAGCAAATGCTGAGATGGTTCCCAAGATCCCAAGTTGGCAATACATGCTACTCATGTAGCCCTCCCGACTTAAATTTATTAGTAACCAATTTCATATTTTGTATGCATGTAAAATAACCACCGCCACCGGGTGACAACTCAATTGCAGTTTATTATTATTATTATTATTATTATTACATTTTAAGGAAGAAACTCGTCGCTATACTTCTGCCTTCTCTTATGTAATTTTTGTCTTTTTTAACTAAGAGTTCCGTTGGGCGCGTTCGCAGAATTGCAAAAAGCGACTATTGGGTTCGTCGTATCAGTCTCTCCGTCCGTCCGTCCGTCCGTCCACATGGAACAACTCGGCTCCTGCTGGACGGATTTTCTTTAAATTTGATACCCAAGTACTTTTTCGAAAATCTCTACAGAAAAGTCAAGTTTTATTAATATCTGATAAGAATAACGAGTAACTTACATATCGACCCGTGCATATTTATGATAATTACTCTCTGAATTCTTCTTAGAATGAGACATTTTTCTGACAAAATTTGTAAAGAAAACGAAACACACATTTTACATTCAGTAGATTTTTCCCCTTAAAATCGTGCCGTTTGTGAGATAATGTGGAAAAATTTGATCCAGCCAGAGAGAGACCACAGATGGCAGTATAATACACACATTTGCACTGCATGCCGAATAACTAAGGCTACAAGCACACACACTCAGGATATGAAATACTTATTCCTTTCCCACGGCAACAATGGTTACACGAACGCTCCTCACTGTTACGTTTGTGCGTCTTGTGTGCATTGAACTGCATTAACTGACGTTTCAGATTGGAGTTGCGGCAAAGCTCCTAACTTCTATTCGGGAGATCCTTGTTTCGAAACTTGCCTGCCTCATCGAATATATTGAGAGGATTCTATGCTTTCTATCCATCCATTTAGGCTAATCTAGGGGTACTACCTTTATTAGTCATGAGCACTTCTTTTCCAGTCCTTTCCATTTCATCCTTCATGAATCATCCTATCCATTTTCCTTATTCAATTCCAGTTATTAACATCGTCGTAAAATAAGGTACAAATGAGAATAGCCAGTAACTATATACTTACAGGCAGTGACTGTGGAGTTTGCGGTTGACCTTGGCAGTGGTTTGCGCTGGGGAAAGCCGACCGAGCCTTTCTTGTTACCAGTAACTGACATATTACAGTCAAAAATACGTTGGGGTGCAGTGCAGTTGCTTTTTGTGCTTATGAGATAGTACTGTTATTTTTCTGTAGTGCACTTTATGGTTGACTTACTTACTTACTCCATGGTGCAGAGTTCTTCTTGAGAAGCTAACTGGTTTGCAGCTAGTCAAGAAATTCCCCGCATTTCACGGAACCCGAAGGTTCATTACCGCACTCACAAGCGTCCGC
>Ga0131853_10025092_pt1 | contig 10746 bp, 4 predicted proteins | sample TergutLab28metaG_FD_92764 | JGI IMG/M metagenome (GOLD analysis project Ga0131853, IMG submission 92764) | Labiotermes labralis P1 segment gut microbial communities from Petit-Saut dam, French Guiana - Lab288 P1 (version 2) (version 2) | ecosystem: Host-associated > Arthropoda: Insects >... | reverse complement strand
CAGTGCCTGTACAGTAGAGCTATACCTCTACTCCCCCTATGGGCCGTACGGCCTGTACAGAGCCTCAGTGCCTGTACAGTATAGCTATACCTCTACTCCCCCTATGGGCCGTACGGCCTGTACGGAACCTCAGTGCCTGCACAGTGGTGCACTTTAGCCTTTACCTTATACCATATTTATTCAAATTTTGCACCAGTAGGTGAATAAATACATAATCCTGCTCTACTGGACGAAGTGAGGTGAGCAAGTTTTAAGAATGCTAAACTATCACTGTGACTCAAATGTTCGAAGTTAATGAAGCCAGAATTAATTAAAATAAATTATGACTTCAATCCCCCCCCGCCAATGGCTCGACAGCACCCAGTGGGCCAGGGTCTTCTCACACGGTCACTTTCAGACACACCAGACTCGGTGGCACTCCTCAGCCTGACGCACAGACCTCTAACTGTTAACACACAACCATCTCAATAAACAGGCATCCGTGTCACCGGCGGGATTCGAGAACGCAATTGGACTACGCGAGCGGCCGCAGACTTGAGTCTTAGTCCGCGCGGCCGCTTAAAGAAGTGTAAAAACATCAGCACACTGCCCGGACAAACTGGAGTCACTGTGCGAAATGGCGTGTCGTGAATACAGCAAGGTGTTACATTTATTGTAGATATTATGTGGTACATGAAATGCCAACTAACCAAACAAACATAAATACATAAATACCTATATATATACACAAACACTTACATAAATACAAAAATATATACATATACATACCTACACACACACATTCATATATACAAATCCATACATACCTACATACATACACGCACAAACATATATTAAAATATGCGTACATACATATATATACATACATACACACATACATACATACACACATAATACATATTTACATACATATATACTTACTTACATACACACACATACATACTTACATACATATATACATACTTACATACATATATACAAACATACATACTTACATACATACACACATATATACATACATACTTACATACATACATACATATATACATACACACATACATACATACATACATACACATATACATAAATACTTACATACATACATACGTACATGCATACATACATATATACATCCAATATAATTCATTATTAAATTTGAACTTTGGAAAACAAACTAAGTCTATAGCATTTGCGGATGATTTGATTTTGGTGACTCGAGGGAAAACAGTGGTTGAGGCAGAAAACTATACGAACACCGAGTTAACCAAAATTACTGCATGGGCTAGAGATGACAAGATTGAATTTAATGATGATTAGTCAACAGCTATGCTAATGTCTAGAAGGAAACGTAGCGAAAGAAAAGAAATAAATGTATTTTTGAACTACTAACTTTTGAAATAAGTGAATACAATAGAACACCTGGGAATAATCTTGGATACTAAATTTAAATTTAGAGAGCATATGACCTATGCAGCCGAAAAGTGCACCAAGCTTATATATAGTCTTTCCAAATCAGCTAAAATAACGTGGGGACTTCGCCATGAAGTCCTCAAGATGATATACGAAGGAGCCATTCTACCTCTGCTGCTGTACGGAGTCCCAGTCTGGATAGACGCAATGAAATACACATACAACAGAAGAAAGTACATCCGAGTACAAAGAATGATAAACCTCAGAATTGCTAAAGCCTTCCGTAAGACGTCTAACGAAGCATTGTGCATTGTAGCAGATACGACCGCCATCTTTCTTAAAACTGCAGAGGCAGTCAGAATATACAACTTAAAGAAAGGCAGAGGGAATCAAACACACGCAACAGACAGGGAAGTGGAACTCAAAAACTGGCACAGCCGGCAGACGAAGCCAAAACCTAAGAAGCTGATGAACATACGGATAAATTAATCCAAGTTTACACTGACTGGAGCAAAGCCCGGCAGGGGGTTGGATCAGGAGTAGCACAGGAACAGATCTAGCTCTGCAGGAAAATTTCCAGTTGGACGACGGATGCTCAACCAGGCTGAGCAATTGGCAATTACCAAGGCTCTAGAAGTGTTAGAAAAAATTGAAATCCCGCATAACACAACCCGAACCGCTATCATCTTAACTGACAGTAGGGTTACAATAGACTCAATAAAGAATACCAGAAACCATAACCACCTCGTCGAGGAAATAAGGAAGAAGATGACCAGCCTAGAAAGAGCGGATTAGAACATAGAAATATCGTGGGTCAAGGTCCATGTAGGAATAGTTGGGAATGAACTAGCAGACCGGCTTGCAAAGGCCGCGGCGTGCGATAGTGCTGCTAAGATCGTCTTCAACAGAATCCCGATGAACACACTGATCAGCAAGATAGAACATGAAACAAAACTAAAATGGCAAAAAGAATGGAAAGAGTGTACAAAGGCCGGTATAACAAAAGAGTTTTTTCCAACGCTGAATGACAGACAAAAGATAAATATAAATATTACCCCTGTCTTCACAGCGATGGTGACAGGTCACGGAAAAACCAGGGCATATCTCCACCGTTTTAAAATTCTGGAACACGCAAACTGCCCCTGAGGCAACGGAGATCAAACCATAGATCATTTAATCTACCGGTGCTCGATACTGCATACACAAAGAGAAATATTTAAACGCGGTGTTTTCAAGCATGGGAACTGGCCGGCACATAAGTACGAGTTAGTATCAAAGTATCTATAATCATTCTTACTGTTTATAAAGTCGATAATTTTGATATACTGCAAGGGACTTAGATTCTGTATACCACTTGATCTACTTGAACTACTACAAGGACTTTACAAATTGTACACCTCCGGTCTTCATGTGTTCAAAGTATTGTAAATGTAAATGTAAAGGGAATCCACTGATTGTTCAGGTCACTGCATTCCCTATGATGAAAAAGTTACCAAAATGTACAATGAAGCATGTAGTATTACATTCTTGTAATGCAGCATGCCTAAATAAATTAATATATAAAAAATACATATACACACGGATTTTATCAAAAATAGATATAAGAAGAAAAGTCGCCTATTACAGAATCCAAGGTCCATTTATCGTTTTTATGAAATCCTACCATTTTACTTTAATCTGAGTCAAACATAGCCACGTGACACCTTCTCATTCTATTTTCCCAAGGATCATCTGAACATTACCCTCCGGTCTACGTTTAGGTCCGTCAAGTCTTCTCTTTCCTTCAGGTTGCTTGACAAATTCTGTCACCACATGTCACCTACCCCACTTACGATGTACATAAGGTACAGCAGTCACTACGGTCAGGCTCTGAGGGTTCTAGAAGTTTGAGGCTTCCAGACTTCAAGACAATAAGCACATGAAGGTGGTAAGGTTGTTAGCCTTAAGCAGCGGCAGCCTTTACTCCTCAGGAAATATTCCTGGTACTCATTTCTTTTAGAGACTGAGTCGACCTCAGGGCCACAATGCTGCTGGAAGGATTAAATAAATGAAAAATCCCAGTGACACCATAGGGAATCGAACCCGCAAGCTTCCGTCTTGTAGCAATAGCCAACCCTCGCACTATGTATAGTCCGCTAATCTAATCCCTCATGATTTACTTGACGTAACTTTTGGTGAAGAGAAAAATCAAAGGTGATATTTACTCTCAATTGTTCTACTATTTCCTCCTTCATAGGCCCAAGAAAGTGGGCTGGGTAGCTCAGTCGGTATAGCGACTGATTACCGGCTGGACGGTCCGGGATCGAATCCCGGGGGGACGAGATTTTCCGCCCGTCAAGTCCGGCCCTGGGGCCTACCCAGCCTCCTGTGTACCGGGTCTTTCCCGGTGGTAAAGTGCGGCCGGGGCGTGCTGCTGACCACTCACCCCCTTCTAGTGCCGCGATCATGGAAGAGTAGAGCTATACCTCTACCCACCCTCTGGGCCACACCGGGCCTTTAATGGGAAAACTTTACTTTTACATTTTATAAGTCCAAATAATCTCCTCAAAAGTCCTTTTATTAATCATATTCATTTTATCTTTCCTGTGTTGGAGTGTAGACCCAGTTTCAGGAAAAGAAAGCAACCGGAAGCTAAAAAATATGCGTGTTTCAAAAATTATTTTAGAGTCTCAAATTCAGGGTGAAAACGCACAATTTTTTCCAAGACTGTGCGCCGTAGTTCGGATTTCCGCGGTTGCCTAATGGGGCCAACAAACGTAACGCAGTGCCCCACCGTCACGTGGACTCATGGTGCCACAATTCACTATATGTCAGTGCTTTAAGAACTAAATGATGAATGTCAATGGACGAAAATTCGTGAACACTGACACTACGACATTTGGGAGTGAAAGCACTGGTAGACGTGAAGGGGCTGCCCACACACATCACTCAGACTTCACACAAATGTGACCCATTCGAGAGGATGTCATCCTGTACTACAGACTGTCACATAACTGTGACACCAATTAAAGAGTCTTGCTGTATTACAGAATGTCACCTTCGAGCCCCCATGAGACACTCAGTCTTCGTGTATTATAAACACACATAACTTTGACTACAATCAGACACTCAGTCTGTCTTTATTACAGACTGCCACATAATTTTGACTCCAATGAGACAGTTTTCCTGTACTACAGACTGTCACAAAACCTTGAATCTAATAAGAAAATTTTCCTGTCACATAAATTTTACTCCAATCAGACACTCAGTCTGTCTTTATTACAAACTGTCACATAACTTTGACTCTAATGAGAAACTCAGTTTTCCTGTACTACAGGCTGTCACATAACTTTGACTCTAATGAGAAATTCCGTCTTCTTGTACTACAGGCTGTAACATAACTTTGACTCTAATGAGACACTCAGTTTTCCTGTACTACGGGCTGTCACATAACTTTGACTCTAATGAGAAACTCCGTCTTTTTGTACTACGGGCTGTAACATAACTTTGACTCTAATGAGACACTCAGTCTTCCTGTACTACAGGCTGCCACATAACTTTGACTCTAATGAGAAACTCCGTCTTCTTGTACTACAGGCTGTCACATAACTTTGACTCTAATGAGAAACTCAGTTTTCCTGTACTACAGGCTGTCACATAACTTTGACTCTAATGAGAAACTCCGTCTTCTTGTACTACAGGCTGTAACATAACTTTGACTCTAATGAGACACTCAGTTTTCCTGTACTACGGGCTGTCACATAACTTTGACTCTAATGAGAAACTCAGTTTTCCTGTACTACAGGCTGTCACATAACTTTGACTCTAATGAGAAACTCCGTCTTCTTGTACTACAGGCTGTCACATAACTTTGACTCTAATGAGAAACTCCGTCTTCTTGTACTACAGGCTGTAACATAACTTTGACTCTAATGAGACACTCAGTCTTCCTGTACTACAGGCTGTCACATAACTTTGACTCTAATGAGAAACTCCGTCTTCTTGTACTACAGGCTGTCACATAACTTTGACTCTAATGAGAAACTCAGTTTTCCTGTACTACAGGCTGCCACATAACTTTGACTCAACCATGTCACACTGTCACATTTCTGTGGCACTGTAGTGTCACAGAAATGTGACAGATCGTCCTTCAATTCGAGCAGTAGGGAAAGGTCACCGTCACACTTTTTGGACCGATCAGACTGATTGCACGTAGGATCGCGGTCAAGTGGACGGCCAGCGTTCCTTTTTTCATTCTGCAGTTCACTCCTTCGTAGTTCGAGCATTACGGTTTAGTGACGGCGAAAAACTTCGTGAGTTTGAGTTCCAGGACATGTTTTGTGACATAATTGCGCATTGCTGTTGTAACGTTTTGTATGTGCTGGCATTCAGTGTGAGTGGTGACCTTGGAAGCTTATTTAAACACTAAAATTCATACCGTTTTACTTTCTTAATGTGTTCGTCAAAAGTACAACATTATCGCTGGTAACGTGCAATATCATTAAGAATGTGACGACAGACCCTACGCAGCTTATCTTCCTTTTACTGTGTTAAACATGTGACAAGGTATGGCCATTTACTTATCACTAGGCAGATTTATCTTTCAGTGCACAATTTTTAACATTTTGTGCATTAGTTTCATTTCATATAAGTTGTATTTTTTTAAAAAAGAATTTTAGAAGCCCTCGCACTGTTGTAGTTTGTGACCAATATAAAAAAATGTACACACTAACGCGTTCGTACAAACAGGCAAGCAAGTCCTCGCTCGTATGCGCACAGACACACACACACACACACACACACACTCATTCACACACACACACACACACACACACCACACACACACACACCACACACAACACAAACACAACACACACACACACACACACCACACACACACACACTACACACACACAACACACACACACACACCACACACACACACACACCACACACCACACACACACACACACACACACACACACACACCACACACACACACACACACAAATATAGTCTACACACAAGTATGAAGGATTATGTTATATGAACTTAGATATATTACACACTTAACTCACAATGGAAATATGCCGATAATATTTACACATATTTCATTCTCTAGATTTGAGAATTTCCACACAGTCAGCTTGCTCTTTTGTGACATCGGGGGCTTATTTGAGAAACATAGTTCTGTGTAAAATTTAACACAAACGTATGCCACAACGCACAATATGTGTGTATATATATATATACACACATACCGGGGGTTCCAAAAAATGTATACACATTTTAAGAGACGATTCGAAGGTGAATTGAATAATGGTAGCAATGTGCAGTAGGACATTCGCTCAAAATATGGCGTTAATCAAATTTGTTATCTAAATAAACTGAGTATTGAAATTTTAATACAGCTTTTTCCTTTCTTAAAATGTGTATACGCTTTTTTGGCACACTCTGTATATATATATATATATATATATATAATATTTTGGCAATATTTACATTACAATCACTCGTATATGTTTAGATACTCACCACCCCAGCACACAGGAAACAACACAGGGTAAGTCCATCATATACCATAATTCAACATCTATATGTATATTTTATCAACCCATAAATTGTACAGTATTTCAAATTTCATTTTACTCATTGCAGAATATCCAGATGTATAAACAGTCACATAAACATGCTACTAATACATAAAGTTAAATCAGTCCCATTACAGGCCTGGAGTGGCCCAGAGCGTTCCAGGAAGTTAAGGTTCCTAGATTACAAAGCAATAGCAGTCCCGTTACAAGCCTGGAGTGGCCCAGAAGGTTCCAAGAAGTTAAGATTCCCAGATTACATGACAACGGCACAGGATGGTGGTAAGGTTGTCAGCCTTACGCACCGGCCGCCTTTATCTCCAGGAAATGCTCCTGGTACTCATTTCTGTTAGAGGCTGAGTCGACCCCAGGGCCATAGTGCGATCGGAAGGATTTTATGTCAATGAAAAATTCCAATGACAACATCTGGGATCGAACCAGCGACCTTCGGATTTGTAGCACAGCACCCTAACCACTGTGCTACCGTGGTCCCCACTACTGATAAATATTTTATAGTAAAGATCATATAGACTACATTTTATCAACAATAACCACATAAATATTTTAATTTGATAATTCGTTAGTGAAATTTTAATAATATAAAACATAAGAAATTTTAGCGCAGTACAACTGTGCAACTCCCTTAGGATGTTACAAATATATCGAAACATGTAGCAGTGATTATAATATAAATATTGTTAATATAATAGACCTATATATTTTGTATTGCTGGTTAAGTAAATACTGTATATAAGATGCACGGTACATACATAAAAATTGTTGCACAAAGTTTCTAGATATAATTATGTTTATTTACAAGCGCTGCATCATATGATTAGGCTACAGAGTGACGAATGACGAAGTGTTATTGAACGGTGGAATTAAAGGTGCTGTGGCAGGGGCGGCCTCAAGAGGTTCAAGACAATTTTGAAAATTTAATTTTCTTCAGGTGACGCAGTCACCATTGTGTTTTCAGGGATTAGTTACGTTTCATCCCGTTTTTATAGGCCACGCAGGCCCTTAGGGTGAGTATAGGTGTAACATACTCTTTCTACGCCTCGGCCGCCTCTACCCCCGGGAAAGACCCGGTACCCATTGTACAGGAAGCTGGGTGGGCCCCTGGGCTGATCTGGACATGCGGAAAATCTCGTCCCCACCGGGATTCGACCCCGGACCGCCGAGCCCGTAGTCGGTCACTATACCGACTGAGCTACCGGGCCCACACTCTTTTCAGTGATTAATAGAACTATATAAGGTTATAGTCTTAATGTTAGGAGATATCGTAATTTTACGGCGTTGCCAATTGTATATTGAGGCTCCATTAAATTACAGCCTGAAGATGGCGTCATGAATGCCGAAACATGTAGCCGCTATATTCGTTTAATTAATTATATTTTATGCAATAAATTTGTGTTAGACTATAAATTTATACACTTCTATTGAACAATTTACACGGAGGTTAAGATTCCAAACCTTGACCTACCGAGAATGAAGCAGAGTAAAAACTAGCATGTACGTATCAAAACCACAAAAGTGTTTACAAAAGTGACGTCATGAAGAATGTGTTTACAAAAGTGACGTCACAAAGAATGTGATCTTTTGGTTTCCCAAGTTTGGTAAGTAAGACATCCTTCACACATTGACGCAGCTGTTAGCCTGAGAAGAATTTTTTGAAATATACATAAAGTTACAGAACGGTGTGTTGGCTCCATATTCACTGTAGTGCTCTGCAGCACAGATAACCCTACTAATGATATGGAGGAATCTAACTGCCTCATTCTTCAGGGTCCGCAGCGTTAATTACCCTGAAGTTCAAATCAGCAGGTTCCACAGAACGTTGTTATATATTTACCAATTAAGACGATGTCAAAATGTAGAAATACCGCCACTGTAGTGTGAATTACCTCACATAGGCACAATTTCCTTCAAATGATTTTCTACCGGTACAGTGTACGGGCTTGGCCGGGATAGCTCAGTCGCTATAGCGACTTGCTAAGGGCTGGACGGTTCGGGGATCGAATCCCAGTAAGGGCGAGATTTTTCGCACCCGTCCAGACCGGCCCTGGGGCCCACCCAGCCTCCTATATAAAGGGCACCAGGTCTTTCCCGGGGGTACAGCGGCCGGGGCGTGGTCTTGACCACCCACCCCATCTAGAGCCGAGGTTAAAGAAAGAGTAGAGCTATACCTCTACTCCACCTCTGGGTCTTCGTGGTCTTTTCTAGGGTGAACTTTATACCTTTTACCTTTACCTTTTTCACAGTGTACTCACTGGTACTCGCTGGTACTGTCTTTGCCTATAATTAGCTCCCACCAATTGATTTATGTCGGTAGAGCAGCTATCGACAACTGCTACCTAATATGAGTCTTATTTTCCTTGTCTGGCGAAATAAATGTTCTGTCTTCGGTTTGCTCTATGAACATATAATCTTCCCTGCTAGTGTAAGGGTTTCAGCGACGAACACGAAGTGATACAGTCAGCTTTTATCAAAACCTCGAACACCATTTCATATTTCAAAAAGAGAATATGCGATTTTATGCAAACAACGAAGAAGGCATTCATATGTAGAAGCTGAGTGTTATTCATATAGTGCTTGTGCTTGCAATATATACAGGGTAATTCGTAAGTCCCTCCAGAACTTCCGAACTCGGCTGCTCAACAACCAAGACAGACACAGCAGGGTGGACATATCGAGCACCTGTAAGGTAGGACAGAAACTTGGATTGTCCCTCCCTCTGTTGACATGCTCCCCTTCTGCGTGACCATCCCGGCTACTGTACCACAGAGGAACGATATCCCGGAGGGACTTATGAATTACCCTGTATATTATTCAGCAATTGAACTTCGTGATATACAACCCAAGACATACATAAAATCCTCTGCGCCGTAAAATGTAGGAGTTTATGTACGTCGTGTTTGTTTAAACACCAAGTGCATTTATTGGATAATACATTGAATATATCGGGAAGTCACATTTATTTGTCACAATATCAAATTAAACGCGAGACACCTACCGGCGCAGTTGGTTGAGTCACTGCGCTACAAGCCGGAAGGTAGCGGGTTCGATTCCCGATGTTGTCATTGGAATTTTTCATTGACATAAAATCCTTCCGATCGCACTATGAGCCTGGGGTCGACTCAGCCTCTAACAGAAATGAGTACCAGGAGTATTTCCTGGGGGTAAAGGCGGCCGGTGCGTAGGACTCACAACCTTAACACTAACATGTTCGATTGTCTTTAAATCTAGGAGCCTCAGCCTCCTGAGACCCTCAGGGCCTGTCCAGGCCTGTAATGGGATTGCTTAATCTTTACCCTTTATCAGCTTAAACACTATTAGTCCAAGAAATATTTCGATGAAATTTGGTATTATCGGAAGAAATTAATTTCTACTCCTGTCTCTTGACTACAACCCCTACAGGGCACCAAGTTCCGGACATATATTTGATCAATGTTATTAAACAAGTCAGTCTCGAGGAAATTAGGCTGCTCGGCAAGTCATATAAAACGTGAATTTGAATTACGCTTATCTGAAACAAATTCCATGTTGTTTATAATAAAGGTAAAGTGCACCCTTGTCCAGGCACTGAGGCTCTGTACAGGCCGTACGGCCTATAGGGGAATTAGAGGTATAGCTATACTGTACAGGTACTGAGGCTCTGTACAGGCCATACGGCCCATAGGGGGAGTAGAGGTATAGCTCTACTGTACAGGCACTGAGGCTCTGTACAGGCCATACGGCCCATAGGGGGAGTAGAGGTATAGCTCTACTG
>Ga0131853_10025091_pt1 | contig 10746 bp, 10 predicted proteins | sample TergutLab28metaG_FD_92764 | JGI IMG/M metagenome (GOLD analysis project Ga0131853, IMG submission 92764) | Labiotermes labralis P1 segment gut microbial communities from Petit-Saut dam, French Guiana - Lab288 P1 (version 2) (version 2) | ecosystem: Host-associated > Arthropoda: Insects >... | reverse complement strand
TATATATATATATATAATTTTGTTACCAGTGCAATGATGAGTTTTGCACACAGTTTCAGGGGATGGATTCTGCTCCAATGTTTCCGGAAAACGAGAAATCCCTACATGATTTTATATGTGGCTCGGACGCTACGACCAAGTGCTTGCCGATCACCGAACTTCACGCTCTAGCGATATCCTTCTGGGCAGTGGGACTGTCTATACTGACCCGGGTTTCTCGTGACTAAAGCGGGAATATTGCTTTGAAGAATGTCACTGCCAAATGTTCCCACATTTACTACAAGTCATTGTTTACAATAACACTGCAATTCTTGATGTAACTTCTCCAGTTGGCATAGCGTAAGCAATAACAAAGCCGTCAGTCATTGTCATTATTCTTAATCGTTTGGTAGAGCACATTTTTCGCGGTTGGTAGTAAACTTGAAGTGAACTATCAAATGTTGCATATCGTATTAACGTCAGTAGGCCTGTAACGAAGATACGTTTGTATTGTGCTGCACACAGCACTTCTACGTTGGTGTCGCGAATTTAAAATCAGAGGGCTGCTATAAATCGTGCTTAATTTTGGCACTTGTGAGCCTGGGAGCTCGTCGTCAACAGAGCGACTACTAACTTGAGGGTGTTGGCTGGCTGAATTATAGTCTTGTGGGTCGTGACGCCGTGCAGTGTGGGCGGTACTTGCCAACATTTCGGAAAAACTTCCACCCTCCATCTTCAGGGTTGAAATTTACATCTACGGTGAAGATCGAGATAGTGGATTGAAGGGTTCTTACGTCCACGCCCAACCATCAACCTTGAGAATTATGCTTTTTCGCCCTGTCGTGTGGATTGGGGAGACAAGGAATGCATACAAAATTTTGATGGGGAATATTTTGGAGGCCAATATTTTTGTAGTCCGAGAATTGAGGATGAAAAGATAGTATGAAGATGGGTGTTGTTCTGTTTGCACACTAATTGAATTGAGTCCAGTCAAGCCTGTTCCAGTCGAAGGTACTGCACCAGCTGTTCGATTTGTTTTGCATACAATTCCTCTCGCCTCTGTCTGAAACGAATGAAATGAAGCTGACCACCTTAGTGGTTTGGGCATGTTCGATGTGGCTGGAATCGTAGCAGCCTTGAGAAATTGTTGTGCGTTTTGTAGAATGACATAGTTTGGTATTTCTGGTGCTGAACCGTCTGCTGCTGTACCACAGTTACCCACTGTACGATGTACACAGTTTAAGACGCCAAATTTTTACTGCATATCGCATTATGCTTTCCACACTTGGCCTGTGCAAAACTGATCAGTGTAGAGAGACGGAACTTTTTGCTGAGCAGTATATGAGAACTGCCAATGTTCTGGCGCTTCGCTCCGAAATGCCAATCTAAGTCGTGTTATTTTATTGCATTTAATCCGCGCTGGCAGCGGGAAGACCAGGGAACTTCCTCGTGCTCAGGGTTCTATTAGCGCAGCAGACAGTCTCGCAGTAAACGCGAAGTGGGCTGGCTGTGAACCGTTAGACTCCCTTGTTCATTATTCAGAAGCCCCGGTCGCTGTCAGTTTCTCCTTAGCTAGACACTGCCACACGCAACTGTATCCTGTTATACCCCATTACCACCCAATTTGGAGTCTCTGCTTCCTCTGTCTTAAGTTTGGATTGGGGGAAATATTCACAAGTGTTACGGAGAAGCGCTTCGGATTGTTGTTTGCAAAATTGTAGTTTTTCTTGAAGGTCATGTTTTCTGGGATATGACCTCGTGTGGTTTGTTAGGTAAGTGTCAACGCTTCAGAGGAATCCGCTGCCTCTGTGAACGCCTGAGGTTTGCTGGCTTCATCCTGCTGCCCATCAAACCCTCAGGATGGCTACATGAGTGGCCGATATGTTGGTGATTACTATGTAATAAAATTACATTCTTGCTTCCCAGTTCATTTTTAGTCTTTTTACAAAATTTTTTACCTTACGATCCGCTTAATCTGGTTCGTGTATGCAGTACCCATCTGTCGCATTTAGTGTTCGAATCCCGTTCAGAGAATACATGTTTGTGTGGAGGCTCTGTCGCCATGTTTGGTCGTCAGCCCCTCAATTCAATGGATGATTAGTATTTGAGATAGCGTAAATGGGACCAAGCAAACAATCAGTTCGTCCATTAGCCAATCAATTCGGTAACACAAACACTTGAGCCGAACTCTGCCTGTCAGACGTAACTGCTCGTGGCTACAGACCAGCAGTGTCTGACTGATAAGGTGAAGGCAAAGTTCTTGCGCTCTGCCGACCTGCTCTGCAGTGTCTCATTTCTTCACACTCGTCGTCTTCTCCACTCGTGCTGTCGGTGTGGTTTGACAGAACATTGCTTTCGTTGAAGATTAAGAAAGAGTTAGCTTTTGTGGCCGCCTTTCATGTCTATGTGGCTGTGCAGTCCTCGTTCAAATCTCGAACGTTTGGGCCGATTTTAGCCAAACCGTGATTATTATACCGCTGCAGACCGTAACACAACCGTAACGTTCTCGATTTTCTACAGGCGCTATTAACAACGTGCTCATTTGTTGTAGGACCCTAAAATTGCATGTAAGGTCCTGGAATTGAATGTAAGGTCCTGGAATTGTATATAAGTTCCTGAAATTGTATGTAAGGTCTTGGAATTGTATGTAAGGTCTAGGAATTGTATGTGAGGTCCTGGAATTGTATATAAGTTCCTGAAATTGTATGTAAGGTCCTGAAATTGTATGTAAGGTCTAGGAATTTTATGTAAGGTCCTGGAATTTTATGTGAGGACCTGGAATTGTATGTAAGGTCTAGGAATTTTATGTAAGGTCCTGGAATTGTATGTAAGGTCCTGGAATTGTATATAAGTTACTGAAATTGTATGTAAGGTCTAGGAATTGTATGTAAGGTCCTGGAATTGAATGTAAGGTCCTGGAATTGTATGTATGGTCCTGGAATTGCATAATAATGGACCTTCGAAATACTTGCAATTAGTAATGGGGTAATACTGCAGAATGTCAAGGGACAACATGATATCTCTAAGCATCGTTACGTAGCTGTCGGTTGGCCTTGGCATCTTATGGAACTTCACTGTGGTAATTTTGGTACTGAAGGTACGTGTATACACACACCCCATATTGTGCGCAGTACTGTTGACAGTTGTAGTGACGATATGCGAATCTTTTGGTTTATATACGATGAATCGTACGTAAACACGGTCTGTGATTGAGCAGTATGGTGGTCACAAAAATAAATTAAAGTAAAAACAGGAACAGTAATCCGTAGTGTTAGTCGGCTGTGCGTTACTAAGGCCTGGAAATTCAATTTCTATTGGCTCCCTTTCTTTAGGGTTGAAGTTTGTATGCTGGCTAGCATACAGGCCTGTGTTTCTGTACACCCCTTCGGACTGAACTGGGGGAAGAGTGAATCTTCTGGGTGGTTGTGCTTCGTCGGAAAGTCGCGTAATGTGGGATATTTTGTAATAACCGAAATGATGATTGTATTTATTTATTTAGCTGCAGTTTATTTAACGATGCTGTCAGCAACTCGAACTGTATAGCGTCCAGTGAAGATGCGATGTAACTAAGTCACTAACTACATGAAGCAAAATCCTTTCTAAGAAGCTAACTGGACCTCAACCAAAGTCCCCACATTTTATGGAACCTGAAAGTTCATTACCGCATTCAAAAGCTCCCGCCACTTTTATCTATTCTGAGCCAGATCAGTTCAGTCCATGCCTCCCCATTTCACCTCTTGAAGATCCACTTTAATATTATTCCCCCATATACGCACATGGGCTCCAAGCCGTCTTTTTTACTCAGGTCTCCCCGCCATTCTGCTGTCCCCCCATACGTACCGCATGCCCCGAAAGTACAATCGGTGTGTTAATAAGCACAGTGGACGTCAATTGGTGTACTTTGCAAGTGCACAAAAATCTAATCTGCTGTGCAAATGGAGGCGTAAGTTTCCTCCGGTAAGTTGGCAAATGTACACGGCGTCACGTCCCAGAAAGCTGTATTCCTCGCGGCTGTTCAGCCACTTTTTTTTAACCAGAACAGAGCAGCACTGCGCGGATAGCTGTTACCACTTGTGACTCTGTTCACAGGGCGACACCTGAGGGTGTGAAGGGAGACGGAATCGTTGTGTGTCTTTGTGGTTGGTGCATAGAAACGTCTAAGTGCTTAGTAGAAAATTACTTTTGTTGGCCCGTATTATTACTAATGTGACGTACAGGCGGACAGACGGCAGGCTGACTAAAATGTATATAAATTTAAAAATTATATCTTCGTTTTACGTGCCAAAAAACGGTTATCGATATGTATCGATATGTCTGCGAAGCTTCTGATGTCAGATTTGAAATTATTGTGCCTCATAATGTCAATGAATAAAAGTCAACAAAACCTATAAACAGACAAACCCAGATAGAGTGTTGGTGTTTTTCTTTTCACCACAGTTTGTAGCGCTGTGCTGTGGGTGGCGGTAAATGGAAGTACTGCTTGATAGGCGGCTTCTGTTCAGGGAGGGTGGCGCTGTAGGAGGGATTCAGTCTTTACTCTAGAACGTTATAAGTTCTGAGTATGTGTGTATAAATGTACACGGAAATGTACAGTAACTTTTGAAATGTTGTGTTTGTCATCGTAATGTCTTCCCCATTTACAGTTTCTGATCCGTATGACTCGCGCCCTTCTTACAAAAGTATTGTGACGTCACGAACATCTTTTACGTATGTTGCCTTTTTACCTTTGGCGCCCGTCAGTGGGATCAGAACTGAGAGACAGACAGTCTCTGGTAAGTGTCTTGGTTGGTACTTTGTGCTTTCATCCAGTATCCAGCCTTAGCTTTGAAAGCTTTTCCAGGTACCTGACCAAAGTGAAGTGTTGCCTGCCTTGTGATAGTAAAGTGTTCTGTGTCACTGTGTGTCATGCAGCAGCAAAACTCTGCAAAAGTCATACAGCCTGATATTTTCACAGCAGGTAGATTATGCCTGTAATGTGCGTCAAAACGTTGTAGCCTGTAAGTTATTACCCAGCTGCAGTGCTCCCAGCAGATACGTCACCACACTGATATCACACCTCGCCTGGTTCTCTTCATTCGTGATACTATACGCCAGCTTTGGGACACAAATACGAACCTTACTGGGGTTCGAACTAAGTCCTGCATGTATTTCTTTCACTTTTACATTAATTCCTTGGTTTTAGCTTGCGAAATCTTGTTATTCCACTTTTTGACGTGTATGCTGTAGTGTAGTGCAAAATGCACTCAAGGAACCTGATTTCGGAGTGCGGGATTGATGGACCGAAATGAAACATCGAAGGATTTTGTTGTGCCGTATTCCTGTTACCCGCTCAGCTGTGACCTTGTGACCTTAACGACCTCCTCTTTAAGAATTTCCATCCGTTCGAAGGCTCATCAGTGTGAGTTCTTTTAGTCCCTTAGAGGTCATGAGTTGCTGTTGCCGTCCTGTCTTTCTACCTGGATTCTTCGATCACCTTTTCTAGGGACAACTACGCGCACAGTTGCTGTAACACCCAATGTAGCGGTGTGCCAGTATACACACAGTGACGGGAAACGTTGTCTCCCAGTTCAGCCATTTCCCATTCTTCCGCTGAACACATCGTTTCGGCAAAAACATTTTTTTTAGTAAATTTCACAACGATTTTCTTGTTTACTGAGCCCACTTCTGCAGCCTGGTGCCTGGGCGTTACTGAATTCTGTGTCGTAGTGTCTGTTCCCAAAACGTGCGGCGTCCACACAGATTTTGGTCCAGCACTGAGCAGGACGGAATTGAACAACTCCATGGAGCAGAGTCATTGAGAAGCTAACCAGTTCTCAGCTAGTCAAAAAAATTCCCCGCGCTTTGTAGAACCCGAAGGCTTCATTACCGCACTCACAAGAGGACCGTCACCTGTCCCTATCCTGAGCCAAATCAATCCAGTTTATGTCTCCCCATCCTACTTCTTATATGTCTGTTTCAATATTATCCTTCCTTCTATGCCTACGCCTCCAAAGTGGTCTCTTTCCCTCAGGTGCCGCCACCAAAACCCTGTATGCAACTGTCCGGTCCCTCACACGTGCTACATGTCCCGCCCACGTCTCTCTCCTTGAATTGATCACCCGAATAATATTTTCTGAGCATTACAAATCATTATGCGGTCTTATTCACTCCTGTATTCCCTCTTTCCTCTTAGACCCAAATATAATCCTCTGCAACTCCAACTGAAACACCTGCAGCCTGTGTTCCTCCCTCAATGTGAGAGACCAAGTTTGACACCCATACAAAGCAACAGGAGCAGAAAGGAACACGTTCTTTGCATCTTGCCACTTCCTTAGAACCACACCTCAAGCTCTGACGCCACATTCCCGATGTCGCAGTCCATCTCACTTTCCGCCTGGCTACCTTTGTTCATGCCATTCGGGAAGTATGCGTCCTACATTACTGGCTATTTTAAACTACGAAGCCAACGATGCAATGGCGGTTGGTCGTCTGTTACAGAAATGCGTTGTGTTATGACATTTGCTATTTTTCTCGCGCACTGTCAGTTCCAGTTGGATGAAATTGTCACAAACTGCCAAAATCTGCCTGCATTTTTATCCGCTGACGCAGCGTTTGTGCGCTACTAAAGCTTAAATCTGGCTCTCAAAATCGTGGCCCGCTCTGTCACTCACTGTAGAGAAGTTATGAGAACTTTTTAGGCGCTTTTCGCAAAATTGCGAAAAGCGGCTATTAACTTCGTCATGTCTGCCCGTTCGCATGCAACATCTTGGCTCCCAGTGGACGGATTTTTATGAAATTTGATATTTGAGGATTTTTCGAAAATTCTATCCAGAAAAATTCCAGTTTCATTAGAATCGGACAAGAACAACCGGCACTTGACGTGAAGACCGACATACATTTTTGATAGCATCTCGCTCATTTCTTCTTAAAATGAGAAATATTTCAGATAAAAGTTGCGCATAAAATCAAAACACACATTTTGTGTTCAGTAATTTTTTTTTCCGAAATTCGTGCCGTTTATGAGAAAATGTGGAAAATTTTGTAGAGCCGGACAGACCACAGATGACAATATGGCGCGTGAGCATTGCATGCTGGGTACCTAAGGCTACAAACACACACACGCAAGTTGTGTAATATTCATTCCTTTTCCACCGTAACAGTGGTTGCACGAACGCCTCTCAGTGTTACTTTATGCCTACATTGCCTGTCTGGTAAGAATTTAATTAGCAATCGATAAACTGACTTCTGGCCTAATTTCTGTCGCTGTGTGCCCTCTCCTCCCTTTACATTACATTTGTCTCCACCTGTTTAACACATATTGTCACATTGAGATTAAAGCAGCAAACAGTGACTTTGATAAAACACGTCTCGATACCCAAAACCCTTTACTGAAAGTAGTACTACCAATTTTTTGTATGGGTGCGAAACTTGGTCCCTGTTTTTAATAGAAGAACACAGGCCGAGGGTGTTCGATAAGAGTGAGACGAGAAAAATCATTCAGCATAAGAGGCAGGAACTGTCAGCGGACTGCGGAGTACTGCATAATGAGGAACTTCGTTTATTTGCATTTCTTACCAATAAGATGGGCAGGACATGTGGCACGTTTGGGGGAGAGAAAAATGCACGTAAAATATTGATGAGGAAATGTGAATGAACGAAATCACTTTAAGGAGCATAAACATGTATGAGAAGATTATATAAAAATAAATATTGAAATTGTATGGGAGTGTGTGGATTGGATTCATCTGGCTCAGAACAGAGAAAAGTAGCCGGTTTTTTTTAAACACAATGGTAAAAATTAGACTTCCATAAAATAGAGTAGATTGTTGGTGAGCTGAGGAACTGTTAGCTTCTACGAGAAGGACTCTGCTGGCTGAAGTTGACGCATCTGGGATGATTCTGCGTGTAATGTTGTGAGGTACCAGTCTACACGGCATCATAAACCCGCAGTCACCACTGTAAGAACCGCAAATCTCCAGCAGGACTGCTAACAGCTGCAGTGTCCATGTATAACATTCGTAACTTTCGACCCCTGTTCATTATTATCATTATTATTATTTATGATCCCATTGTTTTGTGTTTTCATTTCAAAGAGAGTTGGTGTCAGTAGTTTTACTTTGTGTTCGTAATGACGATAATTGGCTCGCATGGTCATTAAGATCTCAACGGTGCTAACACCAGCGTCTCAGGATACTTGAGGCTTTGAATTATCTTTTCAGGTTTTTAGATGCTTTTTATAGCGTCTGTTAACTCTGCGAGCCGCTCTTCATCATCATCATAATCGTTATCATCATCATCATCATCCTGTCGTCTCACCTTCCGTTCGTTTCCACCAATTATTCTTTTGAACCAACGGTGCACCTCACTACTCGGCCTTAACGTTGCTGCTTGCTGCACTTTGTCTGTCATCTGTGATGTTTCCAGTCTGGCTATTCAGTGCCTGTGTGACATTTCCTGCAGCCCGTTCGGTCTGCAGCAGCAGTTCCTGTGGCCCAGTGGCTGCCGGCTTAGCAAAACTTGGCGTGTTTCACTTTCATTGAGTTTCTGTACTCAGTTTTTTAAATTTGAATTTATGTTCAGCCTTCTTTCGTATTACATTCCTATCTAATGGTTTTGCTGTATTATTATTATTATTATTATTATTATTTATCACCTTTAAGCAGCATATTACCATTACATACCTCACACAAACAATGTTTCTACAGTACATAGTGTTGCAGCTGTTCTGTAGTTGCAGTTAGTGACATGTAATCATATTTCCCATGTTGAATGTTTTGTAATTTTATATAATAATAATAATAATAATAATAATAATAATTATTATTATTATTAATTTGACTCTTGTCAAAGCCTTTGCTCCCTGATACTTCTCCCGAACCAGTGGTAATCCCCACTGCGCAGGGTTCAAACTTCACACTGCAGTACTTTTCGTGTTAATGTGACGTTCCAAGTACAGCTGTCTCTGGTAGTGAATCTGTTGAATGTTTATTATTACAGTCCGAGCAGCACATTCCTTCTCTAGAAGCTAGTCAATAAATTTCCCGTATTTCATGGAGCCCGAAGATGTACCATTGTGTTAGCAAGATCGTTCTATCAGTCCTTGTTCTGAACCGCATCGATTTAAGTGTATCGCAGCAACAGTATGGTGTTGGTGGTGGTGGTGGTGGTGGTAGTAGTAGTAGTAGTAGTAGTAGTATTAGTAGTATTAGTGTACCTGTTTTATAGTTCAAAATCGCTACTTATTATCCACACATTGTACTTACAGGTTTCGTTATTTCTTAGCATAAAATGTAAGTATATCTCTGAAATACATGCATCAATTATTCCTTGCAGTACAGACAATATACTTTCTTTTCAACAGGAACTTAATTTGTAACATTATTATTTACGTTATATTCGTGCTTAAAATGTATTAAATATGTCTCCCCACAATTACAGGGTGGTACCTTCCAGTGTACTTGATTACAATTGTTACAATAATCCGAATCAGTGATTATATATTGAGGCACCCTGTACTGTAAATTCGGCAAGTCAGAAGGGGTTTTGAGGTAGAGGTCAGGAGGTGAGGGACTTGTATGGCACTTTGGTACGTACGTACGTACGTATGCATGCATGCATGCATACGTGTATGTATGTATGTATGTATGTATGTATGCATGCATGCATGCATGTATGTATATATGCATGTATGTATGCATGCATGTATGTATATATGCATGTATGTATGTATGTATGTATATATGCATGTATGTATGCATGCATGTATGCATGTATGTATGCATAACTCGAGACATAGCTATATGAGTACATGCAAGCGACTGTGAAGTAGCAGTTTGCCGTAGGTCGCCACAAGACCGCAGTAACACCCATCTCTTGACGTGTTCCTCCCAGAGGCAGTGTCTTCAGACCAAAACGACCACATTAATAAATTCATTGGACAGTTAGATACTGGCACAGAATGTGCTGCCTTGCGACGGACGACAAGTGACGTCTGCTGTTCTGCAACTAATGAAAATGGCTCGTTGCAGTTCAGCTAGGAATAATTTATTTCGTGTCTTGAATCCTAATCCCTCTTCTCCTTCGTTATTCCTTTACCTAGTCTGCTCTTCTTTTCTAACTCTGATCTGTCTCACGTTAACACCATTAATTAAAGTTTACATACGCGGAATTGGTCGTAATTTCCTGCCACATTCAACACATTTTCTTGGTTGTTACTTCTTTACGCTGACCCAACATATTCTTAAAAACGTCTTTCATTCTCAAGGCTTCCATACGTTTGGGTAAGAAGAATTTTACGGCATACAGATGACGTCAGATAATTGGCACCATTAAATTGAATGAATAACGCTTAAATATAGCACACCTGTATATATTGATATATAGATATAGCCACGAGAATGTGTTATGGCCAGCCGCCGTGTTATTCACGCGCTGCTCCACTGAAATCCGAAGAAGACAAACGAACCAATATCTGACGTCATACACAAGCCAAGGGTGTGGCACCACATGGTGGCGCTGTGTTAACTGTGATTGTTATTTGGTTTCTATGGCAATCATGCGTCTCTGCGACGTCACTTACAAACCAAGCTCTTTTGTAGTCATGGCAACTGGAGTGTGACTCAGTCACACACACACACACACACCCCACACACACACACACACACACACACAGACACACACACACACCACACCCACACACACCCCACACACACACACACACACACACCCACAGACACACACAGTCACACACTCACACACACACACACACACACACACACTCACACACAC
>Ga0131853_10025090_pt1 | contig 10746 bp, 11 predicted proteins | sample TergutLab28metaG_FD_92764 | JGI IMG/M metagenome (GOLD analysis project Ga0131853, IMG submission 92764) | Labiotermes labralis P1 segment gut microbial communities from Petit-Saut dam, French Guiana - Lab288 P1 (version 2) (version 2) | ecosystem: Host-associated > Arthropoda: Insects >... | reverse complement strand
TTAGCTAGAGACTTCGGTATCACTCTTACAAGAGTAGCTGATCAAGGCAGAACAAACGAAATTCCTACTCTTATCTCTGGTAGATTAGAGCAAGACATTAGAGTACAAGGCGGCACTTGGACTGGCGGCGCAGAAGACGACCACCACAGAGCTGCAACTGTACGTTTCCAAGAAACTATCCGTGATTCATGGTGGGCAATGAGAAATACAGTGTTCACATTACCGGAAGGCGTACGTTTCTTAGAAGTAGAAATTTATGACACTCGTAGCATGGCAGCTAATGAAGCTACAGCTAACCTTCACCGTGGTACTAACCAAACAAGTGGTACTTCAAGAAGCCCAGAGTCGTTCTACAACACTGGCCTTCGCAGAGGTTCTGTAACTGTAAACCATGAGACAATGACGCTTCACGGCCTCACTACTAATGGTGTTGCAAGATTTGATATCCGTATGTGGCTCAACATCCAAGTTGATTTCGAAGGCGATATCGAACTTACATTAGCAAACAGCGCGTTCCGTCAAGTTCCTGATAACTACAGCGCAAGCGTAGTAGTCGCTACAGCAGTAAGCCCGATTACTGTTGAAACAGAAGTAACTGAAGCTAGAGTTGGTTTCCAATTCGTAACAATGGCAGACTTTGAAATTACTGAAAACGTTGCTGGCGCATTATTGCAAGGCGAATACGTATTCGTAACTATCACTGACCAAATCGCTGTTGATATGGCTATCGCTCCAGGTTTCAGACAAGCTGTAACTGATGGTAACATCAGAATTAGCCATGTTCGTACTAACACTATCCTCGGTTGGGCTGGCGTTGGTAATGCACAAAACGGCCAACTTCAATTCACAGTTGAAAGAGCTTCTACTATTCCTTCAACTATAGCTTTCACAGACGTTCAAGTAAGAATTGACAGAACTGTACCATTCTCTAACCTCTCTATCATTGAGACACAAGGTTATGACATCCACGTTTGGGGTCCAGCTGTTGCTAGAAACTTCCGTGGCTTATACGGTTCAAGCAATGCAGCTCCATTCGTAGTACAACAAGGCGCAGCTAGAAACGAAAGAGACCTCTTCCCAGTTGGCTCTATCAGCGCTCCTTACGTACTCATCGAAACTCCACCTGAGTTCGGCGCAGGCGCATTTACTGGTCGCGTAGAAGTTACTATCCCTGGCACAACTGCTAGAGTAAATGGTGAAGTATTTGAACTTGGTGCAGCTACTTGGATTTGCACAGCTTCTAGCTCTGCTATGGTTCCAATCAGATTCGTATCTTACGCACTTGGTCTTGAAGAAGGCGCAGTAATGTGGGATGAAGAATTAAGAACTGTTACTGTTGACGCAGGCGCGAGAATCGTTCAGTTCCAAATTGGTAACTCTTTATACGTAGTAAACGGCGTACCTGTACGTATGGTTAATGCTGCTGGTCAACCTGTAGAAGCACAAATTCAAGGCGACAGAGCATTTGTACCTTTCAGAGCATTAGGTAACGCGTTTAACATTCCTGTAACTTGGGATGAAGCTACAAGCACTGCTATCTACAACGAGATGCTTCATTTCTAGAAAATGATTTGGCTCGTGAAATACAATGTAATATAATGAAATAACCCTAAAGGCACCCGGGCTTTAACCCGGGGCCTTTTTTTGTGGTTTTGTAAGTGCGACGGACAGCCTTCCCCTCAACTTGACACTTTTCACCCCTCATGCTATAATCATTCACATGATAATCTACACTACAAAGCGTTTGTTACAAATAATTCCATCATTTTTCGCGCTGACGGCTGCTGTTTTTCCAGCGGTTCTTTTGATGCGCGGAGCACCGGAGTTTCCAATTCCTGTGTGGGAAGCGTATAGGATTTATATGACAGGAGTTTTACGTGGAGATTTGGGAGTGTGGAACAGGCGCCCGATTACAGGAATGCTTGCCGGTGCGCTTCCATATACATTGACGCTGGCTTTTGGCGGGATTATTGTAGCGGCGGTTATTGGCATTGCTTTGGGCATTATAGCTGCGCGCAAGCAAAATAAATGGCTGGATAATTTGATTATGGCGTTGTCGCTGGTAACATCGTCGATGCCGATGTTCTTTTTGGCAGTGCTGCTCATGTTGCTCTTCAGCCTGCATCTTGGATGGTTTCCTATCCGTGGCCTGGCAGATGGCTGGCGTGGGATGGTGATGCCGATTCTTACGATGGGCTTACCGTCGGTTGGCTTCATTGCGAGAACCACACGCACGGCTATGCTGGACGCGCTCAATACGGATTACATAAGAGCGGCGCGCGCGCGCGGTATACCGGAACACAAAATTGTGTTTAACCACGCGCTTAAAAACTTGATGATTCCTGTGATAACTGCCATAGGCCTGCGATTGAACGAGCTATTAGCGGGAACAGTTTTGGTAGAGCTTGCGTTTTCTATCCCGGGCGTTGGCAGGATATTACTTGATGCGATTACTTTTAGGCAGCAGATTGTACTGATGGGCTGCATTATAGTTCTAGCACTTGTGTTTATGTTCATTAATTTGGCGGTTGACTTGATGTATGTATTTGTTGACCCAAGAACAAGAAAAAGTTATAGGTAAGAGGGCGTTTATGAAGATAAAATCGAAAAAGTTGAGAATTTTTCTAAGCCGTAAGCTTTCTGTCGTGGCGGCGGTAATTCTTATAATAATGATGTTGTGTGTTTTTATCGGGCCACATTTTACGCGGTTCTCGCCGACAGAGATAAATATTGAAAGACGCCTTAGTGGCATATCGAGCGAACATTGGCTTGGCACGGACGAAATTGGGCGTGACTTTTTTGCTAGAATTGTACATGGCGGGCAAATTACTATGAGCATAGCTCTCTTTGGCGTTTCGTTAGGTGCTTCAATTGGGCTTTTGCTTGGGATTGTGTCGGGCTATTACGGCGGAGTGTTGGATGCGCTTCTTTCGCGCTTTGTAGACATATTGATGGCGATACCCGGGCTTATGATTGCGACAATCGCGTTGGGGATATTAGGGCCAGGCGGCATAAATACAGGGATTGCGGTCGGTGCCGCTGCCATACCTGCTTTTATGCGAATGACTCGCGCCACGGTTATTTCTGTTAAGGAAACGGACTATGTTAAGAGCTGCCGCATAATGGGCGGGTCTAACTTGCGCATAATTGTGAAACATATATTGCCAAGCGCATGGCCGATGATAGTGGTAATGTTTACTTTGGGGCTGGGGACGGCAGTGCTTACCTCATCCGCGCTATCTTTTCTAGGCATAGGCGTTAATCCGCCAACGCCCGAATGGGGCGCACTCATAAGTTCGGGGCGAACCATGATGCTTGCCTTTCCGCTCGGTATTTTAGCGCCGGGGCTCGCAATTACGTTAGTCGTCATGTGCACAAGCCTCATAGGCGACGGGCTAAGAGATGCGCTTGACCCCAAATCGAATATCGAAACAAATTAGGAGATTCTTATGGAAAAGCTCTTGGAAGTAAACAATTTAGCCGCACACTTTTTCACCGATAAAGGTGTTTTGCCTGCAGTTGATGGGGTCAACTTTGATGTCAAAAAGGGCGAAATTCTTGCTATAGTTGGCGAATCCGGCTGCGGAAAGAGCGTCAGCAGTATGTGCATTATAAATATGATGCCACCGTCGGGCAAAATCGTTAATGGCGAAATATTATTCAAAGGTGAAAACATTTTGGCTAAAAGCCCCGAGCAAATGCGAAAAATTAGGGGCAATGAGATTTCTATCATATTCCAAGACCCGATGTCGTCGCTTAACCCCGTGATAAAAATTGGCAAGCAGTTGATGGAAACAATGATTTGCCATTTAAAAATATCAAAGGCAGAAGCGAAACATAAAGCGATTCAAGCCCTGGGGTCGGTCGGCATTCCTGACCCGATTACGTTTATGAACAAGTATCCGCATGAGCTTTCCGGCGGCATGTGCCAAAGGGTTATGATTGCAATAGCTATTTCTTGCGAACCGGACATACTAATCGCGGACGAGCCAACGACCGCGCTTGATGTTACGATACAAGCGCAAATTTTGCGCCTCTTAAAAAACCTACGAGATGAGCTCGGCACATCCATTATACTGATAACCCACGATATGGGCGTTGTTGCGCAGATGGTGGACAGAGTGCTTGTTATGTATGCAGGCCTGGCAGTCGAAGAGGCAGAGGTCAATGAGATTTTCAAAAATCCGCAGCATCCGTACACCATTGGGCTGCTCGAATCAATTCCGAACCCTGATAATGCGAACATGCAGCTTTACAACATAAAAGGCACGGTGCCGGGCGTTGGCGAATATCCCGGAGGCTGCCGTTTTGCGCCGAGATGTGAGTTTAGAACGGATAAATGCGACCAAGAACTGCCGCAGTATTTGGGCGAGTATGGGCATTTTGTGCGTTGCCATAATAGGGGGCAGGCGTGATGGAGAAACAGATTCTTAGAGTTGAAAACTTATGTGTCTACTACCAAAGCGGGCGGCTCACGAGAGGCAAGCCTATCAAAGCCGTGGACGGCATAAGCTTCTCAGTTTACAAAGGCGAGAGCGTGGGCATAGTTGGCGAATCCGGCTGCGGCAAGTCAACAACAGGTTACGCGATAACGCATTTGATACCACCGACGTCGGGCAAAATACTCTTTGACGGCGAAGAGCTTAAAAGTCGCACGAGTAAAGACCGAGCGTTAATCGCAAAAAAAATTCAATTGATATTTCAAAACTCGACATCGTCTTTGAACCCGAGGTTTAGCGCAGGGCAAGCGATTGAAGAGCCTTTTTTGATACATAAAATTGGAAGCTCTGCTGCTGAGCGGCGCGAAAAAGTGCTGGAGCTAATGGCTGCGGTCGGGCTGAAAGAGACGCAGTTTGATTCATATCCGCATGAGCTCTCAGGCGGGCAGCGGCAGAGAATCGGTATAGCGCGCGCGCTTAGCCTAAACCCCGAGCTGATTGTTTGTGATGAGCCGGTGTCAGCTCTTGATGTTTCTGTGCAGGCGCAGATACTTAATCTGATGAAAACGTTGCGAGAGCAGTTTGGGTTGACATATATCTTCATATCGCACGATTTGCCCGTTGTTCAGCATTTTTGCGAGAGGGTAATTGTAATGTATTTGGGTAATATTGTCGAGATGGCGGACAGAACGCGGATTTTCAAGAACCCGATTCATCCATACACCAAGGCGTTGATTGACTCTGTGCCGATTGCTGATCCTAAAAAGGGCTCTTTGGGTGAAGTCATCGAGGGCGATGTGCCGAGCCCACAAAACCCACCGTCGGGTTGTCCTTTCAGCACGAGATGCAAAGCCGCATCCGGAGATTGCTTTGTGAAGAAGCCTATGCTAAAAGATTATGGTGATGGGCATTTAGCGGCTTGTCACCGAGTGACTTGTCACCGAGTGACTTGTCATAAGGCGTAGAGCAATCACAAAATGGCAGGGGCGCGTGAGATTATTTTCAGTCATTTAATTTCTGCTTTTATACCGATTTTTCGGAGTCGGACTTAAAGCCTGAATACGTACTTATATGCATACAAAAAACCAACCTCGCCAGGCGGAGTTGGTTTTTATTTTATCCTTAAAAGAAAAAATCCTGATTAGCGATAGTAAACGCAAATGGTCGATTTCTAGACATCCAAGAGGGCCCGGTAATGCGCGGATTTTTAAAAAACAGCACGCCCTCCGCGTTTTGCCTGCCTTCAAGCACCTCGATCGCTGCTAAGAAGCTGGCAGTTGATGGAGTGTTATTTATTGCACCGTTTGCGGTCGGACTAAATTGAACACCATGATTTCGGTCAAAGATAACCTCACGAACGCTGTTCGGATACTCAGGGCGCGCCTTGCGGTTCAACACGACATTGCCAACAGCAAGCATCGACTCAAAAGGCTCGCCGCGCGCTTCCGCATGGATTATTCGCGCCATCCAATGCAGATCTTCCTCGGAGTAGTTGTAAAAACTCGGAAGCAGCTGCACGAGACAATTCGGTGTGAGTGAACTTGGATATTTGCCGATTTTAAGCGCGTTTATGCAAGTAAGAAATTCGACATAACGCTCGCCGACAATTTGCGAGACAACACCAACAGCGACATACGAGCGATCGTTACGTAAAAAGAACTCAGGTGCGTGCTTTTGTCCGTCATACTCAACGCTCAAGAAGTGTTCGTCACACCATGAGACCTTTGCCCCTAAGTACTCAAAAACGCGGCGCGCAGGCACATAAAGAGAGTCGCCTCTGCTGGCAAAATGAATCCCTGCATAGGAATTGTTGATGAACAGCCTCTGATTTGGCGTTTGAAAACTAAAACACATGGCGGAAACACTAAGCGGAACAGTCAATGAAGCAACTAAAAAACTTGTCAAAATAATCTTTCCAATAAATCTGCTGATAAAAATGCACTCCTTTACGAATGAGAGTTTTTGCATTTAAATCATTGACAGACTTTATAGGCCTATTCACTTTTACCAAAAATTTCCAAAAGCAATTTTCTACACAATTCCCATAACTCTTAAAACATAAACCCCGACTGTATATGTAAAAATGGACAGCATGGAGCTAAACATAATGATGCTTGAAGCAAAATGCTCGTCCGAGTTCATATAATATGCCATAACATAGCTCGCAATCGCGGTAGGCGCTGCATACATAACAAAGAGCGCAACAATGCCTTCGTTACATATTCCAAACATAAACGCGAGTGGCAAAAACAACAGCGGCATTGCGATAAGTTTAAGTGCGCAAACGATAAGCGTAGGCGAGATTCGCTCCTTAATTTTGCCAAAGTTCATGCTTGCGCCAATTACAATAAGCGCAAGCGGCGTACTTAACGCCGAGATATGAGAAAGCGTGTTTGAAAAGATAGTAGGAATCGGAATCCTTATCAACGCGAACAAAAAGCCCGCTACAACGCCAATGATAAGCGGATTTTTTGCGATACTTTTGGCGGATGAGGTCACAATTTCTTTAGGCACAACTTCCTCGCCCGAATAAACCGTTAGGATGAAAACAGAAAGGATATTAAACATTGGCACGACGAGCGTGATAACCACAATGACAGCCGGCGGCGTATAGCCCATGATGCTTGCGACAAGCGGAATGCCAAGGATGACAAAATTGCTCCGAAACCCGCCCTGCACAAAAGCGCCTTTCATGCGTCGCTCAGGCATAAGCCAAACCGCCATCCCCCAACATATGAAGAAAAATGCCAAAACGCTGCCCGCAGTAAAAATAATCAGCCGCGCGTCCCAAATGTCCGAAAAGTCCGATGAATACAAGTCCAAAAAGAGCCTGATTGGCAGCGCAAAGTTAAAAAGCACCGCGTTCATTTGCTTAGCACCTGTCGGGTCAATAACGCCAAGACGCTTTAGCACCATGCCAAATATCATGATAAGAAAAATCGGTAAAACCGCATTAAGGCTAAAAATCAAATTATCAAGCAATTCTATCAGCTCCAAAAAGAATGTATTTAGTGGTTTATTTTATCGTTATTGCTGGAGAGGCAATGGGTGACAATGGGTGAATATCCTGTTTACCCCTAAACAGAATCCCGAACTATAGCCTCAAACTCAAGCCCACGCTGATATTGCGCCTCGCGAACATCGGCTAGCGCTCCGACAAAGTGGAATATGTAAACACCGCAAATTATAAACAATACAACTACGATACACATAAGAATTTTTCTTTGCATAAAAAAACCTCCTCGAAAATAAAGGTATATCTATTTTACTCCTTTTCCCTCACAATCGCAAGACAAACACACAAAAAAAGACTGCCGCGCAGAAAGCGCAACAGCCTCTCTCTTCTTATGCTTTAATCTTTTCCGGTGCCATGTTTCTCAGCCGTTCATACTCAGCGTGGACCAGGTCAACTTTTCGTACTCTTGGGCGGCCGTTTAACCATGCTTTGACACTGACATAACATTTGTACAATATCAAGAGCCCCCAGGCAAAATAGAAACCGATATAGAACTGAACTCCGAACCTAAAACCGCTTGTTACTATTGCCAAAACTAAAAAAGATACCGGACACAAAATTACGTGTAAAAGTAAATCATAACGCCTTGCTACATTTTGTTTGGCTAAGTACATAAGTAAGTCTTCGCTTGGTGCTTTCGTTTCAGTTGATCTTGCTTCCTCCGCGGCCTTTGCAACCTCTTCGGTATTTAGAACAACTTCATTATTAGTAATCTCCACTTGCTTATCCTCCTCAATACGCTGGCAGGCAAGCATTTCCACGAGGCGTATGGACTGGTTTTTATCATCTGCCCATACTGCTCGCGCATTTAGCACGAGCTGTTTTGCTCTTCGCGGATATGTCTCACCAATCCGCTGGTTGTCATTGTCAAAAACTTGTACTCTGTCCAGAAAAGTCACTCCAATCGGGACCGCTGGTTTTGTCCAAAAATATAAAACTGTGCGCTCTGCTGTTTTTTGTTATGGGTGCCATCCCCTCACAGTTGTTTATAGTTAAATAGCCCCAAAACAATAACCAATACTTTGTTTTTCCCACATAGCGTCGTTGCTGGAGCCTTGCCATACCGCTTTGGTATGCCGAGAACCCACCTCCTAGCTCTGTAGGAAAAATTCTGCGCTCTTTGTTACTGTTTTAGGGCTATTTAACTATGTTAAGTGTATCATAGGCCTATGGAGATTTCAACCAAGTATTTCATAAGAAATTCTTAAAGATTGTTTAAATTTCATACATTACCATCATGGTCACCCGAAAAGCAAAAACTACTGGAAATTCGTACCTAATTATGATATAGTCAAGTAGAGAATAATTTTGACAGGGGATAAAACAAGTGGAATATTTAAAAGCGACGGAGCTGAGCTTCGACTCGAGGAGACAAATAAGTGCGCTGGTCGTTGATGCGTATTACGATTTAGTCAAGCACTTTAAAAAAGATAATCAAATAACAGATGTGTTGGCCCAAAGCCTTTTGCTCGAATACTTTTATGTTGCCTGCGAAAACGGTGAAATTGCGTCAATCATAGCGTGCAAAAAGGATAAACCGCCGCCGGTCAAGCTTGACAAAAAGGTCTTTGTCAAGTATTTAGGGCTTATTATGGGTAATATTGCTTACCCGATTATCCAAAAGCATATGATGGAGCATAAATATCCGTTCAAGCTAGCAGAGCAGACCGGCTCGATTGAAATAGTCGCAACTGCGCCAAAATACAGAGGCAGAGGCATTGCTCAAGGCCTAGCGGAGCACGTTATGAGCGAACAAAGCTACAAAGATTATGTGCTTGAAGTTATAGACACAAACGCAGGCGCGATTCGTTTGTATGAAAAGCTTGGCTTTGAAGAAACTATGCGTACAAAAGCGCCGAAAAATGCAGGATTTAACGAATTTATATATATGAAAAAGGAGACCGTATGTATAAGCGAATAGTAGTAAAATTAAGCGGCGAGGCTCTCTCGGGCGAAGCGGGCAACATACTGAGCCGCGAGAAATCGGAGACAATAGCAAAAGAACTTGTAGATGTAAGTCAAAACTGCGATATGTCAGTTGTTGTAGGCGGCGGAAATGTTTGGCGCGGCCGCTCATCGGACTCGAAGATGCAGCGCGTAAAATCCGACCAAATGGGTATGCTTGCAACGGTTATGAATGCGATTTATATTGCGGATGTTGTTAAGGGGCTTGGCGGCAAGTCGGTTGTACTTACGCCTTTTAGCGTTGGAAACATGACAGAGATTTATTCTATGGAGCTTGCAAATGAGTATTTCGCGAAAGGATACATCGTCTTTTTCGCGGGAGGGCTTGGGCATCCGTTTTTCTCAACGGACACTATTCCCGTGCTTAGAGCGAGTGAGCTTTCGGCAGACGCGGTTTTATTCGCTAAAAATATCGACGGCGTTTATGACGATAATCCAAGCACAAATCCGAACGCTAAGCGGCTTGCAAAAACTACTTACAGTCATATAATTGAAAATCGCCTAGAAGCTATGGATTTGGAAGCCATGGTTATGTGTGAAAAGAACGATATTTTGTCGCTTGTTTTTAACTTGAACCATCCGAACTGCTTGAAAACAGCTATATCCGGGGACGAGAGCTTCTTCGGCTTCGGTACGATGATAAGAAAAAACTATAATTAGGAGGGATATCATGTCAGAAGTTAAACAATATGAAGAGAGAATGCAAAAAACTATCCAGAGCTTGGAAAGTGAACTCGCTACCATCCGCGCAGGCCGCGCGAACCCGAAAGTGCTTGACAAAATCAAGGTTGACTATTACGGAACGGATACGCCGCTAGCCCAAGTCGGCAACGTTACCGTACCTGAGGCGAGAATGATTCAGATTCAGCCGTGGGAAGCAAATATGGTTAAGAATATTGAGAAGGCAATCCAAGCGTCAGACCTTGGCATTAACCCATCGAGCGACGGTAAGGTTATACGGATAATCTTCCCGGAACTTACGGAAGATCGCCGTAAAGAGCTCACAAAAGATATCAAGAAAAAAGGCGAGGATGCTAAAGTGGCAATCAGAAACATCCGCCGTGACGCGATTGATGCGTTCAAAAAGCAAGAGAAAAAGAGCGAGATAACAGAAGATGACTATACGAGTTTAGAAAAAGAGATTCAAAAGGTGACGGATAAAGCGGTTGTTGATATTGATAAGGTTGTTGAAGCTAAGAATAAGGATATTATGACGGTGTAGGACTCTGCGAAAAGGGGGTGTAATAATGAAAACAAAGCACATTTACTGGATTCTCGTAATTGTAATAGCGGCTATACTTTTCTTAACATGGATGCTTTTAATCA
>Ga0131853_10025089_pt1 | contig 10746 bp, 8 predicted proteins | sample TergutLab28metaG_FD_92764 | JGI IMG/M metagenome (GOLD analysis project Ga0131853, IMG submission 92764) | Labiotermes labralis P1 segment gut microbial communities from Petit-Saut dam, French Guiana - Lab288 P1 (version 2) (version 2) | ecosystem: Host-associated > Arthropoda: Insects >... | reverse complement strand
CTCTAAAGTTGCATTTTATATATTTATTCAACAAATATAGGTACTGAATATTTTAAACATGGTATATACTCTCCGTTTTTTTTCTCTTCAAAATGCAGTTGGTTTCATAATTCTAACGTATTTGGTTCCTGTATTATTCACATTTTATATACAGGTGTGCTAAAATTAAAAAAAAATAATTCCGGCGCCAAAAGGTTAATGTGAGTTGATGGCTAGTTGAAGTGTTCACTGAGGCGAAATTCGAGGCTTCTGAAATAGGCTGCCATATCTGTGTTCTTCGGACTACAATAAAAAGATATTTTATACAATCATGTGTGGTAGGACATTTTGTTTTCGAGGTATTATCACTTTAAATATTAGAATATGAAAAGGGCAGCGTCATGTTCAGCAGTAAAACGCGCAAAACTTCGAGCACCTGTTGCGAAAAGTCTGCATGCGAACTGTATGAATTTGGAAGTGACAATAAGTTAAGGATAATGTAGGTCGAAAACAACTAGTCTATTAGCAGGGTGTTAATGAAACAACATGTTTCGGCCTACCCGGAGGCCATCATCAGGTTTACAATGTTGGCTGTAATGTGAGAAGGGGATGTTGAGATATCATCATCATGCTATACAAAGTATATATGAGAAAAGGCTGTGTGTAGGATTGTGCTGGAATGTGGCAGATATGGCGGGGGACGTGCTTGCGTGCGTGTGGTTGGTATGTAGTATCCTAGGCGGGGTACGTCGTCCTTGGGCTCTGTTAGCCCACCGTTGTTGGCGTTGGAAGGAGGGGGAATCAGATGGTGATTCGCAGGTGTGTCTGGCACACGTGTGTGGTTAGGTTTGTGCCATCCTAGCGGTCTCATATGCGAGTGTGGTAATAATTTCGAGGGAAGAAGAACAACAACAAATGTTACGTACCTCCGGATTTTCTTTGTGGTAACACTTATGCATCTGATAGGCCTTGTCACATATGTCCTTTCCGGCTGAAAGAGAAGTTAAAAATTTACAATTTACAATTTTTAACAAATCGCTGGCAGGAAAAAGTGGAAGCCACCCTCGAAAATAAGATAATCACGTGACCGGCATTGTTTTGCTTTTGACGGTTCGTCAGTGAACGGGGATTTTATCACTGTTAGGTCTCCGATCACTGAGAAATCTCAAGCTGAAAAAATTATATTACTGAACAGCTGTTTGACTGCATTACACACCCTAACTAAAGCTTTCTATATATGTGAGAGGTTTTCTATAAATATTATACATAATTTTTGCAAGTAATTCAGTTAGATCTAAAGAACGTGTTACGCTCAGTCTCACGACATAAAATGTACTGTGCTGCTTTTAAATATAATACCGGTTTGCAATTAACGAAATGCTTTATCACTGCTGCTTCCTATATTTGATACAACAACAACAACTACTACTACTACTACTGCCAGTATTAGTAGTAAAGCTGCTAATACTACTATGACTACTAATACTAATACTAGTGGTAGTAGTAATGCTCCTGCTAATGCTCCTGCTATTACTACTACTATTACTACTACCACGGGGCTCCAATTTGACGTAAAACATTGTCTGTTCAAGTAATTACAATCAGACAATGGCTAGACCTAAAGACAGATGTGAGGGTTACTCAGTAAGGCATGTGGTAATTGTTATTTGTGACAACAATGTAGCTTATCAGGCTTTGGAATAAGCAGATACTGAGTTTTGGAAATAAAGACAATTATTTTCAAAACTAGTTAGACATCTTAATTCGTGACTAGGTAAATGAGACCAGCCTCGAATTGAACAAGTCTCCTTACATCAGCAGAAAACTCCACGGAATAAACAATACATTTCATTACACAGTAACTGATCACAGTGATAGTTTCCGGATACGACGTTAGTGGGAACCATTATTATGAGGAATTGGAGCACTGGAAATATCATGAGAATGAGGGAGAGTGTGGTGTGGAGGGGGGGGGGGTGCTCCGGAGCTAATTAGAGGGTGTCAGCGGGTACGGCCATTTCTAGTCTGGATTCGGAAATATTTTTCTGAGGGAGATATTTGGAACGAACAAACGTACGTAGGCGGGGGTTGGAAATGTCTGTGTGTAGAGAAGCTTCGTAATTTGTGCTTTTCTTTTACTATCATTGGAAGGATCGTAGGGAAAGATGGACTTAAAATATAGCAGACATTGGGACGGTAAGAAATAATTAGAAGGAAGAGAATATATAGAGAGAGGATTACTAAAGTTCTGGTGGGAAGTCCTCAAGGACAGAGACCACGCGGTTGACACAGATAAAAAAAATGGTGAAATATTTTGCTAGTACAAAACAACTGAAGAATGTAGAATTTTTTTTAAATATTTAGGTAGCATGTTAACAAATTATGCAAGATTTATACTTGATATTATATTCAAGATTGCGAAGGCAAAAAGCAGCATTCAACAAGCTGAACACTATGTTGACCGTCACAGTGGACCTAGGTTTAAGTAAGAAATTAGTAGAGTGCAAAATATAGAACATCGCTTTGTATGGTGCTGAAACTTGGACACTTCGAAAGAGAAATCAGAAGTACCTTTAGAACCCTGAAATGAGGTCCTGGTAAAGGATGGAGAAGATCATTTGGACACCATCTTTTGAAAAATTATGAATTGTTATACTAAGTCAAGAAAGACAAGAATATCCTGGATATAATAAATGGAAGGCTGAATGGACTGGTCACATTTTGCACAGTAAATGCATTCTAAAACAAGTTTTTAAACGAAAGATGTGAAGGTCGGGAAGAACAAGAAGAAACATCTGCAGCTACTGGATAATCTTAATGAAAACAGAACATAGATGAACATGTAAGAGTAAGGACTGGATCGCACCATCTGGAGAACTCGCTTGGAAAGGTTCACAGGACCTAATGCAAGACAGATTACACCATGAATGAATATAATTTTGGAGAAAGAGATGTATGTGTGTATATATATATATATATATATATATATATATATATGGGCTGAAATGGCCAAATTCGGTTTCGATTCGCTGGAATTCGTGTAAATGCCTGCGTATATTTCGGGGAAATTTTTGACCGAACGGGCATCTCTCTGTGTTTTAGAACTACTCTGTAATGAGACGAATTACGTTGTGAGAGGACTGCTGATGAAGCTACAAGCCTTCTGAGACATGAGATCGTGTTTATTGGCAAACAGTTACCGACGTCCAAATAGTTATCACTGTCCCACAAACGGAGGCTGTAGACCCTCCGAAACGCCTATACCGACTGCCATAAAGATAGAGGTGGAGAGGTCCTCCGAAATGACAGTTACCATTTATCACTCTACGTGGTAACATATCCCAGAGGACTTAAATCATCAACACTCTACTATTTTGCTTTTGAATACCAGGTAGCAGTCAGAATCATTGTTTATGCCAAGTATAAAAAATTTGTTTCTAGTTAAGAGTGTAAAGTCCGTACGTGTTTGTTGGCACGCTTTGATCACACGATGTCCTTCTTCAAGAATCTCCGGTGGCACATTCTCCAATTCTTCATCGATGTTGAATTCTCCTTGGTCGTTCAGCTGTGTGGATTCAGATGAAACAACGTATAGAGAGGAATGTAATTTTACACTAACAGGTTAGTGCATTAAGTTAAATTGTCTGCCTTTATCAGTTTTAGTGTTCAAAACTACATTGAGCTTTTGACGTTCAGGTGACCGTGCATCGTGATAATGTTCAGGTGACCGTGCATCGTGATAATGTTCCGGCGACCGTGCATCGCGATAATGTTCAGGTGACCGTGCATCGTGATAATGTTCAGGTGACCGTGCATCGTGATAATGTTCAGGTGACCGTGCATCGTGATAATGTTCAGATGACCTGCATCGTGATAATAATTCAAGTGACCGTGCATCGTGATAAATTCTCATAATAAAACCAACTAGATGCAATAATTTCTCAAATTTATTTTTGAAATGAAGTTCTACCTGTTTCGGACAGTTCCTCTGTCCATCATCAGGAGTTTTTCACTGTAAACACAGCAATGGTATATGTCATACAGGTTTGCTGACAGCTTGCGAGAAGGATCAGGACGGAACTGCAGTTACATCCTGATCCTTCTCGCAAGCTGTCATCAAACCTGTATGACATATACAATTGTTGCGTGTACAGTGAAAAACTCCTGATGATGGACAGAGGAACTGTCCGAAACATGTAGAGTTGCATCCCAAAAATAAATTTGAGAAATTAGTGCATCTGGTTGGGTTTGTTATAAGAATACAGTGAACCTTTTGTTACAAGCTTTCGCTGAAGACAAAGAATCGGGCTGTCGACCCGGAAAATCTGTCGTTTTCTTTAACACTTTTTTCTTTGCTTCTTAGCTAAGCTGTCCAGAGGAATCACTGCACTTTACTGAACTTCCTTGTGATGTCACTTTGTGACTTTCTGTGACTGACAGGTATTTATAGAAAGCAATTCTTATTTATACGCTGGTTTATTCAGCAGTATACTTACAGATAATAGTTCCACCATGACGCACTTAACAAAACACTGAAACAAACACAGAATATTTCATTATTCTTTTTCCGTTTTGTGTGAAAACAAAATGAACACCAGGTGTGCGGTGTAATTTCCCATTTCTCATTTAGCCTTAATTTATTGTCTGCTATCATTGATTAATGTATTTGTCCCATAAAAGTTTAAAATATATTCATAAACTTTGAAATATTGACACATTTTGAAAGATTTATCTTTTGGGGGATCAGTGTCAATAGATGGAATTTGATTGTGTGTTTGTGTGTGTGTGTGTGTGTGGCTAATCAGGAAATTAGAATTTATTGATCCAGTTACAATTAATTCTACACGATTTTGTGTTTAAAATTACAACACATAACGTCAAATTAATCACCATTTTCTTTTCAAATTTTCTGTGAAGAATGTTATTTTTATTTAACTCAATATAACATTCGCCTGAATAATATTTTTATTTCAGTTAATACACTTAAAAATCCTTTTTATCACTTACAATTCCAACAAATGTTTAGGGAAATATTTTTTGTTTATTTTAAGAATAACACAAAATACATAAATGCTCTCTGTGGGAAAATTTTGAGTTTTTTATTTCAAAGACTTAGTACACATAGTTATTATTGTATTTAAGTGATTAATTTTTTAATTGTGACATTTGTTACATCTTGTGATTTTTCGAACTCTCAAAACCTTTGTATATTGCCCGAATGGTATATTTGCGTGTTTTATATAATATTTACTACGCACGGCCATTTCATTTCTATACAGGGTTACTTTATTTATGTACGTAATTAGTACGAAGTTTTGAAAATTGAACATCGGAACTTCGTCTTCTCTTTCAGTCTGAAGACTTCCCATTAAATGTCAGATACAAACGCAAAACCATGTTGTAAATACGGGGTATTTCTTTTACCGCCCCACCGAGTACTGCAGTTTTATAGCAAAGAAATCCTGCGTCATCCGTGACACACACCTACTGTGAGAGCGGCCATGATAAAACCAGAGGAAAAAGACATGTAATGTACATTCTCAGGCATAAGCGGTGGGCCTGTCTTTAAACATTAATAATAATGATGATGATGATGATGATGATAATAATAATAATGTTACTGAAATCTGAGCTCACCTTGTAATTGTCTGGAGGGTCTACTTGGTCAATGCGCGCTTTAAGGAATTTTTCAAAGTACGCTGAAAAAAAGATGCCAAGTAGATACATTTAGTTAACTAGACAGTGAATCGGTGCAAAGTTAAACGTGGTTCTATGTATGGTGCCCACTGAATTACAAAGGATGTTTCTTAGGCCCATATCATTTTACTATTCGATACTGGATATTATAAACCGATTTTTAAAAGATATTTCATTGTTAAAATATTAGAAGCAGTACCGCAGATTATTTCAATTAGTTTTTGGAATTATTAAAATTACCTCCTGTGCTTGTTAAGTTATTTGACTTTATATTGTACCTTGTGGTTAGTTTCGTCAACAGCAAAATTCATATACTAGACAGTAGAACGTCAATACATCAAACTTTAAATGAGGAATAGAATCCAACTAGATGTCACTTATTACTTTATTATGCTTATGTTAGTCTCAACATGTTTCGGGCACCATTATGCCCATCATCAGGAGCTCACGACGATAGCGTTGGTTACCACATAGGCTGTTACAACCTTCGGTCCGGACACTCATCCATCCTGCCTGCACTTAACTTCAAACCAGCAGCAACACAGAGAACCAGACGCCCTATGTGGTAACCAACGCTATCGTCGTGAGCTCCTGATGATGGGCATAATGGTGCCCGAAACATGTTGAGCCTAACATAAGCATAATAAAGTAATAAGTGGCATCTATTTGGATTTTATTCTTAGTTTATCAAGAAGATGCACGGTCCAATACATATCAAATTTACATTAAAGTTTCTTTCACTGAACTGTGCAGGCCTTTGGATTATATATGTGTTGTATTACCATGTGTTCTATATATGCACAAAACTCATGGAACACTCGCTGTATTGTGATGTCTGTACAGAAATGCTTTTCAATTTTACAGGCTTCTTATTACGTGTGTGTTCTGAAAATGCAGGAAGTTCACTGGACACCCGCTATAGTATGATATTAGTGCAGAAGTTCAATTTAAATTTCACTTGTTTTTTTATTACTATACGTTCTGAACACACATGAAGGTCATGGGACACCCGGTATAATGTTGTGTTTGTACAGAAGTTCTATTTAATTTTTCTATCGACTACCGTTCAGTATTACGGCTGTGGTTATTTATGTTTTAAACACTCCGATGCTAATCAAAGTTTCATTTGTTCACCAACTGATGTACTAGCGAGTTATCTTAAAAAAGAAAACAAAATTAAAATTTACATTAAAATGTATATTAAAACAGTTCTGACATGTTTCGGTGTTACAGTTACACCATCATCAGGGAGCGCATTGATTTGTGCTTACTAAAGTTGCAGTTGTTAACACATTCAATTAACCTTTATACGCCTAATGTCAACTACAGTGGTCGTACCGCACCGCTAACCTCTAAATTTACATTTTATATATTTATTCAACAAATATAGGTATTGAATATTTTAAACATGGTATATACTCTCCATTTTTTTTCTCTTCAAAATTTAGTTTGTTTCCTAATTCTAACGAATTTAGTTCCTGTATTATTCGCATTTTACATACAGAATGTGCTAAAATTAAAAAAATAATTCCGGCGCCAAAATGTTAAAATACATCGGTGTGTGGTTAATACGGTTGCGGTGTTGCTGCATATGTTAGGTCTGTAATGAACAACAGTGTGTCAAATACTCTGATAATAGAATTTTCAAAACATAATGAATCGTGTTGAAATTGGCTTAACTTACCCTTATTGGTGTCTAGCGAATTTCGATACGATTCATTATGTTTTGAAAATTCTATTATCACAGTATTTGACACACTGTTGTTCATTACAGACCTAATATATGCAGCAACATCGCCACCGTGTTAACCACACACCGATGTATTTTAATTGACTGTGTTAACAACTGTAACTTTAGTACGCACAAATTAATGCGCTCCCTGATGATGGTGTAACTGTAACACCGAAACATGTCGGAACTGTTTTAATATAAATTTTAATGTAAATTTTAATATTTTTTTTAAAGAAAACTCACTAGTTCATCAGTTGGTGAATAAATAAAACTTTGATAATATCAAGATACGCGGTACGAATGTGAAAATCTCCAATGCCTGTAGTGTTTGGTGTGCTACTGGACGATGCTGTCAGCTGCTGGGTTTATACGACCTCTGTAAGAGATACATGAATGAGTATGAAGCGTTGACGGAATGATAATGACAGGATAAAACAGCGGTACTCTGTTGAAAACCTGTCACAGTACCAATTTGTCCTCTACAGATCCCTCATGGACCAGTCTGAGATTGAAACCGGGCATGCAGTGACAGGACATTTGTTGCTATATACTGCCCCTGGTAAGGGAAGAGGAGAAAACAATATCGCGCTGATTTTGTGGAAATTATATGCTAGAATTATTGTCCGTGTTTTCTTTTTGGGTGAGTCATCCCAAATCGATGCGTGAATAGACAAACAGACAAATAAATTCCCGTGCCTAATGATAAATTAAAAATAAGAAACATGTACCACATCTTTGAAAATGAACGATGTGGTCTGAAAACATATTTGTGATTGTGAGTCCGTCTGTAATTTATCTTTTGTTTAGAGGTGTTCGGACACTGATCACTCCTTCCTTTTCCCTAGATTTTATTTCTATATTTATGAACCTCCTGTTTCTTTGCATTACTATATTCTCTTTGACAAGTGGACTTCCTTCGGTCCCCGTTATAAAGCCTACTGACTGCTAAGGAAAAAATCAGTTCGCGGCATCACCTAGAGAGGATCTGAAGATTTGGAAATAGTTGTAATACTTCAGTACCAGAAAAAAATTGAATAGTTTCGGGCCGAATACTGGAACTGCCTATGTAGGCCTAATTGAAAATCTTATGCTGTAACAGATACAAGGAGTAACGTAATCAACACTAGTGCTCACCTCTCTCAACTTGGTTTTCGCTTCTACATTTCTCATCGACTTCCTTGGCTCTTTCAAATGCACGGCCTGTCATCCCCTAGAAAAAGAGAAAATGTTATATGTACAGCACAACAAAAGACTGAAAATATGCATATCCACCAATCATGCACTTCCCCTCCTCCGTTATTTTCGAATTTCGATATCCAAATAGCAGGCGTGTTTATGTAATGAACATAAAGTTCAAATTACAGCAAGGTGCATTCTTGAACTTCATACTTCAATATCCTTCCAGTTATTTGGACATCTTGGTGTCCAGATTTAACGTTATAAATGTGTAATGACTTTCAAGTGGCGTAGAAGGAACCGACGATGACCTGATTTAAGTAAATTGTCCCCACATTTATCTGGAGAGTCTGAGGAAAGTCATAAAACATGAATCGATGTTTAAAGTGTCGTGGTGGAAATGTGAAATTAGGGCTCCTAGAAACTGAAGTGCTACACACTTAGTTGTGATTTTCGTAACGTAAAAGCATTACAGCTTACAGAATGATCCAATTATTACGCCGTTGTATTTAGATTTCCTCTGCTTACTTCCCGACTAAGTACAAACTCACCGCAGCGAAGTCTGCTACACCCAGAAGCAGCAATATGGCTGCCACTAGTGCAGTTTTTACAGCCTTCATGTTAGTGTCCAAAGTCGAAGTTACAGTAAGGTGTTTCAGCCAACGTCACTAGGGATATATACATCCCAATCAGCCTTGAGTTTATCCCATTCATGGGAAATTATTTAAGATACAGTTTTAACCACAACATTGTGGGGAGGAAGTTGTCAAAAGGTCACCGTAGATAATTGTGTGCAGAATTGTACAACGAAAGCTAATTACAGACATTTGCTTACTCATGTGTAAATAGCAGGTTACGGTAGATTAATAAACAGCAACCCTGTATGTTCAACGTTAATACCAACTCCGTGGGGCAGAATCTTCCTTCGATATTGACTTAACAAGAGTTTCAAGATATCTGGAAAGTTACTGTTTGTTTTGGTTAAATGATTCTCGGCGCGTCGAATGATCGTATGCCTTCATTTTCAGGGCCAAGCGTTTTATTCTTCTGGGCCTGTTTTTCTGTGGAAACCAAGACATTATAAACGTTCGAAATGTTGGGAGCAATTTGCTCAGTAACACAGCGTCACTTCCTGAAAGACCTGAAACTTCATCAGCAACATTGTGAGAACCAGCAGCCTCAAAATATCTTAAATGGTTAAGAAGTTGCCTTCCGTGAAACAAAATTCGCAAGAACGCGCTTCTGAGAGTAATGTGTTTTGTCTGTGGGACCCAACCTGATTTTAATCAGGTAATTACAGAATGAGAAATTAATTCCCAAATTTTGTGTGTTCGTCACTTAAAAGATGACCGATACTTTCAAAATACGAGTATTTATCAGAAAATAAGTGTACATGGTGTGCAGTTGTCATTAAGGAACTTACGCTAATATCGATTATGTCGAGCAGAATTTGTTGCACATCGATTATCGTCCGTTTCGTGTGTTGGAGCAATATCATGGGGGCCCTAAATGTAAAGCGGGCCGGGTAGCTCAATCGGCATAGCGACTGAGCTACGGGCTGGACGGTCTGGGATCGAATACAGGTGGGGACGAGATTTTCCGCCCGTCCAGGCCGGCCCTATGGCCCACCCAGCCTCCTGTAAAATGGGTACCGGGTCTTTCCCAGGTGTAAAGTGCGGCCAGGGCGTGCTGCTGACCACTCATCACCTTCTAGTCCCCACCCTCTGGGCCACACCGGGCCTGTAACGGGATCACTTTACCTTACTTTACCTAAATGTAAAGAAGACAGGTAGGTAGGAACAGCTACGTCACGGTGACTGTTAGCACAGGATGCGGACTTATGTCAGCTGGGAACAGACAAGCTAATTCCACGATATGATAAGTGCCTCAGATGTGGCGGGGACTATCCAAAATGGTAGTGGGGGCCAGCGGTGCAATTAAATATGACACGCACTCGTCAAAAAACCTAAGACTGTCAACGTGAATACATTACAATACTAAACTAAACACCGTGGTCTTAGTCCGCACGCGAACTATACCGACAGAGCGGCCGTCGCCGGTCGGCGAAGTTAGAGCCAACTTTTGCGGATAGAGGGGTGTCAGCGCAACGGGTCCCCACAGCCGTTAATCTCTGTTTTCTAGACCTGGAGCCGCTACTTTTT
>Ga0131853_10025088_pt1 | contig 10746 bp, 5 predicted proteins | sample TergutLab28metaG_FD_92764 | JGI IMG/M metagenome (GOLD analysis project Ga0131853, IMG submission 92764) | Labiotermes labralis P1 segment gut microbial communities from Petit-Saut dam, French Guiana - Lab288 P1 (version 2) (version 2) | ecosystem: Host-associated > Arthropoda: Insects >... | reverse complement strand
CTTGTCGATAGCCAGCTCAACCTCAGAGGCACTTGGCACAGGTACTAGTGGTTCTGCTGTGTGTATTTCTGCCTGCCCAACATCCTTAACCCCATGCACGTTGAATAGCTGGGAGAAATAGTTTCTCCACCTAGCCACAATACTGTGGGAGTCTGCAACCAAGTCGTCTTTCTCATCCTTTACTATATTACGTCTAGGCTGGTACCCCTTCTTAAAGTCACTGATGCTCCTATACAAGTCCCTAATGTTTTGGATCTTGCTGTTAGTTTCAAATTCCTCAATTTTAGCTATCAGATATGCCTTCTTTTTGTTCCTGAAATGCCTGCTAACTTCACGCCTTGCCTTGTTCAAATTATCTATATTGCTTTGGCTCGGATCCTGTATCCACTGAATTTTAGCCGGCTTCCTTTGATCCAAAAAACCTAAACATTCTTCATCAAACCAGAGTTTATTCTGCTTAAATTCATCCAAACCCAGACTCTCTTTCGCTGAGGTTTGTATATTCTCTTTAATGTTTCCCCAATTCCTATTTACGTCCTCGTCATCGTCCGAGTTCTCCAAAGCTGCAAACCTCTTTGTAATCTCAATCTGATTCTGTTCCCTAACCTCTGGCTCATTTAGCTTCCTCAAGTTAAATCTTTGCCTCTCAAACCTCTGTGCGGCCTGTTTACCCACTGCTAATCTTTCTCTAACCTTTGCAATCACCAGATAGTGATCTGTATCACACTCAGCTCCCCTAAATCTTCGCACATCCAGCACACTCGAATTCCATCTCCTATCTATCAATACATGGTCAATCTGGTTGTGAGCTTTACCATCAGGGGAGGTCCAGGTGTATTTATGAATGTTAAATCTCTTTAAAAACATAAACTTATATGGGAAAAATATTAAGAAATTTATGGGAATTTATTTAGATTATTCCAAAAATCTTGTGTAAAACAAAGCAATTTTACCATTTTTTGCATTACGTACGTGAGTGTTCCAAGGATTTCACTGAATTTACAATGATTATCTTAGAGAAGAAGCCGAAAACTACACAAAGCAGCAGCCATTGCACCATCTGCCTCATCGCACATACAGCAAAGGAAGTAGCGTAGATACTTAAAAATGATTATAAGGAAAATCGAGGATGTCGTTGGAGAAGATCAGTTTGATTTGAGAGATAAAAAGGGAATATGAATGCAGTTTGAATGCTGAGAATAATATGAGAACGAACGTTGGACACGGGAGACTAATTGTGTGCGTGCTGAATAGATTGGCAGGAGGCATTTGACCGTGTAAACTGAACCGAATTAAAGCAGACCCTAAAGGGAATTGCTACTGACTGGCACAAACGAAAACTGATTAGATAATTGTATGTGGGGCAGAGTTTTAAAGTGAAACTAGACTAAGGGGACACAAGAAGTGTGAAGATAAGAAAATGGGTTAGACCAGGATAATATTTATCGCTTATTCTTTTCAAATTTTAATGCGAATACCTAACCAAAGAAGCTAATGAAGGGTGTTGGAGACTTCAAAATTTAAGTATGTAGACGACCTTTACTACCGGCTAAGGAAAAGTCGGTGCTATCCTGAGAGACTGAAGACTAGTTGAAACTAGAAGGTGTTCATGAACGGAAATGAGTGTGGGAAAAGTAACATAATGAGATCTCAAAACACCTACCCTACTGCAGTTTATGATAGATCAAAAACGGCTGTAGAATATGGAATATTTCCATTATTTGAGTAATATGAAAGCAAATGATAAAATATGAACACGTGGAATTAAATTTAGAATTTCCATGTAAAAGCAGGTTTCGACAAGAAGAAGGCTTTTCGCCAGCAAATTAGAATTAAATTTAAGGAAGAAACTAGTAAAGTGTTAATTTGGAAGGTAGCTTTGTGTGGTGGGGAAACTTTGACACTTCGGAAAGTAGATCAGAAATACCTGTAGAGTTTAAATTGTGATGCTGGAGAAGGATGGAAAAGATCAATTGGACCGAATATGTGAAACATACAGATGTGTTACAGAGAGTCAGGGAGGAGGGGATTATACTACATACAATTAAAGGAAGGAAAGCTAAATGGATTGGTCACATGTTGCGTGGGACCTGCTGTCTAAATCGCGTTACTGAAAGAAAGATAGAGGGAAGGTCATAAGTGACGGGAAGAAACAAAGAAGAGTAAATGACTTCTGGATGAGTTTAAAGAAAAGAGAGGATACAGGAAATTTAGAGAGCAAGCAATAGATGTCACGCTTTGGAGAACTCGCTGTGGGAGAAACAATTGGCTTGTCATAGACGGACCACGTGATGAGTGAGGGATGTATTTGATAAATTAATGTAGTAGGTGATGCTGCATTGTGAAACTTTTCAATCCATATGTACATTGTCCATCGAATTTTTGGCTGTATCCTGTACTGTTCCAGTCGCCAAGAAAACCAGTGGATACAAACATGTTTCTTTGCCTGGGAAGAAAAAAAAGATAACGTATACATTCGTAACAGACAATTAACATGCTACGAACTGCTTACACAGCGGAAGACTGTTGGAAAACTTTATTTAGTCCTGTCCCCAAACCTTGAGACATACCGAGAAATGTTTTGAGTGTGCTCGTAATATATATGTTCAATTTTTTCACGAAAATATTTTCCGAAATATTTTTTTCAATTTCGCTCGACTTAACTCCGTCGCATATAGGCAGTTTTCGTTTATAATCTCCTATATTAATTGTATCAGTTTTGAATATTTTGTAACAATGTGATATATTTGTTAACTGAAATTATTTGTACATCTGTTGGCAATATTACAACACACATTTACACACAAACAGTACACAGTACAGCACAATTAAACAGACTACACGTAACGGAACATACCTTAATAAAATCTCGAGCCACGGGAAATCATTAAGATATTTTCGGCTCTTCTTGATGTTTTATTTACTGACAATCGGAAAGAAAGTAATTTCGAGTCTCGTTATTGTACTTTTAGGAGCTTTTGGCAAAATTGCGAAAGTGACTGTTAGATTGGTCATGTCAGTACGTCCGTCTATCCACATGGAACACCCACTGGATATCTTGTCCATATTTTCTTAGTATGAGAAATGTTTTAGAAAAATATGTAGACAAAGCAAAAAAAATTAATATTCCTTGATATTTTTCTGAAAATAAGGTGCTTATGAGATAGGGTGGAAAAATATGGGAGTCCCAGACATGTTTGAAAATACATTAAAATGCAACCTACATGAGATAAGCCATGTACGCGGAATTGCTAAAACAAATTAGGGAAGGTTTTACGTTTTGTTGACCGGGCATCCTAATATATTTTTAGTCTTTTTTACCAACCTGATTTAAATTATTTATTTTAATACATTTATTACATTCCTCTACATGTTTCGAGCATTACTGTGCTCATCTTCAAGGGACAATTGTATTAACACAGCAACCGAGTTCGTCACTATCTTTGGGTGACTGTTCTGTACACAGGTTAAGAGAGGACTCTCGTAACCTGTGTACTGAACAGTCACCCAAATGGAATGACAATACCAGATACTGTATTAATACAATTGTCCTCCTGAAGATGAGCACAATAGTACTCGAAACATGTGGAGTAATGTAATAAATGTATTAAAATAGAGAATTTGTGCATCAAGTTGGTAAAAAAGACTATCAAATTACGGAAGCTTACAGAGTACAATTCTCTACCTATTGATTCGTGAGATTTAGATTCCTTCTGCTGTCTTAAAAAGTTTTGTGGCAATACATACAAAATCTGATAAACTACGCAAAGACTTATCTGTCATTAAGAACTATTAAGCCAAATTGTACGTCAAAAGAAAGCCATTAGCAAAGCACTCTCTTCTGTTTCAGTTTCATATGTAATGTGCGTTGTTATAACTTTTGGTATAATATCTTTCTAAAGCTGGTACGTATTATTCGCATTGTTGCCTGTGATATAGATTTACCATAAAGACGTTATGCGTCACTCAACACTACTATATATTTGACAGTGACATGCAGCTCAACAAAAACACACACAATATATTGTTGTGCTACGAACTGCAAAATGGCTACGTCAGCTTGCCACAGTATCACTTTATACCTCCTTTGCCTATCTTGTTTAAACGTTTATCGTAAACGAACCACGATGAATATGTAGCATACGAGAACAAAGAAATACTAACTCTTGCCAATATTGTGAAAACAGCGTCACCCAGTGGATAGCACTTGAAAATTATATTGCTTAATTTAATAAGGATTGAAATTACGTTTCTGCACATCTGTAATTATGGAGATTATTCATATAATGGCAGTGACATGCACATATTTATCGTCTTTACATTAATAGGATTTATTTTAAAAAGTCTCCATAGATGTCTCCGTAATAAGTAAAATAATTCGCGACATTATCACCCATTTGTTTCAACCTTACTTTCAATCCGAGTTGCACTCCAACACATGTGGATCTGCAGTGAACAGTCCCCGCCGAGGTACAGAAAATACAGGGTGTTTGTAAAGTTCGTTTTACGAGTCTCTGAATGATGGATGCTATATGGAAATTAATATTCCTGCCTTGTGTGGCGAACTGTTATTTCCAGCTGTGGAACACATAACTCTAAACATCTGAATTATGAATTTATATGCGTTTTAAAACGATATACATATTTCGTAAAATTACTGTACTTTCAATCACGTGACTAGAGATTTGACCAGTTGGAGCCTTAGAAGCTCTCAGTGTCTGACGAATCAGTGCTCATATCAATACCTTAAATGTGATGAACGAATTAAATCAATGATTTCCATTTGTGAACGCACCATTTTTCTTACACATACGATACCATTCTGCTGCTGTTACTAACGGGAACAGCATAAATATCGGTAGGACACTCCAAGTTGTTGTATTCGTCACCGGGATTATGGTACAGGAAGTACCAAGTACCTGTAAAGTGTGAGAACAGGAGATAATTTTAGGCACATCAACTCTAAATATTTCTTTTAATCTGTACATCTTGTAAGATTATTAATTTTATCTTTAAAAAGTATATCATATCATTAACTTCATATCAAAGTAACGTATGTGCTTTCAATTAAGTTTACCACTCATAAAGTAACGTCCATGAACACCATTCACGAAGATCTAACCCATTACGCTTCTAAATGATTTATACCAAACGGTCCTGTATCAAAAACACGGTGTTTAAAAAATACAATGCAATTTAGCATAAAAAGGACTGCAAAAACCAATTTCGATTTTTTTTCTTGTTTAGTCCATATTTTACAAGCATTATTAGTCCACTATTTGGAATAATATCTAAGTTGCTAAATACTATTTTCACTCCTTGTGTTGGGGTGATTTGTTCCTAAAATCAACTTCTTTTTATGTATTTATAAGGTTATGTGACGATCGCTGTATAAACCGACCTAAACATGTTGCAGCATAATGCAATTAATATGTGATATTTAGAGTGTCTGCTTAATCGGACATTATGATCGATTTTAATTTGATAAAGGCGACAAGTTCAGATATCTGAATTAGACGAAATTCTGATTTCAGTTTGTATACGATTGCTTGCTTCTAGCTGCTTAACTTCTAACTACTTATCCATGACATCATTGTTCTGTAAATGACCCGATCTACTGACAGTGTTTTTGAACACACCACAAAATGAACTTAATAACAATAAGCCGTCGCAGTTACTGCTTCATACAGGAAGCACTTTAGTATATCAGAACTTACCTTTTTAAAATCAAAATCATGTTCAGTTTTCCCCACGTCACAGTCGCCCGAAACCGACATTAATTTGGCGATTAGATCCAAAAAGACAGTCAGGTGCATTTGTTTGTAAATCATGTAATTCATAAGAACAAATTAAATTTTTATTTCACTCGATTTTTTTTAGTTACTTTTGAAACCATAATTGGGATATCGTACCTCATGTAATTCTGCAATGTTGTGCTTCCTACGATCGCGGGTTCGAATCCCGATGAACGCATGGTAACTAACAATTGTGTTGGATCTTTTTGTGCGTGTGTGGTAGGTAGGTAGTGGCTTCTGTGACGATCTGGTCACTCGTTGGGTGGAGTCCTACCGAGCGTGTCTGTGTCTAATTGCGTGTGACCCAGAAAATTCAACAAACAGTAACCCTAGCTCTCACTTTGGCTGCAGCACCACAGAAAGAAACATAAAGTTTACTTCAGACACTCCAATTGCAGTCGGCGTCTTCTTCCAGCTCCTCGACAGTGCGGTTGTTTCAGTCCTGGGGCCTCATATAGGGTACATTGCAGTATAAAATCTGCGTGTCGAAGTCAAAATTTTCAACGTGAACACCTGACAGGCGCGATAGTGCATTGTTTCGTAGTAATTTGTTTAAAATTATTATGCCAGATATGCGCACGTCTTTATGTGTCCCATTCCTCTGTGAGTAAAACGAGTTCGGTGTGATACGCATTCCTTAAGCATTGAAATTGTTAGTTAAGTTCGTCTTAAAAAATAGAATTTCTGGTTTAATTTGTAGAATTGGGTACAGACATAAGCCCATTTTCGTTGACATGGTCATTAATTAATGATAAATTTGGATTTAGAGTTTTGTCCGTAGGGCTAAGAGAATCGCCTGAATTCCGCTATTATTCATTGGTAGCCATATAATACTTGTTAAGTTGTTTGTTAAGTCACAAGGACACAAGTGTGGGAACAGTCTGTTGTTTTTGAGCGTGTTGTTTCCATTCTGATAATTTGTATGGACCGTGGTTCATGTTTATCACGGAATGTGAGTTAGATAATACAGATATGTTTGGGACTCCTTCAAAAGAATGGCGGAATATTTCAGGCGATCGTATACATCGAACAGTGAAATTTTTTCTACATCCACTAATCCGTCAATTTTGAAGCTGTGTTTCGCGCAGCAATGCTAGTTTTGCAACTATTGTTTACAGTTCCGCGGTCTTACAAATTAGACACATCAAGAATGAACAAACTAATGGAAACATGAACAAAATATATTAAATTTGCGCAACATTGCTGGAAACTACATATGATTCATACATGCGGTAAATCAGTATTTCTAATTTCAGCTTTCTTATGGTAATATCATATAATAAACCGCATTGATTACACATTGAACTACATTCAGGCCCTTTTATAACAACATAGTTTATGCGACACCACGTCTATAGTGTCAGATGACATGTGGTACCAATTACTTCCTCCCTGCTCTCCGTAACATTGTACTCTGCAGTTGGCACAACACAGTTATAACAACACAACATTCCCTTTAATTAATTTCTAATCGAGTTCGACTGTAGTTAAACATTAGTTAGCGGTTCGGTATCAACACGGTTTCAGAACTGTTACTGTAAACAGAAACCAACACGTGACCGGTTGGCATGCAATCTTACGACTGTCTGTAAGAACGCGCGTTCGTTCGTCCTCCGTAATTCACATCTCCATTACGGCCTTGAGATTTATTTGAAGGAGTTCTATCACTGTATGTGAGGTATTCGTTTGAATGACATTCGGTATGAAAGTACTGCTTTCAAGTCACTTTCATACCGCTGCGTGTAATTGCATTAGTCTTATCGATAGCTCTGGATAATATTGAAATATTATGGTTTATTAAGATTTATTAATACGGTTATGTGAGAAATTGTTTTCTTCATCTTAGTGGTAAGCAGAAGTGGAATTTGATAAGTTTAAAAGTCTTTGTCAAGTTTTTATCCACGTCTGACTGGCGCCCTGTAAGTCATAAGTAGTTAGACAAAACAGTGTGTTGAATGTGCAGTGCATACAGGAAAATTAGTACAACTTGAAGCTTAAGGAATCTTTAAAACTCTGTCCGAACAAACAGTGCAGGTTTAGAGATCCTGGACAAAGAAGTACTACACTTTGTATATATGTACATCAGGTACATAATTATATTCTACATATTTACTGTTACATTTTGATATATTTAAAATAAAATTTTAAGTGTAAGCGCCTTCTAATTTCTCTAATGATTGTGTAAGAGAAAATGTTTAATAACATCAGAATGTTTAAAAGTGTACTGCAGTACATGCAAAGTACTCTAACCATTGACTAACTAACTAACTAACTAAACTCAATAACAATAACTCCTGACTCCTTTATTATCGGTGTGTATGGAACTAGCTATATCGCAAAGTCTTTTACGAAAAGTCAATGGACGTACTGTTGATAGTTAAAAAAAAACTGCAGGAACTGTTGATTGTCAGTTTAGGTATGGAATGTGTTTTCACAAAATTAGGCATATACAGCGATATACACTGCATGTCATTCTGGCCAACATACAATAACTGAGGGATATATTGGCGTAGTGAGAGCGTAGGGTTTGTATGGAGATGTTTAGAACAAATGTGGGATAGTTTATGAGATTTTAATTTTGAGCCATTTACTGCACAAAATAAGTTCATTTCCTTGAATTAGCTCAAGAATGTTTACCGGCCTTTCACCTCACTTACCTGGGATCGATCACAAGCTATTCCACATGGTACTTTTGATAGTGAATTGACTCGGGAACATTTTCTTCTCGGATTACTTCATTTCCCTCCGTCAGAATCACTCATTAATTCTTCTTATTCTTTCATGCAATTATTTCTGACGCCGTATAACCTTAACTGTAGAACGTAGATTGTGCAGGCGCTGTACAGATATCTTAATGAAAGGTTTTTGCAAACTTTGATGTGTTACGAAGGGACTGGTTAGAATGGGCGATGTGAGACAGGAAATATGGTGGGGAAAAGTAGGCAACTCGCTCCTTGTGGAACATGAGACACGAATGGCAATGATGACTGAACTGGAAATTATGCTATTAACCCTTTGAAACCTAATGTCAACTATAGTGGTCGTACCGCACCGCTAACCTCTAAAGTTGCATTTTATATATATATTCAACAAATATATGTACCGAATATTTTAAACATGGTATATACTCTTCGTCTTTTTTTCTTCAAAATGCAGTTTGTTTCATAATTCTAACGTATTTGGTTCCTGTATTATTCACATTTTATATACAGGGTGTGCTAAAATTTTAAAAAAATAATTCCGGCGCCAAAAGATTAAAATGTCCGTAATCGAAGCCTACTAAAATTTTGCGTGTTGTCGGGGACTTCTTCAGAATTTATTCTGCGTTCGGAAAAATAAAATTAAATACCCAAAACGAAAAAAGATTAGCGATACTTCTTATCATAAAAATTATATGGGAGACGATGTCGATATCAAAGGGAATTTCCGATCGCACGTTTCCAGTCTCATCTTCCAAAATTTTATCCCATTTCAAACCCTGAATTTACTAATATTCCTTGGGAACACCCTGCATGTAGTTGCAAAGTACCATCTTAAAAGTGCTGCAATCAGAACTTTACGACATCAAGTTATTAAAGTAATTTACGAAAATGATTTATCATAATTTGTTTCACGGTCAGTTTTCATCATTATAACAGGCCTTCATGGTGATCCCGGTTGTCTACTTGGTTCAGTAAAGCCATTTCCACCCCTGTAGACTAAGTTGTCGTTTATTATTTGGAACTTTAAATCGATAGTAAGTGAAGGATGGATTTTCAAAAGTGGAATCCCTTCACTGTCAACCGAGAAATCATCAAATATGTCACAACTTTACTGGTAATACAAGGGGGTGCTGATAAAATGTTAACCCGAGCAGGAAGGTAAAATTATGTTGTTGAAATCGCGCGCGTCGCCTGACATGCTTCCTTTCAGCCACTGTAACAAGAAAAGAATTGCAATTCGCACACGAGCAGATCCCATTAATCGATTCCGTCCTACGACATCGGGAAGAAGGTCGGGCTAAGGACTGATCAGGACCCCCCTACCCCCGCATGACGTACTTTAATTTCTGGATTGAAGCTACACATTTCCTGAAATGTCAACTAGAAATGAAAGAACTGTAATATACAATATTATGCGAAATTTTTTGGATGATAATTAGGGAAGACGGAGTTGATGTGTTCAAGAATTTCACGGATTTATTGGTAATGGTAATTATTTTTATTTCAGTTTATTCTACCAATAAACAGCACTCCATCGTGATCATAAACATTAATTTCATCAAACAACACTGCACTGTGCTCCCTCCACCTGCAAACTCATATGACACTCGTCACGTGTTCACTACTTCCAACATGAATCTAGGCAGTGCTTAGCATTCCAGTCCTTCAGCTGCTTGAATTTCATTTCATTATTTCTCAAGGCCTTCTCCACGTCATTCTTTGTCGCTGCGTCAACCTTAGCGTGTCGAAAGCCGACGAAAGTAACAGCTGCAAGGGCATTACAAAAGTCAGTAAAAAATCAAACTATCTAGAAACAGCAATTGAATATAAGGGCTGAAGACAAACGATTCACTGATGGACATTACACATTTCTGTGGATCTGCCAGGCTTCCGCCTTCACAGGTGCAGCCAATCTCTTGACAGAAAAGGCGAGACTGCTGCTGTACTGACTGGTTGACATAGATTACAGAGGAATGCGGGGGAAGATATCAGTACTGTTTGGCAGTGACTTTTACTGGCTTGCGTTTCGCGCAAAAATCCGAAGGAAATATTGCCATGAAAAAGAATTTTTTTTTTAAATTATCTGCTAATACTAATATATATGTGAATACTAATATAATAAGTGTATTGAGGTTGCCTTTCGGACCACGTGTGCATGTTCTTGTGTCGCAGACAGCTTTACTTTCAGCGTGTGACAGCCTTAAGCACAGTCCGTCCACAGTATATACATACTTACAATTGTGACGGTT
>Ga0131853_10025086_pt1 | contig 10746 bp, 6 predicted proteins | sample TergutLab28metaG_FD_92764 | JGI IMG/M metagenome (GOLD analysis project Ga0131853, IMG submission 92764) | Labiotermes labralis P1 segment gut microbial communities from Petit-Saut dam, French Guiana - Lab288 P1 (version 2) (version 2) | ecosystem: Host-associated > Arthropoda: Insects >... | reverse complement strand
GCTTGTGCGTGCGGTAATGAACCTTCGGGTTCCGTGAAATGCGGGGAATTTCTTGACTAGCTGCAAACCAGTTAGCTTCTCAAGAAGGACTCTGCACCATGGAGTAAGTAAGTAAGTAAGTAATTTTAGTCTCCAGAGTCATTTGATATTAGAATGTGTGTGAAGTTTGCTAGTTGATTCGTATGGACAAGAAATTTTACGCTGTTGCGGAATTCAGAGTTTCTTTGTAATACTCATAAAAGTTATCTGTTGGACACTATTGTTAACCAGTTGCGTCCAATAAACACACCTAAGTGTTTTCTAAGAACAAGTTTAATATTATCTTATGTGCCATATATTCTCTGTTCGAAGCCCACTAAGACATTGTACATAGTGAGTCTTTTTGGAATACATGGCACGTGAAGATGGAGGCATCAAGCTCCTTAGAAACGTCGGTAAATATTTACAAAATACACACGGCATGATGCCGCACAAGACTTGAATCTATACGACGGTAGATGCTTTGTACTGAGAAGTAGTTAGTTTCATGCCTAATTTACAAGTTGGAGGACCATCCCTTATCGTCGCTCCGAGGCTGTTTATCCACCTTCATACCTGAGTTGTGGCAATGAGCCGACGCAGTGCAGGTTTTTAATTACGTTATTGTTGTTCCTGTGCTTTAAACATCACACCGTGAAGACGTATGGAGGAGTGGAGGTGTAGCCCCACGCATGTTTAATCGCGGTAATAGATAGAATTGATCAGTTTCACCACCCTGCCGTTTTACCCTGCAGACTGAACCCACATTATCTGTTGAACAGGGAAGTTGGATGGGCCCAGAACCGTCTATTTTAAAGCGGGATTTTGAAATATTGCAGGATATTTTCGATGGTCATGGTTACCTTGTTTTGGTAGACTACAGCAGTATGTTGGTGCTACTGTTACTCGTCTTACAACTTGGCTATTGGCAATAAATAACTACCAGCGTTATTAAAATCGTTGGCAGTACGGTATCACATGTGTCGTCGGTAAACATTTTGCATCAGAAGTTGTAACATTGGGACGTGACCTTCTTCACGTATTGAATATTCACGTTGGTCTCGCTCGCTGTCTCTTTTTCTTGTTTCACTCTTTGGAACGTCCACACTCTGTAGTCCATCCTTTTGCTCGCTGTAGGAGGGAACCTCTATACATCTTTCTAGAAGTCTTGCATCAAATACCCACTTAGGGAGATGCGATTCTTTGCAAGCATCTTCACACAGTCCTTTCGGGCTCTGCCTTGGACATTGCTACTTCGACGTTTCCTCTTTCGAAATGTTGCATGCTCTCTGCAGGGGGTGAGATGGAAGACAGTGCCATCTGTATAGCTAATGGCTTGATTTAAAAGTTTGCATGTCGCACAAAAGAATATTTCGTTTTGTGTACTAATGCGAAGTTGGATTTTTTGTTATGCAAAGTACACACGGTCGGTACGGCATTAGGCCAACATTATGGGATACTGGAATAAATGGCAATTGAAATGTGAACTATAATTTCTTATTTTAATTCTAACCTCAATAACGTATCTAACATTCGAGACACGAAGTTCTCACGGCATTGGGTCTGAAGATTGCTGTTTTTGGCGTGTGACTCCGTCTGTTATGGCAGGTAGTTATCGTTAGGGTACACGGCGTCTCATCCTAGAAGGTTTTTGCTGTGAAGGTATATGCGTGAGTTAGGTACAGTTCCACACAGTCTTAACGTCGGCGGTAGATGGTCGTGAGTCCTGGCTAGTTTATCCGCGGTATGCAGTGGATAGATGGCTGGTATACCCCAGAGCCGATCTTGAAGAATGAAGTGTACGTTAATTTCTTTTCCCTACTTGGGAATCGAACCCGACTCCTCGGATGTCGAGCCCATAAGCCTGTGACTGTCTCGGCTCCATTGCGGTGAGAACGTACTGTTTTCATTGCTTCTAAACCCACTGGCAGGTTTTCTTTAAAGAGGGGCAATGAAGTGAGGACGCAATTGTATTCATTCCCAAACCCTGCCCCCCCCCCCTCCCGCGCTAAGCGCATTTTCTGGTTTCACGAAGTTCTGTGCAAAGAATGGTGTGAAATAACAATTCTCTGCATTTGTAATGGTGCGTAGTTGCAGGATGCTGTCCATACTTATTTAAACAGGGCATTACCCCCTTTTCAACACACAGAACTCTAGCCTCTGGCACCGTGTTGCCAAAATGCTGACTGACTACCTTGTTGAGAGGAGATTATTTATGAGACAGCTTAGTTAATGCTGGTTGCAGTTTTTATGGCCTTGAGTAAACCGCGGACCGTTTTGTTAATATTGCTGTAAACACGGAGTTCTTTCTTATGTTAAATGGGCCTTTTAGTGTGCAGTGCCGGAGACCTAGATCGAATTCCTGTTGAACACAAGGACTTGAATGCCCTGATTAGCTTTGTATGTGTCTGTCCTTCTGTATGTCGGCGCGTAACAACTGTTGTAATTAAACTACACGGACTGAACATAAAGGAATATACCGTCGATTACAACTGTATTCATGTGGTTATTTAATATAATTACTCGTATTATACTACATGTTGCCGCATTTATGAATTACTGTTGCAGTTTTTGTTTCCTTGGAATATTTGGTGATTTGATATTTCTGATGATGGCCATAAAGGCCGAACCAAAGTTTATTGTAGTTAAATTGGATATTCTGGAGTTTTGCTAAAATGATAGACACATTCCAAAGAATAAATGACACACGCGTTTCTGGGCACATCGTAGCGTAACTCGCGAAAAGTCTTTGGAAAGACATTTGCAGAGGGAATATATATATATATATATATATGTGTGTGTGTGTGTGTGTGGATAGATAGCGAATTCTGTTTTTCACTTATGTCTTGCAGTGTTTGGGATAATAAAATGAAGAGACTTCCTGAAGACCGATTCGTCCTGCATGTGACTCGTTCCTGTTCTTAACAACGTAAAGTGGAAAGCAATCCGAGGGTTGTCTTCACTGTTGAATGCAGAATGTTTGCAGGTTGACGAGAAATGTCACGATTTGATTGTTAAGCGTGTGTCGTGCTGTCTGTTTCACTTATGTGAAACAGACAGCACGACAGGTGGAAGAGAAATTTTTCAACATAAGAAATTGTAGGGAGACATTCCAAGCCCGTTCCTGCATGGGAAATGGCAATAATGCCATATGAATGACAAAGAGGAATGTTTTGGTTGAATGCATTTGTTTCTTTGTTCCGTACATTCCCTCTGCTTAATACAAGACGAAACACTTGAAAGGACAACTACATCTGCAGCAGGCCTAGTGCATCATGACACACTCATATAGCCCTCGTGTATGTATTGTTATTCGCATCGTGAATTTGACTAACCTAGCCCTGCGCTCCCTTGGTCTCACCATAAATAAGTCTTTGCACAAGACTTTTCATGCACGAAGGATATTCACAGTAACGAGTTTGGTTCTTTGGCTCTATTTGTCATGTTGTCTAACGCCTGTAGCGGCTGCTTGCATATTTACATCTGCACCCCTATTTTTCCTTCTTCCCTGCTGTTTTTGCCAGTGATTCCCGTTTGAACTGTTGGACTGAGCTGTGCATTTGATACCGCTTTATATAATTTGTTGTGCGTTTTGAAAAGAAAAATTATTTTTTTCGTCAAAGAATATTATGAAAAGAACTTACGACGCCTTTATCAACGCCTTGTGTATATACGGTTCATAATTTTTGCTGTTGTGGATTCGGCTTGTGGTACGTTGGCTTGACGTGTGCCTACCGATACTCCCACAATTTCACGTCACTGGCACCTTTTCGAGTACTGGCATACGAAAAGACGATAAAATGTGTAACAGTTCTGGCGCTTTGGCACTTAATTGTCTCAGAGTTTCATTTCGTGAATGTTAATTTTTCATGCCGTCTGAAGACAGCTTACAAGTTACGGGGACAAGGATGGACCGGAATAAAGTTTCCTCCCTAATTTTCAAGATGTAATTCTATTTCCGCGTATCATTATTACTTTGCGAGAAATGCAATGACGTTCAGTGTTTTTCAAATTTATATTGATATTCTAGTGAGACATTAAGATGTCTGTTCACCAGTTGACATGGCCCATGAATCCATGGACCGTACTTAGGCTGTGAACATCCTGCCTGTGTTGCACCGATCGTTGTCAATTTGACACGGGCCAACAAATTTGTGCAAAGATTTCCAGTACAAAATATGATAAATATGAGTAATTTCTCGAGTTATATGACTGCATAAATTCACGTTTGTTTAATGTCTCGAAACCCTTTAACCTTTTAAAGCCTAGCGGTTTCTTCACGTACCACTAGGTTGAATATTAAAAAATTCTACATGGTGCTCCCTTTGCTTTGAGTGTTTTGTACGGATCTTAGAAAAGACGGCGACATATGCTTTATAAATCATCAACTGAGTGGTTTTCATAAGCGTAGTGGAAAGTGTTTACACGGACTGATTCCTTATATAAAGCAGATACGTTTAGTATTTAAAAGGCTAATGTGTGTTGAAATAAAACTCCCCCGCCAGTTTTGCGAGATGTTAAGTTCTGACAGTAGTGTTACTGGAATATTTCAAATATTTGGGAACAGCGCAAAGGAATCAAATTTCATTCGTGAAGAAATTATAAGAGCAGATTGAGCACAGGGAATGCCTGCTCTTATTCGATTCAGAATCTCATCATATACGGTTCAGAATCTAATTTCTTCCAGTTTTCTATCAAAAAATGTAAAGATACAGTGAACCATAATTTTGCCTGTTGTTTTGTATGGGTGTGGAACTTGGTCTGTCACATTGAGGGAGAAACAGGCTGAGGATGTTTGATGGATGGGTGCTGAGGAGGGTATTTCGGTCTAAGGAGGGCAAGGTAACAGTGGAGTGGAAATGACTACATGACGAGGAACTTTATGATCTGTACTCTTTACCAAATAATTTTCGGGTGATCGATTCAAGAAGAATGAGATGGGCGGGGCATGTGACGCGTATGGGAAAGAGGAGCGTTGCATACAGGGTTTTGGTGGGGAGATCTGAGGGAAAGAGACCACTTGCAAGACTGAGACATAGATGGTTCTTCAAAGAGTGGGGTGGGGCATGCACAGGATATGTCTGAAACAGGATAGGGACAGGTAGCGGGCTGTTGTGTTTGGGGTAATATACCTTCGCATTCCGTAAAGTGCGGGATATTTATTGACTATCTGAGGACCTATTGCCTTGTAAACACGGACTCTGGTCCTTGGAGATAGTGTTAAACTTTAAAGTCTTGTGGTGTATTACGTCATGTCACTAGGACACTCAGGTCCTGTCTCCAAGACGGAGTCACGAACCTGGTGGGGCTTATGAAGAACACAAACAGTGACAAATTACTGTACATGAGAACTCAAAAGTCCATTTAATTAAAAGAGGTATGCTAGCGCGACACGAATAGCTTACTGCGGTTGAAGTTCGTTGGCGAAGGGAAGTATTGAACTGAACTGGTCAGAAGAGGCTGAAATGTTTCAGACTTAGGGACATAAATCAATGTAGTTAAAGGGATTATGGAAATAGAAAGTGGAAAAAACGTGAAGAAATAGAAGTTAGCTCATTCGGTAAATAGCTGCTGACGGACAGCTGGCGTTCGATTCCCGGCATTGATATTTTCATCTTCATCTACACGTCAAAACTGGCTCTCTTGTCTACTTAGCTTCCCTTGGGTAACGCGACCACTGAGCGAGTTTTGCTTTTATATCTCGCATGCGTTTTCGAAGTTTGATGTTAAGACGTGGGGACGTCTCATGACATGGCCACAGAGGATAAGGTAAGTACTGTGATAGAATTCGAGGTTCGTCTTCGTTTCTCTTACATCGTAGGGAAAAGCCTTCTGCCGTTCCGATTGCAGAGAAAGTTGCCCGTAGACCAGGTGCATTCTGACCATAAGTTACTATGCAGGATATTCATGCCTTGATGCCCTGGATAGTGTGTATTTTTCAGTATTGAGCCCATAAGAGATTGCCGTTGGCATTGGTGCAGAATATTGCTCTACTCAACATAACATTCTAACAGCGTGACATGTGTTAAATATTTAGTATAATCGTCTGAGACACGGTACAAAGAATTATTGTTTCGATTCCAGTTATAACTTCAACATTAATTCGTTCTGGTTAAAAATTCTGATTTGCTGTCTCATAAATTCTTCTTTACTAAGGTAGGTTCTTTCAGCAACGAATTCTTTACGTCTTATTTAAACCGTGAACACATTTAACGTCGTTTTTATATCGTTACCAGGTATTCTGCGTCATGCTTTGACACCCGCAGTGGTCGGCCTTATAAAGTACATAAACAGGTGTCTCCAATGCTTATTTGAGCAGCAGAAAAAGTAACAATTCGGGTGTAATGCCACTCCCAATGCTGGATTCAACAGAGAGCAAATGTGTGTTTTATGCGGTTACAGTAATTACGTGTGATTCACACTTGTACTTGTGGGAGCACGTATGGAAAAAGCGGATGTAGAATATGGGGCAAGATTTCGGGAATGTGTTTCAGTGGGGTAGTCATATTTTCGAAAAGTGCTGTTTGCCTTGTTCATGTACCGCATATACAAGCGTATTAGTGGGTTCCTTTCGTCGTAATTTACGTTAGGTAAACTGAAATGCTTGCAATATTTGTGGCGTAGATTAAAGTGCAAGTACCTGCGCTGTTGATAGAACTGGTCTGGGGTGGATTTATGCATTGTTTCGATTGTATTAAGCACCTCAGATTCAAGACGGAGAGAGTGCTAATTATGACACCTCGCATCATATCCCGGCCTCTTTTAAGCGCAGTGCTTTTAGCGTTGGACTACGGTACTGTCCTCAGCATTTGACGTCGGGTACCTTTAATCTGCTTTACACATTATTTACGAAGTAAAAAAGGAAAGCCTTACGTGAATACCACGTCCATGCTTTCGTTCCTGTTTCTGTCTCGAACCTGTTTTAGAGGCTAAACCGTGTGTCAGGATTTTCGTGAAATTCGGTATAGGAGTTGTTTACATACAGTTATCGAGCAAATGTGAGTTTCATGGTAATCAGCTCAGTAGTAATACTTCATTTGTGGGCGCCACTAAATTTCCATGTGTATTTTCGATACTTCTTGGCCGATTATGTGAAATCCGGTGTAGGAGATTTCCATATAATGCCGTTAAAGAGTTATGAGTTATGTGAAAATTGGCTTAGTGAAAACCATACTTTAAGTACTTACTTGTGACTGTAAATTAATTTTTGCGCATATTTTCTACGCTTTTCTTTCGATGTGGACATAATTAAATTTAGGAGATATCCACAAAAATTTAATGAGCGATTACGAATTTTGTTTTTTAAATCGGCGCAGTTAACCGCCATATTTTATTTATGGGCGTAAGTCAACAACTCGACTCCAACTGGACAGATCATCATGAAATTTAGTGTTCACTTATTTTTCGAAAATCTTCGAGGAAATTCAAGTTTCGTTAAAGTCTGACAAGAATAACGGGTACTTTTCTTGAAGACCAATGTACATTTATGACCATATCTCTCTGTTCTCCTTAGAATGAGAAATGTTTCAGACAAAAATTGTAGAGAAAATCAAAATGCACATTTTATGTTCGATAACTTTTTTTCCCCGAAAATCGTTCCATTTATGAGATAAAGTGGAAAAACACTGTGGAGCCGGAGAGGCCACAAAGACAATGTGGCGCTTTCACATTACATGTTGAATACGTAAGGCTAAAAACACACTCTCGGAGCTTGTAATATTTATTGAATTTCCACTTCAACAATGGTTGCAAGTACGCGCCTTAACGTTACGTTACACGTCGATTGCCTCCCTGCCGTGTTGGTCAATAGTTTTAGGATTAGTGGTTTCACCTGAAGACGGAAGCTGTTTGCCTCCTTAACATAATGTATTGTGTTCGGTATTTTTATGATAATGGAAAAAAATCTTGTAAATGCTGCTGACATTATGCTGTTTTGCTGTTTTGTTGTGTTTTTTTGGTAGGCAAAGACTGTTTTGGATGCTCGTACATAGCTGTATCAGTTATTAGGTTTCAGTTTTTTGTTATAATAGAAGACGGGAAGAATGTGAAGTGTAGCCAGTATTCCCGGAATATGTCTTCCCGTAACTCCGTGAATGTAATTTTTAAAAGCTGTGAAGCCGCGATGGAAAAGAAAAAATATTGATAGAAAAGTAATTTTCTGTTTACATATTCATTGATAGTCGCCTTTACTGATGTTATCATAAGGTGGTGGATATCACTGTCTTGTGGAATGGGGTACCGTGTAGTCTGGTAGCCATTTACCGGCTTTGGCGATGGATTTAGTAGGTTCTTCCAAAAAGTTGCTTTTTGGCTACAACATTACACGACATCGTGTCCCAAAGATAGTAATTGTAGGTTTTTATTTTATTACCAGTACAGCTGTACCGTTCGGGACTTGGGTGCAGGCCTAGATGCTTGTTTACTCTTATTGTCATTTCATGTAATAAATAAAATTAAGGTAATTATATGTGACTAAGATGGAGTGGTGGATGAAATTAGTTGCACGTTTTGATGTTAGGTACGTATTCCTTACTGAAGTATAAATCTCGCGGGTCTGTATGCCCTGTGGGCCTTGGATCTCGGAAGCCACGGTTTAAGCAAAAAGCGTACTCCCTTCGCCGGGAATAAGAATTTAAGGTCACGCGAGCGTAATATTTTAAGCGGTTATTGTTCGCTCGTTGAATCGCTGTGAAGTGTGACCATTATGGAATTTGTGGTGGCAGAAAAGTACATAAAAACAAAACACGGAGGTTGGCCAGAGCATGCTGCAGCTATGGTCACTGCATCACTAACTGTCGGTCAGTATCACATGAACAACTTCAGTAGCTACACAATAGTCCGTGTAGCACCGCGGTCGCAGCATTCCTCTGCGGTATATCCAGCATTTCTGAGCGAGGCTGTTATGAAACGCGAGTCGCTTGAGTTTCTGGAACCGAGTATCTATGTGTAATGGCAACGTTCTGTACTTGTATTGTAGTTCAAATCTTCCCACAGTGAGGTTCTTTGTAGTTTACTCCATTCTCTCCAGTCGAATGATGGGATTGAACCTGGTTGTAGTCCTTAGCTACCCCCTTCAAAATCCGTACTTTCTACTCCACATTCCAAACCATCTTCACACCTCCTTAGACATTAAACGAGCTCTGAAGTGAAAAGTAAAGTTTAATAAAGTCGAAGATACAACGATTTACTAAGTAACGAGATGTACATACATAAAAGGTAAAAGTAAAGCTTTCCTTGTACACATCATGAGGGCAAAGAGGGGGATTAGAGGTATAACTCTACCCATTCTTAACCACGGCGCTAGATGGGGGCGAGTGGTCAACGTCGCGCCCCGGTCGTTGTACCACCGGTATAGAACCCTGGTACGCATTGAACAGGGAGGCTGAATCGACCATAGAGCCGGTATGGACGATTTGGAGAAGAGAAAATACCCTTTACCCTACTGGGATTCGAACTACTGGTCGTCATTATAATGCCTATGCTGTCCCGGCTCTACCAGATGTAGACTGGTTTGTAAAAATCAGACGGTTGTAATGTTTGTGTTGTAATGGTGAGTTACTGACGACAAACACTTTCCTTGCCACCAGGGTATCCGTTGTGCAGCACAATTAGTTGCTGGAAGTGTAGTGTGTGCCTTATTCCGTTTCTTCAGTAGGACAGCAATATTCCATTGTATCACTTGTCGTTTCCAACATTAATTAACGGCGTTGTTTCAACTGCAGGGGTTTACACCCGGGGGCTGTATTGGAAGTTGGTCAAAGCAGTGAATGGTTGAGTGTTTGGAATAGTCGTGACTGACTGTAGTCCCATATCAGAACGTAATTTCGGTGTAGCCGGTAAACTGACAGAGAATAGAGCGCAGTACCTCCCGAATACCTACGTTGTAGAGCCGCTGCACCACGGCACCCGCTCGCAGTGGCTTTGTATGTGTTTGACACGTACATATGCAGGCAATTAATATCGGTTCGTTTGTGTTTCGTCTTAATCATTATCGTTCTTTTGCAGTGTTCGTGTTCATCCTTGTCATGTCCGAACACACACAGATTATATACTGAATAATCTTGGCGTAATTCCCTCCGCAATGTAATTAGAAAACTTGTTTGAATTTTGGTATTAAGTGGCCGTCTGAAATGATGAAAATGAGTTTTTATAATCTGTCTAATAAACACTCTAGGATTTTCTTTTACACGAATGGATTTCGAATCCCTTTATTATTAGCCCATTGTTTACTCGTATTTTGCAAATTTGCTCGTAGTGTTTGTATATAAATTGCGAAGCTCGTCCGCAATGACGCTGTGTTTGTATCTCCGTCCAGTTCACATTTATTGTATCTTATATAACACTAATAACATGTTATCTTTCGCAATTTTTTTAAAATTAACGCGGCCGAAGCCATACCTAGGTGCCCAAATTCATTTCTGTTCGTACGTCCCACGTTTATTATCCCACTTGGGTGTAATTCTGTATAAGGGATTTGAGTGTAACGCTGTTTTGTAAAAATCGGCGCAGGAGAGGCTTTACCTTTGTTGCGGATGTAATTACATTTGCGCATATATCGTGAAATCCTATGCAAGACAGTAGGCCTAGCTAAATATTCCAAGTACGTAAACACAGCGGGGGGGGGGGGGGGCTGATGAAGAATGTAACTATTGTTATGAAAAATCGGGATCTTTTGGACTGTCTGTGGGTTGGTGGAGGAAAATTTGTTTTAAATATGTTTTTATTTTT
>Ga0131853_10025085_pt1 | contig 10746 bp, 8 predicted proteins | sample TergutLab28metaG_FD_92764 | JGI IMG/M metagenome (GOLD analysis project Ga0131853, IMG submission 92764) | Labiotermes labralis P1 segment gut microbial communities from Petit-Saut dam, French Guiana - Lab288 P1 (version 2) (version 2) | ecosystem: Host-associated > Arthropoda: Insects >... | reverse complement strand
GAACCCGAAGGTTCATTACCGCACTCACAAGCGTCCGCCACCTATCTCTATCCTGGGCCAGCCCAATCCAGTCCATATACCCACATCCCACCTCCTGGAGATCCATCCTAATATTATCCACTCGTCTACGCCTAGGTCTCCCCAGTGGTCTCTTTCCCTCCGGTTTCCCCACCAAGACACTATACACCCCACTCTCCTCACCCATACGCGCCACATGCCCAGCCCATCTCATTCTTCTCGATTTTATAACCCGCACAATATTGGGCGAGGAGTACAGATCATTTCGCTCCTCGTTATGCAGTCTCCTCCATTCCCCGGTTACCTCGTCCCTCCTAGGTCCAAATGTTCTCCTCAACATCATGTTCTCAAACACCCTCAGCTTCCTTTCCTCCCTCAATGTCAGCGACCAAGTGTCATCATATATTATACATTTAGTAATTAAATTTTAATCACAGTTTGTGAAACCCACATGGTGTACATTAGCGGCACGAATGCTGTAACATAATATGAATTACTTTTACAATCTTTTGTATTTTATTTATTTTTATAACTTGGTGTAGAGTTTATCGATGATGGCATATGAGAAGCCGGGATATACAGGAGCGATATAAGATTGTATTTATATGTATCAAGTTGTATGTTTTGGTGTCATGAATGAACAATTTAATCACTTTCAGTACCAAGCGATAGCATACTAAAATAATATTCCATATCAAATAATATTTGCTCGGAATTAAGACTCGTATTGAAGATTCAAATCTTGTTAGCTGTTACGCCATGCCAACTGGTAGATAGTTATGAAACTTTACGAGAAACGTTGTGTCTTCTTACTTAGGGTAAAGCATTCCAAGACTTGACCCTGAAGACGAAGGCAAAAAGTTTCTTCGAAACGTCAGTAACTGTTGATCTTTTGACACGGCTTGCAACCACATAAGACTCGAGTCTTTTATCCACACCTCAGCAAGAACCTAATATCTCACATAACGCATACGCATCGCACTCCACACATTTATAGACCCTTTGAATCATCCTGTCATCCTGGTGCCAGGTTCAAATATTTCCTCTTTACTCTTGTACCGAGATGAAGTTATCTGTTTACCTATTGACCTGTTATATTCCGCACATGGGGCGTATGTGAGCTGTTAAGTTTGGGTTATATGTCCCAGTGAATTCTCCGTAAAAGCCAGCATCATTTTAAACATCTGAAATCCCGGATCTTTAGATGAAATGCCAAAATCAAGTAGGCAAAAAAGAGAGAGACACAAGTATTGTAATTAGCCCGGACTGCCTTGGACCGAACGAACGTTGATAAAGTGGTAGTCTTGGATTTGAACGTCATCCACAACGGAAGCCTGGAAACTTGTAATGGTCGTTGAATTGTAAGGTAACTTACCAAAGTTGCGCAGTCTGCTGGCTGCATAGGTTACAGTTTAACTGACGTGGCTGCTATGAAGACGCTATCACCTAAAAGGACATCTGGTGAAACTGGGGTGTTAGATAAACCCGGGTGTTGTATGTACAAACAAGCAACAGAAACGGCCTCCCTTGTTTTTTTGTGACTGTGAGGCACTGGCGGTATTAAGATTTAGGCACCTGCGTCAGCATTTCTTGAGGACTTCGAGGACATCTCTGTCAGCAGGATACTGCGCTTTGTTCGCAGTGCCGGGCTGCTGAATGCGTGAGCAAACGGACTGCGCAAAAGACCGAAAACGTCCTAAGTGCAAGGGTCATTATGACGCCCGGTCTTACGATTTTCAGCACGCTGAAAGCGACCTTTTCGTGGAGTTCGGTATTTTCCGCACGAAGGTAGTTTTTATTTGCAAGAAGGCTGTGTTCGATATATCCAGTTTTTGAGTTCAGTATAAGCAGAGGAAAATGTATGCGCGTCTAATGCAGAGTAAATACGCTGAAGGATACGGTAGGCAAGGCCATTACGTAAGCTGCTTAAAAAGGCAAATAAACCTAATATTGTGCATGGTTCAGATGTGTATGTGGGGAAAGACGTAGTATCATTGTAAATACCTTCACTGAGACATTGTAAAGTCTACAAGATAAATAACATTGCTGCTCACGGTGATATCACTAGTTGTAAAATCCCTTGGACGACAACACAGAAACTAATATTTGAGATAAATTCTTTGTATAGATATATACGGTGTGGTGGTAATGCATTCCTTTAAAACAGCTGTTTCCACCAGGGCACGCTGTTTTTGGAGAAAATGAGAGCTGGTGTCCTGATAAAGATATTCCCCGCCAATAGACCCCAAAGTTTGGTTACCGTTTTCAAAAGAAACCTCCACTGGGCTCCATTATTTAGTTGCCTGAAATCCATATCTTCATAGTCAGTTTTTTTAAACATTAAAAATAACCACAGGGATCGAAATCATTCCTGAAAAGTTAATAGTTTCTTAGCTAGATATTAGCAATTCTTGATTAATAAGGAAAGGCTTCACTATTTCACTCAGATTATCAGTAAAAAATATGCCCAATTCTTGTATAAAACAGACTCATTAGCGTCATTAAATTATCTCTTTCATCAGATGTCAGTTTTTTATTTGTCAGTATTTATTATCAATAAATTATCAAAGAATCTCTAAATTATATGAAACTCCTTTCATTTTCGTGGGTGAAAAACTTCTGTAATTTCTTTGTGGTTCTGTGAAAAGAAATGTTTTTAAATTAGACCCATCCATGGCAAGAGTAAGATTTTTAGTAATTATAATTGCTCCATTAAATACGTTATCATTATGTGTGATTTTCTTTTCTGTTTACATGCAAAATATCCTCTAATAGATAGATGCATTTTGTTAGTTTCATTGATGAGAAGTCTTTGAATTAACACAAACCTAAAGCATTACAGCAAAAGGATTTCTTAGATTTGGGTAAATCACCCCTTTGTGTTTGTTTAATGAATGTTAATTTACTGACTCTCCGAATAATACGACATGAAAATGTCTGTATATTTATTTATTCATCACTTAGTGCGACATGTTTCGGCCCGTAATTGCGGCCATCGTCGGGTAGCGCTGCAGTTATACAAAAGGGAAGAAATGAGGCATAGTCCTTTCCTCTACATTCATAATTTTGTTTCTTGGCATTTTAAGTGACTGTGTTGTCGCAGTTTCCTGTAGAACATTGTGCTAATGATAACATCGTCAGTAAGACATCTCCGTTCTGACGCTTGCCATAAACTGCCACATGTATTTCTACATTTTCTACGTGACTCGCTAAACTATGCTACATTAAGCAAAAGAAGTCGCACATAAAAACAACGAGAATTGTTTGGTTGCACAGTACAGTCATGTCCAATAAGATCACTGGTCTTAATTTCAGGATGATTCATTAAGATTTTTCCCTTTTTTCGACCAACTAATTTCTTAGAACTCTTATTGCAGACGGAAAACATTGTGACCCGAAGATAAAGCAATAATTGACGAAATTTTCTACCGAAAGGAGATGAATAAAGATGTTAAAATGTATTGGATAGAGCTTAAATATATTTAGGGGAATTCTCGTAAGCGACGTACACGTAAACATTTTGTCGTTGTCAAGGTGGACACTTTGTTGAAAGACTGTTGAATATACCTCGTGAAATGGGCAATTAATTATTCGCCAGCAAGCCTTTGCTACTGCTAACGTATATGCCAAGAACACTGCTCTTTGAAGTAAATCACATATCTAGCCCACAAATGTAGAAGGCACAAAGAACATTGCCATAAAGTACACAACATTGATTGTAGGAGCGTTTGCAGAATCGCGAAGAGAGACTATTTGCTCTATCATGTCAGTCTGTCTCTGTATGTTCGTCCGTCCATCCGCATGGAACAACTCAACTCCCACTGGACGGATTTTCATGAAATTTAATGTTTGAGCATTTAAAAAAAAGGTAAAGAAAATTCAAGTTTCATTACAGTGACAAGAATAACGGGTAATTTACAGAAATACCTAAATACGTTTATGATATGTCACTGAATTCTTCTTAAATTAGGCATGTTTTAGAAAAAGTTGTAGAGGAAATCAAAACATATATTTTATGTTCAGTACATTTTTTTCCCCCGAAAGTCGTGTCTTTTATGAGATTAATTTGGAAAAGTTACTCAATTAATATACCAACTACTGCACTTATATAGAAGTTACACATTAAAACACTAAAACTGCTCCGACATGTTTCGGTCCTAAGACCATCATCAGGGAGCTATATTTTCCTTGCTAAAGTAACATTAAAAATAGTCACTGATTAACTTCGTTGTACTAATAGGGTGTTGTGGCAGCATGCTGTGTTGTGTAAGGTTATGTTGCGAAGATTGCCCTGCTATGGATGTGCATTCTGTGCTTCGTTGCGTGATGTGTAACTTTTATATTAGTGCATTAGTTGGTATATTAATTGAGTAACTCGACAACATGCGCGGTGTAACAATGAAAATAATTTGGAAAAATACGATATACCCGAACAGGTCCTAGATGACAATAAGACACAAGCGCAAAGCATGCTAGATAACTAAGGCTAGAGACACACTCCCAGGACAAGTAATTATTATTTATTGTTTTTCCACTGCAACAGTGGTTACGCAGATGCGCCGGAATATTTGTCTTATATATACATGGCCTCTCTTGATTTTTTTTGTATTATTAACAGAATATGTATTCTTCAGTTGTTACATAGATTGTTATTAGTTTTCCTTAATTAGAAGGACTCCTTTTCAACAACGCATTAAATTATAGCTAAATCACATCGAATGCTGTACAGCTGTATTACAACTGCCACGCATGCTAAGTTGTCACAAATCGTGGATAGCATTAGCAGACAGAAGCATTTTATCTCGCAGAGAACGCACCTCGCCTTGTCCTTGCTGGACGCCCAAAATATTTCGTCCATGATGTTCATTTTTTCCTTTTCTTCTACTTGTACCTAGCAAAGAACACATAGCTATGTTATAAATGATTGGTACAGAATCATCATTTTAAGACCCACTGGTAAAAGTCTGACAAGATGGTGGGGTGGGCTTCAGCCGATGTCAGTGGAGAAATGAAGAGGATAATGAAGCCCCCGAAGGGTGTAGAACTCCGGCCATCCAGCTGGTATGAAGTACTTTTATTGACTCTGGGAGATAGTGCTCATTGACAGTTAGTGCGTTACACGGGTATGTAGAAATCATCACATTATTTTGCGAACTTCTCTCTCTGTATCGGCTTTCTTTGAACTTAGATGTTGTGTGTAATACATATGATAGCTTAGGACTGTTTCTACAAAGGAAGCTTTGTTCGAGGAAAGTGGACACAACCGCCACTCGACAACAAAGTGATTTATTGTGAAATTCTGTTTGCTCTCCTTTCGAAAGACGATCACAAATAACGATGAATTATATAACAGCAATTTGCAGCCCCATTCTCGTGTGGAATAGAGTCCAATTTATTATATTCTGAAAGCGGCGTTCCCATCTTTTGACGCTCTCCAAACATAATGGGAAACGTCAGTGCATTCACGCCGTCCACCCGTTCACAACTGTAGAAATTGAGTGCTGAATTCCTATACAAAGAAACAAATATTACGTGGATTACACGGAACATCCTAATCGATTGTACGATAGGCCTATATTAAACACAAAATTTTATAACAACCTGATTTTTACATTATCTTCAGAATGGGATTTCAGGCGATGTAACACAAAACTACTGATCTGTTGAAAAATAAACGGCTTTGTTAAACTGCGTTTGTTTTTTTTTTCCGATGGTATAGCCCTGCATACGACACAAAACCAGAACACATTATAGTGAAAATCTTAAGAAGTGTCGAATGATAATATTTATTTGGATGAGATAAAGTATGATGCCCATAAAGAAGGTTTAGACCCACGTGTGTTTGCTCCGAAACAAACACAAAGAAACTCACACACGCACTGGTGGACAGAAAATTTAGAGATAATGCCACAAGAAAGATTACCACAAAACTTCCTGAATATCCGTCCACTAGGGTTAAGTATGGCAAACTTCGTAAATTCGAACTGAAGCCGAGGCAGGCATCTAAGCCCAGTCTGGAAAAGTAAAGGGAGATGCTTCTGTGTTAAAGGTTGAAGGAAGCAGCTTAGGCAGAGGGGACAGAGACACACACTTCAGTATTGTTTTTATCAGATTGGTGTTAGTGTTATGGCAGTTGAACGCTGATGGTGCTGGTGGAAGTAGTAGCAGCATTGGGTCGGTGTATCATAGTTCATATAGCGACTTGCAAAGGGCTGGACGATTCCGGGATCGAATCCATGTTGGGGACGAGAATTTGCTTACCCGTCCAGACCGTTCCTGGGGCCCACCCAGCCTCAGTCTAGTCTCTTTCCTGAGGGTAAAGTGGCCGGTGCTTGGTGTTGACCACCCACCCCATTTAGCGTCGAGGTTAAAGAAATAGTAGAGCTATAGTTACTTCCCCTTCGGGCCTTCATGGCTTGTTCTAGGGGAAATATACATTACTCATAGTAACAGTGGCCGCGTGGTGTAAGGCGTAGATCTGCGGCTGCTCGCCTGCTGAGATTGTGGGTTCGAATCCCTCCAGGGGCATGGATGTCTGTTGCGAGTGTTGTGTGTTGTCCGGTAGAGGTCTCTGCGACGAGCTGATAACTCGTCCTGAGGAGTCTTATCGACTGTGTGGTGTGTCGTTGTGTGTGATCTAGAAACCTCGTGAATGAGGAGGCCCTGGCCCGCTGGGGGCTGTTGCACCCCCCATAATAATAGCAGGAGCAGCACCACTCACCAAACATGCACAGTTTTTATTTTACCTACCAAGCAGTGACGTAGGTAAGGTACCCGCACAGCCTGCACTGCAGAGGCCCCGAAACATACTGAATACCAAAATTTGTTATGAGAGTTTTTAGACAGTACGGCTTTCTTCTGAAATAAGGAATTATTGTAGATTCCTGTTATGAGATCTGGGAGTAAGTACGGTGATAATTACTAGAGGACACCCGTGATTACCGAGTCCACGGTGCGCCAGCGACAGCCTAGCTAGGCCACTTTTCCGAAACTCTTTAAAGTTTCAGTGGTTAATCTAAAATACCACCACATTCAACAGTCAGGAAGTCTGCATTTTCCCACAAGGTGTATTTATGTGTTTTATATAATTTTTACAACAAACGAGAGAGCAATGTACATATAAACGTAACGTTGAGGCACGTTCGCCTAAGCATTGTTAACGTGGAAAAACAAGAAGTACTACAAATTCTGGTTGGGTGTCTGTAGTCTTATTTACCTGGCATGCAATATCAATGCGCCATACTGTATTGTCGTCTGTGACCTGTCCGGAGCTGCCATGTTTTACCACATTATCTCATCAACGACACGATTTTCGGGAAAAATGTTTTGAGCAAAAGAGTGTACTTCCATTTTCTCTATGATTTTTCTGAAATATTTTTTATTCAGAAGAGAATTCAGCGAGATAGTATCATAAACGGACATAGGTCTGCAGGCTAGGTACCCGTTATACTTGTTGTATTGTAACGAAACTTGAATTTTCGTGACAAATTTTCGAAAAGTATTTAGATATTAAACTTAAAAAGATTTGTTCATTGGGAGCCGAGTTGTTCGATGCGGACGGACGGACAGACGGTCAGACAGAGAGACAGAAATGACGAAGATGGTGGTCGCTTTTGTAATTTTAGGAAGTCGCCTAAAAACATTTTATTCCTAAAGGAATTAACCGATTAATTTCTCAAATGGAGAGACACGGTCGATTCTTTGAGGATAGGAACTGACTGCGTTATAGCTATTACGTCTTTTTCTGTCTGTAAAGTGTTGATAGGTGTGTTTTAGAGTGCGGTTGAACATTACCCTCATTGCCTAGTTGGGTGTGTGACTGTTAGCTCCAGCTCAGATATAATTTTGGACTCAACACGCTGGCCAGTGCCTGAACACTTGGTAGCAGCTAGCAAGTCAATACACTGTCAAGCTTGACGTTAGCCAGACATCGCAAAAATAGAAGTACCATGCACTGCACTGAGATTGAAGCTGTTTCAGATATAACTGGTCTTGTGAATTGCGCAGTCTGCGTCAGGTTACGCCAGCATGCTAATGGCGGTGTACCGCAGCGCACTTGATGGGGTATATACGTGTAATCACCAGATCAGTTATGGACTCCATAATACAGTACTGTGCTCTGTCGCTCCGTTTCCTATGCGTTTCCACAGTTTCTATGACCACAACGTCGAGTCCCAAACTATGCATGACAATGTTTCTGAACTTGTGGCTCACGACCGCAAGTCAGCAAACACTATGTGGGATTGCAAGATACGTATATTACGTACACACTGTGTGTTCTGAACACCCTGCCCTCGCCACAACGAACTGATTTATTGTTCCATAACTAACATCTCTTTGAATATCTTTTCGTTATTAGTTGTTTCGTTTGTTTTTGTTGCGGCGTTACTTGTTTAGCCTTTTGATATGCTAGGGAGAGATCGCAAAATTTTGTAGATGATCCCTGCATAGGTCTGAAGCAGGAAGGCAGTGGATTTTTGCAGAACCTGTATGTCTGATTTCAGGTGTCCTTCATGAATAGGTTATAATTAACAGTCACGTATAATGACGTAACCTCTTTATAACTGCACAAAGAACGTTTATTTTTAGATCGTGAATAAAGATGTCTGCACATGGAATACACATTAAATTTATAGATTATTTTTAGTGTCTGTGAGGCTGGTATGGAATTGGTTCTCTTAATGTTTAACTCTTTTACCGGTCCCTGAATCACGAAAGGCTGAGAGCACTGACGTAGGCATAATTGCAAGCGAAGGTGAATCATATACGAAAACAGTGTCTTGATGATATCTCTTGAATAAGCACTATGTCTATTTGACTAGATATAGCTACAATGGTACCAGCTTTTCGTGTGAAGGATGGCAGGGGAAACAGGATGCTGAGGCTAGTATGAATCACCTAAGGATATGGAACGACCTGTGGCACCTTCATCAGAACACTGCTAGCGGGAAGTGTGTCAATATTACTGTCAAGTACCTTCACCATAAATGTATGATCGGGACATGCTTTACAATCACCGTTTGGTGCTTTCCAACAGGTAGATGTCTGGCAAGATCCGTGCACCTCTTTTTGGGACATGAAGTCTGATATAAATTTACGGTTGTTTCAGAGGAACTTACGGCCTCCATATTGAACGTAGAAAATATATGTGTTTCTGTAGATACGTTTTCTGACTCATTACAGAACTCTAGCGAACTGGCCGATTTTGCCGAAGATTGGTGCGAAAATTAATACTGCTCTACAACTTTTCATCCTGATAATTTTTACTTGTTTAATTACGGGCTTGCGAATTCGGTGCAAAACTGACTATCATTATTGATCGTAGCGTCTGTTCCCGTTTATCTATGAAAATTATACCACAAAATATCAAAATACTTTAGGACAATTAAAGAGCAAAAACATGTCCACTGAATGAAGTAACTGACCCGGAGAACGTTAACAGACCATTCATACCGGCCTCTTAAATTTGTTTAATGACGTTTCACAGCGGTATCTGCGCGTATAACGTAGTCCAGTACCAGCGCTTTAAAACGTTCTGTTGATAATCCTTCTGAACCATAAAATGTACTATGCCAAAAGCGAGTACTGCGGGTATTGTTAGGCATATAAAATTACTCGAGGGCTGTAATCCCGCTGAATGTTGCGCGGTTCGCTAGAAGGTTGAGCGTGTATCACCTGCACCATTTCCTCGCAATCGGAGTTGTGTCCAAATGTGCGGTATTCTTTAGGACAGAAGTGCTGGCAATTTTCACGTAACTTTGTATGAACGTTAACAGTATTAGCGACCAACCTGCTTTAGGCACTTAAGTTTCCTGACGTCAGTAACACCATCATGTTACCGTGCAAACTTGTGAAATTGCAGGTACACTAGTGTCGCTGGCTGTGCAAGGCCCTAAAATTTTCGTGGCTATAGATTTTAGAAAAGTATGAAACTTTAAAAGTGTTTTCACCAGAATATACTGAAACAAGATGGCGTCCTACGAACTCTTATTTAACATAAAGTTTTATAACTGTAACCAATTAATAACTTGATCTAGTCCATTGAAATATTAAATGCCAATTATAAACAAACTGTAAAGTTTAAAAAAAGTGAAATTCTCCGTGTAAAAAGCCATGAACGCCGAGAGAAGGACAAACGGTATAGCTCTACTCTTGAAGTTTATTTCTTTATATTTCACCATGTACGTTCTTACTTTTATTTACTTTCGGATATTGGTCATATCTTAATTAAGACCTCGACGTCATTGTGTTTGATTGTGAGGGGTAGAATGTTGTGACGACCAGATGGAGACGTAGATTATTGATGTATGATGTCATTATTAGCAAACAGACAATTTTGTTGAAAGTGAAAAATAACTGAATGGTACACTATATTCCCCCCCCCCCCCGTAGGCCAATTGGTAAATAAACCAAACAAATTTAACCTCTTCTTTTTTTTTTTTAGATTGCACATTGATAACGCATGGCAACCATTCCAAGCTGACTATTATGAAGGCACTTCCTCTACTGAGCGTTTCATCATGAGAACCGTCAAGGGTCCCCTCTGGTTTATGGCTTCCATCGGACATATGATTAAGAAACATTTCTTCTTAGAAGAGTTTACTGTTGAACAACGTCATAGAGCTATGGTTAGCATTGCCATTGTTTATGCCGCTGGGGGTATCTTCTTTCCTGTCATGTTCTACTACACTGGTATCTGGGGAATTGTCAAGTATTGGCTTTTGCCTT
>Ga0131853_10025084_pt1 | contig 10746 bp, 5 predicted proteins | sample TergutLab28metaG_FD_92764 | JGI IMG/M metagenome (GOLD analysis project Ga0131853, IMG submission 92764) | Labiotermes labralis P1 segment gut microbial communities from Petit-Saut dam, French Guiana - Lab288 P1 (version 2) (version 2) | ecosystem: Host-associated > Arthropoda: Insects >... | reverse complement strand
TTGCGCTGACCACGTGACACCCCTCTATCCGCAAAAGTTGGCACTAACTTCGCCGACCGGCGGCGGCCGCTCTGTCGGTATAGTTCGCGTGCGGACTAAGGCCACGGAGTTTAGTTTAGATTGCTACCAAATACAATAGGGTAATGTCTTGTAATACGTCACATCCTACACAGAACACGACACGTAATACATGGACAAGATCCACAATGGATCAAGATCAAGAACAAGATCATATCTTTGTACACAGTGACGTAACCTACAATGATATGCATTACATAGAATTTTAAACGAAATTTACATTTTTAAATTTAGTTGTAGAAATTACATTTTATGTATTGTTATTGTTGTTGTTGTTGTTGTTGTAATCTGTCGTACTGCAGTGAGTTTAAAACACCGGTGTATAGACTTCCTGAAGTTGATGGAGTTCCGCCCCCCAAGAAAATTTATTGTGACGTATGTTAGATGTGCACATGTTGGTTTCATAAATGAGAATTTATGTGCGAATTTGGGGTTGGGATTTGAAAGAGTAGCTGTAGAGTACTGGACTATCATTCCTATGTCAAAAGCAATGGGGGTGCATTCTAAGAGAACTAAGTGGACTGACAAACAAAGATATCATGTGGAAACACAACGTGGTGGCAAAGCTGTCTAAAAGGGTCCATTAGCACTGTATCAAGACACGTATTTCTCTAGGGGTAAAAATCAAATAACCAAGGTGTTTCAGGTGGAACCTGAACGTTCCTAGACATCCTTGCGGTTCCACGGGCTCTACCCGTTTCACCTGCAGTACACATCCGTACACTGCGCAGGTCCGTCCTCGAGCCAACGGCAAAGCCAAACCATGCGGCGGGGCTTGTGCTGCGGAAGTACTTTCGACAATAAGGACGACTTTTATACAACTAATCCGAGTTTTTCTTATTTAGTCAGGGCCTTTATGTCACCCCGATGCTAATTAGATGTTAAGTACAGGTATTCACATTACAGGAACTATAAACCCATCCTGGCATTTATACGTATTTGGTAATTAATGAATGTGTAAAAGTTCTCATTCTTTGAAAGTCTCTCACCATTATCTCCGTATCCGTTCAACTTCGGATACAGTGAACATGGCTATATCAATGTAGCTTGACCTAAGAAACGTTCCTTCGAGGTATGGCAGATTTTCCCTGAAGCACCTGCACACTGCTGTAACAGGAAGGAAAGACGCAGAATATCGTGATTATTTATTTGTAGGGCTTTGGAAACTGAGATGGACTAGAAATAAAATAGATAAAGGAAAATGTCTGATTTGTGTGTATGAAGTGGGCATCAAACACGTGTGACTGGGTTCAGAAACATAAAAATGGATGACGGAATTTTAAAATAAACAAGACAGGGGTGTGTAAGTATAACGCAAAATCGAGGCGCGTTCGCCTAGTCACTGTTTCTCTGAAAAAGCAATAAATATCAACTACTATGAGTGTGTGTCTGTAGCCTCAGGTATTCAGCACGCAAAGCGCATGCGTCGTTTTATACTGGCATTTGTGGCCTCTCTGGCACTCCCATATTTTTCCACATTATCCCATAAACGGTACGATTTTCGGGGAAAAATAAATTTAAAATGCGTCAATAATATAAACAGCCAACTAGATGCAACAGTAACAAATTTTATTGATAATTAAAATCAGCTCAACATGTTTCGGGCAATAATTTCACCCATCCTCATGAGCACTAGACTGTGTTTACAGTTCGTCGTGCAATCCACTGTAAAGACGGATTATATAATTAATAGTATAAAAACACGCGAACAATAGTCGTGATACAAATGGTTAAAAATAATAATAAGTATCGATTATAGCAATTTAAGTTACATAAAATTCATGATATGGTGGTAAAACGTGAGTTAACAGCAACATGTTGGTAACACAGTTAAACTGCGAACTAAGAGTTACTAGTTAATGTTTCTGGTGACAAGATTGATATAGGTTTTGGAAAATGCAATACGAGTATATTAAAATGCAGTGGACTAAAAACGGAAAAATACCGTATTCAAAACTGTACATGTCCGGCGATGCTGCCTGCTGGTGACAAGGAAGAGGTGGAACTGGTTAAGTGTTTAGCCTGGGGGAAGTTGATCCTTCGGTTGCGTCATGTGATGCGTAGAGGGGGCAATGGCCCGAAACATGTTGAGCTGATTGTAATTATCAATAAAATTTGTTATTGTTGCATCTAGTTGGCTGTTTATATTATTGTATCAAAGATGCACGGTCACACAAACATCAAATTTAAAAAGTGTCCTTTTGATTATCACTACAAATTTGTTCTGAAACAGTTCTAATTCTGTGACGAAATGGGTGAGATATGGTCACAAATGTACATAGGTCTTCATGTACAATATTCGTTATTATTGTCAGATTTTAATGAAACTTGAATTTTGTCGAAATATTTTAGAAAATACTCAAATATCAAATTTCATGAAAATCCGTCCAGTTGGATCCGAGTTTTTTCCATGTGAAGAGACGGACATGACGAAGCCAATAACCGCTTTTCGCAATTCTGCAAACGTGTCTAAAAACAGGTGTACTTTAAAGACAGGGTAACGTATAGGACAATAAGATGTGCTTATAAAGCTCTGGTTATAATATATCTAGGTACATAATTAAATAAATATGTAACAGTTTAATCAGATAAAATATTTCTAAATAATACATTTATTTAATAGTGACGGGGCTACCACCTGAAAACCCAAGGTCAATCGGTGGTTGGCCCCAAGCAAAGTAGAATAAATACACTATATATGCCTAATAAAGATGATAATGACGATAATGATGATTATGATGATAATAATCCTACTTCTGAATCAGAAAAAAAAACAGTAAAAGAAACATCATGGCCTTTAGATCGTTACGTATCCTTGATGGACAAAATGACAGCGACTTGAGTAGCGACATGAGTAGGCATAGTTTACTTTTACTGCTGAAATACAGAGCTGGGTACAATGACAGAGCAGTGCTTGACTGTTGCTCTGTAGGGCTGCAGAGGGCACGTACATACATAAGGACGCAAGACCACGTGGAACGAAGCACCGCATCGTGCTGAGAAGCGCAGTCACAATAGACGCCTCTCCTTTAACCTTTTGACGCCTAATGTCGACTATAGTGGTCGTACCGCACCGCTAACTTCTAAAGTTGCATTTTATATATTTATTCAACAAATATAGGTACTGAATATTTTAAATACGGTATATACTTGTGAAGTGAGAGAGAAAACCAACAAGATGCAACAGTTAGATATTTATTTTCAAAAATTTCTCAACATGTTTCGGGCATCATTATGCCCATCTTCAGGAGAACAAGAAGTATGTTACTGCATGTGGTGTGCTGCGCTGGTTCTGTTGGATATGGTTGGTAGCGGTTGTGGGGCGCTGGCTTGTACAACCGCTACGAACCACATCCAGCAGAACCAGCGCAGCACACCACATGCAGTAACATACGTCTTGTTCTCCTGAAGATGGGCATAATGATGCCCGAAACATGTTGAGAAATTTTTGAAAATAAATATCTAACTGTTGCATCTTGTTGGTTTTCTCTCTCACTTCACAATTTGCTCACGATGCATGGTCACAGAAACCTAAAGCATGGTGTATACTCTCCGTCTTTTTGTCTTCAAAATGCAGTTTGTTTCATAATTTTAACATATTTGGTTCCTGTATTATTCACATTTTATATACAGGGTGTGCTAAAATTAAAAAAATAATTCCGGCGCCAAAAGATTAAGATTTAAATTACCGTCTGTGTGTGTGGAATGCCGAAGCAGAAGTAGGAAAACACGGCTCATTATATTAATTGTTTTAGAGACAAGAAGAAGCTAGAAAGAAAAGTATATGTTTGCAGATATTACTGCAACCAGTTGTAAAGTTGGAAGAATATGAAAGGAATGGTTAAGTGAAGGAAACCAACAGAGGCATCCCGATGGGATATATGGTTCAACACTTCACAGTTGTTACCACATATACTGCGTGTTTCAACTTCATAGACCATACATTTTACGCACAGATAACGTTTGTGTGGTGCCTAGAGCTAAATTTTTTAATTTTATTTTGAAGGGCTTCATGTTTCCGAATATTAAACCATAAACCTGACGCGAGATTTCTACGTTCTCAGAGCTTTATTTCTGAGCATGCAGTCTTGTGGAATATGGGGCTGTGTCGCTGGACAAGTGGTGCCCGTATTTCAGAGGTAAGCGATGAATACATGTTGAAGAAGTCCTGGGACCGCTTGTTCGTTGACGGTACAAAGTGTCGGGAATCACCTACATTGAAACTCTTCACTCTTGAAGAAGACAAGCCGTTCATTCGAAACATCGGGAAACACTTACCCAAGGACATAGTTTCATATCCCAGGAGACCTAAATCCCCAGTGAACAGAAGTTTAAAAATAACGAGTGACGTGTAAGGTAAAGCTGTCCCTGTCCACGATACGAAAGTACAGGTATGAGCCGCATAACGACGTTTCGGTCAACGACGGACCGCATATACGTCAGTGGTCCTACAAGATTACGATATTATAATATTATATTATAATACATACCGTTGTGTTACAATTGCCTACAGTATTCAGTACAGTAATATGCTATACAGGTTTGTAGCCTAGGAGCAATAGGCTATATATAGAGTAGACTAGGTTTGTAGTAGACTATACTATCTATCTCGTAAGTTTGTTTAAGTACACTCTATGACATTCGTACAACGACGAAATCGCCTAACGACGCATTTCCCAGAAAGTATCCCCGTCGTTAAGCGACACATATCTGTATATAAAGAGAAAAGACATAAGCTACACTCATTTTTAACCTCGGTGCTAGATGGAGGTGAGATGTCAATATTATGCTACAGCCGCTTTAAACCTTGGTAAAGACGCCGGTATCCACTGAATAGGAGGTTTTGTGAGCCCAGTGCAGGTCTGGAAGTTTGTAGAAGAGAACAATTGTTCCCTCCTACTAGAATTCGAACCCGGACCCTCTAGCCTGTAAGTCACTCTCTGAAACAAACACACTATCCGGTCTCCAGTCACAGATATATAAAGTTATACATAATTCGAATATATGGTATTGAAACTTCGTTGTAGATCCATTCGCATCCCATCACAGTTGTTATGGTGACAACATTCTCTATTCTCCTGTCAAAATAAAGGACTGTTTACGAGTTCTCTGCTGGACAACATTCGGAAATAACAGGCCAGTCGAAACCATGCAGGCCCAAGATTTATTTCAACAATAAAATACAAACTGCCAATAAGACGTTGCATCAGCAGTCTGTAACAAGAAGAATGAAAATAAAATTGTGAAATTAACCGAAATGGTGAAGGTACAGAAATGAAAATGGTTTCTTCACGCCAGAGCACTCAGAAACCTAAGTTGATCGACGGAAGTGTTTAGGACTTCATTCTGGAAACAACTGTGTGTGCTTCTGTACCTGAGGGAAGAAGCAGGCCCATTTTCCAAAACGTTTCATGTCCTTCGGATGACTACAGAATGAAGAAGTCCAGAAACCCCGTAAGTCGCAATATTCGGAATTTAGTCTTCTGCCTGCACATGTCGGCTTTACTGTCCACGAATATGGAAGCTTAAAAGTTAAAATTCTGTAGTTTTTCTTTCCTTGTGTAGGAAATAATTTTTAAGCCGATGATGCGCAGACAGTGGTTGTCGAAATATGTCGTTGTGCAGCACTCGTGTTGCATGATGCATGATGCATGATGCACCTGGGTTTCGGTCCTCGAAATTAGACCGTACAAAGTTACTACTGGGTATTCCTGCAGCTGAATTTCCAGCGGGTTTTATACTTGTGTGTGTGTGTTTGTGCGTGCGTGTGTGTGTATGTGTGTGTGTGGTGTGTGTGGTTTGTGTGTGCGTGTGTGTGTGTATGTGTGTGCATGCGTGCGTGTGTATGTGGTGTGCGTGCGTGTGTATGTATGTGTGTGTGTGTGTGCGCGCGCGCATGTATGTGTGTGCGCGCGCGCGCGTGCGTATGTGTGTGCGCGTGCGTGTGTATGTGTGTGCGTGCGTGTGTGTGTATGTGTGTGTGCATGTGTGTTGTGGTGTGTATGTACGTGCGCGTGTATGTGTGTGCGCGTGTGCGTGTGCGTGTGTATGTGTGTGTGTATGTGTGCGTGTGCATGTGTGTGTATATATGTATGTATGTGTGTGTGTATGTATGTATGTGTGTGTGTCTGTGCAGAGTGAAAATGAAGAGCACCGAAGAACTTACTGGTGAGGTACAGCGCAACAAAGTAGAATTTTGAGACAAGGAACTTATGTCCGGAAACGCCTTACTTAGACACACTGGAGTGTCACATTCGCGCCATCTCTTCGTCGGTTACCGTAATTACCCCACCTTCCCCTAGCCTCACTTAGCACCACGCACGTTCCGTACAGCGAAAGCAGTAGTAGGCTTTTAGTTCGTTTTTTGTTCATGTGGCTTCGTGAGTAATAGTTACACGTGGTTTCAGATGAAATGACAAGCATCTCGCTTATGTGAAAACAATTAAGGCTGACAGAGTTTCAGGGATTGTAGAGGAGACCGAGTGAAGATAAGGTGAAGTGGGCCACAGGCTAAGCGTGAGGTATGAAATGCAATGAACTTCCCAGTGTAACTTATCTCAGCACACCACTTACGGATGTACTTACAAGGTACGAAGGTTACAACACTGACAGAAGGCATGCTAATTCTGAAAGCAGCTGCCCAAAATGACGACATCCAGCTTCGATGCGCAAGGTGCAGTTTCGAAATATTGATTGGAAAATCAACTCGGACACTCCGGTATGTTGGCAGATACTGTTAAACGCAGTGATTATTTTCACCAGTAGCTCCCCTTCTTTTCCTATCGGTGTTTCTTGTACATGTTATGTCACATGACTCCACAGAAATAAATCTGGGGAGTACTAGCCGGCCAGACATTTGGGCAGCCACGACAAATCCAACGTCTGGGAAAGATTCTGTTCAGGTGTTCTGGGGCATCCCTACCGAAATGAGCAGGAGTCCTACCGTATCAACCCCATATTTCCCTGCAAACTACCAGTGGAATATTTCCAAGCACATCTGGTAAATTATGCTCTAAAACGGGTGGTTAATCAATGCATTCAAACACACAGGCAGTGCACGGCCTCATAAGATGATTTCCAACAATATCTGCCCAGATATCCACGGCCATCTGTACTTGATGATGTTTGATTTGATTGAACTGTAGATTTTCCTCAGCACAAATGTGGCTGTTTCTGTTGTTATAAATTCAGTGTCGACTGTCCACAGCACTATAGATGGGAAGCGTGGCCTTAGGCCCGTAGCCAGGGAACTGCAAGTGGGTGGACAGCACCCACAATGGATTTGCCCGATGTCAAAGACAAACATATTAATCAGCCAGCTAAAAACGTGCGACACCCTACCGTAACTACGTTCTACCTCTGCTGAGCTGGGAGTGATTGGAAACAAGTGCAACACGTTCACGTACCTAATTTCATTCTGACCCTTCTGACCACGCAAGTGTGGAGTAGACATAAACAATGATGTAACAGGGCGACAAACCCACTGGGAGTGACATGGCTGTCAACTTGCACAAATTGGGACTCCGTAGCAAATGAATCACAGTAGATAAACATAACTTTAAGCTGCAAATTTCTGCAAAAGACACGGGGGCAGTAAAATACAGGTAGGTTTCTATTCCTGCGGTGTTCCAATCGACTGTCTAATGTGTTTGACTCTCTAGGAAATGATGGTTTGATGAATATAACAATAAGGAAGTGACGCAAATGAATTCACTGTGATTCCATGCGTAAACGATCGCCTTCGAAGGCATTTCGCGCCATCACCTACGTTCGTTCCGTTATGTTGGTGTATGCGTTCTCTGGCTGTATAGTAGTTCACAGTTCTTTGTATCACTATTTCCAGACTGCGCGTAGTGAGACACTCTTTTACAAATTACTGTAATTAATGCAATTAAGCATTTTACTCTATTCAAAATGAGAAAACCGAAAGACAAGTCGAAGGAATATTATGTTTTACTTCTCTGCACTACACACTTTGAACTCTGGGAAACGTTTTTGAACATGTAACTGTGTTTTTATACTAACCATAACAGGATGCGACAACATGCATATTCGATGGACAACTGAGAAGATTTTCTCAATCTACTGCTTTCTGGGTGTTGCAACTTCAATATGCTACGCTATTTGATTAAAAACATGTATCCATTTGTGTGGATGGGATGCCCATATAAGGGCTGCATATGAGAGTGTGGTATGCATCATACCAGGGGTGAGCCAAAGTATGCATCATACCAGGGGTGAGCCAAAGTATGCATCATACCAGGGGTGAGCCAAAGTATGCATCATACCAGGGGTGCAGCCAAAGAGGTTTCTAGTGGTTAATTCCCTTCCCCCGAAATTTTCGACTTGGAATCACTTTCGCTTTTTGAAGTACATTATACAGACAGAAGCTGGGAGGAAGATATGATCAGGGTACGTAGGACACAGGAGTGAGACGAGAATTTAATACACAATCAAGTTGTGACCGAAAAAACCTACAGGTATGAAATCATCTGAAAATATTATGCATACATCTGATGATAATACTGAGATGGATCTTAGGGAAATGCGGTAGAAGGCATTGGCAAGGTGTGAGGTTTTTTTCTGTAAGTACTTAGCAACCGAGAGTTTAGATATTTCGCCCCCGGTGGGGATAAAGCCCGTTAATGAGTTATTGTTATAATTATTATTGTAATATTAGTAGTAGTAACATTAGTAGTGGTAGTATCATTAGTAGTAGCAGTAGTAGCAGCAGCAGTAGTGGTATTAGCAGTAGTAGCAGTAGTAGTAGTAGCAGTAGTAGTAGTGGTAGTAGTAGTAGCAGAAGTAGCAGTAGTAGTAGTAGCAGCAGCAGTAGTAATAGTAGTAGAAGGAGGAAGAGGAGTAGAAGTAGTAGTAGTAGTAGTAGTAGGAGAAGGAGAAAAAGGAGTAGAAGTAACAATAGTAATAGTAATAGTAGCAGTAGTAGTAGCAGTAGTAATAGTAGTAGCAGTAATAGTAGTAGTAGAAGGAGGAGGAGTAGTAGCAGTAGCAGTAGTAGTAGTAGTAGTAGTAGTAGTAGTAGTAGGAGGAGGAGGAGTAGAAGTAGCAATAGTAATAGTAGCAGTAGTAGTAATAGCAGTAGTAGTAGCAGTAGCAGCAGCAGTTGTTGTTGCTGCTGCTACTGCTACTACTACTGCTATTACTACTACAGCTACTACTACTACTACTACTACTACTACTGCTACTACTACTACTACTACTACTACTCCTACTCCTCCTCCTCCTTCTACTACTATTACTACTGCTGCTGCTACTACTGCTGCTGCTACTGCTACTGATACTGCCACTACTAATGTTACTACTACTAATATTACAATAATAATTATAACAATAACTCATTAACGGGCTTTATCCCCACCGGGGGCGAAATATCTAAACTCTCGGTTGCCAAGTACTTACAGAAAAAAACCTCACACCTTGCCAATGCCTTCTACTGCATTTCCCTAAGCTCCATCTCAGTATTATCATCAGATGTATGCATAATATTTTCAGGTGATTTCATACCTGTAGGTTTTTTCCGTCACAATTTGATTGTGTATTAAATTCTCGTCTCACTCCTGTGTCCTACGTACCCTGATCATATCTTCCTCCCAGCTTCTGTCTGTATAATATACTTCAAATACTTCAATACTGAGTTATTCCCACTGTTTAGTTCATTGTTGTGCCCTACCAACAGCTGTTTGGTCGTCACTGACATTACAAAATCACACAAATATTTCGCAGATCTCACCGTCTGATGACAAAGAGCACAAAGCTCTTGCTATTTGAGATTTATTCCAAATGTCAACTCTTTCAGCCACTTCTTTTGAATTTTCCACATAGCTACTTAGCATATTAATCAATAGAATCCTTCCCAGTATCACTTGAAACACAGTAGGAAGGCGTTGCTCTACTTAAATGACGCTTTTCCACCAGTAGGTGCCGAACTTCTGCGTAGTTTCCTTGTCTGTCACTATCCACGGGTTCCACTGTGTGCTCTGAACGGAACCTCATGTGAGACCAGAAAATAAATTGCTTCGATTTAACAACTTGTTCATTTGTTCATTGTGCTTTTGTACACTGAATTTCAGAACATTACGCAAGTAAATCCTATTACAGTTTTGCGAAATTTAATTAAAGATATTACGTATAAAGTGCAATATCATAGTTTTTATTTCGGGTTCCCAATTTCACGAAACTCATAACATTCCAATTTTCCAATTTCACGAAATTCTTCAGATCACTCCAATTTCAGTCCAAACCAATTCATACGAAAACAGACATGCTGTCAATAACATTTACATTTGCGCAGTCGTGTTAAACATGAGAGCCATGACTTCTGACGTAACGAATGGAACATTTCTATTGCTACAGCAATAAATGCACAGTTCAATAATCTACGCTTTTAGCAATGCGCTGTTAGAATTTTGTATTTGTTGCTGTACCAGAGTTTTTATATATAATAATGCACGGAATAAACAAAGTAAACAATTTTGTTTTGATACAGAGATTTCGAGACCGCCTCTGTGGTCTAGTGGTCAGAGCTTCTGGCTACAGACACAGAGGTCCCGGGTTCGATCCCCGGCGCTACCAGATTTTCTGAGTAGTAGTGGGTCTGGAACGGGGTCCACTCAGCCTCGTGAGGTCAATTGAGGAGCTACTTGAATG
>Ga0131853_10025083_pt1 | contig 10746 bp, 8 predicted proteins | sample TergutLab28metaG_FD_92764 | JGI IMG/M metagenome (GOLD analysis project Ga0131853, IMG submission 92764) | Labiotermes labralis P1 segment gut microbial communities from Petit-Saut dam, French Guiana - Lab288 P1 (version 2) (version 2) | ecosystem: Host-associated > Arthropoda: Insects >... | reverse complement strand
TATTACTGAAATTCCTGCTTAATTTGCTGGATATAGTAATCAAACTTAGTACTATGTAAAAACCGAACCCCTGATGTCACTTTCTCAATTGTGACATCAGGGGTTCGGGGGTTTTATTTCATGTTCATGTATCTTTACATTTGATTCCGCTTATATTTCTACTTACCACGCTCTGCCATTAAAATTTCAATTTCACTTTCATTAATACCAACCATTGCTTCACCAAGGTCTTCAGAAAGCTCTGCAAGAATTTTTGGATTATCATAGTTTTTAACTGCTTGTACAATTGCTGCCGCACGTTTTGCAGGGTCTCCGGACTTAAATATACCGGAGCCAACAAATACACCTTGCGCACCAAGTTTAATCATAAGTACAGCGTCAGCCGGTGTAGCAACACCTCCTGCGGAGAAATTAGGAACTGGCAATGAGCCGTTTTCATGAATATAAAGAACTAAATCATATGGAACTTGCATCTCTTTTGCAATATTATAGAGTTCATCTTTCCTTGATGCTTTTATTTCACTCATTTCTTTCATGATTGCACGCATGTGGCGTACCGCTTGGATTACATCACCTGTGCCGGCTTCACCTTTTGTTCTAATCATTGCTGCACCCTCATTTATTCTGCGGAGAGCTTCGCCAAGGTTTTTTGCACCACACACAAATGGGGTTTTAAAGTCACGCTTGTTTATATGATACATGTCATCAGCCGGTGAAAGTACTTCACTTTCATCAATACAATCAATACCTAAAGATTCAAGGATTTCTGCTTCCACAAAGTGTCCAATTCTTGCTTTTGCCATAACCGGGATAGAAACAGCCGCTTGTATTTCTTTAATGATTTTTGGGTCGCTCATTCTTGAAACGCCACCGGCAGCACGGATATCTGCCGGAACTCTTTCAAGTGCCATTACTGCACAAGCACCGGCAGCTTCTGCAATTTTTGCTTGCTCTTTTGATGTAACATCCATGATTACACCGCCTTTTAGGGCTTGTATCTTTTGAAGTGCTTCATTCATTATATATTCCTCCATATTTAACTCTTGGGGACTGTATAGCATTTCCGCATGTAAATGCTTTATTCCCTAGCGAGTGATTTTCACCCACTAATATATCATAAACTAATGAAAAATTAAATTTTTATTTCATTTATGTAGGAATTGTAGTTTTTTTGCTCCATAAGCACTTCGTCCATTCTTGAAGATTGCCCTACAGGGGTGAAATTCCTTTTTTTGCTGTACTGGGAAGCTACTACTTTCATAAATGGCCACGGGTATAAGAGTAGCGCATAAAGGATTTTTACAGCGTCACCGGAAACGGGCAAAATTTCATCATAGGTTTTTATAATTTCTAGGGCAGAAATTTCACGCTCACTTTTTCTTGCATACCTACGAATAAAGTCCGCAAGGTCATGAAGTTGCAAATTTGATGAGACATCATAAAAATTAACAATAAAACATGAGTTGTTTAAAACAAGTAAGTTTTCTTCTTTTATTTGATTGTGACATACATATCCTTTTTTTATTGCATTTTCATGAAGGTTTAAGTAAGGTGTACTTTTTATTATTTCTTCTGCTTTGCTGGCATAGCCTGCAAATTCGCTTGCATTTTTTAGTGTAAGCATATCAAAGTCTGACATTCGTTTTGATTTATTTATTTGCTTTAAAGCAGTAGACAGGAACATTGTTTGTTTGTTAAAAACCTCCGGAGCCGGGGCAGAAATTTTTTTATCTTCAAAAATCCCTTGTGCGGCTTTGTGGAAACTTGCAAGATTTTTTACTGCCATAAAAACATCTTCTTTAGAGTTTAAATCAAGCTCACGTCCATCAACAAAACGGCTCATAACAAATAAGTCACGGCCAAGCTCTACAAATGGTAAACCATTTGGAGTTTCCAAAATAAAATCCGTTGAACCAAACCCTGAGTTTTTTAATTTTTTAAGAAAGTTGTACCGTTTAATTATGTCCTTTGGGGTGCTTGAAGATTTATGTATTTTTACAGGCCCATTTGCCGTATTTAAAAAATAACAACCTCTTTCTTTTTTTGCACGAACACCCGTAATTCCAAAATGAGCGGGCAACGTAAAACTTAAATCCGCCATAAAGACCTCCTTTTTATATCACCCTATATATATATGTACAAAGGCAAAAAAAATACACCATTTTTAACATAAGTCTGTTATAATGGTGAGTACACTTAAAATACGAGCTTCTTGTGGGTGAGAGTATGAAGGGCATAAAATATGATATAGATAAACTAAATAAATCAGGCTTATTTGATACATCAGCTGCCTCTAAATTTTATTATAATATTCAAGATTATTTTGATGCATTAACATACTTTATTGACAACAATGTTTTCGGTTTTTCAAACTATACTCCTGCTTTTGTTGTAAATAGTGATGAAGACAGGTGTCTGTTTTTAAAAGAATGTTTTGACACTCGGGCAGAGTTTACTCGTCTTGGCATGGCTGCACTCTTGCAAGAGCTTGATGTCATGGAAAACGCTGCCAACAAACGGGACATGAAAGAGTTTTCGGATGGGCAAATTAAATTGCGTGCGTCTATTGAAATTTGTATTAGGGCATTACGTGGTGCTGCTATGCGCTGGAGGATTGGTGTTTAATTACGGGGCAGTTGGGGTAACATAGACAGTGTTATGGTTGTCATATATTACAAACCCTGGTTTCGCACCATTTGGTTTCCTTACATTTTTTTTGGTTACATAGTCCACCGGCACTTGACTGCTTGTTTTTGCCTTACTGTGGTATGCAGCTAAGTTTGCCGCTTCAAGAATTGCCGTTTTTGTTGGCTCTTTGCCGGCAGTCATGAGTATCACATGCGAGCCGGGAATATCTTTTGTATGAAACCATAAATCATTTGCTCTTGCTTGGCGGAGAGTTAAATAGTCGTTTTGGGTATTGTTTTTCCCTACATACATTTCAAATCCATCTGATGTTAAATATTTTTGCGGCCCGGAACTTTTTTGGGCTTTTTTATTTTTTACACTGGTTTTACGCTTTACAAAGCCTTGCTCTGCTAGTTCGTGTCTTATTTCTGCAATATCAGCTTCATCAGTTATTGTTTCCATAGAAATTAAAACACTTTCAAGATAAGCAAGTTCTTCCTGGTTTTTTGTTATTTGGTCTTGTAGCGCAACAAATGTACGCTTTTGTTTGTTGTATTTTTTAAAATATTTTTGTGCATTTTCAGTTGGACTTAGGGCTGGGTCAATTTTTATAGTTATAGGTTTATTTTCATCATAAAAATTTTCTGCTATAAATTTATCCTCACCGCTTTTTACCATATACAAATAAGATGTCAAAAGTTCACCCTTTATACGCAAGTCATCACGGTCTTTAATATCTTCCATTGTTTTAGTGAAAGCAATAGCTTTTTTTCTGGCTCGTTCTTCATGCGTCGTGACAAGTTTACGCAAGTCCACGGTTTTTTGCCGTACTCTAAAGACTTCATCTCGTTTAGTGTAAAAAGCTTCAAACATATTTGACGGTGATTCAAAACTTTTATTATTTTCACTTACAGATATTTTTATCGCTGAAATATCAAAACTTTCTTTTAGTGAAAAAATATTATTTTCAAATTTATTTTCCAAAATATTTTTAAAAATACATTCAAAGGTTTCAAACAGCTTGGTTTTATTTTCAAGGTCATTTACTAAAATTTCCGGTGAAATATTTGAAAGAAAGCATATTTCATTTGCCAAAATCGGACTTACTCCGTTAAAACCAAGATATAATGCTTTTTGGATTTCTACATTATTTCCTGTGAGTTTTTTAATAAAATCATCAAAACTAACTGTCAAAGGGTTTAGCTTATTTCCGGGTGGGCGTGAATATACAGCCCCGGGTAAAATAGGGCGTGCGGCACTTACGGAAGGAGGCACATGTTTTATAGCATCTAAAACTTTTCCATTTCCATCAACAAGCATAATGTTACTATGCTTGCCCATGATTTCAACAACAAGTGTTTTTATGCCTCTGTCACCCATTTCATCCAAAGCTTCAATATCAACTTCAACAATACGCTCAAAATCCGGCTGACGAATGGCTAAAATACGCCCGGCACTAATGTGCTTCCGCAAAACCATACAAAACATAGGTGCAGTTAAAGGACTAACCTTACTTTGCGTAGTAAAGTTAATCCTTGGAGCATTGGCTTGGGATGTAATTAACACTTTGTGGTTTGCCCCACCTGCACGAATCATTAAAATAATTTCATCTTTTTCAGGTTGAGTTATTTTATCAATTCTACCGCCAATAAGCTTTGATATTTCATTTGTTACGCTTGCTATCATTACCCCATCCATGGGCATAAAAATCACTCCATATGTGATTAACTTTAAAAAGTAAAGTTGTCTGGGTCTGGACCGGTTCTAGTGTTTTTGTTTAATGTGTCGATTAACTTAATTTCATCTTGAGTTAGCTCAAAATCAAAAATATTAATGTTTGACTTAATACGTTCCGGGTTTACAGATTTAGGGATTGTAATAATTCCTAAATCTATATTCCAGCGTAAGATAATCTGGGAAATTGATTTGTTATATTTTTCAGCAATTTTTTTAATTGTTTCATTTGCTAGTAAATCTCCCTTAGTTTCTTTGGCATGACCGCCACCGCCAAGCGGACTCCATGATTCCGGGGCGATACCTTCGTTTTCACAAAGGGCTAAAAGAGGTTTTTGCGTCAAAAAAGGGTGGAGTTCGATTTGGTTGATAGCAGGAACTACTGACCATACTTTTTTAATCTCTGCTATATGATAGTCCTGAAAGTTACTTACTCCAATTGCCTTGGCTTTACCGCTTTTAAATATTTTTTCAAGGCAAAGCCAGGAGTCTACATATTTTTCTTTTACAGGCCAGTGGATTATATACATGTCAATATAATCAGTCTGGAGATTTTTTAGGCTTAATTCAAATTCTTCATATACTTTGTTTTCACGTTGTGCAGTGTTTGATAGTTTTGTTGTGATAAAAACTTCGCTGCGTTTTAAGCTACTTTCTTTTATTGCTTTGCCGACAATCTCTTCGTTATTGTAACCATATGCGGTGTCAATACTTCTGTATCCGGCTTCAAAAGCAGATAAAATTGGAAATGTATCGCCCATTCCAAAAACACCAAGACCAAGCATTGGCATTTTTGTGCCTGTATTTAGCTGTTTATACTCCATGGCTTATCTCCTTTCGTCAAGAAGCCCCATGGTTCTTGCCAGGTTTATAACTGCTTGAAGTGCTTCAATGCGAGTTGCATTTTGCAAAGGGCGGAATGAGCCATCAGTAAAACCGGCAAGCACTCGGTAGTTTACAACAACTTGCATCATTGGCAAGTGTGAAGCACTTATATTTCTTGAATCGGTAAAGGCTTGTGCAATTGGGGTAAACTCCGGACTTTGACTGCGTTCAGGTGTTCCTCTAAGCACCGCAGCACCAATAATTGAAGCCATCTCTTGGCGTGTGATTGGGGCATTTGGGGAGAGATTACCGTTCCACATACCAAGAAGCCCAGCCGCATTTGCACGAGAAATACCATCAAAAAACATGTGGCTGCTTGATATATCATTAAACCCGGAAGCAGTTACATTAACTCGTGGAAGCTGCATTGTATTTGCTAATAGCTGAATAAACTCACCACGGGTAATTTCCGCATCACTATTTAAACTTCCGGAAGCAATAACTATCCCGGAATAAGCAGCAGTATAAGCTTGTTCAAACCCCCAATGCCCTATTGGAATGTCATCAAAAGAAGCTGCATTGTGAACAACCCCATGAACCCCCGGAAAAATTGAACGAATTGTAATTTCATTTTGCCTAAAAACTCTATAAGGAGCAAACTCAGGGCGAACAGGGTGAAAAAATATACCTGCCGGACGAATGTTTGAAGTACCCATTACAACAAAAGTCATATTTACAGGGCGAGTAAACTCTCGTGCTGTATGAAAAACTACACCTGTCCCTGCATTAATAAGTTCCATGCGAAGTTCTACAAGCGAGCTTAAAATCATTCCGTTCGGATGCACATTACGGAACGTATTTTCATGGGCTGAAACACTGGTTCTGTCAATTAAGCTAATGCGCAAATCAACCTGGTCATACCTTAGCCCTCTGTTAATTATTTCAATCCTTGCTCCAAAAATAATATCTAAAACATCAAGAGGAATATCCACACGACTTAGGGGAGTAGAAATTTCAAACCCTTCATTTGGGAAAAGCCATGCTAAATAATCAAGAACACTTGTACGAACTGTTACAGTTGCCCTGTCACCCATAATTTGTGGGCTTACACGTGCCAAAGATGTTCCCCAGTTTATAGCATTAATGTCAACTGCCGTTCCCCCGGTCAAAAACATAAAATTTTCATCCGGCCGAGGAGTTTGTGACGGAGGCAAAACCGGCTCACCGGGTGCAAAATCAGTGTCGTCCGGGATTCCAATATTTTGGTCATTTGTTGTGTCAATTACAATAAGAGTTAGGGTAGGATTTGCCCCCTGTCTCATGGAAAAAGTTAATGACCATTCACCAACAGGAAGCCGTGAAAGAAAAGACGTTAGAAGTGTAAAAGTTGAAGAATAAAGGGCACCACCAATATATTGGTCACGCCTTGTGTAGTCAATGTCTTCACGCAATAGTACTTCACCGTAATAAATCCCACGAAAATCTTGTGTGCGTAAGTGTACAGCTACAGGAATATCTCTATGCTGACTCCCATAGGGGTTGATATCAAAAATGAGTGACCCGGGCAAAACAGCGGCACTGTCTGCAACCGCCCCAAGAAAAAGACTAGCTTGACCGCTAATACCAACTGGTTGGATTCCAAAAACAACATTTCTGGCTGGAATTGCAGCAGGAACTGTTAAACGATAAATAGTTGTAGGATCATTTGTTGCACGCCCGGGAGTGCCTGTGATAGGAATAACAACTTCAGTATCACTTATTCTTTCAGCGTCACCGGTACGTAAGCCAAGAGGAAGCCCGGTTACAAAAAAATCACTTGGGAAAATATCTCTGGCAAAAACAGCATCAGTTAAGGTAAATAATATTCGTCCATTAACTGGGACACCAACAAAAAGAGTATCAATCCCCTCAACCGAAGCAGAAATTGCGCCTGTTGAAAAATGCAAAGTAAATGTTTGTGTAAAGGACTCACTACCGGAGCCATAAGCAATTGTTGCAACAACTCGTACAGAGCCTTCACCCAAAACAGTTAAAGTTCCACCGGAAATTACACTGCCCGGAATGACACCAGGAGCAACATCCCATAATTGGCTGCTTGCAAACGACCAAATTATTTCACGCCCATTAGCGGCAGTGTCAGGCACTATTGTTGCAATAGAGTTTAAGTTAAAAGGAGTTCCAACTTGCCCAAAATGTGTTGACATTATAATACTTGATACATTAGGGACGTTTATAAAATTTGACTGCCAGTTTGCAACCAATGAAACAGCATTTGCCGGCATTGTAAAAGCTATTGTATTATTTGTTAGGTTTGACGGGCTTGGGGTTATACCGGTTACATTCCAACCTGTGAATGAATGACCTACACGAGTACCGGCTGAAACGGAAACATTACTTCCCGGGGCAAAATTGCCGGAGGGGGTTTGCCCTGCCGGTATTGTTGCAGCAGCTGGGCTGTTTGTAATTGTTACTGGATAAGTAACAACCGCATTTTGGCTAATTGGCAAAACACCTGTTACACCGGGGGTTACTGTATTGTTTACAATAAAAGATTGTGTACGTGTACTACCGGTAGTGTTTTCCAAAACAGTAATGTCAACAGTTATCACCCCACCAGTTGGTGAAGAGGTGAAAGAAAGATTGCTGGGTTCTATCCAGTTAGGCAAACCGGAAGCAATATTAAAGTGAGCAGTTGTCAAGTTTGCACCAACAACTGCAAACTCTGCTCTTTGGGCAACAGCTCCGCTAGATGATATGTTGTTAAACGCATTTACCGTGTCTGCGGTTGCGGTAATGAAATCTATAACAGGTGCTAACCCAAATTGGCGTACAATCAGCTCCCCGGAAACCAAATTGTTTATAGTATTAGTAAGCTCTATTGTCTCGGTTCTTACGTTATTGCCAGGGTTTGGGTCAATTGTAATCGGTACTTCAAGAAAAATGTTGAGTGCCTCATTAGTCACACGAATAGGACCTAGCGTTATCCAGCTTGGTATGTTATAAAAATAAAAATTAGCAGATGTTACATCATAAGTGCCCAGAACAGTACTTACATCAAGACTTGAACCGGAAACAGCAAAATAGGCATTAAAAGACCCTCCATCGGTTGGAATATTGGCAAAAGTGGCTACAGTACCGCTCATTGGACTAATATCATCAATAGTAGGACTTGAAGCTAAAACCGTAACTCTCGGTGACAAAACAACCATTGGAATTGCCATTAAAATCGCTATTAAAAAAGCTATCATTCGACGTGTTTTATAGCTCATAAAAACTACCCCTTTAACATAAAAATTTATAAGGACAAAATAAAAGTATTTTTTCAATTAAACTGGGTATATTGTAACTTATAAATAACTAAATTAATACCGAATGTACGTTCTGAAAGTATTTCCCATAAAAAAATTGCGGAGCAAACTTTTTTACCAATAGCAAAGTTTCTCAATTTTAATTTCTGATGTTAGGATAGTACTTTACAATCTCCTATGACACAAAATATATGTAAAACTATTGACATAGTAAAAAAATAAGTTTATACTGGCTTCTGGAAATTATAGTGGGCTGTCGCCAAGCGGTAAGGCACAGGACTTTGACTCCTGCATTCGAAGGTTCAAATCCTTCCAGCTCAGTTCCTTGAAACCCAGTAAACATCACGTTTGCTGGGTTTTTGCATTCTGTCGGTTTGGTGTAAAAATGGTGTTTTCTAATATTTTTCTAATATCCTTCTAATATGGGTTAGTGCCATCATTGATATTTAGCGGTGCCTAGCCATTTAGTGCGTTAGCAATTCCATTTATCATTGCTTTTTTGGCGGAGCTTTCTACATGGGCGTAAATATTCATAGTGGTGCCAATATCGCCGTGTCCTAGCCAAACTTGGATATCTTTCATGTTATAGCCAAGGCTTAGAAGCAGTGTTGCACATGAATGGCGTAAATCATGCAGACGTATCAACCTCATATCGTTTTTTACCAGCAGCTTACGAAATGCTGCGGTGATATAGTTTGGACTAATCAATTGCCCCATATCGTTTACACAAATGTAGCCATCATACTCGTAGCTGTATGTGTTGCCGAAATACGCTTTATTGGCTTCTTGTTGCTCCTTTAATTCAGCTAAGAAAGCTACAAAAGTGTCATCCAGTGGCATTGTTCTGTAGCTGGATTTCGTTTTAAGCCTATCGGATGCATCAAGTCTGTATGTGCCATTGTCGTTAACCGGTACAACTTTATGACTTATGGTAAGCGTTCTGTTAAGCCAATCTATCGAGCTCCACTTTGCTCCAACTATTTCCGACCTGCGCAAACCAAAATATATTGCGAACATCAGCGGCGTTTCTATAGGCGAACCTTTTATAACGCCCAACAAGGTTGTTATCTCGTCCTTGTTGTAAAAATCGCCTATAAACTTTTGCTTCCTTGGTCGCTCCACCCAATCAGAAGGATTTTCTTTTATAAGTTTAATCTTCTGAGCATATTTGAGTGCAGTTTTTATAAGCGTTAGATGTTTCAGCACCGTATTTGGGCTGACGGTCTTTAGCTTATAAGTGCAATAGTCTTGGATATGCTTAGCGTTTAAATCTAACAAATAAACTTTACGCTGCTTGAAGTATGGCTGTATTTGCAACAGTAGCCGCTTATACCCTGCGTAAGTTATGACTTCGACATTGATTTTGTGCATTTCCAGCCAGTCGGTAAGAAAATCGCTAAACAGAAGCTTGGTGTCTTGCACTTGCTGAACATCGCTATATTCCTCGATTTTTTCTTTTAGAAATTGGTCTGCTTTTTTCTTGTTACCAATTATGGTGTAGCCAGTGTTAATCCACTTTTGCGTTTGTTTACCTCCACCATTGTTAAAACATATTACGGCATAGTATTTGCCGTTCTTTTTTTGCAAACTTCCTGTCGTCATTGTATCCTCCTTTTGACGAAGAAAGCCCGCTAATCGCTGTTGTTATTATACATATAAGCGGGCTTTCGGTAAAGAAAATCAGATGTTTCCTAGTAAATATTCGATTACATACATCTTTGGAATGATATAGGATTTGCCTATTCGTCTATGCTTAATTTGCTCGGTTTTGAGCAGCTCATAGGCTTTGTTGCGCCCTATTGAAAGCATTTGCTGAAGTTGCAATACACTAACGCAATCTGGATAGCTGCTAAACATCTCCCGATATCCGTTAGGTAGTGGAGTTTTCTGTGTCATTACTGCAACCCCCTATCATACAGATAATTTGCGGCAATAATAGAAATTCTGTTATGACCAAGGGCTTTAGATGCAATGAGCATGGCGTGTTTATCATAAACAACGCCTTTTAGATCGCCACGGCAATAGTACCTTTCCTTGATAGGTATCTCTGCAATGGGTCTTGCATGTAGGTTGTACACCGTCTTACAATAATCAGCTCGATATGAATGAATATCAGCATTCGCAGGGATTCTGCTCCAAACGTTCTGATCGACAGGGGTGTTTTGGATTTTTTCTATCGCTTCTTTGGATAAAATGGGGCAATCTCTCAAACGACCACCCTTGCCCTTCACGTTGACAAGCATGTACTTCC
>Ga0131853_10025081_pt1 | contig 10747 bp, 9 predicted proteins | sample TergutLab28metaG_FD_92764 | JGI IMG/M metagenome (GOLD analysis project Ga0131853, IMG submission 92764) | Labiotermes labralis P1 segment gut microbial communities from Petit-Saut dam, French Guiana - Lab288 P1 (version 2) (version 2) | ecosystem: Host-associated > Arthropoda: Insects >... | reverse complement strand
GATATGTTGAAAAAACTCCGTGAAAAGGGTGTTTCCATGTATATTGCCAGCACAGGAAGCAAAAGCCATGTAAATACATCCTTAACGGCATGTGGAATTAAGGATTATTTCTCAGTAATTTCATGCGATGAGCCGAAAAAAGATGAAATGGTAAAAAAGTTAATTGGCAACAGCGATAAAGCGCTGTGGGCAATGGCCGGGGATATGTTCAAAGATTCCGAAGCGGCCATAAGCAACGGTATTCTCGCATTAGGTGCAGGGTTTGGGTATTTGTCCAAGGATGAATACTCCCTGTTTGACGAGATACTAAAAACGCCCGCCGATATACTCGATTACGTAGTTTAGAAACAGCTCTGTATGCTCATTCGTACTAACTTCTAAAATTGAAAATTGAAAATTACATATTGACTTTTCACTTAGTACAGAGTAAAATGAATAACGGCTTTTGTTATTTATAACACATTTGATATTTGCGGAGGTTTGGGCATGAAGAAGTTTTTAAACAACCCTGAAAACATTATGGACGAAACCATTGTCGGCTATGTGCTTTCCAACCAAAAGCGACTCTCCTTGCCGGAAGGTTCTCGCAACATAATCCGTCGCAATCCGAAACAAAAAGGGAAAGTTAAGCTCGTTGTCGGTAATGGGGGTGGACACGAACCCGGTCTGATGGGTTGGGTCGGTCTTGGGATGTACGATTTGGACTGTTTGGGAGATGTTTTTACTGCGCAGTCAGGAAAGGTTTTCTTTGAAGGTATTAAATCAACATATGATGAAAGCCCCATATTACTCACGATCGCCAATCATTCAGGAGATGTTGTTAATGGCAATATTGCTTTTTCGATGTGCAAAAAAGAAAATATGGACGTCGAAAAAGTAGTGTTCTATGACGATGTTGCTTCTGCACCAAAAGGCGAAGAAGAGGAACGTAGAGGAATATCCGGAATAATGTTTTCCGTTAAATGTGCCGGCGCAGTGGCGGAAGAAGGAGGTAGCCTCTCCGAATGCTTACGTGTGTTTAAAAAAGCACGCGACAATGTGCGAACAGTTGCACTTGCCATGACAAGCTGCACTCACCCTCTTACAGGTCTTATCATGATGAAAACCGCTGACGATGAAGTGAATGTTGGTGCAGGCGTCCATGGCGAAGGTGGCTCAGATAATGTAAAATTTGCACCTAGCTATAAGCTAATGAAAATTGCATGCGACAAACTCATTGAAGACTTGCCTTATATTGCCGGAGACGAGGTTTGCGTTTTAATAAATGGCATGGGCTCAACTAGCATGATGGAACTTTCAATTGCTTATCAGGATGTTTGCAAGTATCTTGCATCAAAAGACATCAACGTATATGACGGTGTTGCGGGAAACTTTGTGACTACCCAAGAAATGGGCGGCCTATCGCTTTCATTTATGAAGTTAGACGGTGAGCTGAAAAAATATTGGGACGCTCCTTGCAGTACTCCTGCATACAGCAATGTTTAGTATATTTAAGTGAACGAGGTGAAATAAGCATTGCATAACGAACATTTTCTTTCTGTAATATCTAAAATGTATTACATTGATAAACTAAAACAAAATGAAATTGCGCGAAGATTAAAGATTACACCGATTATGGTGTCGCGATATCTAAGAGAGGCCGAGAGCAAAGGAATTGTCACATTTCACGTAAAAATGCCTTGGCCGGTAGACACAGATTTAGGAAAGTCAATAAGCGATAAATATGGTCTGCAGGAGTGTTATGTTCTCGAGGTTCTTGATGACAGAGATATCAGGGTAGCATTAGGTTCTTTCCTAGCCGACTATTTTGCTCAAATTTTACCGGACAACTCTATAGTTGGACTATCCTGGGGTGGCACCATCTCTCACTTTGCTGAATCACTACCTTACATGAACGTCGAAAAGTGTAGTTTGTTACAATTGGCAGGCGCTTTTTCTGAAACCCCTCTTTCGCTGACTCCCAGCACTTTGATTAATACGATCTCCAAAAAGGTTGATGGACAAATTTACACTCTGAACGCACCACTCTATGCCTCATCAGAAGAAATGCGTGACCAGTTAGTAAACGATCCTGCAAATTTGGTTATCAGCGAACTTGCATTAAAGTCTGATATAAATATTGTTGGCGCAAGTATGCTTGACTTAAATGCGACTACATTTTCTGCAGGGATCGTTGACGCTAATGGCTTCGAAGAACTAAAAGCTCTAGGTGTAGCCGGCGACTTGGCCGGCACCTTTATCGACTGGAACGGCGACCGTGTTGAGTGGAGCGGAAGCAAAATGTATACAGGTGTGCCATTAGATGTCATTCGTAAAGCTAAAAACGTTATATGTATAGCAGGCGAAATGGAGAAAGTACCCATATTAGATATTGTTTGTCGCCGAAAGCACATCCATACGCTGATAACAACGAAGCAAGCTGCTGTTGCCCTTCTTAATGCTCGAACACGGTAGCTTGGCTTTAGCAACAAATTATTGAGGGTTGAATTAATGCAAAAAATAAATACTACTCAGATGGTACGTATGTTAGTTAAGGTTTGCGATACTGTTGCGTCAAATCAAGAGTTGCTCAGCAAGTTAGACAGCTTTGTCGGCGATGGTGATCACGGTGTAACTGTTGCCAGAGGATTTACAGCTGTCAAGAATAGACTGCTCACCACAAGTGATATCTCTACTACTCTTTTGCTTGAAGCAGTTGGAGACACTCTCTCTGAAACAATGGGTGGTGCAATCGGGCCAATTTTCGGAGCACTTTTCTCCGGAATGGCTACGCATGCAACCGATTTAATTGGTGCCGACGATATGGCTGCGATGTTTCGCGCAGGACTCGAAAGCGTCACTTTGATTGGAGGCGCGAAGCAGGGCGATAGCACTTTGGTCGATGCTCTGGCTCCTGCAGTTTATGCAATGGAAAACGCCACAAGCAACTTTTCTACCCTCCGTGACAGCATGCAAGATGCTTCAAAAGCTGCCAGAGCGGGCGCCGAGGCAACAAGAGATATGATTGCAAAAAAAGGTCGTGCAAAATTTTTGCAGGAGAAATCGCTTGGCTATCAGGATGCAGGCGCAACTTCTATGGCAATAGTTATAGAAACAATGGCTATATTTTGTGCAAATGAAAATGCATGAAGAACGTTAAGAGAAAGGAAATCCCCCTTTATGCCGATAGTGACGCTTCAAGAAGTTCTAACCAATGCGACAAAACAAAGATATGCTGTTGGCATGTTTGATGTTCATAACCTTGAAATGACAAAAGCTGTTATACAGGCCGCAGAACAAGAAAAAAGCCCTGTGATTCTGGCTCTTGCAGAAGTTCATTGCACGTCTGTTGATATTTTAGAAGAATTATCAAACATTATGGTTCATGCTGCCCGCAGGGCTTCGATCCCTGTTTGTGTTCATTTTGACCATGGCACAGAACTTGAAAACCTGATAAGAGTTATGCGCTTAGGGTTTTCCTCTGTGATGCTTGACGGCTCTACTCTGCCCTACGAAGAAAACATAAAAAAGACTGCTGAAGCAGTGAAAATGGCATCAAAATTTTCGGTGTCTGTAGAGGGTGAGTTGGGTCATATTGGAGGTGGCGAAGGCGGGTCTGCCGACTGTCATACAGTCGAGCTTACCGAGCCTGATAAAGCCGCTGCTTTTGTCGCAAGAAGCGGAGTGCAAGCACTTGCGGTATCTATCGGAACAGTCCATGGGGTCTATAAGTCTGCACCTGAGCTTGATATAAACCGGTTGCGCAGCATACGTTCTATAGTCGATATTCCGCTCGTTTTGCATGGGGGTTCAGGACTCACCGATTTGGATTTTTGCACTTGTATAAAAGCCGGAATTTCAAAAATAAATATTTATACAGAAATTGCTCAAGCCGCAATGAATTGCATCAATCATGAGACAAACACAGGCAAAAACGCAACAAACTATTACGACTTAATGCGTTTGTCAACAGTCGCAATGAAAGATATTATTTCACAAAAGCTCAGATTATTTCGCTCAGCCGGGCAGGCGTAGCTATTCTATTTTTACGACACAATTTTATGCCTGCTATCTTTAACTTCAATCAGATAGCAGGCATGGTGTTTGTGTTTGTTTTTATTTTTTTATTGGAAAATACATGGTGTATTGCTCATGCCCTATCTCACTAATAGGGACAAACCTAATACCTCGCTCCTGATTTACAGTTCTATAACCAGCTTTCCAATGAATCCAATGGCGGTCATCGTCAGGAGTAAGCATACTTTTAGGGTCATTGACATCCCCATATAACACTCTTTCTTCATCGACAAGCCCTACTAACACCACGGGGCCATCCATAAATGCAACCGTATCCTTTCTGTCAGGCAAAGGCCATGTGCGTAGTGATTTTTTTAATATAAATCTAATTTCGTCCTTTTCCCATCTTTTTCCTACAGATAAAAAACCCTCATTCTTTGTGTACTCAACCTGCCTACCGTTAATCATCACTTTTGCAGAACCAACGCTCCATTCGGGTTCACGAAGCTTGAGCACAAAATCAGTCGGTGAGTCTGTCTCTATTTTCAAAATCATATGGACTTCACTCGGCCTATTTATAACGTAAGTCCCCCGTGGGGCAATGCGAATGTTTTCGCCACTGTGTGCAAACGTAGTTTGCGACAGATGCACTTTTGTGCCTTCTAATTCAAAATTTGTTTCAGCATTTAGGCATTGTGATACTGCTACGCCATCGTCGGTCCTAAAGAAAACCGATGCATTTACGAACGCATTAGCCTGTAGTAATGTGCAATGGCAACACCAAAAATCGCGCTTCTCGGAGCCCCACATTTTACGCGAGCCCGGCTTAAACGGCAAGAAGTACGCAACCGTAGTAACTTCAGGAATCATTGCGTCACAAAGATTGTCAAGCCTTCTCCCCTCCCAATAGCCTTGCGCAAAAATTCCATTTAAAAGATTTCTTTCCCAATAATCAGCATACTGTGAATCACCCGTCCAACGAAGAAGATAGTCAGCAAGCCTCATCATGTTAAAGACAACACAATGTTCCTGATTCATAATACCAAGACGCGATGATTGCTCATTCATGGGTGTCCAGATTTCCCCGCTTGACTGTCCTCCGGTAGCAAACATACCTCTTTGTGTGACAGCTAAAGACCAAAAATTTTCTACAATCTTACGATAACGTTCTTCTCCTGTTACTTCAAAAGCCCTGGCGGCACCGTGAATTTCCGGAATCACAGTATTCGCATGCATATTTGTGAGTACATCCTCGCCTCGATAAATCGGGTCAAACAGCAGTGGTCGCTCGTAGCGGCGCATAAGTTCCAAGTGATGTTCATCTTTTGTCACCGAGTATAAGTCTGCCCAATATTCCATTATTCCGCCGGTTTCCTCAATTTCCATCATCTCATTCATAGCTTCTCGAGAGATATCGTTTGTAAAACGTAAAAACCAATCGGCACATTTTTTCAAAATTTCAAGAGCCACTTCATTACCCGTAAACGTGTACATATCTAAAAGACCCATCATATTCTTGTGGCACACATATTGAGGAGCCCAAACGCGTTTGCCAATTTTAATCCAATGCATATACTTTTCAGGGATAGGAAATGCCCACTCTCCACCGTTTTCTTTTTGGCAACGTGCAATCTCTTTAACCATACGGTTAGCTTTTGCAAGAAGTTCTTCATCGCTTGTTTCAGAAACTATCCTTGCAGATGCGCTCAAAAAATGTCCTGCAACAATTCCCCTGATTTCACAAGTTGGGGCATCCCAGCCCCAATGCCCAATTTGTTCAGGTTGTTTTACATTTTTTAACAACCCTGCTTCCATATAGTGCGATAAAAGCAAATCTTCTACTTTAAGGCGCATTAGATACTCTCTATTGCGGTCACGTTTTGCCTTTGCTTCGCCCTCTAATAGTTTAGTTTCTTTTAAAACTGTAAACATATTAATTCTCCTCGTAATTTTATTTCAGCTTATTACAATATTGTGCATGAATGCATATTGCCTCCAATTTGTCGGACACAACCTTGGTAAGTTTCTCTGCCGTGCCCATGATATCATAACGATCATGTTTAAGCACCATCTGTTTCCAATCCGGCGGAATCACATCCACACCGTAGAGCGTGCCGGCAAGCGCTCCGCCCATTGCAGCAATTCCGTCACCATCTCTACCAAAGTTTCCGCACCAAATAATAGTTTCTTTAAAATTACCGTTGGTTGCTTTGAAAAGACCAAATGCCGTTGGAAGCATTTCCATAGGAAATAGGAAGTTATACGGCGGGAATGTCACCAAATACCGATCGTATATAAAGCGAATTACAGCTTCCGGATCCATTGTTTTGTCAGCGTACTCGAGTATCGCATCAACTCTTCGTATATACTCATTTTGCAAAAAGCCAACACCCTCAGCACAAATGCTTCCCGGTATGGTCCAATATGCGTCTCGTGCAGCTTTGAGCACGCTATCAACCGTAGCATCTGGCTTCATTGCTTCGGCCACCGCACAAGAGAGTGGTCCACCATCACGACCTGCCTCGTATGTGTCGAAAGGATTAACTAGACCTGCAACACCGTCCCATCCGGTCAGTATCTCATAGAGAGCTGAAAACACATGTCTGTGTTGAGCTATTGTAGCAATTGCTTCAAATTTAAACATGTCCTGGGCCCACCGTCTCTCCAAGTCATCCTCCGTTCGAGTACTTTTTAGGTTTTCAACATACTCAGAAATAAATTTTGCAAACTCAACACTGGTAACACGCCTGCCATACTGTACAACGGCTTTTGCACAAAGCAACATATAGCGTGTATCATCTGTGTATTCACCTGCTTCATCGCTATATGCACCAAAAGGGTGGGGAGGGCGCTCAGGTTCTAACGTTGATTCCGTCGGCATCAGAACATGATTTTCATAAAAGGAGCCTCCTCCAAGTAGGCGTCTGTTAACTTTGGTCATCTCGCGGACAAACCCACCGTATTGCTTTATTATATTTTCAAAGTGCATTTCCTCAAATGGAACTCCAAACGCATCCCCTACAGCAAAACCCAACATTGAGCCCAACACTTTTTTGTATAACACAGTTTCATTCATTACTTATCCACTCCTTTCATAACTATTCCGGCAATGAAGTATCTTTGTAAAAGCGCAAAAACTAATATACATGGTACCGCAGCAATCAATGCCGCACCCATCCTGGCGGGTAGTAGAGAGCCTGCTTCCATCGTTCCTGCAAGATAGAAAAGTGCCAGAGCAGATGTTCTAAATCGCTCCTGAGTTATGAAAATTAGAGGAGCAAAAAAATCGTTCCAGTGAAACATAAAAACAAAAATTGCTGCACTCGCCAAAGCAGGCTTTGACATAGGCAAGTATATGTTCCAGAACACTCTGAATCTGCCACATCCATCTATAGTAGCAGCTTCGCCTAACGCCGGTGGTACAGTGAGAAAGAATTGCCGCAAAAGGAATATTAAAAAAGCATCTGCAAAGAGCGAAGGTACCCACAATGGCAACATAGTTCCAAACCATCCTATATAACGAAACAGAATAAAGCGTGGGTAAAAGAGAATATCTCTTGGTAACATTAACGTTGCCAAAACAACTAAAAACAGCTTGTTCTTATGTTTCCATTTCTGCGTAGCGAAAGCATATGCTACCAGCGTGCAAGATATGACAAACCCTATAATATTTATGCCCGTAAGCCAAGTTGAGTTGAAAATATATCTATGAAAATCAAACTCTGCAAAAACGCGAATGTACGCCGTTAAGTCCACTGGGTTGGGAATCCATTGGATTGGAACAGTAAAAACTCTGCCCGGATTTATCAGGGAAGATGAGATCATCCAAAAAAACGGAATTAACACAAATACCGACCAAATCGTTAGTGCCGAATAAACTGCGGTATTTGAAATAATAGTCTGCGCTTTTTTTCCTAACGGTTTTGACTTTATTGCACTGTTGCTTCTTGTCATTATATACTTCCTCCATCATCGGATGCGTAATGCACCATATCGCGTGAACCTCGTATTATAATGGCAGAAATCACAAAAATAATTGCAAATAAAACCCAGGCCATGGCGCATGCAAGCCCCATCCTTTGGAAAGTAAAAGCATTTCGGTACATATGAAACGCAAAAAACAACGTGGCGTTGTTCGGTCCACCGCCGGTCATAACCAGCGCCGGTGTGAAAACCTGCAATGCGGCGATAATCCCTGTAAGTACAGTAAATAGTAAAACGGTACTGATTCCGGGCACAGTTATGTACCAAAAGCGTGCCCACCATCCCGCACCATCAACTCGTGCTGCTTCATATTGTTCTGTGGGAACATTTTGCAGTGCTGCAAGATAAATGACCATGTTGCCACCAACGCCCCACAGTGTTAGTAGAAATATTGACGGCAGCGCCCAATCTTCAGAAAAAATCCACCTGGGCCCTTCTATTCCAAATATACCCAAAAAGGCATTTACCATCCCGAAATCCGGATTAAGCATCCATTGCCAAACTACAGCAACTACAACTCCTGATATAATCGCTGGCAGATATATTACTGTCCGGAATATCCTCATACCCGGCAATTTGTTATTCAAAAGCATAGAAAGCACTAAAGCGGTGGCAATGAACAACGGCACACCAATAAGAGTAAATGTCAGCGTAACTCTTATCGATTGGATAAACAACGGATCAGAAAATATCAATCTATAATTGTCAAACCCAATCCACCTTGGCGGAGTAAGTATATCCCAACTTGTGAAGCTTATATAAGCAGAAGCGATCATCGGTATAAGCGTGAGAAACAAAAAGCCGATAATCCATGGAGCGGCAAAGGCGAAGAACCCCAGCGCATCTCTTGTCTTTCTGGATAAAATCACTACATCAACTCCTTGCACTAATTAAAAAGTCTTGATATGTTATCAGAGTTGACCGGAACAACTCCGGTCAACTCCGGTTTTCCTTTTATAGAAAATTAACCGCCAAGCTCATCCAGAAGCCTTTCCAGACCTTGTTGCCACTCTTCTGCCATCTCTGCAGGCGTTATGGAGTTAAGAAGTATAAGTTGGTCATACAGCGGACCTAAAACCATGGCATGCGTCTCAACCAGGTTCGGAAGCATTGGATAGCCTTGAATTGCAAAGTCCATAGAAGTTACACGAATGATGTGATTATCAGGCATACCCGGGGCTTGCAACACTTCCTCTGAAGATGCTATTTGATGATTTATGACAGTAATAAGACCCAAGGTTGACAGAAGTGTCTGTCCTGTATCGGATTGGAAATATTTAGCAAACTCCCATGCGAGGTCAGGGTTGCTTGTTTGTTTATTGATTGCATATCCTGCAAAAAACGCAGTTGTCGCACGAGGTTGACCACGATGTATAGGAATATTTGCGATGTCCCAATTGAAGTCCAAATCTCTTCTGAACACATTTGCCCAAACACCAACTATATCCATTGCAACCAAACCGGTGTCGAACCCTCCTCCAATCTCCTCTGCACTAAATGATGCAGGAGCAACACCATGTACATGCACCAAGTCTTGAATGAATTGTAGTGCTTCTATAGTCTGTGGGTTGTTTACTGTTACACTGGTAGGTGCATTTGGATCATTATAGATGGACCCTCCAAACGAATAGATATACGGATAGATAAACCAGGATGGTTCCGGAAGAACTATACCCCACTCTTGCCTACCATTGTTAACAACTGTCATTGCAATAGCCGCTTCTAAAAAGTCGTCCCAGGTCCAGTCGTCAGTCGGGTACGCAATTCCTGCTCTGTCAAACATATCCTTATTATAGTATAGTAAAAATGTGCAATGTCCATTGATTGTTGCGATATGCTTACCGTCATACATAAAGCTGTCATACATTGAAACTAAAAATCTAGACTCGTCGAAGAAAAAGTCTGCATTAGCTTCAAATCTATCAGTCAAATCCATCAGGAGGTCTCTGCTCGCCCAGTTGGCGAAGTAATGAGGATGCCCATAAATAACATCGGGGGCGTCTCCACCGACGAAACGCGTGTTTATTACCTGGACATATTCATCAGGGATAAATTGCAACTCTACTGTAGCGTCCGGAAAATCTTGCTGAAAGGCTTCGATGATTTCCTCATTGACTCTGGCTTCATCTAGAGATCCCCATGTGGAGAATGTTATGGTGCCGCCTACACCTTCCCCTCCGACTGTCGCTTCTTCCGTGTCATTTGTGCAAGCAGAAAGCATGAGAACGAGCATTAGTACTAGCAGTAGCGCAGGTGAAAGAAAACGTTTCATTTTGTTGCCTCCTTTAAAATTAGTGATTTCATTTATTTTGTTAGTTATAACATGATAGTTACTTTTACCACGGTCATTTTACTTCATTTCAACTCAAAGTTCAAGCCTTTTTATATCATTTCTTACAGAAATTATATTCGACCATTTCACAATGCCGCCACACTTCTGACCGTTCTTGGCATACCACAACAGCTTCATTATGACGATGTTAAGGCGGTGAGCCCGCTCTCCGGTCACACCGCCTTAAAAATAGTTAGCCTCTGTTTTTCAAAGTTTGCACAAAGTTCGAGATTTTTCTACACAAATTTGTCTAGTTCTTCCTTGGTGAGATGCATTAAATGCCCGTCTAGTGCCAGTCCGGCTGTTTTGCCATAGGCACGAATCAGTCCGCCTTTGCCCAGAAGCGTGCCGCCGAAATATCGAACAACCACAACTACGATATTTTGTAAGTTGCGGCGATTTATTGCGTTGTATATGGGCAGTCCTGCTGTTCCG
>Ga0131853_10025080_pt1 | contig 10747 bp, 13 predicted proteins | sample TergutLab28metaG_FD_92764 | JGI IMG/M metagenome (GOLD analysis project Ga0131853, IMG submission 92764) | Labiotermes labralis P1 segment gut microbial communities from Petit-Saut dam, French Guiana - Lab288 P1 (version 2) (version 2) | ecosystem: Host-associated > Arthropoda: Insects >... | reverse complement strand
TCCCCCCCCCCCCCCCCCCCCCCGACAAACATTCTCTGCCCCCCCCCTTTTTTCCTCTTCTTTTTTTTCCCCCCCCCCCTCCCCCCCCCCCCCCCCAACTATCGCTGATATAAAGCCAATGTCTGAGAGCTGACAAAACTGACTGCTTGCATGAAGTGTCAGCACACTGATGGTCTTGACCTTGCTCTCAGTGTGAGATTTGCTATTGTGTAGGGAACAAGGCTGTGCCATTTTTAGTTTGCAACAAGGCAGAGCAGAGATCTGTGATACTTTTTTATGGGCAGAAGTGTGCAAAGTGCTGAAATCCACACATTTATGTGCTTAGCACAGGGCCAATGCACCATCTCAGAAAATTCTATATGAGTGGATAAAAAGTGTTGTACAATGCTCAGGATCCCCTCCACATCAACCAGTGATGAGAAACTGGAAGATGCCACAACCATAATTCTCAAGGATTAGCATATCAGCCTTGGGTTGTACACAGTTTCTGCCAGGGAACTGACAAAAGAGTGTTAAGAGCTTTTGAATTGCCATTTGTTCCTGTCACTTGGGATGTTATCACAATGAATCCTACAATTGAAATGTAGCTCCTTCTGATTTTCATGTTTGGACCCCTAAAGGAGACACTAAAAGACTGATAATTTGTAGTTAAGGATGCAGTGTATGACTGGCCTTGCACATTACCAAAAACCTTCTATTATGATGCCCTTTAAAAACTTGCAGACCAATGGGCAGAGTGTTTTGAGAAGCAGAGGGACTTTGTTAAGAAATAATATGTTTGTAATGTCCAAAATAGAAATACAAAACTTATGGGGGAAAAAAGTACAGAAATGTTTTGAAGATCCCTTGAAACTTACAAACATGTTCTACAGTGAAAATTCTGTAGCAGCCGACAGCAAAATGTAGATGATACATACAGCAAACTTGCACATTCAGTTTTCATAGAACCAATCTGTCTTGGCAAAGAGTTATTGAGACAGAAACAAAGCTCTCACCTGTTGTGCTGTAAGTGACTCTTCACTAGATGACCTGCTGCTAGTGCTGACATAAGTGACAGTTCACCAGCAAGTACAGTTCCACACACAATGCGGGCCAACCTGTTGGCATTCTCTCCAGGGCACAGCTTGTTTGCTCCTGTAATAATGTACCTCTGAGCATACGGAGGAAAACATTTCTAATTTACATATTGACTGACAGCACAGATTTGCCGACAGACTCATATACGACCAACTCCATGAAACAGGACATTCATTATGTGGCTGAGAGTTACTGAACAGTGTAAACATACCTCGCACACCAAGCATCTCAAGACATGCTGCTTGTGGTGGCAACACTGTTCCCCCACCAACTGTGCCAATCTCTATAGAAGGCATAGTACAGGACACATAGAGGTCTGTGCCATCTTCTCCCCAAGGCTCCATCAGTGTCATGCAGTTGCTACTGCCCACATTCTGGGCTGGGTCCTGAAACACCAGAAATGTAACTAAATCCTTCATGGGAGATATCTTTCAGCTCCTATGGAACCCACAGAATCATTACCACATTCATCACAGTTCAGTGCTGATCCAGAAAAATTCATTCCACATCCTTACATACTACTACTCGATGATACATTGTAGTATTACTCTCCAAACTTTGCCAAGGTCTTCATGTTTCTCGACTAAACTTTTGTTGGCATTTCTCATGTCTCCCACTAACGCATATCCTGCACATCTTATATACTCCTTGATTTGGTCACCACAGTAATGTTTGGTAAAGAGTAAAAACTGTAAAGTGACTCATTATGTAATGTTCTCCAGGTGCTCTCATGGGCACAAATATGTTCTTGTTAGCATTGTGCTGTCAGAACACCCACAATCATGCAGTTACACGACATAAATAAAAGGCAAAATTATAGATTTATATATACACCCAGACCTTGTTTTACACCATAACTGAACTCCTGAAAAAGTGGGCACAAATCAAAAATGATATTCCCATTAGAAATAATAGAATAAGTGGGGGTTAGTGTCAATCATACCAATGACAATATATTTAGTTTTAGTTTTCCTTATTTTAATGGCGACATGTTTCGGTCTTTCAGACCATCATCTGCCCGTCTTACAGAAACTTAACTTAAGGTTTATGCAGTGCAGTTATGTTGTGTGGGATCCCATAATACATACAATTATATTAAAATATATGTAAAATAATAAAACCTACATAACACTGAGTAGTTTGTGCCTGTGTAGGATTTTATATTGTAATTATCGTTCGTCAGAAATGGAAATTAAAATACAATGTATTTTACACATAACAGTGACAGAGTTTTTTCTAGTCATAAGTTCAGCATTTTTTTTGGCTGCTTTTCTTGCATGTAAATTAGAATTCAGGTATCTTGGCCTTCCCTATTTCTGTATACGTTGATATAACAGATAGTGACTTTGCTTTTGCTTGTGACTGAATCACAAGCAAAAGCACATTAAGCATGCACATATATTACCTAGTATCTCAGCATCATAAACAAATCAACAATCATCATTGTAATACAAAACTAGAGTGTTCATCATTAATGATAACCAAATACCCCTCATCAATAACAAAAACTCCGCTCAGAACAATAGGTGTGGGTATTAGTCAATAACACAACAATATGGCACCACATGCTCCACATGATTGAAGACAGACTCAAAATAGAAATCTGTGAAAAATACAAAAAACTAAACCACTTATCCCAACAACAATCAAGAACTCCCCAACCACACCACAAATTCTTCCCCAGAATAATCAACACAACCGACATAAATTTCTCTGAACTAGATATTGTTGTGTTATTGACTGATACCCACACCTATTGTTTATATACGCACAATGGGGATGGCTCATTTTAGAATTCTGCTCAGAAACTAGGGAACATTCACAGTCACCATCTGTTATATCAACATACACAGAAAAAGGAAAGACCAAGATACCCAGAATCTAAATTACGTGCAAGAAAAGCAACAACAAAAGAACTAGAAGTGCTAAACTTATGACAAGAGAAAACCCAATAGCTCTTAAATGTAAAATACATTATATTTTAATTTCCATTTCTGACCAACGATAATTAATTACAATATAAAATCCTACACAGCCACAAACTACTCAGCATTATGCAGTTTTTAATATTTTACTTATATTTTAATATAACTGTATGTATTATGGGATCCCATACAACATAACTGCACTGCATGAACCTTACATTAAGTTTCTGTAAGACGGCCAGATGATGGTCTGAAAGACTGAAACATGTCGCCATTAAAATAAGGAAAACTAAATACATTGTTGTGTTTTATGGCAGCTATAAACAATTTGTTTATCTTGTAATTCATTAAACACAAAGGGATGTCCAAAATAAAAAAAGTATATATACCAATGACAGCCTGTTCATATGCAGTGTGTATATATATATATATATATATATATACACACACATGTATGTATTATATTATTATTGTGTTACTGATATTAATATAGAAATGGACAATTAATATTAATTTTACACCACATAAATTGAAAAGGAATGATAAACAACTTGCATACACTTGTCACGGATAACTAACTTCACTCTCACACCATTGACAACTCTGTCATTTTATTACCACTTAAGATTCTTGGTGTGGCTGTTAGGATTCTGTCTGTGCCAATTTCATATAGGTGAGTATGACAATGGTTTGGTTAGGGGTTGTGTTATTCTGCACCTAAGTTTCGGTTCCAAACAAGTGCGTAATACTAAGTTTGTCATGGTTGATAGATTTTCCATATTTTCACTGTCATGTATTATCAAATTCACTCTCAGAGGCTTTACTATACAGTCACTTTATCACCCTCATATCATACATATTACCGTTAAAAATTATTGCTGTGATTATTCATCTTAGTTTCAGTTCTCCCCACCCCTCTTGACTGGATATGTCATTGTGGCATTTGTGGATAGAACAAAAAAAGAGACTTAAATAAATGCTAATAAACCACATGGTCTGAGCTAAACATCACATGCACAGTGTCTGACACTTTAGAGTGAGCACACAGACTCCCAGTTCCATTGTTTGCCATGAGCTCCGGTACTCAACATCATCCAAGTGCAGAGCCAGCAGAAGGGCATTACACTATAACTGAGAGAGCACAAATTCAGTGGTGATAAAATTGGCAACGGTTGTTAAAGCAAAAATGTGTAAAGCATATGATTGTAAAACAATGGCTTAGTGCATTTCTGTTTTTAGAACTGAGACAGGCAAGGAAAATGATGTAAGTAACTGAAGTAAATGCTGAGAAAACTACATGTTTATGTCTTGTGAACAGATGGTAGGACAACATTAAGATAACTAATAAATCCTCTGAAAGTGAGGAACAGTTCAGATTTTGTGGAACAACCTTAAAAATCAAAATTTCATTCACAAATAAATTAAAAGCAAACTCAACTCAGGGGAATGCTTTCTATCATTCGGTGCAGGATCTTTTATCTTCCAGTTTGCTATCAAAAAATATACAGATTAAAATGTACAGAATTATAATTTTGCCTGTTGTTTTGCATGGCTGTGGAACTTGGTCTCTCACACTGAGGGTAGGATATAGGGTGAGGGTGTTCAAGAATAGGGTGCTGAAAAAGATATTTAGGCCTAAGAAGGCCGAGGTAACAGGAGTGGAGAAGACTGCAAAATGAGGAATTTTATGATTTATACTCCTCACCAAATAATATTTGGGTGACAAAATCAAGGAACACGAAATGCAAAGGGCATGTGGCACATATATAGGCGGAGAGGTGCATACAGGGTTTGGTTGGGAAACCTGAAGAAATGAGACTACTTGGAAGACCTAGGCATTCATGGAAGGATAATATTAAAATTGATCTTCAAGATGTGGGATGGTGGGGAGGGAGGCAACCTGAATTAATATGGCTCAGAACAGGGACGGGTGGTGGCACTTGTGAATGCAGTAATGAAACTCTGGCTTCCACACGAATGCAGGGAACTTCTTGACCAGCAGAGAACCTACTAGCTTCTCAAGGAGTTAATACTGTACACTCCCACCTGTCCTGTTGCAATGAAGATAGCCGTCACAATGTTTGCAGCATGTGCGTTGAAGCCCCCAATGCTGCCTGCAACAGCTGAGCCGATCAGATTCTTGGAAATATTCACATCCACCAGGGCCTGTACAGTAGTCTTAAGAAGTGATCTCACCACATCTGCTGGTACAACAGCTTCACAAACCACAGACTTGCCACGCCCCTCAATCCTGCAACAACATCATGGGCTTGTTTACAAAACTGGTTCTTGGGATGGTCAGAAAGCAAACTTTGAACAGGGGATACAGTCACGATGCAAGCTCATTAACTGCTCATCCCTTTTAATCTGTCATTTCAAAAAACATGACTTTACCATCTTTATTCCTGATTTCCTGGTTGATGTTAATATAATTCTGGGGTACACACCATATTATTCTGTGCAGGCAAAGTAGAATAGCTGATTCTTTCAACATACTCTCATTCCATGGTTTCACATTTGTTGTATACATATGTTATCAAATGCATACATTACACAGCAGAAGAATAAGAAACATAAGAAATGCAGAGAAAATTTTATTTGGAAATCCTGGAGGAAGAGACTTCTTTGACGATCCAGGCACAGACTTTACAAAAGTATTAAGATACTTTAAAGGAACAGGAAGTGAGGGCATGGACTGGATTCAACTGTGTGAGGACAGGGAATAGTGGCTGGTTCTTCTGTGATTGGTAGAGTCTTTGGGTTTCATAAAACAGGGGAAACTGCTGGACTTGCTGAGTATGTACTGTCTGCTTAAGGATGCATCTTTCGCAGTGAGTGAGTGAGTGAATGAGTGAGCCAGTCAGTCATTCAGATGCATGTTACAAAGCAAAACCTGCTTAAGAATTCAGAATAATCTAGTGCCAACATTTTTCCCACATGATTAATATATATGATGCCCTTTTAATATATTTCCCGCTTAAAAGTATTTTCCACCTATGAAGCAAAAAAATTCCATGACACAATGAATTTTGACACATTTAATATTTTCAAGTCAAAATCATAAGTTTCCCATTCAATCTGTTCCAACATACAAGAACGAAATAACACCCTCAGTTTGTAAAGCTTAACCCCTACATTTGTTTCCAGCACATATAGATAAGAAACTCAACATTAATTAATGGAAAATATTGTGAAATGACAAAACATTTTCACTAAGCTGCCATCTACTTATAAACATGCATTTTATGGTGCATGTGTAATAAACAATGTGAAGAAGTGTGTGTGTGTAATGGCATGTATTTTGACTAAGCCTATTTTACTTTAACTTTGATATTTTGAAGTGTTCTACATGCAAAATTCATATACTTCTTGAGTTCACTTAAAATTCTTTATGTGTGTACACTTTGCATTCTGTACAACCATCACTTAATGAACACACGATCAGCATGGCTATTAAAAAAAAAAAACTGGCATAAAATGTAATGTCAGCTTCTCTCAAGTCAAGAAAAGCTGGATATTATAAACATGGTGAATGCTTACTTATAATTTTCCTTGCCAAAAAAAAACCCCTTTAGAACTTGGCATTTCTGTGTCAACATACAATACGCATCACAGTACTCAGTCAGTAAGCAACAGCTTAACTGGAAAAAGGTAAAAATAGCAAAATACAGCAAGGTAGAATCTGTATCTGTGGAACAGCTTGGCCAAGAACAGGCTAGTCATCTACCAGTTTTGCTACTAAAAACATTGTGTTGTGTCTTGAAGTATGGGTCACAGAACAAAGTAAAACCTGAAATGTTGTTTAATGGTGAAAATTATCATTTAATGTGGAATAGAACAATTTCCTACTAAATGGAATGTCAACTTCAGTACAGAATTACAGAATAGTATCATATTCAGGTTTACCCTTTGAAGACATTATTCCAATTAATAAGCCTATTTGTTTAATTTTTCTAGAGATATCTTAAGAGGGTTTCACAGTACAGCGTAAAATAATGGACTGATAAGGAAGTTGAAAGAAGCAATCATTGCATGTCTAAAGTTAATATCATAGAATATGTGTCAATGAACCAACAAAAGTTTGTGAGGGTTGCCAAACTCAGCTGAGGTTAGAACACTGGTCCTCCCAAACCCCCTCTGAAATAAGAATCAGAAGTGCTAACTTCACTACAATGCTCTATCTTATTTCCGTACTATATAAAATCTGTTACTACTGACACAGGTAATTTTGTCATTTATCGGATTTGAAGTTTTCAAGTGGTAAACTTCTGTCATCAGGGCAGGGTGGCGCATCGTCAGGTTGCGGATGAAGCAACAACCTCCAATATGGAGGGTAGCTGTGATTATATTGAATAAGTAATTGCATACAGCTGACAGGGAGTGGTTTTCCAGCTTGGGGGTTTGGCGAGGTGCCAACTCCTCACTGCAAAAACTGGCCTTGTTATGAAATAATACAATTGTCTTGGTACAGGGAATGTAAGGAGCCTGTATGGGCAAGAGTCACTTATGACAGTAGCCAGTGCATTAGCAATATTTAAATTAGATTTAGTGTGTGTGTACAGGAGCTTATATGGGACAAAGGGGGCATGATAAAGAGCATGGGCTTATACTTTTTCTATGGAAAAGGAAACAAAAATCATCAATTGGAAACAGGATTTTTTGTACACCACAGAATAGTATCAGGAATTGAGAGAGTAGAGTTTGTTAGTGATAGGATGTCATGTGTAGTTCTGAGAGGTCGCTGGTTTAATGCCATTGTTTTGAATGTGCATGCACCACCTTAGCAGAAAAGTGTTGATTCAAATGACAGTTTTTATGAGGAATTAGAGCAGGTTTTCAATCATTTTCCTGAATAGAATGTGTAAATTGCATTAGGTCTTAATGCAAAATTGAGAATAGGAGATATTTTCAAACTAGCAATTAGGACTTAACAATATGGTGGACAGCCAAGTGGAGGTTGATTTTAGTGCTCAGTGTTTGGCAGATAAAATAATAAGCGGTGTCACTGAATGTAAGTGTTGCTTGAATTTGAAAAGAGAACTCAAAGAAATACAAGAAGAAATTAGCTCAGCTAAATTAATCATTGACTTGTTACAAAAAGAAGGCGGTGCAAAAGAACATGAAGGTTACGGAACAATAGAACCTTGGAACTTAATCCAATGTAATTAATTAAATGCAGGAAAAACCACAGAAAATGGATTGAAGTAATCCCAAGCCGATATAGAAGAACAAAACAGGTAAAAATAGATCCTGGTAAATGGCAAGTAGATATTGAAAACCGTTATGAGGTGCTAGAAAACCTACAGCAGCCAACCGAGATAGCCGATGGTCTAAAATTAAGGAAGACACAAGGTGTGACAAATGTACGCAGGAGGAATCTAACAAAGAAGGACCATAAAGTCATCTTGATAGGGGATAGCCATGCTAGAGACTGTGCAGAAAAGAAATCAAACCATCTTGGAAATGCTTATGAAGTAACAGGTTATGTTCACCCTATCACAGGCCTGGAAGTGATTACAAACTCAGCAAAGAAAGAAAATGCCCATATGACGCAAAATGATGTGGTGATAGTGTATGAAGGTGTGAATAATATAAGTGAAAATGAATCAATCACAGGGCTCAAATCTGTAACACAATTCATGCAAAATTGTAGAAACGCAAACGTGATTATCATGAACACCCCTCACAGGTTCGACCTAGAAGAATCATCGTGTGTCAATAAAGAAATAAGGGTACTTAACAGAAAACTAAAAAAGAAAATAATGAAGAGATACAACCACACAGAAGTCATGGACATGAGTGCAAATAGGGATCACTATACAAAACACAGACTTCATATGAATAAGACAGGAAAGGATTGGCTTACAAGGAGAACAGTGGATACCATCAACAAATTATTTGCAAACTAGAAGCTAGCTCCCATTACCCTTGAATGGAAAGAAAGTTTGGTGAAGAGGAACCAACCAGAAACCACAGGGTACAAGCAAAGTGACTCCAGAATAGAGCAACAAGAAGTGCAAACATCAAGTAGAATACAAAAACAACCAGGTAAAATGGATACTTTTTTATGGTCAACATGATAGTAGGATGTGAAGTCAAAAAGAAGGATGAAAAACAGGTTAGAATTGGTAAAAGCCTCAATGTTGTTCATCAAAACATTAAAGCTTATGGGGAAAATGTGAAAAGTTAGAAATTTTACTTGAAACTGAGACAAAAAATACTTTTTTTTTTTTTGACGTTTTGCTGACCGTGCATCTCAGTATATTTATCTCAGTATTTAACCAACTTGATGCCAAAATTTGTTTCACAATAAGTTTTATTTCATGCCTCTACATGTTTCGAGCACATGTGCTCATCCCCAGGAGGTCAAAATTGCATTACACAGCCTCTGGTAACATCACACCTATAGGTGGCAGTCTCATGCACGGGTTGAGAGAGGACTCCCTCAACCCGTGCACGAGACAGCCACCTATAGGTGTGATGAGACATGTGCTCAAAATATGAAGAGTCATGAAATAAAACTTATTGTGAAACCAATTTTGTGCATCAAGTTGGTTAAATACTGAGATAAAAATACTTACTTACTTACTTACTCCATGGTGCAGAGTCCTTCTTGAGAAGCTAACTGGTTTGCAGCTAGTCAAGAAATTCCCGCATTTCACGGAACCCGAAGGTTCATTACCACACTCACAAGTGTCCGCCACCTGTCTCTATCCTGGGCCAGCCCATTCCAGTCCATATACCCACATCCCACCTCCTGGAGATCCATCCTAATATTATCCACCTATCTGAGCCTAGGTTTCCCCAGTGGTCTCCTTCCCTCCGGTTTCCCCACCAAGAACCTATACACCCCCCTCTCCTCACCCACATGTGCCACATGCCCAGCCCATCTCATTCTTCTCGATTTTATCACCCACACGATATTGGGTGAGGAGTACAAATCATTTAGCTCCTCGTTATGCAATCTCCTCCATTCCCCCGTTACCTCGTCCCTCCTAGGTCCAAATATTCTCCTCAGCACCATGTTCTCATACACCCTCAGCTTCCTTTCCTCCCACAATATCAATGACCAAGTTTCACACCCATACAAAACAACAGGCAAAATTATAGTTCTATATATCTTGATCTTTAAATCTTTGGATAGCAACCTGGAAGACAAAAGATTCTGCACTGAATGATAAAAAGCATTTCCTGACCTCAATCTGCTCTTAATTTCTTCCACAATATAATTTTGATTTGTTAAAGTCGTTCCCAAATATTTAAACTCTTCCACCCTCTTGAAGGTACTATTATCAACCCTCACACTATGAATTCGTCCTGCATTCTGATCTCGAGACATGACCATATACTTAGTTTTATCAGCACTTACTTCCAGTCCAATCTCCCTAGTAGCACCTACTAAAGCTTCTGTATTTTCCTTTAGAGTATGTATGCTTCCTGCCAGTATATTAACATCATTGGCATAAGCCAGAAGCTGATGTGTACCATTTAGTTTCAAGCCATCCTGGTTTACCTGAACCCTCCTAATGGCATACTCTAAAGCAAAGTTAAAAAGCATTGGTGACAGAGCGTCTCCTTGTTTCAAACCTTTCCTAATACGGAACCTGTCAGACACATTCTTACCTACCCAGACTCTGCTATATGTTTCAGACTCATCTTTATTAACCTTACAAGTTTCCTAGGGATACCAAACTCAATGAGAATCTTATATAAGACCTCCCTCCTAACTGAATCATAAGCTTTCT
>Ga0131853_10025076_pt1 | contig 10748 bp, 10 predicted proteins | sample TergutLab28metaG_FD_92764 | JGI IMG/M metagenome (GOLD analysis project Ga0131853, IMG submission 92764) | Labiotermes labralis P1 segment gut microbial communities from Petit-Saut dam, French Guiana - Lab288 P1 (version 2) (version 2) | ecosystem: Host-associated > Arthropoda: Insects >... | reverse complement strand
CGGGCATCATTATGCCCATCTTCAGGAGAACAAAGACCGTGTGTTACTGCATATGGTGTACTGCGCTGGTTCTGCTGGATGTGGTTGGTAGCGGTTGTGGGGCGCTGCGTTGTAGGATGCGAGGACTGTGTGCTCGCATCCTACAACGCAGCGCCCTACAACCGCTACCAACCACATCCAGCAGAACCAGCTCAGTACACCATATGCAGTAACACACAGTCTTTGTTCTCCTGAAGATGGGCATAATGATGCCCGAAACATGTTGTGACAGAAGTTGATAATAAACATCTGATTGTTGCATCTTGTTGGTTTTCTCTCTCTTCAGACAGGCTACATTTTAACATGAATGTTTTCCAATGACATGCATAAAGCCACTGCAACATTTTTTCCGCCCGTCTTCATTTCTTCTTGAGTAAAGAGTAGCCAAAAGCTCGTGTTAAATGCACCTAATGAAGCTCTATGTGTTGTTTAAAATTAGATGGAAGTTTGACGGTTGATGTATATCTTTCCTAGCTGAAAGTATTTGTCAAGCATATTCGAGCAGCGAAAGAAAATTCTCTTCTTTTATTCCTAGATGAACATAAAAGTCAAAAGTTTGGTTCAAAATGGTAATGGGTATAGGCTGTGCACACTACAAGACACAGCACATAAACTACAGTCCTGGGCAAACTGTCATGAAACCGTCCAAAGTGGTATAATTCGAAGCTTGTTCGTCATGGATGAGAAGCAATCCAGGCTTGAGGATACGTGAGTATGACGTAGCAGGTCTGTTGAATGAAACATTCATTACAGTCAGGAGAATGGAGATGAAAAGAAACGGGGCTCCTTGCACGTGGACGTACCGTTAAATAGAAATGTCTTAAAGATTTGGGGTTTTGGCTTCTGAAATGAAGAAAACTAAACTTGCAAAGAATAAAATTGCTGGAAGTAAAGAAACTGACATTCGCAGGCAATCAACAGGCAGTGGAGATCATAACAGAAGACCTAAAAAAACTTCCTTTCCTTACGGCAAGCGGCATAGATTAAACTCAAGAAAAAGACACATAACTAAAAGTGAAATTCTTAACTCAAGTCCTTTAAAGAATAAGCCGAAGAAGAAACAGGCCACCCAAGTCAAAAATAAATAAATAAAGGAAGGAAGAAACAGCAAAACAGGTAAAGCAATAATCAGCCAGCCGCAAAGGAAAAGGGATTAAGAAGAAACTGGTCTTGAAAGAGAAATCTATGGCTAAGGCAGAAGAGAAAAACCTACACATAATTCGTGGAGAGTCTTTGCCAAAGACTGGGTTCAGTGTCTCCAAAGTAAAGAGTGGGCCAACGAAAGTTCTACTCAGCTTGAAGGACTTGCTGATAACCATGAATGTGACCCACATAAATGCATGGTATAAGTTGGTCGCTGACATTGCGGGAGGAAAGGAAGCTGAGGGTGTTTGAGAACATGGTGTTGAGGAGAATATTTGGACCTAGGAGGAACGAGGTAATGGGAGAATGGAGGAGATTGCATAACGAGGAGCTAAATGATTTGTACTCCTCACCCAATATTGTGCGGGTGATAAAATCCAGAAGAATGAGATGGGCTGGGCATGTGGCGTGTATGGGTGTGGAGAGGGGTGTGTAGGGTCTTGGTGGGGAAACCGGAGGGAAAGAGACCACTGGGGAGACTTAGGCGTAGATGGGTGGATAATATTAGGATGGATCTCCAGGAGGTGGTATGTGGGTATATAGACTGGATTGGGTTGGCCCAGGATAGAGACAGTTGGCGGACGCTTGTGAGTGCGGTAATGAACATTCGGGTTCCGTGAAATGGGGGAAATTTCTTGACTAGCTGCAAACCAGTTAGCTTCTCAAGAAGGACTCTGCACCATGGAGTAAGTAAGTAAGTGTAAGTTTGTGCTGATTTTATATGACTACAAAAATGACTTTTTTTTTGCGGGCTTATCGGCAGAGACTAAACGTTAACAAAACCGGCATCTCTTATTTTAATTATTTTCATGAAATTTACTTTGCCACTTTACGTATTTATGTCATTGTTTTTTCTGACTATACTAGCTTAATATTTACGCGATAAATATAGGTTTTACTTTAAGATAAAATAAAAACGCGAAGACTTAAAAATGCCTTGTTTACAGCACTTTCAGTTATAAAAGCCACCTTTTAAACATTTAATGGCACATTAACCACTTATAGCATTTATTTGAAATTAGGCATCTTCAAATGGCAGGCGACAACCACGCTAATGACTGTATAGCTGTCTCAAAAATAGAAAGTTCTAATAAAGAATATAAAGACGTCGTAATGTATGCGATTAGGAACTTACGTGTGAAGGACATTAATAAATCATGACATTATAGCAGCCGGAAGAATAAAATTTGCAAATGATTGCTGCCAAGCAGTCGGTATGAATAGGATAGCTTTAATGCGCCATTACTTATTGCGAAAGAGTGAAGGTATAGCTACAAAGAGAGGCAAAATCCTATTGTACTTGAGAAGCGAGTGCTGAAAAAAATGTTTGTCCATTGAGAAAGAAATAGCAGAGAAGTAAAAATACTAAATTACGTAATAAGTACTATAAAGATCCGCTGTTTTCAGCGGCTACAAAACTTAGGCTGATCACATAAAGAAGGATGGGGCAGGGAGCTCAGATCGGTGACCTGCTTGACGTCAAAGAAAAAATCTCTTGCGACATAGAACTGTGGATGGGAGGAATGCATGTATTTTGCATATACAGGATTTAAAATTATGCACTCTGTTCAACCAACTACAGATGGGATCTAAAATTACTTAGAACACGGGACTAAACTCTCGGATCCCACAAAAGCAGGGTATTTTGAAGCAGCTGTGCCAATACGAAAGCTTTAAATAGCACCATGTTTAGGTTAGGTTGAAGAAATCCAACAAGATGCAACAGTATACAGATATTTATTTACTGCTAAATTACTCTACATGTTTCTGGCGTCCATCGCGCCCGTCATCAGGAGTACATAAAACTGTAGTTGCAGCCTCTGGTACAGATCGTACTATCTGTAGAGTAATTTAGCAGTAAATAAATATCTGCATACTGTTGCATCTTGTTGGATTTCTTCAACCTAGAATTACGATGCACGGAACTACAAATATAAAATTAATGTTTATGTTATTAGCGAAAGATGACTACAGGCAAAATAAGAAACTTAAATATTCTTTGTGCGCCATTAGGCAGTATATGGGGAGTGAATATGCAATTCCCATCATTCCTAATTCTGCACTAGATAAAACTGAGTGGTCTGCCTCAGGCCCTAACATCTTGACCTCTGGGAAAAGAGCTCCGCGTTCTCATTGGCTTCCAGAATTGACTGGACGTTATGGAGAAGAAAATTATTGTTCCTTCCTAGATTCGAACTTCTAATCGTCCAGTCGTAGCCTAATCACTATACTGATCGCGCTGTCTCGGTTCCGAAGCGAATACAGAAAAAGCATTTCTCCAGTAGACATACAAGAACTCAAAGTTCGTGTAAAGCTTATAACAAAATATGTTGTTTCGAAAGATATTTATCTGATATTTAAAAATGTTCCTGCATTTGGTAATGAAAGACACTCAAACAAGAGTAGTTTTGTCCCATCGCCAAGGAAAGTGATTTAGAAAGACACGAAGCAGTTGAAATGGAAGCAGCTATTTTCCTTTGCACCAGTGAGAACAGATTACCCATTGGCGCGGCATCATGTCCCAAAATAGTAGCTTTGTCAACGAAACGAAGCAATTTCGTTCCAGTAATCGATCTGTAGTTCTAGATTCCTAATTTGGACCTCTTTTATGAATGCTGAAGTTAAGAATATTTATTTTGTTGTTCTGAAACACGTTTATTGTAGATTAGGCATTATAACTACTTCAGGTCTGGTGAGAAATGTACATACAAATGATGTCTACACACTGTTGCCAAAGTACATGCCCCCAGCTGAGGAGAGGTCATTATTATGACACGTTATCAATAGGAAGAAGTATGTCACTCTTTCTTTCTTAATAATTGAGTTTTCTTGTCGTTCCTGAACTTCATTACATCAGGGGTAATGCAGAAAAACAAAGAAATTCTACCAAAACATCTTTCGTGAAAGAATAAAGAACTGCCCAGAACTTGTCTACAAATATAATGCTGGACAATTTGTGTGATTCAGGTCAAATTTGGTACAAGTTACAAAATTCAGTTAACAAAGTATCTGGCTACGGGCTGGAAAGTTTACTTCAGAGGCTGTGACGGGCTGATTGTAGGGGCAGTGATGGTTCTACTGCAGAAGCACCTATGGGTCTATTGCAGAGGCGGTGATGCGGCTATTTCAGAGACAGTGATGAATCTATTGTATAGGCAGTAATGGGTCTAATTTTTTTTTGCCATCACATGCGAAATCGTCCCTGGGGACCGGGCAGATCCTATGTGATGAGAATACTAAGAGACGAGAGAATGAAGAGGGAAAGTTACTTCGTGTATCCAGATGGCGTTGCTTTTACGCCCATTAGTTATGTTCAGTGCATGAAATACGATAAATCGCAGACTTCGATTGCTTTCAGAAACTAATATATTTTTTAATTCTAAAATATAAAGAAGCGGTCTGGGCGTGGTACTGGGCACTCCTCTGTGACTGATATCGAAGTTAAGAATGAATATAGCCACAGTCGATTTTTTTCTACTTGCCTTCGTGGCATGGAAAGGAACAAATTAAACTCTATTTTGTGTCCCGCCACCTTTGCAGGTTTTATACTATAAAGTTTTCCCAACTAAAACTGTGTATACATGCACTGTAATCCGCTCCTACTGTGGCTTGTAATTTAATTACTGAATTTTATGCTGCAAGCAACAAGTTATAGTTCAAGATAAAATGCAATTGATGTTAATTAATATACCTCTATTGTAAAAATCAATTTTCTAAGACCAGATTGGTAAATGCATGCAATACGAATTATAGTTTACAACGGATGTTAAACCGAGATAAGTGGGTCGCTCTCACCACGGCATGGCGCGTCCTCAGGTTGCGGATGGAGGAACGGCCTCCATTATGGAGGGTAGCTGCGAATATATTGAATAAGCAGTAGCGGTCAGCCGACAAGGGGAGTCCTCCAGCTTGGGGGTTGGGCGAGGTGCTAACATCTCCTTACCGTAAAAACACAACATGTTAAGAAATGTTCACACCGAAAACACGTGTGAATGCAGTAATGGACCCATAAAATGTGGGGAATTTCTTGATTAGCTGAGAACCGGTTACCATCTAAAGAAGGATTCTGCTCCATGGAATAAGTAAGTAAATGAGGTAAGTAACAGACAATAAACAAGTTATCAAATTCAGTTTCTTTTCCACATACAGCAGTTTTTAATAATCAGAGCCAACAACAACTAACGACCATGCCAGCCAAATGTCACTCTAGTCTCCTTTAGGAAGTAATAATGTAACGTCGTTGGGTGTCTTTAGGCTTTAGTTTTAAGTAAAATGAAACTACATCATGATGCAGACGAAATAACATAGCCAGTTGTAATTAACGTTCGGTATTACAGCCAAACAGGGTCATATAGATATAAGATATGAATATTTGGCTATGCTGCACATTGCAGAGGGTGAAACAGAAGAATGAAACTTGAGGAAAGTGATAAATGTTTAATATCTCATATATTGCCCAAGTACATATTAAGTTTAAGTAGGTGTGCCTTACAAACGCAGTGCTATCTTGCTACAATTTGAGCATCAATTGAAAAACCATACTGCCATTTAGTGTGAGATTTCAATATAAATCCTGCTTATTGCACAAACACATCTGCAAACTGGAAGACCCAAACTAAAATCTTTTCCTTAAGAAGTCAGAAGAAGAAAATATTTGGACCAACTAAGGAAGCCAATGGTATTTGGAGAATTAAAACAAATAAGGAGTTGGATGAATTAATTAAACACCGGAACATAATAAATTATGTTAAAGACCAACGATTGAGTTGGTTTGGACACAAAAATAGAATGCCCGAAACCAGCACAGTGAAATGAATACACAAATGGAAACCATTCACAGGAAGACCAGCTGGAAAGCCCAAGTCTAGATGGGATGATGATGTCAGGAATGATTTGAAGAAGATGAAGCTTGTGAAGTGGGCAGAACAAGTACAGGACCGCTCTAAATGGAAGGCTATTGTCGGGAAGGCCAAGACTCTTTCAGAGTTGTAGTGCCATAGAAGAAGAAGAAGAAGAAGAAGAAGAAGAAGAAGAAGAAGAAGAAGAAGAAGAATGAGAATGAGAAGAAGAATAAAAAAAAACGACGGCGTAGAATCTCAGATTTGTTCTTCAATACTACAACCGTTCTTCTTTCTGATTGGTGGACATCCGCAGCATATTTTCCAACAGGTTGGGATTTTTGTTCTGTCTTGCCAGAAAGATTTATGAAAATCCCATACAGAGAATACAATGCACGAGAAACACAGCTTTTAAACAAAGTGGGGTTTATGTTGATATCTGGCTCTAAATATTAGTTTACTGTCTTTAAATTACTAGAACTGTAGCAATGTAGCACCATGTGTTGGAGATATCGCCATTTAACTTCTCTTGTTTAGTTATATAAATACATACTTGTGTTTACCTTAAACTCTCTGTGTTTACCTTTAAAAACACAGCCTAAAACACAACTCGGTTTACGTAATCAGGATTTGTACTTTTAACCTCACGCCTTCCAGCCCGGGAGTCATCATCAAAGATTACATGTTGCACCTCTTACAGTGAGATGAACGAAGACGTAATCCACCAATTACTTTTACTGTGAGATGTACAGCCTCCATTTACACGCATTTTTGTAACTCCTGAAGAAGGAGCTAGGGCTGAAACGTGTCAGAACTCAATGGAAATCCTAAACCAAACCTGAGTAGTTAGTTTTCTGCTATGTTATTGTGGTAGAGCATATATTGTTTTGCCACACAGCAATATGGCATCAGGCTTAAAAACATTTATGACCGAACACCTCAGGACCCTGCTCTGAACATCACCGAAGAAATACACAACTGATTCTACCTTTATGCTCCACACAGAAATGTCAAGTTTTTCCCCGCACATGCCATGAATGCACTGGGGGATTGGAGAAATATCTCCATTACACACCACTAAAAATATCCATAAATTAATTTCGTTTCACGATAAATATACAGCCAAAAAGTAAAACGTTCCTTATGTTTAATTAAATAGAGTAACATGAGAGCATTAGATGGAAGTGAGTGGTCAGGTTCACACACTGGCCACTTTAACCGAAAAAAAAAAGAGTCAGAGAGAATCTATATACTGAGCTTGGAACAAAGAAACTCCAAACACATCTTCATAACACTATCAGGTTGGCTAAACTTCCTTCTATTCCATGTTTCAGCAGTTGGGGAAATGAATTATGCCGCCAGTCTGCTTCGTCGTAACAAATAATTAATGACACTGTACTCAGTGTTGTGGCGATATTGTTAATACGACAGACGGCCTGTCGTATTAACAATATCGCACAAGCGCAACAGTGAATATAAGTTGACAACTATTTACACAGGCACATAGGAATAAATAATATACAATACACTCCTATAAAATACGTATCAAATTCCTATAAAATCTACAACGTGAAATACGCAACTGGTTTTTTAAGAACAATTTCTCATGAAAACACTTTCACTGACTATAGGCAGGAACTGAACACCTAAAGAACATGTAGAATGTTGATATCACACGAGCTATTGCAATATCCTGAATAAGAAACACAACAAGGATGATGTTTTATACGGAAGAAAGATTTGATTTTATATAAAGCTAAAAACACACAGCATATATTAACAAATATTTGTGAACTAGTCAGATTTCTGAAACTAATAACGCATACTGCGTACGAACTTATGTTTTTCTTTTTAATTTTTGTAAATTTATGTCCGATGATGGCTCGTTGAACTGAAACATTTAGCAGTGGATGACAAAAATTGAAGGGTTGTGTTTACTGTAATATTTCGTTTGTATTCAAGAATCACAAAGAGTGTTCCTGACTGTGTGTCGTGATTCTATAAGCACTAAAAAGTTACGAAGAAAACGACAGATTTCCAAGAGATTTATTATGAAAGCAACTATAAAATCAAAGGCACTCTTGCAGGGAATCCTGTCATTACAACAAGATGACGCAGAATGTTACAAAATGCAGTCAACAAAATAAGGATTCTTAATTCTGTCTACACAAAAGATCGAAGTATATGGATACCTAAGGTGTCTGGCCCTCTCTGTATTCTAAGTCAGTATTATTAAATTTTAATGCAATTTCTGTTTTTTACCCAAAACAAACGTTTAGAAACCTTACTACTCTCTTTATACAGAATGTCTGACAGCATATGCGATATCGCTCCCAGAAAAAGTATGTATGTATGTATGTGCGTGCGTATTTATGTATGTATGAATGTATGTATTTATGTATGTATGTCTGTATGTATGTGAGTATGTGTGTATGAATGTATGTATGTATGAATGAATGTATGTGTGTGTGTGTGTGTGTGTGTATGTATGTATGTATGTATGAATGTATGTGCGTATGAATGTATGTGTTTATGTATGTATGTATGTATGTATGTATGTATGTTTGTATGTATGTATGCACGTACGTATGTATGTGTGTGTATATATATATATATATATATATACACTTCTTTCGTTGATCAAAACCACAAGTTTAACAACTGGCTGAATACAAATCCGTAAACATTGTAAATTAAAGCACTTTTGAACTTTGTAAAGCCTTGAAGGCAAACTTTAATTCAAACATTTACAAAACAGATCTCTAGCTCGCAAATGAGTCCCTAACAATTCAAAGAAGAAACTTTTAACGTTATTTTGAGATATAATCGGGATTTATTTTGAGAACCACAAAAACGCCGTGTGGTCGAAAAGCAGAATTTCTTAATGCTACATCACATGGTACGTAAAGTTACCACTTGTTTTCAATATGTTAGATAGATTATAAATCAGAATATCACAGAGTTACATGCAACGAACCAGACAGATGTTTACTGTGGATTCTGATATCAATATACAGCACAAAGAAGCAGATACACATGGGCTGAATCACTGTGGATACTGATATCAATATACAGGACAAAGAAGCAGATACACATGGGCTGAATCACTGTGGATACTGATATCAATATACAGCACAAAGAAGCAGATACACATGGGCTGAATCACTGTGGATACTGATATCAATATACAGTAAAAAGAAGCAGATACACATGGGCTGAATCACTGTGGATACTGATATCAATATACAGCACAAAGAAGCAGATACACATGGGCTGAATCACTGTGGATACTGATATCAATATACAGTAAAAAAGAAGCAGATACACATGGGCTGAATCACGAAAAATACCGATCTCTTAATTTTAAATTATTGTTTCAGATCACCAAAACATAGAGTTTAACTGTGAGAATTTTTCTGCATTATGAACCACAGCAATCAATAGAAATATACGTAAATATTTGTAGCAGTATCTAGAAAGGGCAATGAATCTCCGCGAGCGCAGCCCACAAACAGGAAAGGAGCACACTGGCTGCACTGCAGCGGGAGTCATGAGTGACCTAGCTGACTGCTGCAGGCGTGATTCGTGACGCTATGATATTACCTTTCAACACGGTGCAATCGGCTTCGATTTAGAACAGGTCGATGATAAACAACTCCAACAAATTACGTTTATGTATATTAACTACTGGCGGCAGTTGGTTGAGGCACTGCGCTACGAGCCACAAGGTCGTAGGTTTGATTCCCGATTGGGCCATTCGAATTTTTCGTTTACTTAATCTTTCCGCGCTGTGGCCTTGAGGTCGACTCAGGGATATTTCCTGGGGATAAAGGCAGCCGGTGCTTAGGGCTAACAAACTTGCTACCTTCTTTTGCCGAGTGTCAAGAACTTCTGGGAGCCTCGACCTCCTGGAACCTTAAAGGGGTTGCTTATCTGTTACATTAATTACTGCCTTTTTGTCTTTCTCAGTCTAGAAATCTGAAACCTATAGTTTAAGAACTGAATTCCAATTTGTAACCATCTTATCTGTTGTTTCCAAAGAAGAATTAAAGCTTTTCCGGAGTCATGAAACATTCTTCGTAACAAGTACGTAAAGTGATAAGCAGTAAGAGAAGGTGTTAATTGGTATCAGAAGACGAAGCAGTATGCCACTTGTCACGACGGTCTGCTGACCCTGCACTCTAACGTCCTTGCACTGGCAGATTGTCGCTCTGCTAAGTAGAACGTCTCCGTATCTCCCCTAGCTGACAATGACCTACTTCCGGGACAGAAAGCGTCATTTTCGAACCAATAGAGTATTTACAGAACGAATTTGCTGAAATTAAGAAGTACGTCTCATGAAGCTTAAACATACTAAATATTTAAGCACTAAAATCCCAAGGGCACAAAAAACCTTCCACGACGTAGGCTAAAGAGGAAAAGGCAGGGTGTGACTGTGGCTTCGTCTGTCTGAGGATAGCGACCAGTGTCTGGCTTTCGTAAACATAAGAAATTTTACATTTACAACCTTTTAAGTGTGCTTGTAAAAGGCAGACTTTATGTTCATTTCAGCAGTGATACCGAGCTTTTAGAGTGTCATATAATGACATCCCTGTAGTACGGAATCTGAGAGTTTGATAGCAGACGCTTAATTTCTTGCATAGCTGAGATACTGATAGTTTCTCACGATTTGCTGCGCGGTATAAAGCTCATTCCTCTCTAGGACACTTACTTACTTACTTACTTACT
>Ga0131853_10025075_pt1 | contig 10748 bp, 8 predicted proteins | sample TergutLab28metaG_FD_92764 | JGI IMG/M metagenome (GOLD analysis project Ga0131853, IMG submission 92764) | Labiotermes labralis P1 segment gut microbial communities from Petit-Saut dam, French Guiana - Lab288 P1 (version 2) (version 2) | ecosystem: Host-associated > Arthropoda: Insects >... | reverse complement strand
CGCAGCACTTCAGATAATGCAGCTCCTCCTAGGCTCAGGGGTGGTAAGAGATTTGACACGTCCGTCACACGTAAGGGTGGCAGCCTCAGAGGACGGGTTCGTTTCAGGAAATTAAGGACCTTTTGCTGTTTTGTGTACCTAACAATCAGCGGTATAATAATAATAATAATAATAATAATAATAATAATAATAATAATAATAAAGGAAGCCGACAAGATTCTAAAATATAAAGACCTCACAATAGAAATACAGCACATGTGGAATGTAAAAACAAAGTTGATACCAGTAATAATAGGGGTGAGTGGGACTATTTCAAAGTTATTCAGAAAATACGTGAGCAACATACCGGGAAATCATGAAGTCAAGGAACTCCAGAAAACAGCCATATTGGGCACTGCACACAAAAACTGCGGAAAGTACTAATGTAAAAGTACAATAGATTCAACACTGGAACTAACGATATAAGCACCATGAAGAGTAACAACATAACAGCTGCAACACTGTATTCCCTAGGGACATAGTTTGTCTCAGGAATATAAGTATAAATACCATGCACAAAGGAGAAGAAGAAGAAGAAGAAGAAGAAGGAGAAGAAGATAATAATAATAATAATAATAAAGCGATATACGTTCTTAGTCTATGGACGTTTCGATGTAGCATAGATTATATCCAAAGAAGAGCTCTCTGTCTCTCCAATTTAGGGCTGCTTGAATTGGGAGATGAAAGCACTGCAACATTTCGCAATGCTCGGCGACCTTTACCCTATCTACATGGTCTACATGACGTCACATTACGGAATGATTTCATCTTCAGGAATACAGCCGCAAAAAATTCAAACCCTTCAATAATGATGATGATGGTGGTGATGATGATGATGATGATGATGATGATGATAATTTGGTCCTTGAAATCAAAATCATCTGGAAGCGTAACGACGTATCTGTATACCCCACAGCCATCTCAGCGGACGGAGTGGCCACCAAAAGCTTCCTAAATTACTGCAGAATATAGGGTTAATCAAAATGTCTTAAGAGTGGCGCAAAAAACAGTACAATTACAAACCTGTCATACTGTACTCAGATTCCTAGGACATGCCCCTTTGACCTTAGGGGTAGGTTTCATAGCGTGTAGATGTTGAGCAGTGTGATGAATTAAGTATGTAATAATAATAATAATAATAATTCATGTTTATTAACATGCCGAGTCAACAGCCAGATGGCAAATATAAGAAAACACCACAACATTGAAACACTTTTTTTTTTTGCGCAACAGCCCCCAGTGGGCCATTCTCCCCTCATTCACGAGGTTTCTAGATCACACACAACGACGCACCACAGTCGGTAGGACTCCTCTGGACGAGTGATCAGCTCGTCACAGAGACCTCTACCTAACAACACACGATAATCACAACAAACTTTCATACCAACGGTGGGATTCGAACTCACAGTCTCAGCAGGCCAGCGGCGACAGGCCTACGCCTTAGATCGCGCGGCCACTGAGACCGGCTTTAAAAATAATTAGGGGAGTACATTTTCACTTAAAACTGCACAGGCACTTAAACAAACAAATAGTTTTAACACGGAGGGAACAGTACACTAATTAGGAAAGGAATTCATACACAGTTGCATCATTATTTTACAGTGCAAACGAGGCTTGTAAACATCATACAGTGCTTCGGAGCAAATGCAATATCCCTTCGATCGTTATGTAGTGTACTTCTACAAACCGGCACAGAATGGAACACTCAATAGCAGTCTGCCCGCATTAACTTGTGATGGACAGCAGCAGTGAGGGTGTGCGACAGAATGGGCTCTACCATTCACTAATGTCTGCTAATGTTAAGTTCATTTGTTTATGGTGTTTATTTTCGCAAGTGATACATAACACTTTAACACTAATTCTGTTACTACACACATTACTATGATTACATCTTTTTTTCCCATAGTGCAAATTTAGAATTTTCATTCAGTCACATAAATTACATAGGTTTTTTTGTTAAGTACTATTGTATTTTGTTAAGTACTATTGTATTTTAACACCTCCTTCAAAACAAGAAAAGTACAGGGACATTATTTTGATAACTGTCGCTAGTCGCTTACCGTCGGCTCGCTAAAATTATAAAACCTCAACGTGCGATGAATAACGTATATTTTTAGAAGTTACGCTTATACAGGACGTTTCATAATGTACTCAGGGATTACAAAAATTTATTATAGGAAAACCGTAGGACACGTATTTACTAAACCTGTACAGATAGAAGGAACAACTCAATTTTTTTTTTTCCAGTAAGTTGTTTTTCATCGCAGTTCACATTTCTGCCGCTAGGCGATGCGAGTGTATGTAGTGAGAAAATGGCCGCTCCGGGGGAGAAGCCGTTTTGTGTGTTGGAATATCACACGAGTAAGTCTGTGGTTATTGTGCAATGTATATTTCGCGCAAAGTGCGCAAAGGACCCGCCTACAAGACCTCGCTGACCTAAAGCCACGGATAATTGTAGCAGTGAAGAATATCGATGCACCCATGTTGACGCGTGTGTGGCAAGAACTTGAACATCGCATCGATGTGTGCCATATCACCCGTTGTGCACACATCGAACATCTATAGTTGTCAAAAAAAGAAAAAAAAACTTCTTTTCAGTTTTCCTGTGGCTGTGACCAATTCCATTAAGGTAGGTCCTTTGGTTTCCTTGTTATAAATATTCGTAATCACGGAGAACATTAAGAAACTCCCGGTATAAAATCAGAAGTATTTCTATATTTCTAAATGGCGAATAGAAAGCCTCTAACAGTAGCTGCAGAGCAATGAATTTTACAGCGCGGACCCCGACTCAAGTCAATCTGGAAAAGTGGCGAGCATCGCGCTGTCTTCCTTCAAGCGAAACGGTCAGCGTTAAGCAGTCACGAGATATTCCAGCCAAAATAATGTCCCTGTGTTGTGTAACAAGGATAGGTTTTGATTTTAGGCTTGCACTATAATTCAGTATTAATGCTGATCCTGTTTTCGGCCTTAGCACGAGACAGACCAATTCCATGTTCAAAATTTTTACATCTCCCCTCCCCACCCCCGAAAAAAGAGAATCATGTCAACAATAGTTCCCTTTGGTCAGTCTCGTTATATTTCAGACAGATTATTACTGTGACAATATGACTCTCCTTCTGATTCAACAGCAAACACGTTACATCAAATCCCCCCTCCAAAAATAAATTTGGTTCAGAAGACATATGAAAGATTCAGTGTCATCTGTTGAAATTCAATCAACTGATTGTCTTCACGTGCAAATTGTCCCTGCGCTTACTTGAGCACCAAGACACGAAGACGTATGGAGAAGAGCAGGCACACCTCCACACATTCTTTGCCTCGGCATTAGACGAAAACGGTCAGCTACACGACTTGGTGGCTTTAAGCAGGGGGGAATTTCCCAGGTACCCATAAAATAGGGGACTTGTTGGTCCCCACAGGCGGTCTGAACACTTTGGAAAAGGTCCAGGTGTCATACTTTTGCTGGGAGTCAAGTTTTGATTTCACAACCAACCAAGCTACCTCGACTTCAATGCGTTTCAGGTCGAAATACTTCACAACAAATTCTTTTATTGATATATGAAAATAGTTCGGGTCTGTGGCAGTAATTGTGCTACGAGATCTCACGTTGCCTTCCCTAAATACAGTATCTTCAACTTACGATATTCTAACACCTTAGAATACAGCTACATAGCCGGATAGCTCAGTAGGTATAAAGACTTCGCTAGGGGTTGGACGGTCCGGGAATCGAATCCCGGTGGGGAGCGAGATTTCCCGCACCCGTCTAGACCGACCGTGGTGCCCACCCAGCCTCCTATACAATGGATACGTGGCGTCTTTTCCGGGTGGCAAAGTGACCGGGGGCGTGGCATTGACCATCCACCCTATCTAGCGCCGAGGTTAAAGAAAGAGTAAAGGTATACCTTCACTCCCCGTCTGGGCCTTCATGGCCTGTTCTAAGGTGAACTTTACCTTTTACATATATAACTACAATTTGTTTTTACAAGGTTACATCACAGGTGGAATCACATTTCACAAACTATCACGATATTCATCAACAGATCATCGGCAGCAACAGATTGCTACATAAATATTATATTGAAACATCAGTGATTTGTAAATACAGAGGACACTTCAATGGAATTTTTTAAAATAGAAAAATGTGTGTGAGCAAAAGAGGATATGACGTCATGTCCGAGATATACAGCGGAAGTGAAGGTTGATAATTTCCCTGAATCTGGGAGCTGGCCGGATGTCCATATATCTTTGCAGTATATGCACCACACAGACATACAGGAAACAATTACGAGCTAAATTTATCTATTAAGTAGAGAGAGAGAGAGAGACAGACAGAGAGAGAGACGGAGAGGGCAAAATGTGCTGATGTATCTGAAACATCCGGATTTCGATTCCACACGGTTTGAAACAATTCCTCGTTTTGCTACAGGGCAGATACGTTTACAGTGAACGAGTGATTACCAAGAAGTGTCAATATGATAGAAAATTAATTTACTAATATGGATCAGATACGCTTAAAATTTTACAGCCCAGTGGTTACTGTATTTACGACCAGGTTTAAAATAATAGTCCTACATTCTGCCCTCACAGTTTATCTGTTTTGTACGGATCTCAGAACAAACAGCGATTATTTCCCTATACAGCATTAACTGACTGGTTTTTTTTTATAACCGAGACGAAGTGTGTTTACTGCGCGGTACGGACAGAGTCCTTATGTAAAACAGACTACATTGCGACTTCCACGCTTAAACTCCAGAGCCACACACACACACACACACACACACACACACACACAAACACACATACAAACAAACACAAACACACACACATTTAAATATATCAGTGGTTGTAGACAGAAAAAGGTTAAATCAATTTTAGGCAGGAGAAAATTCCCTTCTGTTTTGAATAAGGTTAACATCTTGTGGTATATGACGTCATGTAGACTGCTAATTAGTTGCCGACGTTTCGGACGAAGTTACTGCCTTCATAAGCCCACGAAAAGTGGACTGCCATATAGCTGGAGGCAGCAGGGTAAACAATTACCTGTCTGCACTCTGCCACAAGCCACAAAATACTAATCGTCATCAACTGAGTTGCAAAAAGAAAACCTCAAACCACGCATTGCTTGTGCAACGCGCTTCATTCTTTTGTTCCACAATATGGGACCAACCGCTAAACACCTCCAGCTGTCCTTCACGTATCTCTAAACACACAAACTACTCTGGACTATTACGTACATGGATGTGCCCGCTTGTAAGTATAAAATCTCATTAATGGCCTCGCTTTTCCGTGACACCCGTAAGAAACAAACAGAAAATAACCATTTTGCACGACGTCTTGTATCCCTGAGACACATAGCTTGATGGACGTAAAATCATAGACGTAAATGTTGAGTTTCCAGTCTTCTGTGATGTTACTTCTTCTCGATTTGTGAATACCTACGTGATTTTATGACAATGTCTCGCTGAATTCTTCGTAAGTGAGAAATATTTCCGACGGAAATTGTAGGGTAAACCGTAACACAATTTTTGTGTTCAGTGACTTTTCACCAAAAATCGTGCTGTTTGTGTCACAGTGTAGGATAAATAAGGTAGAGCCGGACAGGTCACTGGTGACAATATTATACGGCGCATGCGCATTGCACGCTGGATAAGTAAGGCTGCAGGAACACACTCAGAATATGTTATGGTTATTGATTTTTCCACGACAAGAGTGGTTACGCGAACGCGCCTCATTGTTACGTTATGGTATATTGTCTGTGTTGTTAGAGTATATTAACAGTTTAAAGCAATGACATTATCATTCGTACGAAATAACTGTTTCTTTCATACACGTATATGTCATTAGAAGAATTTAAGAGAAAAGATATTTATAACCAATTGCACAGTTGTTTCCGCTGCAAATATCGAGCAGTATATAAATCAGTTATACGACGTACTACGTTTCGAAACCTGAAGAAACGGGGCTATAAACATAAGAATATTTTATGGCAGTACAAACTACATTTACGCTCCATGACTGACTTGTTTTGCTGCTAACAAAACTACATCAGTTAATTCTACAACGTGACGATGAACGGCCCCGATGAAGCTGGCTGAAGCGAAGGGAATTCGTTAATGCTTTCCACGTTCTCATTCCAACATTCGGCAATATACAGGATGTTTTTTTTTCCTTCTTGGCCGTTAAGCGCCGGCCCATCGCTCCGCCAGATGTCCTGCTAGCGTTGCGTCATACGCCGCATGTCGGGGGGGGGGGAGGTGATATAACAGTCGATAATGGTAGTTAGACGAAAGATCGCAGCGATAATAAACTTTAGAAAGTTTAATAAAAAGTCACGAGAGAGTCGGGCCGGCGCTTATCGTTCAGGAAGGAAAAGTAACATCCTGTATATAGATTGAAATGATGTCCATGTTTTCAAATGCATCACATATGCCAAAATAAATGAACAATGAAAAGGGATGGTAGTATTAGAGTAAGAGAAAATTGTAAAGTGTGACGATAGTACAACCCACGGCGGACCTCAGCTACTGGGCGGATCGCAGGTGGCGGACAGCGATTGGCCACCAGATATGGTGGTTAACTGCGAATGAGGGGAAACTCAAATAAGCAGTCCCGGACCGAGGCGGCAAGACTATCAGAGAGTGAGGGAGTAGCCTGTGGCAAGACTACATCCATTAAAATCACATATTCTCCAGGACGGTCTTGTGACCTGTCGAGTAAGTGCCGCCAGTCAATAAGCACTGCCACCGCTGCCTTGCGGGTGAGAGGAAGAAATCCCAGAGGCTAAGAGAAGGAAAACCCTGAAAGAAAACCAAGAGAAGAAGGGCCTCTATAAACGTGGAGAATCTAACCCATCTAGGGGAGAAAACTCTGAAGAAAAATACTGGTCTTCCAGGATGGGGGTTGGACACAGGGCTAGCAACTCGATTCCGGAAGAAAGAAATTTTGCTATGAAATTTCAGTCAAGTATAGCTGTTTGGATATTTGGAAAACGACCTAGACAACGTAAAAGGATGAAGACTGCGGATTTAATAAGACCAAGACAACGATGGCAAGAGGATATTAATGGAAGATCTAAAAAAAAGCTGAAAGTTAAAAACTGGAAGGAAGTAGCGAAGGATAGAAGAACTGGGAGAGACTTGGCTGAGAAGGAGAAAACCCACAAAGGGTTATAGGGCCAAATGATGATGATGATGCTGACAATGGTGATGATGATGATGATGATGACAGTATAAACTGTAAAAAGTTCAATTTTATGGTAATGATAAATTCATTACAGATGCAAAAAATTTGGTACTGAACACTGACGATACACTAGTATTTTGACACTTCGGCCGTTGGATCTGCTCCCGTGTTCGCATGAATTGTGTTCAGTAAATTACCATTACGTTTCTTCCGCATTTCGTTTTAGTGTTTGCGTTCCAAGGTGTTTAATTCGGGTTGATGCCAGATTTACAGCTTTCACCTCAGCGTAGTCGAGACCACCTACGATGCGTAACATCCCAGAAGAGTTAAGTCCTCAATTCTGTTAAACTCCAAAAACGTTGAATGTAGTCCATTTATTACTTTGCAATTTATTACTTTGCAATTCATTACTTTCCAATTACTTTCCAATTAATTACTTTGCAATCTATTACTTTTCAATTTATTACTTTGCAATTAATTATTTTCCAATTACTTTGAAATTCAGTACTTTGCAATTTATTACTTTGCAATTTATTACTAAGCAATTTATTTTATCATTCTAATGCTACGGGCATAGTACGATCCAGCTGAAGCTAATCTGATGTACAAATCTCCCACCAAGGCAAACCGTACACGTCTGTCACGCTGAATGAATCGGAGTCCGTGAAACTGAAAGTCTATTCTTATTGCATCTTAATGAGTTATATTCGAGTGGACTCCATTCTATTAAGATTCTCTCAGTCTCAAAGTAATTCCCTTTTCCGATTTGTATAAAAGTTATGGATAGGACCAGAAGATAGCAGAAAAAACTTTACTGAGTTCGATCAGCGTGACAGCAGCTCAAATGGCGCGCGATACATAGACGGACCCACAAATCACGACTCCTACTCACTGTGTAAGCAATCAGAAATCCAAAAATGAAATTACGAAACGTAAGTAATCAGTCTTTGGGGGTTCCTTCACAGTTTATGTATATGCCTTACATGAGGGTTAGAAGGAACATGCTTCGCATATTCCTCTCTCCTTGATTACAAGAATCATATTTTGTGAGAAGTGCAAATTATTAAGCTTCTCATCACGCAGTTTTCTCCAGCTTCTATTACTTCGTTCCATGTACCGCCACCACACTTACAATCCGTTGAAAAAAAAAAGTAGATTTATTTTTGTTTCAAAAGAGAAATCACTTTGCTTAAAATTAATGATACTCAACATAGGCGGCGTAGACAACCCGTCCCCCCCCTACCCAACCCCCGACTCCATAATCGCAGGCCCCCCCCCCCCTGTAGTATTAGGAAAGTTATTCACAGATCTCCCTCAACACTGCCTTCTGTCGGAAAGACGCAATGAGGTCAGAAAGTACCCACACTACATTTTCGTGCTGTGTGGGTACGGAGGTCTTCCCAAACTAAGACAGCTCCCCTCCCCCCCGACCCATGGGGCCCACACGCGCCAACGCCCAAAATTCTACTGCATTTCGCCAATCACTTATTCCAAACCAGGCACAGCCGTATAGAGAATACAGCTTCTCTCCTCAAGTTTCTCACAATTTCTAGTCTAAATATCATACAATTTAATGTCAAGACCTCATCGTCACACAGCCTGATAAACACGATAACGCTTTACACGGTAAATCCTCATGTAATTCTTAAGAGTGCTCATTTTCTTCGTGTTCCATCCCCTGCTAAGATAAGCATTAATTTATGTTGCATCTACATGCTACGAACGGAAGTGAATTAACGGAAAAAACGGAGTCAAATTAATTCTCGGATTATCAAACAAGTCCAGTATCTGGGTGGGGCAGCATATGTTTCTCACAAAAACTCATACATTATCATTTTAATCCTGAATTTAAAATAGATGGGATGAGTCCAGTATAATCACGAAACTGGGTGGCTTTAAGTTCCGCACTGCGTGTAGGAATTATGTAAATATACACGCTACATGTTTGGTCCCCCTGTGTTTCCAAGAGTTCAAGAGATGGTATCAGTGGATATATTAGACCCGCAGTGCATGAATGTAGTTATACTAATCACAAGATTAGCGCATGTTTAGAAATAAAGTCTATTGAACTACACTAAGGCCACGGAAAGAAGACCGACTGAACTTTCTTCCCCTCACTTCCTGCCCACTTCAGACTGCTGCACTCTATCCCCCCCTAGTCGAACGAATATTGATTATCTTTAGCACGCAATCAACTTAGCTAGCAACAAGCGCTTAAGAACTAGAGCAGACTGAGGGGGAATAAAAGAGTAGGCAGAGAGGGGGAAGCCGCAAGAATAGTCATCCCCACCAACCACGCATTTCCTTCCGCGCACTCAGTATACCGGGGTGCTGATAAGTCCTTAGCCCGACCAGGAAGGAAACAAGCTCGGAGGCAAGCCAGGGACGCGCGCGATTTCAACAAAATCGAGACGCGAGCTGGCATTAAGTTTTTTTTTCCTGCAAGGCGAGACTCCGAAGGAAATTCACGCCATTCTGACAGAAACATTAGCTCCTTTCTTTCCTAGTCGGGCTAAGGACTTATCAGAACCCCTGTAGTTTTCACTATTTAACTCTTATCATGCTAACGTGGAGAATAAGGCGAGCTCCTAATAATGCCAGCAAATGGCAGATGGAATTTAATTCGGCATTTAAAGGGTTAAGGCAGTTTCCAACTGCCGATGCTTTTGACGAACGCGCCGAAAAACTGTGCACTTTACAGAACATCAAGTCACCGAATGTCGTGTCGTTTCTCGACTGGTTTATTTCGGGCGGAACTACCTCCTGACTAGATAAGCAAATAAACATTCGCGATTGTTTCGACTTACGTCACATTTACTAAAAGACAAGTGATCAATATCTGTTTTTTTTTTGTCCAATGCCACCACATGTCCGTGTGGACTTCGTGGTCCTCCCTCTTGGGCATGGCAGGAGTGCAACCGACTTCTGAGGTTGGGACGCCCATGAGGCGCAGTTACGTTGTCCCCATTATGTGAGACGTGATAGAGGAAGATGTAGTGCCACGAGGGCCCTTAAACCTAAATTCTACTAACCTACCCAGACCATGGTCAACGTGGGAATCCTCCCCTTCAGGAAAAATTCCCACGGTAGAGCCGGGAATCGAACCCGGGACATCATGATTAGTAGTCAGAGACTCTGACCACTAGACCACGAGGCTGGTCTGGTCAACATTTGTACGAATGTACATTTCTCACGAAATGAGAAGTATCTGCCAGTGACTACGAAATGTCTGCCAGCTATACCAGTCTTGGGAACGAGTCTCAAGAATTTTTGTACCCGCCATAAAACATAACACACGTTAACACTGCGCTTGAAACCAGATTTCGTCTTTCGGCGAAACGGACGAGTCTATTTAAATCGGTGGGGGCGTCAGTTCAGTCGATTAATGGCAGCCGAGTTGTGTGCATCAGCGGTAGTAATGCTGGATACACCATGTTCCGAGGTAGTGTGAAGGGTACTGGCTACCCACTCCATTCGCCAGTTTCCCCTTCACTTCCCCTACCGTGCGTCACCGTGTGCCATCACAT
>Ga0131853_10025073_pt1 | contig 10748 bp, 5 predicted proteins | sample TergutLab28metaG_FD_92764 | JGI IMG/M metagenome (GOLD analysis project Ga0131853, IMG submission 92764) | Labiotermes labralis P1 segment gut microbial communities from Petit-Saut dam, French Guiana - Lab288 P1 (version 2) (version 2) | ecosystem: Host-associated > Arthropoda: Insects >... | reverse complement strand
CTTCATTATAGTGAAACATGTTGTCACAGTCATCTTCAGCTTGTAGTCATAAAATGTTCTTATGTTTGCCTGAAACTCTCTTAGGCAAGGAAGGAGTGAATGCCACATTACCAGTAGGGGTTGTTATGTGCCGAGCAATCCGCGACTATTACCAGCGGGTTGGATATAAGGTAATTTTATGATTAGTCATGAAGTAGAACGATATATAGTCATTATGTTTAATATTTATTTTTCTTGTATTCCCAATCAAAAGTTTCTAAAATGCCCAGATTAGCTTCACCATGCCTGTTTGCAGGTAACAACTTTACGATTGCTGAAAAGATTCTCATGAAAATTAATATTGGGACACTTTATGGCAACGTATCAGTATGTGCCAGTTTTTGTTGAAATTAGACAACAATAGTGGCTACTGTACAGTAAAACATATATGATATACTGCAGGCATGTAAGGCATAACCACAAATAGGTATCTTGGGATGAGATGTGTGGAGAGGCATGGAGAGGGAATGGTCATTGTTGTTCCCATAAGAATGAATATCTGTTATTAAGAGCAGATGCACTTTAGATCGCATTAGTACACGTCCCATTAGAAGTGGCTGGAATCACTAGGTTAGCACACATTTGTGTGTGTATTTTTCTTCTATTCAAGCTGTTGTTTCAAAACTGACTGTGTCTGTGCATATATCTCATCATTAAACACACACAATATAAATATTCTGAATATATACAATTTAAGGTTTCCATGGTAAATTACGGTTTTCTGTGATGTGATGGCATGTAGCTTGGTAAAATTGTTTCCTGGTTAGACCATGTAAATGATGGAAATGAAGCTGCACCAGGTCAAAATGCCTAAGTCCTGACAGGAAGAGATGTGAAGAGGATGTAGTAGTAGTAGTAGTAGTAGTAGTAGTGACATTGTTGTGGAGGAACCTGCTGTCTGTTGCCTCCCTGAAGTTGTGAGCAGCAGATGTGTTGAAAAGTTCATATGTATCTACATGGTGCCACATGTTGAAATACTTCTTTTCTAGAAATCTTGCATGATGTTTTGAGGTGACAAAAGTTTTTATTGTTTTAGGTTGGCTTCAAACCTGCAGGTGGCATACGTACAGCAAAAGATGCCATTAACTGGCTAATCCTGTTGAAGGAGGAACTGGGAACATCTTGGTTGTATCCAGACCTCTTTCGTATTGGAGCGTCTGGCCTTCTGGCAGATATAGAGAGGCAGTTATACCACTACATCACAGGAAGATATGCTGCACAGCATGAGTTCTCACTGGGTTAACATAGTGTGCCTTCCTCTTTTATGTTTAATTTGTATGGTGTTATGAAGGGAGCAAATACATACAAATCTCCACACAATTTCATGGGCTTTCCAGCAAGTGATAAAAGAATTTTAAAGTAATGCCATTTTTTAAATACACCAGATGTATTCTTACAAAAATGAAAGTGCGGTGATGTGGAGGTGGTAGAGGGTTACTGTTGGGCGAGAATGCTTACTCTGTTACTGAGCAGATACTTGTTTTATTGACTGTGTTATGGTGCTGTTTTAGTATGTATGTACATTGTGTGTGTATGTAATGTAATTATACCTGGTTTTTTGTATGGGTGGGAACTGGGGTCTCTTACATGCCAGCAGACTGTAATTTTCATAGTCAGTGTTGTGACAACCTTAAACGTTACTTATCAGTACAACTAAAAAGAGAGGCTGCAACACCAGTAGTCACAGTAAAGTGTGTAGTATCCCTTTTTGTATTCAATAATTTCCAGTTCAAGTACTGACCTATAGTGAGGTCATCCAGACTGAAATTTTTGGGCTTTTCTGAAGGTCCTCCTGTAAAATGTAGAATGTAATAGCTGTTTTCCATTTGGGGAGTTCTGAAGCTTTGATTTTAATGCAGTCAGAAAGCACAAGTGGGTTTAAAAATATTCCCCTCTGCTGTAAATGCCTCATTGTGTGCAGTAAACTTAGTAGGAGCTGAAGGAGCAATTGTGCACGGTGACTAGGCTGTGGGCTGAATGACTGAGGAATTGTGGTTGGATTCACAGCAGGGTGAAAGATTTTTGTCTACTCCAAAGCATGCTAACCAGTTCTGGTGCCCACTTGGCCTCCTGTTCAGCAAGTACTGGGACATGATCCCTGGAGGTAAATTGGCCAGACTGAAGCTAACCAACGACTCTGCCATCTGGTACTGAGGTCAAGAATGGGTATAGCTATACCTGCACGCCCCCCGTATGCCTTTGTGGTGTGCACAGGGAAAGCCGTACCTTTACTATTAGTAGGAACTGTGGACAACTAATTGTGTGCTTTAGTAATTAATATATGCTAATAATTCTCACCAGTAGGCTGCATAAACATGATTAGTTTTTTTTATCTGACTATTACCATGGTTTTCTGGTGTACATTAAAATCAGGCATTACTGACGTCCAGTCCTTACCTTATCATGTTGCATGACCTTATGATTGGTGACATGTGAAGTTGCACCACTAATGATACCATTAGTGGATATAGAGAATAAGTCAAACTACTGGTTCATGCTGTACACCACATAAACTTTTAGTAATGACCGAAAGCTTGGGCAGTTGGAAGGAGCAAGTACAACTGCAGCAATCTCTTTCTAAAAACATGATCTTGCATTTTTCTCTCAGTGCATCATTTTCAGTCCATTTAATATGCACTTTAATACATTATGTTATTTTGTGTCCTTCACGTTGTGGTACCAAAACGTAGAATGAGTTGTGGATCTAAAGGTACAAGTGTACAAATGCTCGGTGAAAAACATCATTCATGTTCGGTGAATAGAGGTCAACACAGGATGATCTGCCTCTATAAATGTGGTGAACTAATTAATCTGCCAGTGACTCACAGCATGCCAACAAAGATACATTTATTGCAAACAGGTAGATTGTGCATGGACTCTTACAAATGCTTATATTTTTTATTCCATGAAGATTGCTTTTTAAAGACATCGTGTATTATGTAAAGATACATGACGTTATGCGTAACAATACAATTTGAACTCCTGATAGTCGGTAGTACTTGTTGCAGCACTTATGGCAGAGTCCTTGTCCAATATAACAAATTACTTTTCTGATGTAAGTTTTGACTGCAAGGTAAAAGTGTTCAAGAAAGTAAAGTTTTTACTAAGCTTGGGTGATCGTGGTTCTTATGCCTATCAGGAAAACCACAATTCTAGCGTGACAGGTTGTAAGAATATCTGTACTTCGTACAGTGCTGTCTTAAGTGTGGATTGACTCCACCCTGAATGCTTCAGCTCCTTACACCAAGACCTTATATTATGCACCAGTTGTTTTGCTGAAAAAGTGGGCGAAAAAGAAAAGGCGTAAATAAGTAATGATATTACATACGAGTAACAGAACAGAGGCAGTCAAAGAAATTCTGCAGGTGTAAATTAAGAGTTGTGTATTCACAAAGGGTAGAGCGTAAAACAAGGGTTACCTGTATACAGTAACATTTGTGACGCCTCTCTCTCTCATACACACAACCCCATGAATTTCTTTTTTCACGCAGAGACGACGTTCTTAACGGTTTTAACATATTGTCGAAACGTGGGTTGACATGTCATGAATCAGGGGCGTCAATAATGTTCTTACACAGAGTCAATACCAAGAAGAACATAATATGATCAAGAAAGACCGTAAAAATCCTTGTATGTGGCATCAGGAGTATTGCCTTAACGCAAACACTTTGATTTCAATAGGTCGTGCCGACACACCATTATCATGACCCATGCCATTCAGTGTCATTTAAGGTCCTATAATCTTTGGTGGAGCGCGAAGAACCAGTAATCCATGGCCAAGGCTGTGGACGAGTGTACGATTCGTGGGCACGTGTGTGAGCCACAGATGTGTGAACAGTGGATTGGCGAGTGCGCGTGACGAGGTGTGCGGATTGGAAAGTTAAGTCGTGAAAATAGTAACTAAGATTTTTTCGCAGAATGCACACAGATCGAGTTGTAACAGTCGTGCAGGATGAAGAAAATCGAGTGGTAACTGTTGTGCAGGACGAAGAAAGTTTAATTACAGAATTGTGTAATTTGATGCAGAACATCTCTGTGAAGGCAATAGAAAGGGATAATGTGTTCAAAATCGGACTGTCAGGTTATTATTTTCAGACATGTCATTCAGTATTTTGGAATTCATATGTATCGTAATGGCCCATTTTAATTTTGCATTGTAATATTATCCTGTTCTCAGGTGGATCACTCGCAAAGTTTTTATCTATTGGATTGCCGAAACTTGATACTGACTGGTCGAAATGGATATTTTTCTTTTGTGACGAAAGAGTTGTACCATTCGAGAGTGCAGATTCAACGTACGGAATATACAGAAATTCTTTAATAGACGTTCTGCAATTATCTGAAAAGCAGTTTCTGAAGATAGATCCCCATTTACCAGGTAGGACTTGCACGTAAATTGACATTTCCTTTCACGATACCTTGTAACATGCAGTGCTCTCTAGATCATTTATTATGTATCTAAAGATGACATAATACAGATCTAGCAGCTATCAAATTCAAGATATTCTCATGGTACATAAATGATTATTAAGTTAATTCAGACACATACGTTATTTGCGAGCCCCAGAAACTTTAATGATGTGGTTATTTTTATCGTCTAGGTTTCGTATATTAAATTTGTAGACCTGTGTATTAGGTGAGTGGTTTTGGAATAGAATTTTTAGTGGTTAAAGGTCATTTGCCAAGTTTATGATGGAATTTGTTGCGCTTGGTGACTTTGCAGTATGCTGATACCTTATAACTAACTGTGACTTAGTGTGTTTTATTTGCACATCTTACATAACCCAAGCACCCCCAGAATAAAGTGACAGTGTGTGCTTATGTTGTTCTTGCGCTAAAATGTAGCAACGGTTCCAGTAATGAGTTGTGGCATTTTGTTGTACAATGCAGAAACCCAAACTGCAATACTGACCTAATGTATTGGAGGCTAAACTATAATTTTTCTGTATTTTATATCAAGAATATCATAGTACACTTGCTGCCATGTTCTATAGGTTGAACGTTTCGTACTTCAGTGGTGTAAAAGTACAGTATATTCAGTATTACAGAGTTACTGATGTATTTAGACTTTGTAAAGAATATTGCTAGTTCTCACCCTTACATTCCACAGAGAGTATTTTTACTACCTCCCTGCTTACTGTACAGCAGGTGATGTCACTGCTTCTTAGTGACTGATGATGTTGCATGTCCAGCAGTTCATAGTCCTGTGATAGAAAATAGTGTTTAGTCACTTTCAAAAAGATAAATCTCTGTTTTTATTTTAGAATTTTGTTGGCAGGTGTTACTTTCTTGTGTTTAAGTTAAGCATAATTTTGTAACTTATTGTTACTTTGCGGTACTAAATGTAAACTTAGCAGGTCCACTGTGACATTACATAACAAAGTAAGCTGTTTAAGTCTTAAATTTTACTCTTACTTCTTTCTGTCAGATCATAACTTTGAGAATTCTCAGAGTTGGTGCATGTGATACTGTGTGCTCACTAGTTAAATTAAAGAAACTTGCAAAAGTGTTATGTTCATTTTGAATTTCACTAAACATGTGACTACTATTATGGTAAATACAGAGGGTTTAGAGGAATAAGTGTAAATATACTATGTACTGAAATGTTTAGAGACTGGGGGAAGTTTTATGTTCTTCAGGAGGATGTTGCAGTTGATATGTAATTTAGTGAAGAATATTTTACATACATTTAGTCAAGTACTTTTGAGTTTTATGGCAACTGCAACACTGAATATCTAGTGAAAGTAAAGTTCACTCTAGAACAGGCCATGAAGGCCCAGAGGGAGTGTAGGGGTATAGCTTCACTCTTTCTTTAACCTTGGTGTTAAATGGTGGTGGTGGTCAATGTGATGCCCCAGCTGCTTTACTCCTGGGAAAGAAATGTGGTACCCATTGTACAGGAGGCTTTAAGCCTGGGGCAGGTGTGGACGGGTGTGGAAAATCTTGCCTCACTGACATTTGAAACATGACTGTCCAGCCCGTAAAGAGTCACTAAACCAACTATGCTGTCGCAGCCCACACTTCATATACAGTGTAGTTCTTTACTGGGAAAGTAAGTGAAGTGTTTTGACTGAAAATATTGAAGTGTCTTAGTGAGAGGATGATTAAATGTGTTTGATGATAATGGATAAGATAACCAAGAATTAATATTCACCAGCTTTCACACAGTCCATTTTGCATTTTATGGTAACTGATAATATTTTCGTCTCTCTTATCAAAACATGAATTAATTTGGAATGTCACATGAGATGGATTTAATTATTATCAGCTGCAGTTAATATCAGTAACTTACTCTGCTATATCGGATCATGTGCTTCACATGGGAATGTGAATTTTTTCATCTCCCTGTTAATCTCTAATACTGATAATAAATAAACTCATTATTGGTTTATTACTGAAACAGTATAAATGCTTTTATTAACTGTCATCTTATTGCATGCCATGTAAAAAAGCAGTCTGAACCAGGATTGCATTAAACCTTTGAAGGGTAGTATCTGAGTTGTTCTACATACATACATGCAGTGTCAAACAGGTTCAGAAGGCCGGAATCAACATCTTTACAGGTTTATTTTATACATCTTTTTTCTTCACATAAAATAGAACTTATAATGAAAAAAATGTGCGTGCCATTTGTTGTTCGTGGTGACGAACTGCTGTGAAATGATTGTATTTGTTTAGAGAAACTTGATGTTAAGGAAAGTCAGTATTAGTTTTAAGCTTGGACATTTCACATTGTCATTACTGTGATATTTACAAACATGTGTGCACATCCCATGAGTATGTGCAGATTGAGATTTTATTGTTCAAAGCATGAATCCAGTCATTTTACGAATCGTCAATAGGCTGCACAGTGCCTCTCATGGACCCCAACTTAGCAAATAAGCCACTGTGTAATTAATCCTGTTGCTTCCCTTTTCCCAAGAATAGAATGGTAATGAACATACCAGTCCATAAGTACTGTATTTTTTACCTGTGAAAATTACTGGTGACACCATGTTGTAAGGAGTTTGGAGTTACTAACCTGACATGTGGTATGTTTTCTTGACACAGCTGAAGAAGCATCCAAAGATTATATAAAGAAAATGGCAGTCCACTTCCCACCTGATTCGCTTCCAAGGTTTCACCTGTTACTGCTGGGAATGGGCCCAGATGGACACACCTGTTCCCTCTTCCCAGGACATCGCATTTGTGACGATACTTCTGTGTGGGTCGCCCCCATTACTAACGCCCCTAAGCCACCTCCATCAAGAATCACACTTACCTTTCCAGTTGTTAACAATGCTGAGTGCTGTGTGTTTGCTGTTTCTGGAGCAGCAAAGGCTGACATGATCAAGGTATGGCATCATGTTACTGGAATCAGCATTTGTCTAATTGGGTGGGTGGACACAGAAATTGTAGTAATAATAATAATAACAATAATAATACTTATTATTGTTGTTGTTGTTGTTGTTGTTGTTATTATTATTATTATTATTATTATTATTATTATTATTATTATTATTATTATTATTAAAGCAAAGGTAAAGCAGTCCCGTTACAGGCTTGGACAGGCCCAGAGGGTTCCAGGAAGTTAAGGTTCCCAGATTTCGTGACAACAGCACAGGATGGTGGTAAGGTTGTCAGCCTTATGCAACGGCCGCCTTTACCCCCAGGAAATACTCCTGGTATTCATTTACGTTAGAGGCTGAGTCGACCCCAGGGCCGTAGTGCGATCGGAAGGATTTTGTGTCAATAAAAAATCCAGTGACACCAGCTGGGATCGAACCAGCGACCTTTCAGTTTGTAGCACAGCACCTTAACCACTGTGCTACCGTGGTCCTAATTGGGTGGGTGGATACCAATATTTCGGAGGACTATACTGCCTCAATTCCCACTGACAACAGCCTCAAGACCCACCTACTGTCAGCGAACACACTTTTGCCTGTATTTAAATTGATCTGTTCATGACTATACCATGTTCTGACAGTGATTGTTAGTGTGGACATGCCCATTGTAACCTAGTGAGAATATCTGAGTGGCTTTTTTCTGGAACATGGCTATCCTTACAGTGTGGATTGCGCCATTGTCTCTGTTATCAGGGCATAAGATGGAGACATTGTTTTCCCCGCAATAATGCCCACATATCACACTGCATGGTGTCATGCCTCAGAAGACTACAGTGTACCACATTTATCTGAACATTAGGTGACCTATCACAGATTGCAATTTCAGGAAATCCCTGTACAGAATATGTTTAACTTTTGTGGATGGTTATAAGGGGACCTGTGATTTTCCAGATGATGACTCATAAAAAAAAATTCTTGTCTGTTCGTAGGTAAATGGGGTGTGTATCTTCACTGCTATGACAGAATCAAGTGTTATATGTGGGGGTCTGTATTTTGTTTGACAGCTTATTGGTTACTGCCCACTGCTACACCAGCATGTGTATGGGCAGGCAGCTGGACCAGCTGCTGTAATGTGATCAGTAAGCTGACAGGAAGAGATAGATGTTAGCTGTCACATAAAATAATAACCCTGTAGTTTTATTATTGATTACATCATGGTACTGTTTTTAATTTTTCCTGAAATCTTTCATTATTTGCCATTTATAAGGGGTATGTGAATGATTTGGTGAGTGAGTGAATGAATAAATGCAGCAGTTAGAGTTGAGTTGCAGAAAATACTGATAGATACATGAAATAAACAATCAAAGATGCATTCAGTATTTCACTTTTGTTAAGAGACGTTAACCTTTGCTTTTCAGCGCATATTGAAGGATAAAGAGGACCTTCCAGCTGGACGGGTAAAGCCAACAGACGGAATCGTTCATTGGCTGCTGGATTCTGAAGCTGGTGTTTATATCAGGGACATGTAATAATGTATTTGTAAGATTGTATGAAATGGCCACATCTGAGGTGTGGTCACTACAGTTTACATTTATATTGAAGTTGGGAAAGGAGACTTTTCAAATACTGGCTATCATAATTTGTCATGTATATATATATATGCAGCCTAATGTTGTATGATAAATGGAATTGTCGGCATGACAGTGAATGTGTTCAGGTGCGACCAAACAAATCAGTTTTATGTGTTGCTGCAGTTTCGTGTGTAATGTGCCGAGCTAGCTTGCTGTCAGTACTGTCAAGTGCCACCACAATTGAGTGTTCCTCCATATTATAGTGCATGGAACGGACTGTGAAGTGGTACATGTCGTAACATTCTTGCTTCTATTCAGAGGTGGATTCAGTCAGTCTTGTGCAATATATTGTTCTGTATGGACTGAATCAAGGATATTTAATATGGTTTTCTTGGATGTGACACCTTGAAATGAGGTAGATGGTTACAGCATATTCTAGGGGCATGTGTAACATTCTGCAAGATATCATTTTGTAACATTGCACACATTTTTTAAAATACATGGAATTTTAGGGGGCATTTTCAGCTGTGCTTGGTATTGAGTGACAGTATTTTAGCTGTTCTGTCATTGGACTTCGACAGTTCTGTCTGAACTGCAGTTGTTAATAGCGACTGTATTTACCTGAATATTTGGTGACTGTTTGTATAAGATGACCTGTCTTCATAGTCTTCAATTTTCAGGAAAATACCCACATAGAAAGATTGTGTTTAACATTGTGTGTAATTATGCTAAATTCAGAAAAAAATTATCAACACATTTGGGTAAGTACAGCACTTAAACATTGTCTAAGATATATTGTATCTGAACAGTGCTTACGGTCAATTATTTCTTTTATTCTCCCTCTTCCCCCATGAATTTTAAGTAATACATTGCATGTGGCACACCTTTATTTGTACAAGGGCTGGCACACAAATAATGCCACCTGTTTATTTCTCAATAACTATAGTTACAGTTGTAAAAAAATTTACATATATCACGAGTATATGTGCTTTACAGAGTTGACATTACATTTCCCCAAGTCTTCTTCATTACCACCGCACTTTTTCCCACTCTTACTTGCAATTGTGTATGCCAGTCATGTAAAACTCTTTGCTGAAGCATCAGAGCTCTTCACACATGCTGTGTTTCAGCTCGTCATTGTCTGCAAAATGGCATCCTTGGAGTGCATCCTTCAGGGGGCCAAAAAGATGGTGGTTGGGGGGAGACTAAATCAGTACTGTAGGGAGGATGAAGGCAAACAATCTGCTGTATTGTTAAATTGCCTCCCTTGTGCCCAGACTGGTGTGTGGTCTGGCATTGTCTTGCAAGAAGAGTTCTTAATTCATATTACTGTTTGCCCCAGCCCTTCAAATTCATTGTTTTAACTTCTTCAATTTCTGCACACTTTGCTCTGAATTGACTGTGGCATCTCTCTCCAAGAATCATCCTGAATCAGCACATAAAAACTTGCTTTGGTCTGTTGTCACTGCTGTGGTAGGTCAGCGACTGTGACGATTGTCAGCATTGCCCTCTTCACTGCTTTTCAAACAACAAACCCAAGATCTAACTGAGCTAACATCTATGGCATCCTCATCTGCATGCTTCTCAGACATCTCATGAATCTCTCAGACTGGAGTCTTCCATAGTAAGAAATTCAGTTAACTCTCACTGCCTATGATTGTGATGGAGCTGGCAGTGTCACTATCTGGTGGGTATGGCAAGAAACTTTACCTGATGGCACATTAAAAAAAAAAAAAAAAAAAAAAAAAGAGGGGGGGGGGACCCCTCCCCCCCAACCTTCAACCTCGTTGAACCCCCATTGTGGGTACGGTCG
>Ga0131853_10025071_pt1 | contig 10749 bp, 6 predicted proteins | sample TergutLab28metaG_FD_92764 | JGI IMG/M metagenome (GOLD analysis project Ga0131853, IMG submission 92764) | Labiotermes labralis P1 segment gut microbial communities from Petit-Saut dam, French Guiana - Lab288 P1 (version 2) (version 2) | ecosystem: Host-associated > Arthropoda: Insects >... | reverse complement strand
CGTATAGAAATTTATACAGAGGACATACACAACGTTTTGAACTGTCAAAATGTAGCAAAACACACCGAGTTTTACCTCGGATATTTATGGTTCAATGTGACTTCCATTGGTAATGCGGCAGACTGCCGCAGTTGCAAAAGTGACGCCAGAAATGCTGCGTAGCGTGTGGCAAGAGACTGACTACAGGTGGGACGTCTGCCGCATTACCAATGGAAGTCACATTGAACCATAAATATCCGAGGTAAAACTCGGTGTGTTTGCTACATTTTGACAGTTCAAAACGTTGTGTATGTCCTCTGTATAAATTTCTATACGCTTTCAAAGTTGTAAAGCTCTTTTTGAAACACCCTGTATATATGTCGTGCAGTGAGCCCTTTAAATGGCCGAACGGCCATTAAAGTGGACGGGGGGGGGGATTTAATTCCGGCGTCATAAATTTAATTCAGGCGCCAAATTATTAGGGCGTATTGGTGGGACATGTAGCACTTGTGGAGTAAAGAGAAATGCATAAAAAATTTGACCTGCAAACGGGAAGGGAAAATGCCTGTTGCGATATAGTCTGTAGGTGCAGCTGGGAGTATAATTGGATCAGCGAAAGAAGTGGGGGGATGGGGGGGTTGTTGACTGGAGGTATATTACTAAGAACAGGGTCCAGTGGCGAGGTGTTGTCAGTACTGTAACGCAACTTCTTGTTCCTTGAATGGACGAACAAATAATTAGTTCCACAACTGTAATCATTTCAGGAAGTCGTTGAGCGACCAAGTTGCGATAACGCTCGTAGACTTGTGACTGGGACACCAGTTGTCATTCCTGAGGTTGATGTTGGTTTTTGTCGGTTCCTCCAGCCAAATGCCGGTATAGTACTCGATTAGGCCACAACCACTTCCAGCTCGTCTCCCGTTGATCACTCACCAATATTCCTACCATCGACGCTTCCTAGACGAATATTTTCGAATTCCGACGACGTCGTTAAACAACAAACGAAAAACTGACTTTGCTTCATGGAATTAGTAAACATGTCTCTGTGACGATTATGTGTGTGTGTAGGGGGGGGTTCAGATTTACTGTCTTTATTTCAGAAACTGTCAGCATAAGCGAAGATGAAATATGCTGGAGAACGTAAAGTGCTTAGGACCAAAAACATGCACTCGGACAGATATGTGTTATGACTGCATACCATGTCTAACCGTAAAAAGGTGTATGTTACGTGATTTGGTCTGTAGCCAAACCACGATCTGAGTAGTCTTTCTGGTTAAGAGCTATGTTCTCAACGAGTTTATTGCTTGCCTGTTGACATTGAAGAGTAAGTAGCAGCCGTGTTCCTATTTCAGTTAAGTCACATGTTTGGTTGCCGTGGGAAAAGCAAAAAGTGACGGCGATTCGGTCACGGATGTTTGCCGTGGATTTGTTAGACTGAAAGCGAAAAAAAAATATATGTGTGTGTGTGTGTGTGTGTGTGTGTGTGTGTGTGTGTGGAGAGAGTTGCTGTCAGGTGACAAGTCCAGTGAAGAAGAAAACATGCTGATAAGGAGTAGGAAGGTATAAGATGCTACACACTTACGCACATCTTTGTGTGCTGACAAATTGCGTTTTTTGCTTATTTACGCAGTTCACTGGCCTTGGAGAGAAAGAAGAAATGAAAGGGTGAACAAACAAAAATTAAGACACGCAGCAATTAAAGAGAGAAAGATAAACGAGTAACACCTAGGGAGTAATGAAAATGTGGTCAAAGTGCGTTGGAAATGCGCAAATTTTAGAGGAATTTGTTGAGTCTCCCCCCCCCCCACCCCGGCGTGACAGCCCCTAGTAGGTCTAGGTCTACTTATTGTCAAGGCTTCAAGATCCCAGTCATGTAGACACACTACATTCGGTAGGACTCCTCTGGACGAGTGATCAGCCCGACGCAGAGACCTCTACCTGACAGCACACAGCACTCACAAAAGACAGACATCCATGCACCGTGCGGCTACTACGATCGGCGATGTAAAGTATTGCTGCAGATATAAATTATTATCATGCTTGCTCACAGACGGTAGCCCTTTGAAGTAACCAAATTAGCTGCACGTTCTTGGAACCTAACAAGTCAGTAAAGAGCACAACTGGATTTAGATTCTGCCAGTGACCAACAAGCACAGTGTATGTAATTGCAAGCCTGCTCACACTACGCAGTGTTATATTTTCTGTTGCAATTTTGCATATCTCATGGGCTTGAAAGTTCTCTTACTGCTCATACAAATTTAGATACACGAGTAAATCTGTTTGAGGCCATACGATCTAGGGAATAGTGTACTAAGAACTTGGAGAGACTGACATCAAAATTGGAAGTGGAATTAAATGTAGATCATGCCAGTGATCAACATAGAGTATTGTTGCACACCCGTGTACACGACATACAATACTTATTTTTCTTAATGGGCTTGATATTCATAATGACTAATGCGTACTATACACTATACTCTAAAACTGTGAGAAGTACACTCGAAGTTCATTCCGTGTTGCACGGTATCTAGGTAGCTACTTTGTCAGATAGGCGGACACATAAAGTTTGTAGTGTATTACATTTGCGCTATCGCCAGGGCGAGCCCGCTGCAATGTGTAGTACGAGGGTTGCCACAAGATTACTTCCGCACATAAGCGAAACCGATATGGGCGAATCCACGAGGGAGGAGTGTCTGCTGTAGTTTTCTCGTTACACTCGTGGAAATAGTTGACACGGAATCTATTGTATAATACCTACAGACATGGGCGTGTCTTGGGGGGGGGGGCAATTGCCCCTCCAATATTTTATCTCGCCTACTTCGTTAAGTTCCTAATACCTATGGACGATTGTGTGCTGTATTACTGTTTCAGAACAGTCTGAAACGGGGAGATCCCCTATATCTCTGCTTGTCTTCTTTTCTATTTTAGTTTCGCCATTAGGAAGATGTAAAAAAAAACTCCGGAGGGCTTCGAACTGTATAGCTCGCGGTCAGTGCTGATAATGTGAATTATCTATTGAAAATGGCTATAAAAAAACTCGGTTATCAGCAAGTAAGGATGTTCGTGTCAAGTGCGCGCAGTGAATTGCGTTCATGTCTTAGTCACAGGAAGGCTGTGCATGTCCGTACACGCCAATAGAGACAGCGTTTTATCTGACAGCTGTCTCTACACCAGCCATTTCCTGTCGGCTCGCGTAACTCTCTCAACCTCGACGTGCAATGAACAGCATATGTTTTAGGTGTGCCACGTGTCTGCGAGCCGAAGGAAATATAAAGAATAGGGCATACTCTATAAACAAGGCGAGTAAAACCCAAATATTAGCGGCACGCCGACTCATGGCAAACTGGAATAGGGCGAGAGCCGAGTTGGGCACGCAACGGTCCGAGTGAAAAGTTGCGGGTTGTCAGATAAAATAATGTCCGTAGATAAATGTAGGCAATAACTTTGGGATATTTGTCAACGTGTACGTAGCTAGTAGTGACAAGTTGGTTAAACGTAATATCGCTCGCAAAGTTTAAAATTATGGATATTTCATGTAAATTCAAGTATTTGTAATTTGTAGTTAACTAAAGTCACATAAATATGGCCAGTTTCTAGGAAATCTTGCAGCTTCATCAGTCTCTTAGTTGAAGAAAGAATAGCCTGCATATATATATATATATATATATATATATATATGTATGTATACACTCTCTCTGTCTCTCTCTCTCATTGTATGTATGGCATGTACTGGTATATTTGCTGATTCCATATGGCAAGTTCACTTTTTTCTCTTACAAACCTTCGACATTGGCCACATTATCGACTTTTTATTTAAAGTAAACTGCTGCTGCACCGTGTTTTTATATCAGTAGGGAACTATCAAGACGTTTCGATTGATACGTCAAGTTTCCATTCTCCTTGCCGATGAATGTGTAGTTTTTCCACGCCGTTTCACTACGCAGTTTGTGAATAGTTTGCTTCGTTGGAAGGTGACCTCTCAAGGTCATTGCTGTCTGGTTGCATTAGAGGGAGAAGTCGAAACTTTAAACACGTCAGTGTACTTCTACAGTCTTTATATACATATGTAATCCTACAGCACGTCGACGGAATTATTTGCGGTGACGATGTTTATTTACCAGTCAAAGTGAACGTTCAACCAAAACAAAAGGAAGAATAACTGATGATGTGTAGCAGCAGTTAGAGAAGTTGGAATCCAGTCCCTGGCCTTGCATGTAAAAGCGAGATGCTAGATGTGGATGCACTAGTGGCTGGTAGATTTATTGCTTAATTGCCGGGACTGAAACGTCTTTACCACCATTATTCTTGTCTAGTTCAAGGGTGTGCAACCTTTTCAGAAGGCGGGTCACATTGGAAAACACGAACCAGTTGACAGTACCGATGTGCATGTGTCAGTTGTTATTTCGTGGAAGATTGTTGTCTTCCGAGATGTTACACCGTATAGTGTGGCAAAGACTACACGGCGGTCAGCATTGCGGATGAGACGGTGGGGGGAAGCTGGTACAAATTACCGGGGCCCAACCATGTGCATACGTTTTTGTGTTTCACGGTAGCGTCATTATTTGTCGAGTGTACAGATTAACCCTTTCAGATCAAGCCCACTTCACTATACAGCTGAGAGTCAGTCCTTCCGATTTAGTGTAAAGATTTTTAGCCTGTCCTCCTTCGCTGGAGGGCCCGAAAATAATTTTTTTTTCACCCGGGCCCGGGCCCACTGTCGGCGGAACAGGGCGTCACATCACACGTTCGTAAGAACCAACATCAAAGTCAATATGTTGTTATCTTAAGATTAATTTAATTATGACATTGAATTGAGCTCATTGATATGAATGGTAATGTATTTTTAAACTACTAGACATCGCGATGACTGGCACTGCTTCTCTTCTATCAGATGACAGAGAGGCAGCACCTAATGTACTTTGCAGATGCTGTCAGTAAGCTGTCTTATGGGCTTTATTTTGCATACTCCATTTTACCATCGTTCTAAGGCTTCATTAAAATTACTCTGTCTATCCGTCCGTGTGTATGCATGAAGCAACTGAATTGCTAATGGATTTTCATTGGGTTTGATACTGAAGAATGTTACGAAATAATTGTCGAGCTCTGCACATAAAAACACACAGCTCTTATAGCGATAACACCTTGAATATTTAGCGGAGCGGAAAGGGTGTATGTGCAAGACATTTTGTATACGTTTTGCGGGTGTTAGAGATAGTTACAGAAAAGTAACACCATCCCATTATTTCCAAACTTGTGTGTCGAATACTTTGAAGCGTTTCTGTATCTCCTACTGTCTCAAAAAAAGCAAAATTAAGCATTCATTTATTTTATTCTGTGTTGAAAAGAGCCCTCTTATGTTGTTTTAATTTTGGGCTGTATTAAAAAGACCTTGAATCATGCGTTAAGGAAGATATGTACGACCTATTTATGTATTTTTCTTGTAGTGTGTGTAATACTGTAGAGTGAATCTACAGTATCAATGGTTTATTCATTTACTATGTATGTCAGTTTTGACTTCTCACCAATTAAAAAAAAAACTATCATTTGACAGTGAATAGTTGCATGTAAATTTAATGTTATGTATTGTAAGAGAGGAATTTATCACATTTTTAATTAACAGAAATGCTACCTGCTAAATGTATCACCCAGTAGGCCTGTAAGATCCATACTGTCCATACATTAAATATAAATCTCACATGTTTTTCCCTCCAGTTTTTTGGGCGCGTTAGCAAAATTGCGAAAACCGGCTACATATTAACTTCGTCGTGTCTGTCTGTCCGCATTGAACGACTAGGCTCCCGCTGGACAGATTTTCGTAAAAATTTCATATTAGAGTGTTTTTTTCGAAAATATGCCGAAAAAAATCAATTTTGATTAAAATCTGCCAAGAATAACGGGTACTTTGCACGAATACCTGTGTACATTTATTATAGCATCTCGCTGAATTCTCCTTAGAATGAGAAATATTTCAAATAATAGTTGTAGAGAACATCACGACACACATTTTGTGTTCAGTAACTCTTTCACGAAAATCTTTCGGTTTATGAAATAATGTGGAAAAATATGGTAGTGGCATAAAGGTTACAGATGACAACATAGTACGGCACATGCGCATTGCATGCTGGATACCTAAGTCTACAAACAAATATGTAATGCTCCCCCCCCCCTCCCCCACGGAATCAGAAGAAAATCCTTATGTCCGTTTGTTTCTCCATCGTGTATTTTCCGTAGAACTGTAGGATTTGGATACTTCAGAACATACAACAAATATGGGAGATTTGCCGAGGAGTGCTACCATTCTTCCTTACGGAAGGTGGGACAGTCTTTCATAGTTACAGACATCGACAAATAGCAGGCTTAGGGCTGATGTTTGCGAAGAATTACCCCACTTAACAACAGCATTGTTCTAGCAGCACTTGCTGCCTATGAAACTCCTAAGACACGTGGGTATAGCAGTGCTCAACACCCGTATTTACGGTCTACTATGTAGAATTCATACTTGGATAATTATTCATTATTATATGAGGAGGTGTTTTTACTGTTTCCCTGTGTTAGCTACATCAGGATGTAATATATATATATATATATATATATATATATATATTTGTTTGTAGACTTAGGTATCCAGCATGCAATGCGCATGTGCCGTATTATGTTGTCATCTGTAACCTGTCTGCCTCTACAATATTTTTCCAGATTATTTTATAAACGGAAAGATTTGCGTGAAAGAGTTATTGAACACAAAATGTTTGTCGTGATGCTCTCTACAACTCTTGTATGAAACATTTCTCATTCTAAGGAGAATTCAGCGACATACCATAATAAATGTACATGGGTATTCATACAAAGTACCCGTTATTTTTGGCAGATTTTAATCAAACTTGATTTTTTGGCAGATTCTCGAAAAAATTTCTTTAATGGTAATCAAATGTGTAATAGTCTTGATGACCTTCTTGTAGTATTAAATGGTGTCCCTGAAGATGGCCGGTAAGGTCGAAATATGTAGATGTTAAATAATAAATGTAATTAAGCCTCATGAATGTGTTCATTATTAGTTGCGTTTGTCATAACTCGACATTTCGATCCCTGGTCATGCAGTAACTCTAAGGCATGTTTGTTTGAAGTGAAATCAAAACAAACGTCGAACACCGTCGTATTCTGTCTCTTGTGACACAGTGAAGTGCGAATGTACACTAGACATTGACATTCGGCTGTATCTGCTCGCAGGAGGAGAGTATATGGATGGTAACCAACGGATATGTGCTGCAGCAGCCGCCACGGAACACAGTGCTGATAGACGAACATCACATACCGCTAGCTCACCTCGAGGACACCTTGCAAGGTGAGTATGTAACTTCCGCTGTGTCTTTTAGTGCGATACCACGTTTGTGGACCTTGGGATGCTGACCGCAAATACTTGTATGGCATTTTTATACATATATTTTCAGTTACCTACGCGAAGGGTACTGGGATATCTTACCCTGGGGGTAGAGCGGCTGGGGCTTGAAGCTGACCGCACACTTTTTAGTGCCGTGGTTAAAAATGGTAGAGTTGTACGTTCACTGGCCTAGTAAGCCTTCATGGCCTGCATGTAGCTGGGAAAGTTAGTTTTTAACCGCTAAAATGCGAAGAGCTTTACATCCCTTTCGGCATTTAGTGGTGTGACTTGGCGACTGAGAGGAAGAGGATCCTGAGTCTGAGGTAGGTCGTTACATCCTCGCTCTGTGACAGCCCGGTTTGCAAATTCCATATCATAGGAAGTGGGACACATTTGATAAGCTTCTGTGTGGATGCTTATGACACCCCTTCGATGTTAACACGTCATAAACGCGTTAATTTTTATGCTTGCAGTAAACATACTTACTAGTCGTGCCAGTAGAGTGTGGTTGTAATTGGGTTGGTAAACTGCTGTGTTGCACGGTTTGAGACATGTTAGGAAGAATACAGTTTCTCGCGAAACTCAATCGGTGAATTGAGTACGGCTGGTATAAGAACTTTATTGTACTGTCAGATCTTAGCTACGGGCTGGACGTAATTTTGCTCTTATCCAAAGTGACCAGACCGTCACTGGGTCCCACGCAACGTCCTGTTCAGAAAGTACTGGGTGCGATGTCCCCGGGATCCAAACGGCCGGTATGTGACTCTGATCACTCACATTCATCTAGTAGTGAAGTTACGAACGTGTGGATCTGTACCCGCACTCTTCCCATAAGCCCTCGGCGTACACAGGGACATGCCTTGCCTCCGCAGTCTGTATTGCTGAAACTACAGGAACAGTGAATTGGCGATTGTTCGACGAGTAATAGTATTGGCGTAGCTAGGTTATGTTCGCGCCTGAGTTGAGTAAACACAATGGTCATATCCAACAGAAATTCACTTTTAAAAAATAAGTATGTGATTGAATTGGTTTAATTTAAATTTTGTTGAGCGCAGAAAATTATTTTTTTTAATTTAAAATACTTATTTCCACCTATTTTTCCGCCCCCTGCTGGGCGGCCGCGCCATTCTGCGCACCCCACCCCACCCCCCCCCCCTTGTCACCGAGTATTAGTAATCCAATCCATTTCTGTATATAATTTACACTGCTGCAGATTCTGATTAGCTTTAAATTTGATCCATACAGTCTCAGCGTTTCGCAGTCATGATTCTTAGTCCCCTGCATTCTGCGTGCCCAGTCCATCTAAAGTGAATTCATTTTATCATTGTACGTTGTAATGGTATCTGGTGACGAATACGGAGTATGAAGTTCAGCATTATGCATTCTTCTACATCGTCCTGTTACTTCGTCTTTCCTTGTTCAAACGTACTCTTTGGCGAATTGTTCACCAACTCTTAACAAACACCCGTTAAACTACAGTACGTAGTCAAGGCAGTGCGCTTTATTGTAATTCGTCAAATAATTAATCAGTGCTTGCCCGCACCGTAATGTGAGTCATTTGATTTGGCTTGGTTTTGTTCCACTTTTAGCTCGGCAGGATGGGCTGACGTAAAAACCGGTTAGGTACTCATTTAAATAAATTATTTACCAAAAGGAGAATTATAACAGCAACACAGTTGTGTACAGTTTTGGTTAGTCAAACATAAACAAAGCAAGCACTTTGCCGTGAGGTATAAGGCGCATGAAGTCCTTGAACGTTGGCTGGATCGTGGTTTGCGTACTGTTATTGTTTTCTGTATATGGATAGAGGCCATGTGATGGGCTGTTCAGGCCTCCAAGGCATCCAACCAGATGTCTAAAATACCTTGTATCTACGTTTTGATAATGAATTCTGAATCGGAACAGTCCAGACGCAAAATTGTTCTTCTTTTAAGGATGCGGGTTCGATTCTTGTTGGTGATATTGGAATCTTTCATTGGCATAATACTTCCGACCGCGCTGTGGCCCTGGGGTCGACTCAGCTTCTAATACAAATAAGTGTAAGGAGTATTTCCTGGGGGGGTAAAGCCGGCCGGTGCGTAGAGATGACAACTTTACAACTTTCACGTGCCGATTGCTTCGAAATCTGAGAGTTTCAACCTCCTGGAACCTTCTGGGCCTGTAATAGGCCTCTGCAGGGATTGCTTTACCTTGACATTTCGAAGGATCGTAGTACCTCCATCTTCAGAGTCAACCAGCTTTTTTGTCTTGGTTTGTGTGTATACGTAAATTAAACATGTATTTATTCTTATCCAGATAAAAGCTGATTGCAGTTTTGAGTAACTACCATCTTATCTTAGGATATTCTTCAGTGCAAGAGATGCTGAACGTTCCGAAACAAACGGTTTATCCCAGCATTTCCGGCGACGAACTGGGGGCAAAATTTAGGATGTCCGGCTTGCGAATAGGAAGTCGAATGCGGGACTTCTGTAGTACAAAACGGGCGTTTCTACCACTAAAAGATACCTTTCTTTATCAAACGGTAGAATACCTGCGATCACGTATCGGTCATTACAAAGTCTTCCCAATTACAGAACGTGTGGACCAGCCACGGATGACCCTAGATTGTGAGTGCTTTCGAAATTGTGAAACGAAGCCTATCATGTCTTTACTTTGTCTCCGAAGGAAACAGTTTCTTTGCTTGTCAGCAACAAAACAATTAAACAATGAAAAGATATGGAACTCTGTTCAGATTGTAATATGACTAAATCGCATCCAAGGCATCAAATATCTGATTGAAGCTTATTTCTTAACTAACATTATAGAAAACAATTCCGAAATACTCCTATTAAATGTTTTGTTAATTGGAGATGGGCGATTAGATCGATGTCTTTTATCGATTCTCCTAGCTTTAATAAGTCTGTGGTGTCACTCAGAAACCATGCCCTATCGTAGCTATAGAAACCGGCGTGTGACTTAACAAAGTTCGGCTGTTATGTAAAGAGTGCATCGGCGTAGTCTAATTGTAGCATTATGCACAAAGCGTATGGTGTGAGTAGTGCAGAGCAGCCTCGGATATCTCCTTGTGCGTTTATATAACATTGTTGACAGAAACGTATTGTTTGCGGAATTGCATCAGTTGACATTGCACCTGACAAACGCCAGCTGCATGTAGAAACGCTGGGGCCCTAAGCTGTTCCAGTCTTGAGAGGCCCCATGCAACGTAATGAGGAGGTCTGTTTTTTTTCATACTCGTAGGAAGCGCCAGCGGCGTAGCCAGGGTTTTTGAAAGGGATGTAGGATCATAAGTGAAGGGAAGTCTGAGTGGGCAGCTGAAGCAGCCCCCCCCCCCCCCCCCCCGCCGCCGGGGGCACCCCTTTTTAAATTTTTTTTAAAATTTTTCACACCTTTTT
>Ga0131853_10025069_pt1 | contig 10749 bp, 11 predicted proteins | sample TergutLab28metaG_FD_92764 | JGI IMG/M metagenome (GOLD analysis project Ga0131853, IMG submission 92764) | Labiotermes labralis P1 segment gut microbial communities from Petit-Saut dam, French Guiana - Lab288 P1 (version 2) (version 2) | ecosystem: Host-associated > Arthropoda: Insects >... | reverse complement strand
GGTTAACGTCTTTAAACAAAGTTTTGCCGCCAAAGCCCATGGTTAACCCTTCTACGGTAAGCACATCATGCCCGGAGTTTAGCCGTGGGGTAAGGCGAAGGCGCATGGTGCTTGGGTCTTCCGTAGGTTTGTCCACCCGCTCTATTTTATCCAGCAGCTTTTCACGGCTTTTGGCGAGGATAATTTTTGCCTCGGTTTTGTAGGAGCGCAGGGTTTTTATAACTTCTTGGTGGTGTTTGATTACCTTTTGATTTTCTGCATATTTTTTTGCCGCCAGCTCACGGTCTATGGCTTTTTTCTTAGCAAAGTAGCTGTAGTTGCCGTGATACACCACGGATTTTTTATTTTCTATTTCGATTGTTTTGGTAACAACCTTGTCCATAAAGTAACGATCGTGGGAAATGATTAACACTGCGCCGGGGAAGTTGCGTAAGTATTCTTCCAGCCATGCCACGCTTTCGATATCCAGGTGGTTTGTAGGCTCGTCCAGCAGCAGAAGGTCGGCACGCTCCAGCAAAAGTTTACCCAGCAACGCTCGTGTACGCTCGCCGCCAGACAGCTTGTCAAACGATTGCTGCCATTGTGCTTCCGGGAAGCCGAGCCCACGTAACACGCCTTTTAGGCGGCTTTCTGCTTCAAACCCGCCGAGTTGTTCAAAGTTAAAGCTTAGCTTGTCGTATCTTGACAGCGCACTTTCTAAAGCTTCGCCGCTAAGGTTTGCCATTTTAGTTTCAATTTCCCGCATTTCTGCTTCCATTTTTTTTAGCGGAGCAAAAACTTGATCCAATGCTTGGTACAGGGTTAGCCCTGTGGCAGCGTCTTCTTCTACCACTTCAACCACTTGGGGCAGGTAGCCTAAGCGCATACCGCTGCCCTTGGTAATGGTGCCGTCATCGTGTGTCCATTCACCGGTAAGCAGCCTAAACACGGATGTTTTGCCTGCACCGTTAATGCCAACAAGGGCAACTTTTTCTTTTTCTTCTATTATAAAAGACACGCTTGTCAAAATTTCTTCTATGCCAATGGCTTTAGAAATGTCTTTGAGTTGTAAAATCATATAAAATCACCATTCGTATTATAACACTTGTATAATCGCCAAACAAATGAGTATAGCCCCTGCCAGCCATGAAATGTTAAACCGCAATTTTTCTGCCGCTGTTTGGCCAAGCCAACCGCCTAAAAGCAGCGCCGCAAACCCAGAAAATAGTGTGAGGGCAACCAACGCCCATCCGTTTACGCCTATTATTGCCGCACCAATGCCAACAGCAAACCCGTCTAACGATAGCGAAGTGGCCAAAACCACCGCTTCTTTTGCAGAAATGCATTTGGAAGTATCGGCGTCGGCAGCTTCGGGGTCGGCGTATAGATGTAGCACAAGTTTAAAGTTGAACACGGAAAGCTTTATCTCTTTATTAATTTGCGTGTATCGCCTGATGATGGATTTTGTAATGCTGTCGAATAGTTTAACCAGTCCGATTATAAACAAAATCAGAAATGACACCCAAATAAGCAATGTCTCGGGCAAATAATGCACGAGTGCTGTACCAAGTAAAAGTGCGATGCCTATAACCGCAGTACAAACCAGCGTTATTATAAAAAGCGACAGCAGCGGAATTTTTATTTTTTTTGTCCCGTACGCAAACGCAACTGCAAGTGCGTCTATAGAAATTGAAACAGCAATTGCCAATATCATGTGTTATCACCCCATACAGCATATGGGGGATAGGTTTGTTTAGTTACAATTGTTTAAGGAGCATTTCTAACGCTTGTTTGCCTTCAATATGACCTTCGTCATACAGGGCAAGTAATTTATTTGTATCTCTTGTAGACCGCCCAACCTCAAGCGGAAGTTGCGGACGTATTATCATGGCTTTGCCCTCACGCTCCAATTGTTCGCATAGCGCAAGCTGGCGGTTGTAAATTTCGTGCCTTGTAAGGATGGTTTCAATTAAGCGAGGATATTTTTTGTAAAATAACTTTACCAGCCAAGCGAGGCTTGCGGGTTTTTGCGTATAACCTTGGTTACGGGTTAAAACAATTACGTGAAAATTGTTACCGTCGGCAACAGATTTTTCTATGGGTATTGGGTCGCTTATGCCGCCGTCCAAAAGTTCAAAACCTTTGTGCCGCACCACTCTTGCAACCAGCGGAACAGAACAAGACGCTAATGTTTCTGTAAAGTCTTCCGACATTTCATGTTTTTCGAACCATATTGTTTTGCCTGTGTTGCAATCCATTGCGCCCGTTAGCAACTGTATATCCGTGTTGCGGAAGTTTTCTCTGTCCCAAAAAATATGTTGGTTTGGCACGGTTTTAAAAATAAATTCGTAACCAAATAATGTCCCGTGTCTTAGCAAATTGCGGCGGCTAACATATCGTTTGTCACCTACATAAAATTCAACAATTTGCCTGCTGCGCCCTTGTTGTCCGGAAATATACGAAAGCGCATTTGCCGCCCCTGCGGAAACGCCAATAATGTATGGGAACATAATGCCTGCATCCATAAAAGCTTCGAAAACGCCTGCCGAGTAAAAGCCTCTTGTGCCGCCGCCTTCTAAAACAAGTGCCGTGCCTTGGGGCAATATTTTTTTTGGAATTATTCCTTTAATAATAGGGTGTGTAAATGCCTGTTTCATGGTAATATGCCTCCATACAAATGAGGGCTGTGCCCTCAAACTCCCCTCGCTTCGCAGGGAATGAATCCCTGCTACACTCCGCCGCCAAGGCGGCGCAGCACACAGCCCTGTGTGCTGGGACAGAAAGGTAGAAAATAATGAAAATTGCAATTATTGGTGCAGGCAGTACCTACACGCCAGAACTTGCGGAAGGGCTTATAAACCGCAAAGATACAATGCCCATTAAAGAGCTTGTCCTCATGGACATAGACAGCCGCAAGCTAAATATCGTAGGCAATTTGACCGAGCGCATGGTTAAACACGCAGGGCTTGACTGTAATGTTGTATTAACCGAAGACTACGACACTGCGCTTGTTGATGCAGATTTTGTTTTTGTACAAATTAGAGTAGGGCGTTTGCCCGCACGTGTGCTGGATGAAAAAATTCCGCTAAAGCATAACCTTATAGGGCAGGAAACCACCGGGATAGGCGGTTTCTTTAAAGCCTTACGCACGATTCCTGTTATGATGGACATTGCCGAACGCATGAGCCGCCTTTGCCCCAATGCATGGATGATAAATTTCAGCAATCCGTCCGGCATTTGTGCGCAAGCATTGCTTGACCACACAAACATAAAAATGATGGGGCTTTGCAACGCACCAATCGGCATAATGGCAGAGCCTGTAAAGCAGTTTACCGACCAACCCGTAGAAATTGACTATGTGGGGCTTAACCATCTCAGTTTCTTAACCAGCATCCGTTTGGACGGCAGAGATTTGCTGCAAGAAGCCGTAAGCGGCAACGACGAACTGCTGGAAAAATTGGACTGGCAAATGGGTTTTAGCAAAGATGTAATAAAAAAAGTTGGTGGTGTGCCAAATTACTACTTACACTATTTCATCCATCATCGTAAATCGGTGGAGAAAGCGCAAGCCGCAACCCAAACCCGTGGAGAAGAATGCATGGCAATTGAAGAAGAATTGTTGGAAATGTATTCTGACGCAGGTTTGTATGTAAAACCCGAACAACTTTCTAAACGTGGCGGCGCAATGTATTCGGAGGCTGCATGTTCGCTGGCAGAATCCATCTATACCGACAATGGCAACGTACATGTGGTTAACGTGTACAACAACGGCGCAATGCCATACATGGCTAACGATGATGTTGTAGAAGTGCGTGCGACGGTTGGTGCAAACGGCGCAACAGTGCTGCCCATCAAGGTTGCAGGCGGCGAATACATCCAAGGTATTACGCAAGCCGTAAAAGCCTACGAAAGGCTTACCGTAAAAGCCGCCCTTAACGGCTCACGAGATGATGCAATTGCTGCACTTATGGCAAACCCGATTATAGGTGACTATGATACAGCCGTTGCGTGCTTTGACGAAATGCTTGAAGTGCATAAAGCTTACTTACCGCAGTTCTTTAAATAAAATTTCCCGGTATTCGGCGGGCGGCGCAAAACCGTCCGCTATTTCTTTTGCCCAAAACACGCCGCCTACGGCAGCGGTTGCTTCCAATTTAACAATGCGGCAAACTCTGCCGCTTAGTTCCTGCACAGTTTTTAGGAAAGCTTCGCTCATGCCTTGGTACGGAATTTTGTGCCAAATACTGCCTACCTGTACAATGTCAATTGGGTTTTCAATTGCGCCAAAACCGTCAAAAGAAAGCCGCTTGATTGCCCCCGCAGCCGATTTTGCTATAGAAATACCCACATTATCAAAGATGTTTTGCGCCACAGCATCGCCATCTATGGCAGCTTGCGCACCAATTTTTATAATTTCCTTTGTGTTGCCGGAAAGCAAATTCCAATCGCAGACGGTTTCTATCAAATTTTCTTGTTTTGCATTAAGCAGCTGCAACAATGGTGCGAACATAGCCGAATCGTCACCACAGCGGTAATGGAATGCATATAGCGCAGTAATAATTTGGTCGCGGATATATCCACCGCCTGCGAAGTCGCCGGTAAGATATCCAACGCCGCCAACCTGCAAAATATCACTATGTTGGTTGATACCAACAACCACCGTACCCGTACCGTTCACCGCACACAAACCCACGCCGCTTTGCGACGCTCCTTTAATACCCAAAATGCCGTCATTCGCCAAACCATAACGTGTAAAGCCGATAGCTTCTACACGTTTTTTTAGTTCTACCACTTGATACGGCAAATCTGCACCGGCAAGCCCAAAGCCTGCGGCGGCAATATCTGCAATGGTTATTCCATTGCGGGAAAGCAGCTCGGTAAGCTGCGAACGCATAGCCCTTTCCATGCCGTCATAGCCATCGTCAAAACATTCATGGCTGCATGTACCCGTATGCAGCAAGTCTACAAACTTGCCCTCCACCGTACATAATAAATAATCCGTTTTAGTATTGCCGCCGTCTACGCCTAAAAAATATTTTTGCACTTTAACACACTCCGTCCAATATAGGTTAACACTATGTAAAGAGGGGCTATTCGAGGAAAAGTTCAACCGTGAGCGGTTGTTGCATTAGAATTGAGCGTTCTTCTCAATTATCATGCAATCTAGCGAGCGGTGAATCTTTTGCCCGGATAGCCCCGGTCTATGCCTTATTTCAATTTTTTCAATGCTATTTCCGCAGCGTTCTGCTCCGCTTCTTTTTTACTTTTTCCCGCACCTTTACCCAGCACTTTGCCTTTATGCGAAACTTCCGACACAAATTCTTTTTGGTGTGCTGGGCCACTTTCTGCCACTACTGTATACACGGCAGTTTCCTTGCTTTTTTTCTGCAAGATTTCCTGCAATGTAGATTTATTGTCTTTTTTCTGCTTTTTTGGTTTTTCAGCAATAGGGGCAAACAGGCGCACAATGATATTGCGTACAGCATCCATGCCGCCATCTAAATAAATTGCACCAAATACAGACTCCATTGCATCAGACAATATAGAGTCTTTTTCTCGTCCTTTTTCCCGTGCTTCGCCCTGACCCAGCAGCAAAAAATCGCCTAATTTTAATTTGCGTGCAATTTTGGACAAAGTTGCTTCGCAAACTAAGTTCGCTCTCAGTTGCGTAAGCTCGCCTTCGGGCAGGTTCGAATATTTGTGATACAAAAAATCGCTGATGCAAAGCTCAAGCACAGCATCGCCCAAAAATTCCAGCCGCTCGTTGCTTTCGTCTGCCGAAAGCCCTTGCTCATGCGTAAAAGACGCATGTGTTACTGCCTGCCGCAAAAGTGCGGCACGCTTAAAATCGTAACCTAATTGTGTTTGTAATACATCAGCCATGAATATTATGCACCCAAGGCTTTCTTTACGTAGTTTGTTGCATCGCCAACAGTTTTTATGTTTGCAGCATCGTCGTTGTCAAATTCCATTTCAAAAATTTCTTCCAGTTCGGAAATAATTTGAAAAATGTCCAGCGAATCGGCATTTAAGTCGTTTAGAAATGTTGTTTCCGGGGTAATGCTGTCTGCTGCAACGCCCATTTGTTCTGCAATTACGTCTCTGATTTTTTCAAATTCCATCTTGCTCAGTCCTTTTTCTGATTTTTTTCAAATACTATACACTGCCGTATTGCGTTTTTTATAGCCAAAGCATCGGAAGAACCGTGCGCTTTAACGATAAGAGATTCCAGCCCTAAAAACGGTGCACCGCCAACTTCTCTGTAATCGAAGCGTTTGCGCAGCTTACCAAAAGCTCCTTTTGCCAAAAGCGCACCAATTTTAGATATGGTGGAAGACATTAACTCTTCTTTAACCATTCCCATGAGCGATTTTGCAAGCCCTTCGGTTAGCTTTAATGCCACGTTGCCAACAAACCCGTCTGCAACGGCTACGTCCACTGTGCCAAAAGGAATATCCCGCCCCTCGATATTGCCGACAAAGTTAATGTCGGAAGCTTCCAACAGTTCGTATGCTTCTTGCTGCAACGGTGTACCTTTTTCTTTTTCTGTTCCTACGTTTATTAAGCCCACACGAGGATTATCTATACCCATGCAATTTTTCATGTATTCTGCGCCAAGTTCACCAAACTGCTGCAAATAAACCGGCTTAACTTCGGCATTTGCGCCGCAATCCAACAACAAAGTAAGCCCCTTAGGTGTTGGCAAAAGTGTACACAGCGCAGGGCGGTGAATGCCCGGCTTACGTTTTATAAAAGCAAAAACGCCAACCAAAAGCGCACCGGTGCTGCCCGCAGAAACAAAACCTTGCGCAGTGCCTGCCTTAACGGCTTTTAACCCTACCACTATGCTGGAATTTTTCTTTTGCTTTATAGCAACGGTTGGTTGTTCGTCGTAGCCTATAATTTCCGGCGCATGCAAAATGTCGAACTTGTGTGCTTGCTCGCCAAGTTCGTTTTTTATAATGTTTTCGTCACCTACAAGCATCAGCTTTATGTCAGAATACTCATTTAAGGCCTGTATAGCTCCTTGTATAACAGCGGCAGGACCTAAATCGCTGCCCATAACATCTACGGCAATGGTAAGCTTGCTCATGTTAGACCTCCTACAAATTTATAAACAAAAAAATACGGACTTCGACACAGAAAGCCATATTTATATGGCTTGTTTATCGTTCGTCCGCACTTTAATTTGATTATTCTGCAATTTGTAAAACTTCGCGTCTGTTGTATGTGCCGCACGCTTTGCACGCACGATGAGATTGCACAGCTTCGCCGCATTTGCTGCATTTTGCAACAGTTGGCACGGCAATTTTCCATGTTTGTCTGCGCCTTTTATCTCTTCTAGCTTTGGATGTCTTCTTTTTTGGGCTAATCATGTAGCTTCCTCCTAAATTTCACTGCAAGGCAGTATAATCAATTGGGCAATGCATGTCAACATAAATCTAAGAAATTGTCTTAGATTTGCGCAGTTTTCATGTTATAATTACATAAAAATTGCAAGGGACGGAAGTTATGCCTATTGTACCGCCAAAAAATACATACAAAACTCACGGCATTTTTCCCGCAAAAAAAATTAGCTTAAACGAGCTTGTGCTTTTTTGCCGCAAGGTTTTTTTCATGCTAAATGCGGGACTGCGTATAGAAGAAGCTTTGCTTACTTTGCAAAATCAAAAGTTTAGTACGGGGTTAAGCAGTGCAATCTCACAAGTGTATGCAAGTATTTTGGCGGGCGAATCATTGCAGGCTTCTTTGCAAAAGACAAATTTTTTCCCGCCATTTGTGGCTGCATACGTAGCCATTGGCGAAGAAACTGCCGAGCTTGCACAAGTATTTGAAAAACTTGCAGACTATTATGAAGAAAGAGCAAAAACACGCAAAGAAATTGTTTCCGCATTGGTGTATCCCTGTACAGTCATGTTAATGATGCTTGGTGTTGTGGTGCTTGCGATGGTGACGGTACTGCCGGGCTACGCACGTATTTTTGAAACATCGGACATAACATTGCCTGTAATAACAGAATTTTTGATGCGGCTTTCGGCATTTTTTGTAAGCAATGGCTTAATTATTTTTATTACCGCAATGGCTATAATATTACTGACCCTTTTGTTTGCCCGCAGCAAAGAGGGTGCAAATGTTTTAGCGGCAATATCGCTTAAAATACCAATTTTACGCAAGGGCATAAATTATAATTTTGTGCAGGCGTTGTCGCTTATGTTAAACTCCGGCATTTTGGTGTCGGATGCCGTTCCGCTGTGTGCAAATGTTATGGGCAATATCATTGTTAAAAAAGATTTGCATAGCGCGCACGCCCAAATGGTTTCCGGCAACGATTTTTCTGCCGCAATGAAAAAAATGCAGTACATAGACGTAATACTTACAGACCTTGCCCACATTGGCGAAAAAACAGGAGAGCTACCAACGCTTATGCAAAAATGCAGCGAATATATGGCCGCCGATTACAAAGATAACTTAAAACGCTTAACCAAACTTGTAGAGCCGATGCTAACGATTGCAATGGGAGTATTGCTTGCATTGCTTATGCTTGCAGTTGTTTTGCCAACATTTGAACTTGCAACGGTTATGTAGTTGTAGTAAATTCAAAGTAATTTAGGAGGGATTCCCATGACTTCTTTCACAAAAATGCATGGTTGCGGCAACGATTATATCTTTTTTAATTGTTTCGAAACCATGATAGAAAATCCGTCGCAGTTGGCGATAACACTATCCGACCGCAACCGTTCCATCGGCGGAGATGGTATTGTGCTAATTATGCCGTCCGATATTGCGGACGCAAAAATGCGCATGTTTAATGCAGACGGCAGCGAGGGTTTGATGTGTGGCAACAGTGTGCGTTGTGTGGGCAAATATTTGTTCGACCGCAGCATGGTGCAAAGCACAGAAATGTCTATCGAAACGCTAAGCGGCGTACGTAAGCTCGTGCTTACTGTAGAAAACGGCAAAGCCGTTGCCGCACAGGTAGACATGGGTATTGCAGAATTCGAGCCGGAAAAAATCCCGGTTAACCTAACAGGTTCTATGATTGTTGCCCGTCAAGTTAATTTAGGCGGCAAGTTGTACGAGATAACCTGCGTATCCATGGGTAACCCGCATGTGATTATTTTCCACGACGATATAGACCATTCCGACCTGCACACCGTTAATTCAAAGTTGGAAGCATCCGACCTATTCCCTGAGGGGCATAACCTTGGGCTGGTGCAAGTGATAGACCGCAACAACGTGCGTATGCGAGTGTGGGAACGTGGCACGGGTGAAACCATGGCAAGCGGTACAGGTGCTTGTGCTGCGGCAGTGGCAGCGGTGCTGATGGGCTATGCCGATAAAGGCACAAATGTAAATGTAGAAGTAAGAGGCGGCATTTTAACCGTAAAATATACAGACGATGCCGTGTACATGACCGGCGATTGTGTAACCATATATGAAGGAGTGGTTGAATTATGAGAGAGCTAGTTTTGGTGTTGGACGCAGGTGTGCCTTATAAAGAGCAGCTGGCAACCACCGTGCGGGATTTAAAAGTTTATGCAGAAATTTTGCCGAATACGGCATCACTTGAGCGAATAAGCGGATTGAACCCAATCGGTTTGATACTTGCAGGAGAAAAAAGCGAGTTTGACCCCAGTATCGAAGGCTTGGGTATTCCGATGCTTAACATAACTTCTGCTGCGGGAACAGATGTTTTGCAAAACTTCCTTTTTGATACATGCAATGCAAAAGGCGAATACAAAGTAGAAGAATATATTGACATGCAAGTAGCGGCGATACGCCAACAGGTAGGCGATGCAAAAGTTTTGCTTGCACTCTCCGGCGGCGTGGATTCGTCTGTTTGTGCGGCATTGTTGTCCAAAGCTATTCCGGGGCAGCTCACCTGCGTTTTTGTAGACCATGGTTTTATGCGCCTAAACGAGGGCGACCAAGTAGAAGAAATTTTCTCCAAGCATGACCTGGAATTTATTAGAGTAAATGCGGCAGAGCGTTTTGTAGGCAAGCTAAAAGATGTTACCGAGCCGGAAGCAAAGCGTAAAATAATCGGCGAAGAATTTATTCGCATATTTGAAGAAGAAGCGAAAAAGCTGGGACGTATCCCGTTCCTTGCGCAGGGTACAATTTACCCGGACATTGTAGAGTCTGGCGGGGCGCATGGTGCAACAATAAAAAGCCACCACAATGTGGGCGGTTTGCCGGAAAACTTAGACTTCGACGGGCTTGTAGAGCCTTTAGCAGGATTGTTTAAAAACGAGGTGCGCAAGATTGGCGTCATGCTTGGTTTGCCACATGCGCTGGTAGAACGTCAACCGTTCCCCGGTCCGGGGCTTGCTGTAAGGGTAATGGGTGAAGTTACGTTTGAAAAGCTGGATACATTGCGCAACGCAGATGCCATCGTGCGTGAAGAATTGGATAAGCTGGAAAACAGACCTGACCAATATTTTGCCGTGCTTACCGATACGTATTCTGTAGGGGTTAAAAACGGCGAACGTACGTATAGCCCTGTGCTGGCGGTAAGGGCGGTTGATACCAAGGATTTTATGACGGCGACATGTACACAACTGCCGTATGAAATGTTAGAGAAGATAGCCACACGTATTACTACAGAAATAGCAGAAATTAGCAGGGTTGTGTACGATATTTCCAGCAAACCGCCGGGGACGGTGGAATGGCAGTAGATTAATGAAAGCAGCAGATGCAGACTATAACTTGGCAGTGCTTTTCTTGAATGGAGATATACAGGCGTGGAATCAACTTTATAGCAAATCT
>Ga0131853_10025068_pt1 | contig 10749 bp, 5 predicted proteins | sample TergutLab28metaG_FD_92764 | JGI IMG/M metagenome (GOLD analysis project Ga0131853, IMG submission 92764) | Labiotermes labralis P1 segment gut microbial communities from Petit-Saut dam, French Guiana - Lab288 P1 (version 2) (version 2) | ecosystem: Host-associated > Arthropoda: Insects >... | reverse complement strand
TCGACCGCGATGCTGCCCATCTTGGCCGCACGCGCCGGCACGATGCCCTGCCAGCCCAGGCACCCGCGCAGGATGCCCGGGACCTCCTGCAGCTTGCGCGGCAGGCTGCCCGCGATGTCCTTCAACCCCGGGACCCGGAACCCGTGGAAGTGGATCGGCGAGAACAGCATCCACAGGCCGGTCCAGTTGATCAGCCAGCCGATGATGGCCGTGAAGATCGGCACCGACCAGAAATGGACCCAGTTGATGTCCATGGTTCAGCCTTTCCCTCCCCTGAGCGGCGCCACGTGACGCGGGCCACTCCCATGCTCCCGGGACGGGAGACTACTGGTCAGTAGTCCAATCGGCGAAGGTCTGACCAAGTTAAGAGTTGCCGGGCCGGCCCCACCGAGCGGGGCGCCCCGGCGCGACGGTCAAGATTTCGCGGGATTTGTGACAGTACTCACGGGTGGATCCGTCCCGGAGACCGTGGGCAGCCGGGGCGTCGATAGGCGCCTGCGGTGCCGGAGTCACGACCGCCCCAGCCACGGCGTCAAAGGCCTGAGCCGACCTACCGTGCCCCCTCGCAGACGTACAGGTCAAGGTACGTCTGGAGCGCGGGAGTCTCCTGAAACTGAGGATCCGCACACTCCAAGACCGACCGATACACCTCGTTGGCCGGATCGGCAGGAAGCCTCACCACCCACACCCGATCAGCTCCGCCGTCCGGCATCGTCGCAACCGTTGCGAGGCGCGTTCGTGCGACATCGAGGCCCGTCACCCGGCGCACGACGAACGGATGTGCTCCGTACGGCAGCTGCTTCACCAGGTCCGCCCGCAGCGCGTCGTCACCGACGGCAGCAGCAAGAGAGTAGGTGTACCCAACGGTCGCGTAAGGCTGCTGGAAGACGATCACGTCACCGACCTGCACGCGCTGGACGAGCAGTGGCGCAACCAGCTCCATCCCGTCCGCGGAGATATGTGCCTTCGCCTCCGAGATCCACCATGAACCCGCGAAGGCGAGCGTGAGCGCCGACGCTGCGGCGAATCCGCCGCGAAGTGCCAGACCCACGTCCGCCTCGGAATCCGGGGATCGCAGCGGGAACCACCGATGCCCGATCAGACCGGCGAGGAGCAGCGCGCTTCCGATCGGAGCCGACACCAGAAGGTTGTCCGCAAGCATCGGTACCCCACCGAGCGTTGCCAGCCACGCAAGCGCGGCCGTCCCGTCAGCGAGCAGGACCGCCAAAACGAGCCCGCGGCGAGCCTGGCGGTGAGACGGGCCGCGATGGCCGAAGAGGACGACGAGCGCCGCCACCAAGGCCGCCGCGTGGAGGGCAGGAAGCCACCCCTTCGCACCGAGCGCATGGTTGAGCGCCCCCACGAACGAGGAGGGGCCACCCTCGCTGGCCACCTTCAAAGCGGCGATCTGGTGCCGGGTCAACAACTCCCAGCCGACCACGACGGCAATTCCTGCACCACCCTGCAGCATCAACCGGAGCGCCGATCGCCACCCGGCGGCGCGCCAGCGCCAGTACAGATGCGGGACGAGGGCAAGAGCCACCGGGGGAAAAAGAAGGCTCCCGAGCGTGAGCACGAACGGATAGACGAACGGTGACACCCGCCACCAGAAGACCACCAGCAACGTACTGACGGCCACCGCCGCATAGCCGACAGCCGGCGGCCGGCCCTGACTGACCCACAGGCAGAAGAACGGATTCACGGCAAGCATGAGGCCAGCTGTCAGGGCAGCGATCCGGCCCCAGATCCGTCGTGCGACCAACTGGGTCGCGACGACCGCAATGACACCAGATATCAGGGAGAGAACACGCGCCTCATGAAGCCCACCGCCGAGATCACGCACCACATGAACGAGGGCGTAGTAGGGCAAGAGGAAGTGATCGACGTGGGATGTCGCCAGCCTGAGATCGTGCCAGGTCAGGCCACTGAACTGCACCGTCGCCCACTCGTCGCTCCAGGCCGTCTTGCCGAGCGCCGGATGATCCAGCCAGAGCAGCACAGCTGCCGGGATCAGGTAGATCGCCGCCTCGACGAGACGACGGAGCCATCTGGACGCGACGAGGCGCGACAGGTCACGGGGCTCGGCGCTCACGATCGGCAAACCTAGCAACGGGCCGCGAGCGTTGCGCGCGTCCCCAGAATTTGAAGGATCAAACCTCGGGCTGTGACGCCACGCACACCTCCCGAGGTACGCTTCGCGCTGCGATTGCTGTTTGGAGGGGTGTCAATCGTGGAACGAGCGGTGCGGCGATGACGGCCCACGGTCCTGAGCAGAGCGCTGACGAACGCGCTGCTGCGCCGTACGTTGGTGACGCGCCGGTCAACGACGAGGTCAAGACCCTGTTCTCGAAGCAGGCCGGCCTGCAGACGGTCCGCGGGCTCGGGATCGCCATGGTGATCGTGCACCACATGACCGGCAAGTTGACGAACGCGGCCTCGGTCTTCGACGCGTTCTTCGTGATCTCCGGCTACTTGATCTCGATGCGGCTGATCGTTCTGGCGCAGACCGCCAGCCTGAAGGACTACTTCATCACCTTCTACACGTTCCGCGTCCGCCGGATCTTCCCGGTGGCGCTGATCGTGCTCGCCCTGACAGTGATCGTCGCGCATCTGATCTACCTGCCCAACCGGGCCCACGACGCCACCAACGACGTGTGGTGGGCGACATTCTTCGCGGCGAACGTGCACTACGCCCAAGAGGGGACGAACTACTTCCAGCAGGGCGGGGTGATCAGTCCGGTCCTCAATTTCTGGTCGCTCTCGGTCGAGGAGCAGTTCTATCTGGCCTGGCCGATCGTCATTCTGATCGCCACGTGGGTCGCGGCACGGCGCGGCCGCGGGACCGGCGTCACCCCCGTCGCCATGACGATCATCGTGGTCTCGTTCGTCTATGGCTGGTGGGTCAGCGCCACCCACCCGGTGTCGGCGTACTACAACACTTTCGCGCGGGTATGGGATTTCGGCATCGGCGCACTGATGGGCAACCTCGCCGTGACGATCGCGCAGAACTCGTCGATTGCCAAGGCCAAGTCAACTGGCACGCACAGCCGCAACGCGCCGCTCTTCGTCCGGATCAACCGCGCGATGCTGCCGTGGGCCACCCAGATCTTCTGGGTCGGTATCGTGCTCTTCCTGCTCGCGATGTTCTTCACCCCGCCGGTCGGCTACCCCGTTCCGGGAGCGGTCTTCGGCATGGTTGGCATGGGCATCATCTTCTATGCCAACACCCTCAAGCGTGACCCGAGCAAGCTCTTCGCGAAGGCCACGCCGCTGATCTGGCTGGGTGACATGTCGTACTCGCTGTACGTCGTGCACTTCCCGATCATCGTCTTCGCGAGCGCGTATATCACCGGAAGCCAGACGCTGCTCTTCTCCTTCGACCTGGCAGCAAGCCTTGCCGTCACGGTGCTGCTCTACAACTTCATCGAGGTCCCGTTCCGGAAACCCTGGGGCCATATGAAAGCGTGGCTCCGTGCCGGCGGCCACCACAAGCCGCTGATGCAGTCAGCGGTTTTCGCTGCCATTGCCGCGGTGCTCTACGCCGTCGCGGCGACGCCACAGACTGCAGCTCCCGTGCTCGCCGGCGCGACAACCACCGTGAACCCGAATTCGTCGCCATCCTCTGCGCCCGGGGACGTGGCGTCCCCCACGCCGACAGCACCGCATCCTGTCCGGCCCGGGCCCCTCACCATCCCCGAGGAGTACGCCGGCCAGGTCCCATCCGGGCTCGCCGACATCGCAGCCAAGCTCCCGACCAGCTTTACCGACTCGCATCTCGTCGGCGCGACACCGCAGCTGACGAACGCGATCATTGCAGCGATCCGGCTCACCACTTGGCCGCATCTGACCAACCTGCAGCGCGTCGACCGCTTGGACTTCGACGAGGCATGCAATGCGAAGGACCCGGCCAGTCCCCCCTGCGTTGCTCGTCCTACGAGCGGCACCGACCCCGCGAAGGTCGCCGTCGCGATCGGCGACTCGACAATGCTGTCGTACTGGCCGATGCTGCGGGACGCCCTCGTCCCGCGCGGCTGGACCGTGGTGATGTACGGCCTGGCATCTTGCCCAGCCGCGCTCGTGAACTCGGCCTCTCCTGAGGCCGATCCCGAGGAGTGCACCGCGCATCACGACAGCTATCGCACACTGTTCTCCACCTGGCGCCCGACCCTGGTGTTCATGTCGGACGCAGAGTCGACCCCGTTCACTGCGCGCAGTACCGAGAGCGGCGCGGACACGACGGGAGCGAGCACGACGGAGATCTACGCCAAGGCGCTCCGAGCAGCCGTCGTTCTCGCTCAGAGTGCGACCAAGAACGTCGTGCTCCTCTCTCCGGGGCCGGTCCGCAAACCGATCAGTACCTGTCATGTCGCTGGTTCGTCGCCGACGGACTGCCTTGGACCCGTCACGGGGCTGTGGCCGACACTCAGCTCGATCGACCAGAGCGTCGCGGCGGCGACTGGGGCGCGCTATGCCGACCTGCTCCCCTTCTTCTGCCATGACCTGGTGTGTCCTTCGATCGTCGGCAATCTCATCGTGGGATCGGACTACATCCACATCACACCCGAGTACGCGGCGATGCTCGCACCGTCCTTCGCACAGTACCTCTCCACCACCGGATTGACCCGATGAGTACGGCGATTCCCCGGCACAACGGACTGACGCGGCGCCTGGACATCCAGGGTTTGCGTGGCCTCGCCGTCATCCCCGGGTTCCTTTACCACATGACCGAGAGTTGGCTGCCTGGGTCGATGGTCTTCATCGACATGTTCTTCGCAGTCTCCGGCTACCTCATCACCGCGCGTCTCATCGAGCTGGCCCAATCTCGCAGCGTGCGCGGCTACTACTACGACTTCTACCGGTTCCGGGTGAAGCGGCTGCTCCCAGCCTCGCTCACCGTCATCGTGGTGACGACAGCGCTGTCCTGGCTGCTTTTCGTTCCAACCAGGGCGCACCACATCACGGTCGATGCCGAGTCCGCGACCTTCTTCTTCGCGAATATCCGCTATGCCGTTGAGGGGACCAACTACTTCCACCGCAGCGACACCACCACACCTCTGCTCCCCTTCTGGTCTCTCTCCCTCGAGGAACAGTTCTACGTCGTCTGGCCGGTGCTCGTCATCGTCTTGATCTGGTGGGGAGCGAAGCGTTCACGGCAACGTCCTGCGCTGGTCGGAGCCTCGGTCCTGATCCTCGTCACGTCGTTCGCCTTCGGCTTCTGGTTCACCCGCGTGCATCAAGTGGCGGCGTACTACGACACCATGTCGAGAGCCTGGGACTTCGCTGTCGGCATGCTGCTCGCGATCTATGCGATGCGTCACCGCCTCTCACACACGGAGCAAGAGCCGAGGCTCTGGGCGGCGGCTCTAGGACACGGCGCGCGGCGCGTTCGTGACTCCTTGAACCGGCATGCGTCACTCGTCTCATGGTTCGGTGCGCTGCTCTTCTTCTTCGCCGTCTTCGTGACGCCGACCACGTACGGCTTCCCGGTGCCATGGGGTGCGATCGGTGTGGCTGGGGCCGCACTGGTTATCTTCGCCGGGATCGATCAGCCGGCCCGTAATCGTCTGCTGGACAACCGGTTCTCAGTGAAGATGGGCGACCTGTCGTACTCGATCTATCTAGTCCATTTCCCAGTCTTCATCTTCGCAGCCGCCTACCTGTCGGGAAACAAGTCCGTCCTTTACCTGTTCGACGTCGTCGCCGTGGTCGGGCTCGCGCTGCTGCTCTACCACTTCGTCGAGGAACCCGGCCGCCGCGGCTTCACCAAGACTCGCGCCTGGTTCCGCGAGGGGCTGCATCGGCCGGTCGTCAATGCTGTCGCGGTCAGCGCAACCGTCGCCACGATTGTCTTCGCAGTCGGCTTCCACAACCACCCCACGCCGCTGCCCGTACCCACCGCGATGATCTCAACTCCCACCACTACCGCATCCTCCTCCGGCGCGGTGACCGATCCAGCCAGATCCGCGACTCCTACCGGCCGACCGGCCACCGTGGTCGAGGATCCGACTGCAGCGGCTCCAACCGCAACTCTCCGGAACGCGATCATTCACGCCTTGACGCGCACCTCCTGGCCGAGGCTCACGAACGTCGACCGGGTCGACAACGTCGGGCCGTTCCTCGACGAGTGTCAGACGAGCGACCCCGCACACGTGCCGTGTGTCGCCAAGCCCGCCTCCGGGATCGATCCGGCCAAGGTCGCCGTCGCCATGGGCGACTCGACGATGCTCGCATATTGGCCCATGCTCCGTGATGCCCTCGTTCCACACGGTTGGACCGTGGTGATGTTCGCCCACTCGGACTGCACCGCGCCGATTCTGAGCACGAAGATCGACACTGAGAGCGTGTGCCGCAGTTTCCACGCTTCGTACAGTCGCGTTCTTGAGGCCTGGCGCCCTCATCTGGCGTTCCTATCTGGCAGCGAGTTCGACTTCACCGCACTGACCAGCGTCGTTGACGGTGGCCAGGACCTCGCACGTACGACGTACCTCTCGGCTATGCGCACGACGATCGATCTCATCCGCGGGTACGGCGCTGCGGCTGTCGTGATGTCACCCCCGCCGGCAGTCGACAGCGCACGCACACCAGGCAACTGTCTTGTCGCCGGCGCGGCCGCAATGAACTGCACGTACGCGCCCCAGCCGGTATGGCAGACGCTCAGTGAACTCAATCGTCAAGCGACCGAGTCGACCGGCACGACCTACGCCGACCTGATGCCCTTCTTCTGCATTGCCCAGATGTGCCCCGGCGCCGTCGACCACGTGGTCGTGCATGCCGACCGCAACCACATCACGCCGGAGTACTCATCCATGATCGCGCCATCGTTCGCCGACTTCCTCGCGCAGCGGAGGCTCCTATGACCAGGCCGACCTCGTCCCACGAGCAGCTCGGCTGGGTCGCCGCGTTCGTCGTGGTCTGTCTTGCTCTGGTGACCGTGAAGATCGTGCTGACCCACCACTCGCACCGGGCTGCCGATGCCGTCACATCGGAGCACGCCACGAGTACGGCGCAGGTCCCGACTGACGTCCCCATGACGGACGTGCTGCATACCCAGCCGACCACGCGGACTCGGTTCGTCGATCGCGATCTGGTGGAGCCTGCAGCCGAGGTACGTACAGCACTCGAGAAAGCGGCGGCGCTCGCCTCCTGGCCAGAGGTGACCAACAGCGGCTACATCGGGGGCGCCCAGGACTTCTTCAACGCATGCGATGACGTCAGCAACATCAAGCCACCGTGTGTGATCGTTCCCAACAGGACCGATCCGAAGAAGGTCGCGGTCCTCCTCGGTGACTCGGCCATGCAGTCGTACTGGTACATGATGCGCACGGCGCTCCAGGAACGCGGATGGACGATCGTGAACTTCGCTCTCAGCGGCTGTACGGGTGCCTCGACGACTCCGTTGCGAGCCGTCGCCTCCACCCGTTCGCCGGTCTCCTGTGCCCGTCACCACGCCGCGTACACCGCTCTCCTGAAGAAGTGGAACCCGTCGGTCGTCATGCTCTCTGACAGCGAGACAGCACCCGTCTCGATGACCACACACGACTCGTTCACGCCGGCCCAGGCCGGGCGTGCGATGGCCCGCTATCGACACGGTCTGGGCAAGACGCTCGCACTGGCCTCTTCGCCGGGGCGGACGGTGCTGGTCCTCTCACCGCCGCCGGCCCAGCGGAGTCTGGGCGCGTGTGGCGCTGCTTCTATGACGCCTGCCCAGTGCCAACAGGCCCCCTATGACTCGTGGTTCTCTCTGCAACAGGCCCAACAAGCAACTGCACACCAGGCAGGCGCCCGATACGCGGACCTGCTTCCCTTCTTCTGCTACCAGCTGACCTGCCCTGCGATCGCAGTCAAGCCCGCCGGAGCGATCGCCGTACGCTCCGATCAGGTCAACCTCACCCCGCAGTTCCAGCAGTTCATCGGTTCTTCCTTCACGCAGTACCTGCGCGATCAAGGCATCCTCTGAGGACTGATGACCACCGACCCCTTGACTATGGGCCCACTCTCGGCCGACGTGATGCGCGCACGACAGCACTCCACCAGCGATGCATTGCGACGAACGGCTTTGCGCTATCCGGCCAAGACCGCGGTGGTCGCTGGCAACCGGCACCTGACCTATCGCGAGCTCGACGAGGCGGCGACCCGCTGTGCCGGCGCCCTCACCGCCCGCGGGCTTGAGAAAGGTGATCGGCTGCTGCTGCTCTCCCACAACTCGCTGGAGTTCGCCGTACTCGTCTTCGCGACCGCTCGGATCGGTGTCGTTCTGACACCGGTGAACTTCATGCTCGGCGCGGGGGAGATCGCCTTCATCCTCGACGATTGTGAGCCTGCCGCGGTCGTCGCCGAGGCAGCTCTGATGCCCACTGCCGCGGAGGCCATCAACCTGGCTCACGTCTCCCCGCGGGTACGCGCGGTGGCCGGCGCGGCGCCTGATCGCCCTGACTCCTGGGAGGATGTCGCGGCCTGGCTTCGGGCGGCCCCCCTCAACCTGCCCGAGGCCTTCCTGGGCGACGACGACCCAGTGCAGCTCCTCTACACCTCTGGCACCGAGTCTCGCCCGAAAGGCGTTCTCCTCCCCTCCCGCTCCCTGATCAGTCAGTACGTCTCATGCATCGTCGACGGCGGCATGGCGGCCGACGACATCGAGGTGCACGCGATGCCGCTCTTCCACAGCGCGCAGTTGGACTGTTTCTTCTCGGTCGACGTCTATCTCGGCGCCACGTCGGTCATCCTGCCCGGACCGGAGCCCGCGGCGCTGCTGGAGGCGATCGAGACTCACCGCGCGACCAAGCTCTTCTGCCCCCCGACCGTCTGGATCTCGCTGCTTCGCCACCCAGACTTCGACCGCCGCGACCTCTCAAGCCTGGTCAAGGGCTACTACGGCGCCTCAGCGATGCCGGTGGAGATCCTGCGTGAACTCCAGGAACGGCTCCCGAAGGTGGACCTGTGGAACTTCTACGGGCAGACCGAGCTAGCACCCGTCGCCACCATCCTCAAGCCCGAGGAACAGCTGACCCGCGCAGGCTCGGCGGGACGTCCCGTCCTCAACGTCGAGACACGGGTCGTCGACGACGATAACAACCCGCTGCCCCCCGGACAGGTCGGCGAGATCGTGCACCGCTCGCCGCAGGCGACACTCGGCTATTTCCGTGATGAGGCGAAGACGAGCGAGGCGTTCCGCGACGGCTGGTTCCACTCCGGCGACCTCGGCGTATTCGACGAAGATGGCTACCTTACGGTCGTCGACCGTAAGAAGGACATGATCAAGACAGGCGGCGAGAACGTCGCGTCACGTGAGGTCGAGGAGGCGATCTATCTCCTGGACGGTGTGGCCGAGGTGGCCGTCTTCGGTGTGCCCGACCCTCGCTGGATCGAGGCTGTCGTTGCAGCCGTCGTCCCCAAGAAAGGTGCTGATCTCACCGTCGAGCTGATCCGGGCTCATCTCGTCACGAGGCTGGCCGGTTTCAAGCGGCCCAAGCAGATCATTCTCACCTCGACCCTCCCGAAGAGCGCGAGCGGCAAGATCCTGAAGCGGGAGCTCCGCGAAGCCACGCCGAGCATCGCGGACGATGCGGTATGACGGAGACCCTCCCCTCCGTGCGGATGCGGTTGCCCCACCGTGCCGATATCCAGGCGATGCGCGGGCTGGCCGTCTTCGCGTATGCCGGCCACCACTTGACGCCGTGGCTGCCTGGCGCCGCCGGCTTCATGGACATGTTCTTCACGCTGTCGGGCTACCTGATCACCCTCAGGCTGATCCTGCTGGCAGAGCGCGGTGGCGTCTGGCCCTACTTCCTTGAGTTCTATCGATTCCGGATCAAGCGGCTCTTCCCCGCCGCACTCGTCACACTTGCACTCACCGTCGCAGTCGCGTACGCGCTCTTCCTCCGGGGCCGCGCGGACGGGGTTGCCGAGGACAGCTGGTGGGCCTTCGGCTTCCTCTCCAACGTGTGGTTCGCCCGCGAGAACGTCGACTACTTCTCACACATGGACGCGGGAAGCCCCGTCTTGGCGTTCTGGTCGCTCTCGGTCGAGGAGCAGTTCTATCTGGTGTGGCCGGTCGCGGTGCTCGTCATCCTCACCTGGGCGCACCGCCGCGGCCGGGTCCGCTCTCTGCTCGTGCCCGTCTCGGTGCTCTTTGCCGCGGCGTCGTTCGCCTACGGGTGGTGGGACACCCACGCGCACCCCGTCACGGCGTACTACTCCACGCTGGTGCGGGCTTGGGACTTCGCGATCGGCGCGATCCTGGCAAGCGTCGCTCTACGACGGATGCGGGCCGGCGCCGCCATGAGGCGTACCTACGCAACGGTGCTCTCCTGGGCGGGCCTGATCATCTTCGTGGGCTCACAGCTGGTCAACCCGCACAATCGAGGCTTCCCGGTGCCGTGGGCCGCGACGGCCGTACTGGGAGCGAGCCTCGTCATCTACGCGGGTATCGACGGTCAGCCACGCAACATCGTCCTTCGTAATCGGGTTCTCGTCTGGTTGGGCGATATCTCCTACTCCGTCTACCTGGTGCTGTTCCCGGTCCTGGTCTTCGCCAGCGCCTATCTCGGCAGCCACATCGTCTTCTTAGACCTCTTCGTGCTCACCGCGACGATGGCCGGTAGCCTGCTCCTGTTCCACTTCGTTGAGGAACCTGGCCGGCGCGGGTGGCGCGCCACCGCTGCATGGTTCCGAGCGGGTCGCCACCACCGCGTGGTGGAAACCGTCACGACGCTCACCGTCGTTGCCGTGATCACGTTCGCAGTCGCCCCT
>Ga0131853_10025067_pt1 | contig 10749 bp, 4 predicted proteins | sample TergutLab28metaG_FD_92764 | JGI IMG/M metagenome (GOLD analysis project Ga0131853, IMG submission 92764) | Labiotermes labralis P1 segment gut microbial communities from Petit-Saut dam, French Guiana - Lab288 P1 (version 2) (version 2) | ecosystem: Host-associated > Arthropoda: Insects >... | reverse complement strand
TGAAATGCGGGGAATTTCTTGACTAGCTGCAAACCAGTTAGCTTCTCAAGAAGGACTCTGCACCATGGAGTGAGTAAGTAAGTAAGTAAGTAATTATATTTTGATTGAATTTATCTACGCACATCCAGTCGATTAACACAGGTATGAACTCTCCAAATGTAATTCTGAATAAATTGTTATCAACGAAAAATGTGCTTTAAAGAAACTTTCTCTTAACTTAATACCCATTCAAATTAAAGAAGTTCTGGTACATAATGTGTGGGACAGGAACTTGGTGAAGAGTGCGACAAATTCTGTACTGAAATAAATTGTGTATGTACTTCATGTTTGTAGAATATTTGGGCAACTGGGAGAAACGTATGGAAGATTTCCCTCGCTTTACATCGATGCCACTTAGCGAGCTTGAGTGATGCAGAATCTTCTATCCAGTTCATGGTAAACTTTGCAGTGCCAATTGATGACGTGCTATGTGTTGAACAACTTAAGCATCTGAGAAAGCGAGAAGACCCCCAACCCCAGTGAAATAGAGTTCACCAGTTTGCTAACACAACAAAAGTGGAGTAAATATTTTGAGAACTCAAAAGTGGTGAGTGCTTCTAAGAAATGCGGAAGATCGCAGGCTTCCTTGATCATTTTCCTTATAATGCAAACGTATAGCAAAAAGAAGATAAGAGAAAATCTCCACAGTGTGGTTGAATTCACCAGTTTGCTGTCACAACACAAGCTGAGCAAATAGTTTTGAGAACTTTAAACTGGTGAGTGCCACTAGGTAATGTTAAAGGCCACATTCTGATTTGCAAGTACCCCTCATTAAGCAAACGTATAAAGGTAAAGTGATCCCGTTACAGGTCCGGTGTGGCCCAGAGGGTGGGTAGAGGTATAGCTCTACTCTTCCATGACCGCGACACTAGAAGGGGGTGAGTGGTCAGCAGCACGCCCCGGCCGCAATTTACCCCAGGGAAAGACCCGGTACCCATTTTACAGGAGGCTAGGTGGGCCCCAAGGCCGGTCTGGATGGGCGGAATATCTCGTCTCCACCGGGATTCGATCCCGGACTTTCCAGCCCGTAGTCAGTCGCTATACCGACTGGGCTACCGGGCCAACAAGCAAACGTATAGCAAGGCGAAAGTAACAGAAAGTCACCTCAATGTGGGAGAATTCACCACTTTGATAGCAGGGCAAAATTTGGACAAATATTTTGAGAACTGAAAAAATGGCTATCAGAAAAGGGGAAGATTGAAGGTTTCTTTCATATTGTCCCTCGTGACGTAAACGTACAGCTAGTCACTGATGCATGCTTAATGGGCAAAGAAGAGACATAAATTAAATATTGTGTCTCTCAGACGTTTTGTGTCCCAACTGTGCAGTTTCAAACGAACTTCTTGCAACCGACTTCCATAACTTCCTGAAGGACAAAGTATGTACAACATCGTACTGAACAAAATCAAGTATAAACAAGTATAAATGTGCCTATGAGAAGGAAGACGACCAGAGAATTGGCAACAAACTCTACGCCATGTGTATATTCTATAGAAATGTGAAAAGTTTTTTTTTAATTTTATATATCTTTAAAATGAAAATTATAATTTTATTTATCAATTTCACTTCAGTTATTAACCAACAATTGCACTTATATATAAATTCCACATAAAAACACTTAAAATCACTCCAACATATTTCGATCTTTTTAGATCATCATCAAGGAGCTATGCTTCTCCTTGCTAAAGTTATATTATAACATTCACAGTTTAATTCGTTTCTGTAAACATGGTGTTGTGGCAGCATGTCATGTTGTGTGGGAATAAACTGTTGAGAGTGCAGCCAACTGCACTCTCAACAGCGTATTGGACTTGGCATTATTATTGCACGGAACAATCATGAACAATCATGAACAATCATGAACAATCATGAACATTCTGTGATTATTTTAATTTTCATAGAAAAAAACACAATTTTTTTATTTCCACGCCACTTTTTTTTTTTTAGGAAGGGGTTTTAAATTTTTCATAGCACGACAACACATTTCGTAGCAAAACGGAAGTAGAGACCGCTGTGGTTTTTTTTTTTAAATAAACCATGTCTTTAACAATCTTGTTGAAAAATCTGTCTTTAATTCAACAGTTGTTAACGTCTTTGTTTCTGATTTCGCTGCGACTTTTATCATCTTCATCAATTTGTTGTTCTTTGTACGTTTGTCAAAACAATTATGCCAGTTCTATTTTATTAAACTGCAGAGATTCAAACGATTCCAGTGCTTCTTCTATACCAACATTCTGCAGTTCCGTCTCTGTTACTAGAGCTGCAATTTTGGCGTGACCCAGAACATTTCCAATTCTTTAAAGAAGCAAACGACATGAAAGGAAGAATTTTTTTTATTCAGAAATCAAGTTACATTTGGGCAGAATCATTAGAAAATCCCTCTAGTTAAAAGTAAACATATTACACAGCGAACTGCTTACAGATGATGTTACAATAATCACCCTAAATTTATTGGTATTTGCTGACATACTGCTGACAAAGTGTACGATTACATTTACACAGAGTACACTATTTATTTTATGTATAATGTGAGCACTTGTTGTTTGTGTCTTTGTCACTAGGTTATTTGTCTCTTTAATTCGATTCTTAATGGCTCTTCAGAAATCGTGCTCAAGAGCTTGGATCACCAGCACGGCAACCGTTTCGCTTGGAATGCTCATGACCTATTGGTGTGATTAGAGTCAGACAGGGGCATGTGTACGTCTATTTGCTCAAGAAATTGACTAGGTAATCGATGGAAAAGAATACTTGGTACTCGGGTAAAGGGGGTCCGTTCTATCGAATATAAACTTCATTGACGGCTGTCCAATATCCGACGCGTGTACCTGTAAGCCGATAAAATAGCCATAAGAACTGCCAACCATCTAATATTACAGTATACAACGACGTATGATCGTTCAGAATTAATCTTATGGTTTTAGAATGAAATACATTTTCGTCATACATATCGACATTTTAACTGTGTGTGAAATGCGATACCTCGATACGTATTTTTCGTAACAATAGGTCATCATTTTTCGGAGCAATAGATTAAGACTGTTTTGCCTTGAGCTGCAGATATCGATTCTCATTTCTAAATCGATTCTTGTAATGGCTGCTCGGGTTCGGTACATAGGTGCGCTCTGGTGTAGGAAAATGAAAACATTCTCGATCGGTGCGCTGTCGGTCGACGAGAGAGATGTCTGCTGGGTGCGTACGTTGGTGTTGGTGGCACATGCATTTCGATCTATGGAGACGTGATACATAATGTGACTGGCCTACGCTAGGAATTCGCCCTTGATAACGAGATACCGCTGTGTGCGTTTCCGCCCATGATCCACTTCCCACTATGTTACCGCATTACTAAACTTGGTAATCCCATCTTGCACACTAAGACACGAGCAGAAATGCCAACTTTGTATGTCTGAATGTGGGTATAATCTTGCGAGATTAATAATTGGTTCAGCCAACCCTCAGTTGTGAACTTCCCCATTGACCAAATTGATATGTTCCATATTCCGTACATTGATTAGATACATAATAACAAATACGCTTTAATTTATTGATGCAATTTTATTGTATTATTGTAGCCAACGTGTTTGCACTTCTCAAGTGGTCATCTTCAGGGTGATTTCTTTGAGAGCAAGAATACAGTTGTAATACCATTGAATGGTTCAGACAAATTTTGATTACAATTGTATTTTGTTCTCAAAGAAATCACCCTGACGGTGGCCACATGAGTGGCCGAAAGGTGTTGGTGACCATAGTACAATAAAAGTACATAAATAAAAGTAAAGTGTATTTGATGGTCTTGAATACATTTTGTGCATAGTGATTTCTGTGAGCTTAAGAAGTAAGCATACGTAATAAATTTAACATTCTGGCAATTCCAACAAAGAATATTTTTAAACTGTATCATGTATCAGTATGCAATATGTAGAAGAAGGAAATGATTCATGCGGCATGCTTAACAGAGTAAATATCATCACCAATGTTCCGCCGTTCACCATGACCATATTTGGAAGAATGCTAGAATATCGGCAAATCTCGAGGTTATTTAGAACGAATACCCATTTTTGTACTTGATATGTGTCGTGAACAAGTTATGCATTTCTAAATACCGTCAGTGATATGTAAATAATATGATTTTACGGCGTTGCACTGAAAAATAAGATTATTTTGTACGGAAATATTACATCCGATCCGTGACTGTACCACCATCCGGTGACGTCAAGTATCTCAACCAATCGCGCGGCGAAGGAGAGAGCCTTGCGCTAGAGCAGAGAAATTTAGGGCGTGTGCATCGGATAGCGTATATTATTTTTATTTTACCTGAGAGATGATTTGTTGAGGATTGTTTGAAAGGTATGTAATGAATTTTTAGAATATGTTCTTTCATCTTATTACCAGTAATGTCGGTTAGTTATTACCTTACTCTAGATTCACAACCTTATATATCGCAGATGTGGAAAGCTTGCTACATATCATTCGCCATTTGTATTCGGTTACCCATCCCCCTTCAGTTGAGAAAGCAGCATAATATACACTACACGATCTGGATTTGTGTGTATACAGTATTATTATTGTCTTATGAAATAAGTGTATTGTTTTGGTAGTAAGTATACCTTGATACTAGATACATTGACAGAAGAAATGCTCGTGGCCGAGAATTTTGAATCCGTAGTAGCATTTTGACAGTTTGTTCGCACAGGTTTGTTAGTGGTGGATATTTCGTGAATATTATTAACTTTTCCGTAATGTTTTTGCAGATACGAATATGAAATATGAATGTTAGTATGTTTTGTTTTTGTATTTTACATGACAGGTGTTTTGAAATATGATGAATCTCAAAATCACTTGTAATATTTTGGTTCGCAAGGGATGTGCTATTGCATTTTGTGGTACTTATTCTCCTCGCTAGTCCAGAATAAAATTGTTGCATTCGTTAGATCATTGGAGGCCATAGGATGAAAAGAATGTGTTAGGATTTAGTATTTGTTGTTAATTTGTTATGGCCCTGACTCACTTGGAATTTCAATCTTTTAATGCAAGTCATGTTTAGATTAGGACCAGGGTGTAGAAATGTAAATGTTAGTGCTTGTTAGCGTTGGTTGTCATTTGTAGATGAATGCATGCATATTTCAATACTGACAAATGGAATTTCTGTTTTTAAAGAGGTTGCTTGTTATGATATCTTGTGTGGATTTTTGCTGTAATTCACAAACTCTTCTACAAGGCCAGAAATTTATCAAGGCTGTCTGTTGCTAGTATGATGTGAAGAGTCTGAACTTCCAGAAATCACTTAATTCATGCACCTGAAATACACATTTGTTTCTGAAATTGACATTGTCAAGTTTTCATGTGAAATACAGTTTTCTTCCTGGAAGAGCTAATATAGTCAAAAATATGTTGTCAGTTACCACACACACACACACACACACACACACACGTACACACATATATTGTAAATACATTTTGGAGCCGGTGGAGTCAGTTACACTTTCCCTGAGACTAGTACAAGGCGAGGTGAAGTGAAGTTTTATAAAAAAAAATGCTACCCTCAGTAACATTAAACATTCTGGAAAGATAGCTGCATTGATAGTACCAAGTGTTAGTGTGCACATTGCGCATGCTAATATGTTGGAGCAGTTTATCCTTAACCACACACCTCTTGCATGCCATGCATGTCACACATGCTATCATGTTGGGTACAGTTCTTGTTATGGTATGATAGTGCTTCCTTCTACATACTTTGTGGTGGAAACCATCTGTGATTAGTTGTGTGATACAGCTTTTGTTAGTTTGTAGTTTTGCTTGAGTCCACTCCATTTTATTCAAAGTATGAGAGCCATAAAACTCATGTCATAGGATTCCTGTTTTTGGTCATATCTCCTGTTACCAAAATACCAAGCTTGGTGTGGTGCTGCTTTTGAGAGGAAATGTTTTTGGTAAAGTTGGACAGCACTTCTCAGGGCATATCTAACAAACATAATGACAGAAGGGCAATACTTGAGCGCTGTAATGTACTAAGATAACATTTGCTGTGCAATTGAACACAGTTGTTTGGTTACACATGTATTCACAAATAGGTGAATTCCACCTTCATGGATTCTGTTTCAGTATTTTGTGAACATTGTCTAGAACAGATCTTGCTGTGTTAAAGAATATGAGCTGTTTAGTGATGACTCAGTATGTCTGAAGTAGTTCTTGTGTACTCTCCATACCAGACTGTTTGAACACTTTTAGTTCTTCGTATGAAGTTGCCTGTTACATCCAGTTTTGATTAGTGTAGAATCTAGTTTGGGTTCGGTTAGTTGTTTACCAAATTTTATCCCTGCCTGTTTATCAAGAGCAGAATACTGGAACATGGATGCGGCTGCAGATACGGCATTCATGTTTGCAAAAACACAAATTTTACACTGAGAATCTAGCATCTAAGGTTTTGAAATTGGTGAATGAGGATTTTTGTAAATTAATTTATGAACAATTTAAACATGTTCAGCTTGTAGTAAGTCTTACATTTCGTTATGTTTGTACCTGTTATTATACTCAGTTGCTCATAACTGAAATAATGACATGTGCCTGGGCATATTTGTTCTTTACGGTAACCGCAATGTTGAAAATATTGAGAGGAACAAGAAGTGTGTACAAAGTTGTGGTTCGTAAACCACAAGGGAAGAAACTACTTGGTTTAATACCATGAATGAGACAATAATAAAACATACCTATAGTTCAGTAGGTAGCTTGTACATTATCTGATTTTTGTTGGAGAATCTGACACAATTTTAATCGAACAGGGAACCTCACTATGGATTTTTTTTATTTTTTTTTTATTATGGATGTTTTTGTTAATCCACATATTCCGAAGTTGGATATAAGTGGGAGGTGGACAGGAAATACCGTGTTAACCATAGTGTTGTCATTTAAAACCCAACGTGACTTTCCTGCCTGATTTTTTTCTGTGCCAGGAACGGGTATGACTCCATTTCCCAAAATTTGGTAGCGTGCAATATTTATGAGCTTCCAGTTACTGTGTCTTTGAAGTTCTAAAAATAAATGAGTCGCCGTGCTGCCAGCTAGTTGGTGAATCAACAGTGTGATGGCCACGTTGATTCCTTAAGGGTTTTGTGCCTCCCAATCAAGCAAGCATTGTAGCTGAACTTCACTGGGCTGTACAAACTATTTACAAAAGTCATAAAACATTTATTTTATTTTGTTTGGCTGTTTACTGGAATCTCTGTGTGTGTGAGTGAGTGAATGAAAGAGAGAGAGAGAAAGCCGGGACTTGAGACCATATCCCACTGAAGACGTGAGAACAATAAAATCTTCTCAGGCAGGCAGCCACATCAAAGTGTAAATATGTTCTGACATTTCAGGGACTGACTTCACCCTGCATTGTCAAAACATTTTTACATTGACGTGGCCATCTGCCTAGGATGAGTTTATTGAATTTTGTTGCAGCAAAAGCTCTCAAACATATATGAGAACTTAGTATGTTGTTGCAGTAACTCCATTGTTGATATCGGCTGATTAGGAAGTGAAAGATCCATCGTAACTAAATTTAAAACCTTGCTGGTTTCATTTGTACCATATTTAAATGAACTTTGTATATACGGAAGTGTTTTACATGTGAGTCGAAGAATTCAGCACAAATTGACTTCCAATGTCGTTTTTATTTCATGGTTTGTGAAAGTGCCCATTTGCTAGTTTCGAACTCTGATCTGTCAAGTTAATGATGACTTCAGAATTGCTTAACACTTTAATTCTCAGTGCTCTTTCAGAACATAGTCTTTCAGGTTGTTGTTATCATGTGCTGTTGTTGGTAGATAACATTGTAGAGGAACATGGTGCCTACATTTTTATTGACAATGTGGTAGGTGTAAAGAAGTTTCCAAGTTATGTAGGCAGGATTGCAGGGAATGTGGCTGCTCTGACCTGAGGTTCAGGGAGAGAAGGAAGGGCCCTCTCTGGATGTGGTGTGTATTCTCACCCCAACCATTTTGATTCTGAAGATGGAGATAACATGTTCCTAAGAAATGTTATCCACCTTCAAAATTACATGACATTGCAACTCCAGATGACAGAGTCTGAAAACTTACATCTGTGGAAAACCTGTAAACTTATGTGTAATGCAGCATTTGTTATACACACTAGGTGACTGTATTGTAATGTTTCTTACCCTCTTCGAGTTTCATCGTAGTGCAGTCTCACGTCTTTACATTTTAAGTACCTGTCATAAAATTTGTCTGTAATACACCATTTACTTACATAACTAACTGGGCCCTTCAGAAATTGATTGTTCCTCTGCTAGTGAGAAAAATTCTTCATATTTTTTGCAACATGAAGGTTCATTATGCATTACAAGGGCCTACCACTTGGCCCTATTCTGAGCCAGATGCATGCTGTCCCAACCAATTTCTGTAAGATTTAGTGTAATGTCCTTCCATTGACAGGTACGTCTTCCAAGTGGACTCTTTCCCTCAGGTTTCCCCATCAAAACGCTGTATGCACCTCTCATTGTCCTACCATGCATGCCACATTCTGCACCAATCTCATCTTTGTCATTTCATCTCGCAGATAATATGTGGTGAGGAGAACCTGTTTGATTAGAATTCTCGATTAAAAGTTTTTGAATTATAAAGTAGTTTTATTTATTTCACCGACACAACTGTTTGTATCATATATTACATAGTAAGTGGCTACATGTTTTGACCTTCTAAAGGGCCATCCTGAGGCCACTTGAACACACAAAATCAAAGTTACATTTCCAAGGTTTATTTTGGGTCATAGTGAGATCTCAGTCCTTCTGTTATGCAGTATATATAAATAAATTTAAAACTTGTTTTAAACATTTTAAAACTAGTTAAATATTAAGGCATATTTACGTAAACTTTGTCATCTTTTTTGTTTTGTGTTTTCGTAAATAGTAGCATCTGTTTGGTGTGCTGATGAATGATGACAAGCAGAATGTGTCCATTGGTTTGTTGACTTCAGGTGATATGTGTCTTTAGTTTCTTATCTGTTATGGTATAAATGGTGGGTTTTATCTTGAATAATCTTGAAGGTAGAGGCTTGGGTATATTCTTGATATATGTACTTACTGTCATTGAGTGTATATCTGAGATAAAACTTTCCAAATTATTTTATTAGAAAGTTTATACCTTGTCTAAGTTCATGCTTTGTCTTTGAACCATCATGGCTTCAGTAAGTAGGTTTTCAAACCTTGGGGTGTAGAAAGCTTGGCCGTGTTTTATTTGTTAAATTGTTGGAGAATCAGCAAATGTACATTCTCACATAATAAGATTTGAAGTTGCTACAGTGGTAAATGTTCCAGAGTAATATGAGAGTACCACCAACAGTGCAGAACCTTGATGACAAATGTAGTGCATTCCCTGAAATGTCTGGTCCAACCTACCAGACAACACTGTAGCGTAACTCAGAATATAATGGTGTGAGTTTCAGATTTGTTTCAGTAAATGTAGCGGTATATATGCTGGGACAAAACTGATAAATATAAATGCATATTTACTGGTCAGATCAGAGTTAAAGAATGTACATTCTGAGTGAGTGGATGAAGAGTGAAATTTATTTTCATGACCTGTAAGACAGGAAATTAATTTAGCATCAGTTGTGTCCAGGACTCAGTGTAGTGTTTTGGAATTTGTCACTGCTTGTTGGAGTCAGAAAATTGCAGTGAATTGATATTGAGGTAACAGTTGGCAATCAAGTACACTGGATGATGTCTTATCCCACATGTTTATCAGTTGGAGAATGGAGAAAAATACATGTCGAGAAGCATCATTGTTGGTATGCCATAGGGCATTTTGAAAGAAAGGGTTTTTTGTTGGGTTGTAGGTTACAGTGAGTAATGAAATGTGCACCATTTTTTTTTTAGAGTCCCAGTGAAACGATCCCTTGGTTAAGAGTCTGTAGTTGTTTAGCATTATAACAGAACCAACATTATGCCCGTTGAACTTTAAATGGGAAATTGTTAAAAACAAACGTTGTTACTTGCAAAGTTTGACAATTGCTGGACATACAGCTACATTTATGGTAGCTGTAAGATAGTAAACTGGATAGAGTGGCAGTATTGCTAAACGTTGCTGCTCTTTGGAGCAGAACAGGCCATGAAGGCCCAGAAGGGGAATAGAGGTATAGATCTGTTCTTTCTTTAACGTCGGCGCTAGATAGGGGGTGGGTAGTCAACGCCACGCCCCGGCCGCTTTACCCCCAGGAAAGACCGGGTACCCATCGTATAGGAGGCTGGGTGGGCCTCAGAACCGGTCTGGACTTGTGGGGAAAATCTCCCTCCTCCACCGGGATTCGATCCCCTGACCGTCAAGCCAACAGCGAGTCGCTGGACCGACTGACGTATTTGGAGTAATTTACTTATGAAAACATGGAGACCGAAATACCGACTGAAGCTGCTTCCTTCTGTTCCTATTCCTGATCATCACTAACTCGGGTTGTAACACATATAACGAGTGAGCAGCAACTGTCAGCGTTTACATATATGCATATAATTATATACTGTAGTTTGGTGCAAGGTGGTGCCGGACCACCTTGGGATATTGGCGTGTTTTATATTTAATAATTTATTAAATCAAACTATAAAAATTGTCTGACCGCCTCTGTGGTCTAGTGGTCAGAGTTTCTGGCTACAGATACAGAGGTCCCGGGTTCGATCCCCGGCGCTACCAGACTTTCTGAGTAGTAGTGGGTCTGGAACGG
>Ga0131853_10025066_pt1 | contig 10750 bp, 13 predicted proteins | sample TergutLab28metaG_FD_92764 | JGI IMG/M metagenome (GOLD analysis project Ga0131853, IMG submission 92764) | Labiotermes labralis P1 segment gut microbial communities from Petit-Saut dam, French Guiana - Lab288 P1 (version 2) (version 2) | ecosystem: Host-associated > Arthropoda: Insects >... | reverse complement strand
CGGGCACGCCGTCGACCTCGAAGTGCTCGGCGAACCGCTCGGGGTCGATGGTCGCCGAGGTGATGATGACCTTGAGGTCGGGTCGGCGGGGGAGCAGTTGCTTGAGATAGCCGAGGATGAAGTCGATGTTGAGGCTGCGCTCGTGGGCCTCGTCGATGATGAGCGTGTCGTAGCGGCGCAGCATCCGGTCGCGTTGGATCTCGGCGAGCAGGATGCCGTCGGTCATCAGCTTGACGAGCGTGGAATCCGAGACCTGGTCGGTGAACCGGACGGTGTAGCCGACGGTGTCGCCGAGGTCGCGGCCCACCTCCTCGGCTATGCGCTCGGCGACGGTGCGGGCCGCGAGCCGGCGGGGCTGGGTGTGCCCGATCATGCCGCGGATGCCGCGGCCGAGTTCGAGGCAGATCTTGGGGATCTGGGTGGTCTTGCCGGAGCCCGTCTCGCCGGCCACGATCACGACCTGGTGCGATTCGATCGCCGCGGCGATATCGTCGCGGCGCTGGGTGACCGGCAGCGCCTCCGGGTACGTGATCGCCGGAACCTGGGCCCGGCGTCCCGCGATCCGCAGTTCGGCCGCGGTGATCTCCTCGTCCAGCGCAGCCTGCGCGGACGGGGACTTGGCGCGGTCGAGGCGTCGGCGCAGACGGTGCTCGTCACGGAGGGTGAGTGCGCCGAGTCGCTTCCTCGCCTCGCGGCGATCGAACGTGACATCGGCTGCTGATTGTGAAGTCGACATGCTGCGGACAGCCTATCGAAGCGTGCAACGGCAATTCCGGACGGAACCAGGCACTGCCTCGGACCGGACGGGAGAGGTCGTGCTGGTCGGGTGGCAAGCCACGGCCAGCGTCAGCTGCCGAAGACGAGGCCGCCGCCCGGGTGGACGCCTGGTGTGGGAGCGACCGGCCCGGAGCCGGGGACGGTGGCGACGCTCGACACCTGCCCGACGGTGAAGACGGGAGGCGGGAACGCGCCCAAGAACTGATCCACGCCGGGGTAGGCGGAGACCCAGAGGCCGGAGTTGAAGCCGTCGAAGCGGCCACAGCTGGCCAGGACGACGTAGGAGCCGGCAGGGACGTCGGTGATGGTCTGGGTCGTGGTGCCGACCGGGATGTCGCCCTGGTCGTAGAGCGATTGGCCGGCCGCGATGACGTCGGCGACCGGGGGAAGCACGCCGCCGGGTGCGGGGGAGAGCGCCGTCATGCACGTCAGCGGGCCGCCGGAGTGGTTGGTGATCGTGTTGGTGATCGTCGATCCGACGACGAAATAGCTGTAGGTGACGTCGCCGGTGGTGGCCGCCGCGGCGAGCGCGGGAGCTGTCACAGCGAGTGGAACGGCAGCTGCTGCCACGAGCGCGCCACGGGTCATCAGTCGCATACCTGCATCCTTTTCGTGTGAATTGCGAAGCGTCCTCTTTCTGATCTTGTTCCGCACCCCGCGCGTTACCCCGGATCCGGTGGCATAGTCGCGAGGGAGACGAATCGTCGAAGAAGGACGAAGAGGAGAGCCCACATGGGTGGAGCGCTGTGGCACGGGTTCGCCGACATGGGGGCGGTCCAGCGGGACGGCGCATTCGTCGTCACGCGCGGTGAGGGCGCCTACATCTGGGACGACGGCGGCAGACGCTACCTCGACGCGACGGCGGGTCTGTGGTTCGCCAGCGTCGGGCACGGGCGCACCGAGATCGCCGACGCGGTCGCGGCGCAACTGTCGACGATGGCGCACTTCTCGAACTTCGGCGACTTCACCTCCGACGTCACGGTGGCGCTCGCGGACCGGTTGGCCGAGATCGCCCCGGTCGCGGGTTCGAAGGTGTTCTTCACGTCGGGTGGATCCGACTCGGTCGACTCCGCCGCGAAGCTGGCCCGGCGCTACTGGACGGAGGTCGGATGCCCGTCGAAGAAGCTCGTCGTCGGGCGGCAGAAGGCGTACCACGGCATGCACGTCGGCGGCACCGCGCTCGCCGGGATCCCCGTCAATCGCGAGGGCTACGGCGAGCTGATGGCCGACGCGCGCACCGTCGCGTGGGACGACGCGAAGAGCCTGCTCGAGCTGATCGAGCGGGAGGGCGCCGACGCGATCGCCGCGTTCTTCTGCGAGCCGATCATCGGCGCCGGCGGTATCTACTTGCCGCCGGAGGGCTACCTGACCGAGGTGCGGGACATCTGCCGCGAGCACGACATCCTGTTCGTGGTCGACGAGGTCGTCACCGGCTTCGGCCGCATCGGCGGTTCGTGGTTCGCATCGTCCCGTTTCGACCTGCAACCGGACATGGTCACCACCGCGAAGGGGCTCACGTCGGGGTATGTCCCGATGGGCGCGGTCTTCGTCGCGCCCCGGGTCGCCGAGCCGTTCTTCGCCGGGGGTGTGTGGTGGCGCCACGGCTACACCTACGGCGGCCACGCCGGGGCGGCGGCCGCAGCGATGGCGAACCTCGACATCATCGAGCGGGAGGACCTGATCGCCGACGCCAAGCGGCTCGAGGCGTCGCTGCACGAGCACCTGTCGCCGCTGGCCGAGCACCCACGGGTCGCGGAAGTACGCAGCGGTCTAGGCGCGGTCGCGGCCGTGCAGCTGGCCGATCCGGCCGAGGCGCTGCCGTTCGTGAAGACGTTGCGCGAGTTCGGGATCTCGGGCCGCGCCGCCGGTCAGGGCGCGCTGCAGTTCTCGCCGTCGTTCGTCATGACCGACGAGCAGGTCGCCGAGATGGCGGCGGGAGTGGTCAAGGCGCTGGGGTGACGCCCGCGCCGGTGGCCGGTCGGCGGAGCCGACGCAGTCGATTCGACAGTCGTTGCCGCAGAGACGGTTTCACCTCCACAAGGTCGACGGTGGTCCGGTCGGCCGCGGCGGACGCCTGTGCGAAGCGGGTGTGGAGGCGGTCGCGGACCTCGTCGGGGGTGTAGATGCGGCGCTGCCGCTCGGCGCGGGCCACGAGCACGCCACCGGCCGCCACCCCGACCGCACCGGCCAACCCGAGGGCCTTCCACACACGTCTACCGTCCCAGCGCATCGCTCTAGGCTAGGCGGATGATTCGGCGGCCGCATGCATCGCAGATCGATCTGGACGAGGCGGTGGACATCACCCGCACCGGGGACATCTGGATCTTCCGCGGCCACACCGGGGCGGATCGCGCCATCCAGACCCTGACGAACAGCCCGGTGAACCACGTCGGCATGGCGGTCGTGCTCGAGGACATGCCTCCGCTGATGTGGCACGCCGAACTCGGCCGCTCGCTGCCGGACCTGTGGACCGGCAAGTTCCAGCGCGGCGTCCAGCTGCACGACCTGCGTGCGGCGGTCCAGGTGTGGGGCGCGCGTTACGGCCAGCGGGCCTGGCTACGGCAACTCGTGGAACCTGTGACCCGCGAGCAGGAGGATGCGCTGCTGCGCACGATTGCCCGTCTGGACGGCACGCCGTTTCCTTCGACCGCGAAGCTCGCGTCGCGATGGTTCGGCGGGCGTCTGCCCGCCTGGCGGGGGCGTCGAAGCGGGGGTGACGTCGAGGAGGGTGCCGGTGTCGAAAGCGCCTACTGCGCCGAGGTGGTCGCGTCGACCTACGAGGCTATGGGACTGCTGACGTCGGATCGGAAGACCAATTGGTACGACCCGGGCCGGTTCTGGAGTGGGGATCACCTCCCGCTCGCCCCCGGTGTCGCGCTGGGGGACGAGATCGCGGTGCGGCTCGGCCCGGAGGATCTGGTGGCGGGAGCGACTCCGCGTTCGTGAGTGCGTGACCCACGCCACCGCATTCGTATGGCGATCATCACATAACGTGTGGATAACGACCGGTATGTCGAGTTGCGGACACGCCGAACGCAACTGCGTAAACATCGTCGATCCACACCGATTCTCGGACGGCCGTACCGAAAATTCTCGTCGTGACCTTTTCGTGACCGTCGCTTACGGTCGTTACCGGTCCGAGACGAACGGACCACGCCGGATCGCCGCTGCAAGCACCTGTCCCCGCGATCCGGACACCCGATTCTTCGAGGGGGCGGGGGTGAGACGGACCAGAGTTCCGCCCGACACGGTCGGCGCGAGAGCGGCGTCTCGCCGGCAGGAGCGGAGAGGATCTACCCGAATGACCAGCTTCACCATCAAGCGCGCCCTGGGCGCAGTCGTTGCCACCGGCGCCGTCGTCGCGATCCCGCTCGCGGTCGGCACCGGAACCGCTTCCGCGGCCGGCAGCCATGACTGGTCCGGCGTCGCCGAGTGCGAGTCGTCCGGCAACTGGGCAGCCAACACCGGCAACGGCTTCTACGGCGGTCTGCAGTTCACGCAGAGCACGTGGGAGGCCTACGGCGGCACCGGCAGCGCGAACAATGCAAGCCAGGCCGAGCAGGTCCGCGTCGCCGAGAACGTCCTCGACGGCCAGGGCGTCGGCGCGTGGCCGGTGTGCGGGCAGTACCTGCGTGACGGCGGCACCCCCGTCGTCGATGCGGAGCCGGCCTACGAGGCTCCCGCCGTCGAGACCCCCGCCGTCGAGACCCAGGACTACCAGCAGCAGGTCACCGAGTTCGCGCAGACCGTCAGCGCCGGCATCGGCGCCTACGTCGTCCAGCTCGGCGACACCCTCTCGGAGATCGCCGAGGCGCACGGCGTCTCGCTCTCGAACCTCGCCGCTCAGGTCCAGAACCCCGACCTGATCTTCCCCGGACAGACCCTGTCCCTCTGATTCGGTCCACGACCGAACAGCTCGCAGCCCCGCCGGTACCCCCTCCCGGCGGGGCTGTGTCGTTTCGGGCGCTCAGGAGTTCGCGGCTCGCGCGAACCACGTGACCGTCGACCCGTTGTCGAACGAGGTGGAGTTCGTCCGTGCGAATCGCGTCGGCTCGAAGGCGCCGTCGAACACGGGCCGGCCCGCGCCCGCGACCACCGGGTAGGTCTTGACGATCAGCTCGTCGATCTCCGGCAGAAGTGTCCCCGCGAGCCGGCCGCCGCCGGCGAGCCAGATGTCGAGACCGTCCTCCTCCTTGAGTTTCCGGACCGCCTCGAGCGGATCGGCGGCGATCAGTTCGACGTCCGGGTCGGGGCTCGTCCCGAGCGTCGAGGACACGACGAGCTGGCGCAGATGTGTATAGGGGCTGGTGATGCCGGCTGTGAGCGCGGGTTCGTAGGTGCCGCGTCCCATCACGATGGTGTCGAAGGTTCGATTGGGTCGAGTGCCCAGTCCGAGTGTCGGGCGGAGATGCGTCGGCACGGTCTCGGGATACTGCTCACCGATCCACGCTGACATCGCCTCGGCCAGGGGGTAGAAGTCGACCTCGCCGCCGGGTCCGGCGATGTAGCCGTCCACGGTGACACCGACGTAGTACACGAGCTTGCGCATTTAACCACTCCGTTCGTAGTACTCTGCGTGAAGTGGTTGCGAAGTTAGTACTACAGATGGAGTGGTGTCAAGGTGCGGCGGAATGCTGAACGGCGCGTAGCGCTCGTCGACGGGGCGATCGAGGTCCTGGCTCGGGAGGGCGCGCGCGGTCTGACCTTCCGCGCGGTCGACGCGGAGGCCGCGGTGCCGCCCGGGACCGCGTCGAACTACTTCGCGAACCGCGACGACCTGCTCACGCAGGCGGGCATGCGCGTCTACGAGCGGCTCAAGCCCGACGACGCGACGCTGGACCTGAGCCTGCGCGGCGCGCACGACCGGGAGCACCTCGCCGCGGTGATGCGCGAGACCGTGGGCCGCGTCGCCGCGTTCCGCACCGGATACCTCGCGTTGCTCGAGCTTCGACTCGAAGCGACTCGGCGGCCGGAACTGCGGGCGGTCCTCACCGAGCGGGTCCGGCAGGACCTGGATTTCAACATCGGCAATCACGTGGTGTCTGGGATGCCAGGCGACCCGACTACCGTGAAACTGCTCTACCTGGCGATGAATTGGCTGATCGTCGACAGGTTGACGCTGCCCGGTCTGTTCACGGACGAGGAGGTCGACGCACTCGTCGACGCCGCCGTCGATCGCGTGCTGCCGGGCTGACGCACCGGGCGGTCAGGCTGCGATGCGGCGCTCGGATCGAACCAGTCCGCCGACCTCGACGCTGCCGTCGTCGCCGTATGTCGTCTGGATGCGCGAGCCGCGTCCCTGGTTGATCAGAAGCGCGCGCCGGAGATGGGCGGTGATCCGTACAGCGGCCGATCCGGTGGCCTCGTCCTCGGTGATGCCGAGGTCGGGCGCGAACATTCGGGAGCGTATCCGGCCCTCGAGTTCGTCCTCCCACGCCCAGATGTAGTGGTGCCCGGCGGTGAAGTCGCGGGGTCGCGCGTGCCGGACGTCGTCGATGCGCGACATCTGTTGGATCGTGAAGTCCGGGGCCCAATCGGGCTGGGAGCGAACCCATGTCGCGCCGTGTCGTGTCTGGGTCTCGACTCGACCCGCGGGTACCTCGAGTGCGTCGACGCCGAGGCCGTTCGATTCGAGCCACCATGCGAGCCCGACGGTCGGATGGCCGGCGAACGGTAGTTCGGCGGCCGGCGTGAAGATCCGGGCACGTGCGGTGCGCTCGCCGGCCTCGGGGAGATCGACGAAGATCGTTTCGCTGAAGCCGAGGTGCTTCGCGAGGGCCTGGCGATCGGTGTCGTCGACATCTGCCGCGTCGACGATGCCGAGTGGATTTCCGTGTTTCCCTTCGGAATCGGTGAATACGCGGACGACGTGGATCTCGACTGCCATGTGGCCCAGGCTATCTCAGGAGAATGTCGACGTCCCGTCGACAGGACGTCGGCGGCCTCCTCCGCCGTCGAGGCCACCGGCGTTCTCATCGCCGACGGCATCTGTTCGCGCGGCCACGCACCGTGGTTCGGTCGTGGGCGCTGCCTGGCGCGGATCCGTGGATGCTGAGGAGCTCGGCCCTCGGTGTCCGGCGCTGTTCGGTACGACTCCATGGTGCCGGGAACCATTCGAAAGGTAAAGGTGATAGGTGGCACTATACTGATAGGCATGGCTGATGGGACTTATCAACCGACGTTGTCGCAGCTGCGCGCCTTCGTCGCGGTGGCGGAGTATCGCCACTTCGGAACGGCCGCGGCACGTTTGAGTGTGAGCCAGCCGACGCTCTCGCAGGCGCTCGCGTCGCTGGAGAACGGTCTGGGTGTGCAGTTGATCGAACGCAGCACCAGGCGCGTCCTCGTCACGGCGGCCGGTGAGCAGTTGCTCACGCAAGCCAAGCTGATCCTCGATGCGGCAGACGGATTCGTCGCCGCCGCCGCCGGAGTGGGCGACAAGCTCGTGGGACCGCTGCGCATCGGCTTGATCCCGACCGTCGCGCCCTACGTGCTGCCCGCGCTGCTGCCCGCGCTGCGCCGGGAGATGCCGGCGCTTGTTCCCCAGGTCATCGAGGACCAGACCGCGCGCCTGCTCGAGTCGCTGCGCACCGGCGCCATCGATGTCGCTGTGATCGCGTTACCGTCGGAGGCGCCGGGTCTGATCGAAATCCCCTTGTACAAGGAGGATTTCGTCGTCGTCCTGCCCAAGGGGCATGCCTTCGCCGGTCGTGACGACCTGTCGCTCGATGTGCTCGACGAACTGCCCCTGCTGCTGCTCGACGAGGGACACTGCCTGCGCGACCAGACCTTGGACCTGTGCCGCTCGGTGGACGCGCACCCGCTGACCGGTGATACGCGCGCCACCTCGCTGGCGACCGTCGTGCAGTGCGTCGCAGGGGGACTGGGCGTGACCCTGGTCCCGGACTCCGCAGTCCCCGTCGAGACCCGCCGCGGTGATCTGGCCACGGCGCGGTTCTCGGACCCCGCACCCGGGCGCACGATCGGCCTGGTGTTCCGGGCCTCGAGCGGGCGCGGCGAGGGCTACCGGCAACTGGCCGAACTGCTGCGCGACGCGGCGCCGGCGAGTGTCGTCGCCGAACGGAACTGATCGTTCCGGCCTCGGGACCCGCTGAGGCGGGGGACAATCGGACGGGTCACGAGGAGGCGAGATGGCGATGGACACCGCGGTCGCTGCCGGCTGGGGGCCGTTCGTGCAGGCCGCATACGACCAGTTCTTCGCCGCTCCGGATGTGGTCGACCCGCCCTCGGTACCCCTGCCGCCCGGCTACTCGCTGGTGCGCACCATCCAGATGGACGACGTGTCCGGGGCGGCCCCGGTGTTCTTCGGCTACCTCGCCGTCGGCGGATCGCCGAGAGTTCAGGTGGTCGCGCTCCGTGGAACCGCCACCGCCTCCGAATGGATCGACGACCTGCACTGGGCGCCCGTTCCGTTCACACAGGTGAGCGACGGCGGGAAGGTGGCCGAGGGCTTCCGAGACCTCTACGACACATTCACCACGATGGTGCCGGGTCAATCCGGGGTCTCCGCCGGCACAGGTGGACTCGTGTCGGCGATCGACCCGGCGGTGCCGCTCGTCGTCACCGGACACAGTCTCGGCGGCGCGCTGGCGACGCTCCTCGCCGCGGACCTCGCGGCGAACTCCCCGCTGCGGCCGCAGACATGGACGTTCGCGTCACCGAAGGTGGGCGACGCCGACTTCGCCGCTCGTTACGGGGAACTCAGCACCGTGTCGTGGCGGATCTACAACATCGTCGACCCGGTCCCGTACTTCCCGCGTGATCCGGCGGACGACTACCAGCACGTCAACACCGGTTACGCGATCGATTCGCTGCCCGTCGCCAGGTGGAGTCTGGGCTGCGTCCATGCGCTGAACACGTACCTGAAGTGCCTCGCCCCGAACGCCGTGACCTTGGCACCGGAGTGCCGGATCGTGTGACCGACGCGCCCGGCGCGGACCTCAGCGCTTCTTGCGGCCCGCCGGCTTCGACCGGCCGCCGGGCTTTCCGCCCCCGCGTCGCGGGTCCTGGGCGCGCGGCTTCGATGGCTTGGCCGCCTTCGCGGGCACGGGCTTCTTGGGCCTCGCGGTCTTCGTCTTCGGCGTCTCGTGCGGATTGCGGCCCCGCGAGCTGTTCGCCGTCCGGCCCCGCACGATCCCGATGAACTCCTCGACGAGGTCGGTCGTCTCGTCCTGCGGCCACGACAGTGCGACCTGGGATTCGGGCGCGCCGTCGACGGGACGGTAAGTCAGGTCCTTGCGGTGATGCAGGCGTGCGAGGGACTGCGGCACCACGACGACGCCGACGCCTGCCGCCACCAGTTCGATCGCGTCGCCGGTCGAGGCGGGGCGGTCCAGCGCCGGCCGGCCGGGCAACGCGTCCCACGCGATCGGGGCGTCCAGCGGATCGAGGACCAGTTCCTCGGCCAGGTCGGCCAGTGTGATCCGGTCGGCGGCGGTGAACACGTGGTCCTTGGGAACCACCGCGACCGGGGTCTCGGCGTACAGCGGGATGACGCTGAGCCCGTCGCGGTCGACCGGTAGCCGCAGCAGTGCGGCGTCGGCGCGATCCTCGCGCAGCGCGGCCGTGGCATCGGCGGCATCGACCGCCACCAGTTCGAGTGGGGTGTCGGTCACGCGCTCACCCCAGATGCGTACCCACTTCGCTGGGGTGACGCCGGGGACGTACGCGAGCCGGAACGGTCGGGATTCGGTCGCCTCGGTCACCCGGTAAGGCTACCCGCAGCGGCGGGTGCAGCCGCGTCGCGTGTGCTCGTTACCCTTGACGTATGACGTCGCAGAAGACCCCCCAGACGATGAAGCCGGCAACCGCCGCGAAGAAGCTGGGTGTGTACCTCCAGGCCACCCCCGCCGAGTTCCAGGACGGTGTGGTCTCGCGCGACGAATTGAACGAATGGCAGACCAACCCGCCGGAGTGGCTCGTCGCCCTCCGCAACGACGGTCCGCACCCGCGTCCGGTCGTCGCCGCCAAGCTCGGCGTCTCCATCGCAGGCCTCGCCCGCGGCGGCGTCGAGGAGGCCCTCACCACCGCGCAGATCGACGCGCTCCTCGCCGACCAGCCCGACTGGCTCGTCGCCGAACGCGCCAACCTCGTCGAGGTCCGCAAGGAGGAGAAGCGGATTCGCGAGATGCAGGCGACCAAGCGTGAGGAATCCAACCGCCGGCCGCGCAACGCCGGGCCGTTCAAGCCGTCCGTCTAGAGATGCCCGTTCGACGGGCGGTTGCTGCGTTCGGCACTCGGCCGATGTCGCAGTAACCGCCCGACGAATCATGCGGGGGTCGGCTGTGGCTGCCATTCGTCGCGCAGCGACCGGTCGCGCCCGAGCAGTCGCGCCTGCGCGATCGTGCCGGTGACCACGAGCACCACGTACAGCGCGTACCACCACCAGTCGTCCGCGACGGTCGCCGTGATGCCGGTGTCGTCGAAGTCCTCGATGTCGAGGCTTCCGGCAAGCAGCATCACGCCGCCGACGACCGTGACCGCACCTCCGAGTGCGCTGACCACCACGAGAAGCACCGCCGGCAGGTTCACCGCCAGTGCGAGCACCGCCAGTGCCACGCCGACGACCACGCCGATGGTGACCACCACCCAGTTCCAGGTCACACCGACCGCGGCCATCGCGGCCGTGCCGAGGGCGAATCCGACGGACGCCATCGCCAACGTCACCGCGACCGCGTAGTACAGATAGGCCAGCACGGAGAACAGCACTCCGAGCAGGATGCCGACGATCCAGCCGAGCGTGGTGGCGAGGAAACCGTCGCCGCTGATCGCCGCGACCAGGCCGGCGCCCAGGCTCAGGCCGACGAACGCACCCCAGAGTGCAATGACGAAGCGCATCGCCGGCACGCCGCGGAAACAGAACAGCGCGCCGATGACGATGGCCAGGATTCCGATCACAATGTCCGACATGCGGAAACAGTACCGACCGGATGGTGCTGGAGCCGGATCTTGCGGG
>Ga0131853_10025065_pt1 | contig 10750 bp, 9 predicted proteins | sample TergutLab28metaG_FD_92764 | JGI IMG/M metagenome (GOLD analysis project Ga0131853, IMG submission 92764) | Labiotermes labralis P1 segment gut microbial communities from Petit-Saut dam, French Guiana - Lab288 P1 (version 2) (version 2) | ecosystem: Host-associated > Arthropoda: Insects >... | reverse complement strand
TAAAGCCTGCCTGCCTCTTTGGGCAGATTAGCAGTGTGATAGCAATTTTGCTTGCGGGTGGCTTCGCGCTTGCTTTGAATATTGGCAATCGCATTATGGTAGAAGCTCTTGGAGAGCATGTGTATATTGGGGTTGGGTGGTATGTGTATATCACGCTCGGGCTTGGAGTTTTGGTGCTTGTTCTTACGACAGTGCATCAGATACAAATGCGTGAGCCTAAAAGAGTGTAACCGGAACCGGTTTTCGAGTAATCAGCATGTTTGTAAGCGTGAGATTGTTAATGAAATAGTGTTGTATAGATCAAATAGTAAAAATGGAGAGTCAAAAATGGAGAGTCTAAGAAGGCTCTCTTTTTTTGCGTTGCGCAGCAATTTCCCCCCAATTGTTGACTTTCATTTGGCAAAGTGCTATATATAACTGAAAAATTCGCGAGGTGATTTGGTACATATTTTTTTCAAATTAGACTCGCGGTCTGATGGCATAGGAATTATGCTGAGTTGTCTGCCCTTTAAGGAGGAATGTAAGTGAAAAGGAAATTGCTTTTAGTATTAGTGCTTGTTATTGGCGCACTTGTTTTGACCGCCTGTGACAGAAATGGTGACGAAATTACACCAGACGATCCGTACGATGAAGATGTTGTACAGCCTGACCCAGATACTGACACTGATCCAGATCCGGATTCTGACTCAGTTGATGAAGATGTAGATGAAGATGTAGATATCCATCTTTTGCCCCGTGACGAAACCCTTTTCTTGGCAGGTCTGCAATGGGGTACTGTCAATGGCTGGAATGCCTTTTCTGCTGATATGAACAACGCTATGGCAATCGACCAAGGCGGGTATGGCTCTATTACCACTATGTTTGAAACACTGTACATGTTTAATATGTTGACTAACGAAATGGTGCCTTTGCTTGCCTATGGTCCCTATGTATGGGCAGCGGATCTTACCTATCTCACAGTCAACATAAATCCCAATGCTCGCTGGTCTGACGGGACACCCGTTACTGCCCATGACATGGCATTTACCTTCGAAATGGCTATTAGGCACAACAACTCAACCGGTGCGGCAAACCGTCCGTTTATCGAAACAATCGAAGCCGCCGATGATCATACCCTGATAATCAGAAGCGTACTCGTTGATGGGCTACCCGCTAATCCGCTTATGATGCGCGAGTTCCTTTCCAGCACATATGTGTTGCAACGTGCATGGCTTGAAGACCTTGAATCGCGAAACGGCGGAGATTCTGCTGCGATACTAGCAGACCCCGGAGATGATGCCCCAAGCACCGGTCCGTATCGCCCCTTCTTCTGGGATGATACAAGGGTTATTCTAGTCCGCGATGAAAATTACTGGGGTCAGCATCCTTCGATGTGGGGTAGGCTTCCCGCTCCAAGGTTCCTGGCACATATGGTCTTTGCCGACAACGATGCCGCCGCTGTGGCTCTTCGTGCAGGTGAGGTAGATGTTGCGCAGATTTTCATTCCTAATGTTCAAAATATGTGGCTCATTGATGAACTTCCTATTACTACCTTTATGGATCAACCGCCGTTTGGGCTTACCTCAAGTATTCCTACAGCGTATTTTAATCTTAATGTGCCCGGGCTTGATAATGTCTATGTCCGCCGTGCGATTGCGATGGCAGTTGACTATGACGCAATCGTGGCCAATGCGATGACAAATCAAAGCCCGACGTTCTCGGAGGTGCCCCGTTCTTTGATGAACCCAACCGCTGGTGAGCAAGCGATGTTTGACTCTGCGGCAGTTGCGCATCTGCAATGGGCAGGCAGTGACATCGACGGAGCCAATGCAATCCTTGATGAAATCGGGGCAGAAAGAGGAGATGACGGTATTCGGGTACTTGATGGTGTAAGACTTGCCTTTAACGCATGTGCTCCACATGGTTGGAGTGACTGGGAAGCAGCAATGGAAATCGTTGCAGCAGCCGGGGCTGCTATCGGTATTGAGATTACTACGCTGTTCCCGGATTGGTCTGTATATCAAACCGTTGTAACCGCCGCTTATCAAACCGAGTATCATATCTTCATGATGTGGACTGATTCATCAAGCCCTGCGCAGCCTTGGGGGCGTGTACGCCAGCTTATGTCTTCTGATTTTATCAATATGGACAGCAACTGGTCCGGTAACTGGGGGCAGTTCTATAATACGCGTATTGATGAAATTATCGCGGCAATTCCATTAGAAGCTGACCCAGCCAGAGTTGTTGAATTATATACAGAAGCCGTGTATATCTACTTGAGCTATGTGCCGTCATTTTCGCTTATGTATCGCCCTGCTGCTTTCCACACAGTTAATGAATCTGTATGGACTGGCTTTACCGAGTATGGCGACGGCAACAATATCCCACCGCTACACGCGACGACAGGATATGGAATAGCCGATCTGTTTAATATTAGGCTTATAAATCCCTAAGCTCTAAATTGACGAAGGATACCGGTATTCCGGTCTCCTTCGGTCGATTAAAACGTTACTTTTCCGGTTTTGATTAAATCATCAAAACCGCTTTTTGCAGGTGCGGTGTTCTGCTTAGTGTTATTATGATAAAGATTCCAACCTGTCATTGCGAGGAGCGAAACGACGAAGCAATCCAGTGTTTGCGTAGGTTGGATTGCTTCGCTTCGCTCGCAATGACACGATTTATTGCTTGGCTTAATGGCATTGTATTTTGCTGCCTGTAAGTTCTTATTACGCAAACTCCCACAAAGGTGTGATAGTGTGAAGAGTCGTCTCAAGCATTTCACTCGTAAAATTGTACAGTTCCTTAGACTTAATAAAGTGAAGGTTTTCTTCAGTCCTTTCACTCGTAAAATCGCACGGTTCCTTAGACTTAATAAAGTGAAGGTTTTTTTCAATTCTTTTGTTCGTGCCATGCGTAAAATCAAACGGTTTTTATGGCCTGATAGCATGAAGGGTTACCGTAAGTACTTCTTCAATAAAATAATATGGTTCATTGTAACTTTCATCGCGGCTGTTTTCCTTAACTTTATTTTACCGCGGCTTATGCCGGGTGACCCTGTTGCCGTTATTACAGCGCGTGTTGTGCAGGGCATTACTGACCCTGATGCAATTTCTGAGATTTATGCGTTTTACGCTAGGGAGTTTGGACTTGATCAGCCTATTCATATCCAGTTCTTTACATACGTTCGCAATCTGTTCCAGGGTAATCTTGGTCGGTCATTTTCTCAGTTTCCGCGCGAAGTATCCGATATAATCGGAAACGCGCTTCCATGGACATTGGCTCTCCAGTTCCCTGCTATTGTGGTGGGATGGTTTATCGGTAATATCCTGGGTGCGCTTGCCGCCTATATGCGCAAAGGCTTTGATTCTGTAATCTTGCCCTTGGCACTATTCATAAGCGGCATACCTGCCTTTGGTCTTGCTGTAATTTTTCTTTCGGTTTTTGCTATTAATCTAGGGTTCTTCCCTGTTTCGGGTGGCTTCGCTCATTACATGATTCCACATGCGAGCTGGCAATTTTTTGCTTCTATTATTAGGCATTATCAGCTACCCTTCTGGACAATTGTAATTATCGCAATCGGTGGTCAGGCCATCGGTATGCGCTCTATGTCGATATATGAACTCAGCTCCGACTATGTAAAATACAGCCGATACATGGGTATCAAGGATAGGAAAATCGTCCGCTATGTATTCCGTAATGCGATGCTCCCTCAAATAACAGGGCTTTCGCTTGCCCTTGGTACAATGGTGGGTGGGGCATTGGTGGCTGAGATTATTTTCAGCTATCCCGGGCTAGGGACAGCTCTCCTTAGAGCAATACGCGAGGGCGACTATCCGCTTATATCCGCTGTTACGCTTATAATAACTCTGATGGTGCTGGTTGCGACCTTTGTGCTGGATATCATCTATGCCTTTGTTGACCCGCGAATTAAAGCTTCGCAGTTTGATAATTAGGGGGGCTCGACTATGAAAAATATGTGGCGACAGGTTTCTCGCTCCCCTAAGTTTATTGTGGGTGCATGTATTTTTGGGTTTATTCTGCTATGGGTTTTTATTTATCCCTTTTTAGTACCGGGTCATCCTCTTGAAATGATTGGGAGAAATTCTTTTATTAGACCTGGGGTCTATGTTTCGCTATATGATAGCGTTAATGCCCAGCAGGTTTACACGATAATATTAAGCGAGGCTGACCAAAGGCGTATCGAATACAGGCTTTCCTGGGAAGACAGAGAGCGCATGAAAGAATGGCTGGTAATGTTCGGCTTACCAGAACATGTAATTGATATCGAAAACACCGAAATGCTTCTGATGCTCTGGCGGAATAACTTTGATGCGGAGCTGAGGCTGGGAGCAACTGCTGCGGAGCGGCAATTTTTCAATCGGCTGGATACGAGAATCTATGGGCTGTTGGAAACTCCTGATATGGTAGTAATGGAATTTTGCTATGAAACAAATGATTATGTACATGCAGGGGTCATAAGGGATACGGATTTTGTTCATGTAGGCAGGATTGCCAATGTGCGTTTCCTTCCGCTGGGAACGGATAATTTCGGGCGGGATGTACTCAAGCAGATGATGGCCGCAGTAGGTGTTTCGCTAACAATCGGTCTTATAGCCGGGTTGGTTGCTACGCTGATTGGCTTGATTCTTGGGCTTATAGCTGGGTATATAGGCGGGATTGTGGACGATATAATTATGTTTTTCACTAACCTGTTTACGGTTATACCTGGCTTTGTATTGCTAATACTGATATCGTTCAGTATTGGGCAGGCGCAGCGGGGGGCTATGATTGTTGCAATTGTAATCGGTCTTACTTCGTGGGTATGGACTACCCGCGCGGTGCGCTCGCAGGTAATGTCATTAAGAAACCGCGACCACGTAAATTTAAGCAAACTCTCAGGGCACTCGCTTCCGCGCATTGTCGCAAATGATATTTTGCCATACATCGCTTCATATGTAATTATGGCTTTTATTTTGCAAATTTCTTCAGCAATACTGGCGGAGGCACAACTTTCCATGCTTGGGTTGGGGCCGATGACCACGGAAACCCCAACACTGGGAATTATGATGAACTGGGCAATGACATATTCAGCTCATATCAACGGTGCATGGTGGGCGTATTTCCCGATTATCATAGTAATCGCGTTGATTTCCTTCTCTCTTAACCTGATGAATACCGGGCTTGACCAGGTATTTAACCCGCAGTTGAGGGATTAATCAACCAAGAGCGGAGCGGTTTCGGCATCGCCGAGACCGCTTTTGATAGTATTTTGGAGGCTTTATGGACAAATACATGCTTGAAGTCGATGGTCTTTCGACTAAATATGTAACTAGATTTGGCGAAAGCGTCTATGCAGTGGATGGCGTTTCCTTTTCCGTTAAAGAAGGGCATTCTCTGGGAATCGCAGGCGAATCCGGCTGTGGAAAGTCCACTCTAGCGTTAAGCCTGATGGGCTACTATTTCGCTCCTTTGCATTATGTAAAGGGAAGCATAACAGTGGACGGCAGAGATATTTCCGGCATGAATCCCGACGAGGTACGCAAAAACGTCCTGGGAACGGAAATTGCATACATCCCGCAAGCCGCAATGAATGCCCTCAATCCCACTCAGCGCATAATCCGCTTCATTGAGGACGTAGTACGTGCCCACAACCCAAAAACCACCAAAAAAGATATCCGCGATCTAGCTCGTGAGAGGTTCGAGGTTCTCAACCTGCCAGCTGATACATTAAACAAGCACGCGGTAGAGCTAAGCGGCGGAATGAAACAGCGCACTGTCATAGCCATTTCCACAATTTTATCCCCCAAAGTGCTAATTGCAGACGAGCCATCCTCAGCCTTGGATGTCACAAGCCAAAAGATGGTCATAAAAATGATCTTTGATCTAATGGAAATGGGCTATATCAAGTCAATGATTTTTATAACACATGAGCTGCCCCTTTTATATAATGTAACCGACGATATAATGGTAATGTATGCTGGTCAAATTGTTGAAAAAGGAACTGCGGAGCAGTTAATTTTCGACCCAGTTCACCCATATTCCAAGGGATTAATGGGATCGGTGTTGGTGCCAGAAGGTGGAATGCGCGAGGTAAAACTAGCCGCAATCCCAGGCGCACCTCCCAATCTTAAAAAACCGCCGGAAGGCTGCCGTTTTTATGAACGATGCAAATATGCCCACCCTGCTTGCAAGGTACCGGGTATAGTATTGGCAGATTTCAAAGATGAGCGAGGTTGCCGCTGTATAATATCCGAAGAGGAATTGAGAGGAGTGTATGCAAATGAATCAGCCGAATCCAATCATTCCGAGTGAGAAGGAGTTATGCCTAAGCGGAAAGGGTGTTACAAAGGTTTTCGGCTTTGGAAACAATAAAACAGTAGCCGTAAACTCAGTGGACTTCAATTTTCACATGGGTGAACTGGTATCCATTGTAGGCGAATCCGGAAGTGGCAAAACCACATTAATAAAAATGCTACTGGGTCTCACCAATGTATCCGACGGCGAAATCTCCTTTATGGGTGTAAAGCGTGACATCCGCTCACACAGAAAAAAGAAGGAATACTGGCGCAATATCCAAGCGATTTTCCAAGACCCCTTTTCATCGTTCAATATTTTTAATAAAATAGACCGAGTGTTACTGGACTGCATCAACATGCGAGGCGGGCGGTTTTTGCCTCGCAAAACCAAGCGAGAAATGATGAACGAAGCATGTAGCTTTGTAAATCTTAAATTCGAAGAAATGACCAATAAATACCCATTCGAACTATCAGGTGGGCAAATGCAGCGATTAATGATTGCACGGATTTTTCTGTTAAAACCAAAAATCCTGCTAGCCGACGAGCCCACATCCATGATTGATGCTTGCTCTCGCTCTACGATTCTTGAAATGCTATTAAAGCTCAGGGATGAAACGGGCATGATGATAGTTTTTATAACCCATGACATGGGGCTTGCCTATTATATCTCCGATTCGGTCTATATTATGGAGCGGGGCAAGTTTGTAGAGTACGGCTCCGCGGAGGATGTAATATTAAACCCGCAAGCGGAGTACACCAAGCGGTTAATCAACGATGTGCCGAAAATTAAAGAGCCATGGGAGTTCCGCAAAAAATTAAAGTCTACAGAAAGCAAATAATCAACCGCCAACTTAAAAGCGTTGAGCGAAGCAAAGCAATCCAGAGGTTTAGATTGGCTGGATTGCTTCGTCGCTATATGCTCCTCGCAATGACGAGGGGATTGGTTTATACAGGAGATGATTTTGTTGAAATATAGAGGAATAATTTTCGACCTAGACGGTGTAATCTGCCACACAGATGTATTTCATTATCAAGCATGGAAGTCCCTGGCGGATAGGCTGGGGATTTATTTTGACGAAAAAATTAATAACCACTTACGAGGCGTAAGCCGGATGGAAAGCCTGGAGATAGTATTGGAAAGATACGAAGGCAAGCCCATGAGCAATGAAGAAAAAATCACAGTTGCGGATGAAAAGAATGAGATATACAAGTCACTGCTAATGCAAATGGACGAGAGTTACCTAGCCGATGATGTAAAACAAACCCTTCTCACTCTACGTGAAAAGGGCATAAGGCTGGCAATCGGCTCATCCAGCAAAAACGCAAGGCTAATCCTAGAGCAGATAGGGCTAGCCGATTTCTTCGATGCTATAAGCGATGGCAGCATGATAGAAAATTCCAAGCCGCACCCGGAGGTATTTTTGCTTGCGGCTGATATGATTAATCTTTCTCCTGCCCAGTGCCTAGTAATTGAAGATGCTCGTGCGGGGATAGAAGCAGCCATCGCCGGAGGCTTTGACAGCGTAGGTATGGGGGATGCCGCCGGCGATGATCGCGCCACATATCACATAAATGAGTTTAGTGAGATACTTGCTTATCTTTAAAAACCTTCAACGCCTCAGTGTAATGCTTCCCGGTTCTTTTCAACCATAGCTCATGAAGTGCTGCAATTACAATAACGAATACCGAAATAACAGCAATGGAAATAAGCCACGGTATAGTCCAATCTGTTGGTATCGCAAGAAAGGAAAAAAAGCAAAGAGCCAGAAACGGCAGCAGCGACAGTTTGAAAGCAAGAAATCTCTTAAAAAACCGCCATTTTTTAATGACTACGTCACTGAAAAATATTCCCCACATCACAGATATAACCGTAGAAAGCCCCAAGCCCTGCAATGCAAACACAAAGGGAATCGAATACTCAAATTCGCCCCCTGCAAACAGGGAATACATAAATCCGCTCACAATATAGAGGATAATAATCCCCGCAAAAATCATAGCGGCAAATGCTTTAATTGGAATTGATAACTCGATAATTCTTCTCATTCCATACCCAACCTTTCTCTAAGTTTTTTTGAATACTGACGGGAGACAATCAACTTCTCTCCATTATTCATAAGGGCTTCGATGCGACCGCCGAAATCAGGGCATAGGGACTCAATTTTCGCCATATTTACAATTTGAGACTTTGAGCTTCGGATAAAAAATGTATCCGTAAGCAGTTCCTCGATTTCATATAGCTTCATTGATATTTCATAGACATTGTCGGAAGTGTAGAGATAGCATCGCTTGTCTACAGATTCGAAATATAGTACTTCATGTCTTTCGATGAAAAAGGTTTGCTCATCGATAGTACACGCAAGCCTTTTGCCCATGCCGTGTAGAAGCGTTTCTATCCGACGTATTGAGTCTGTCGCTGTGGGGCACCGGATAATGACTTCGGTTCCCGAATGCCCTTCTTGGATTTCTATTTTCATGTCGCACCTCCTTTGCGTGAGTCAATGTTAGACCGTAGCCAATTGTCCAGCAAGGCAGGTTGGTATGGAAAAATGACAAGTTAGAATTTGCCTAGTTCATTCACCAATCGGCTGACCAGGCGTATATTCTCCATTGGTGTGTCATATGCCGTGGCATCACCGGTGGATAGTATAACTTTCCCGGCGGTTTCTACGCACTTAGGTATGGTAACTCGTAGCTGCTCTTCAAGTTCGCGCTCGCTTGCAGTACAGAGGAAAGTAGGATCAATGCCGCCTATGATTAGTTTATCGGAAAATTTTTCAGCTGCATCCCAAGGCCAAATATCGCCGGTATGGGGCGGGCAGCAGGAGTCAATACCAGTCATGCGCCCGGCAGCAATGAGATCAGAAAATGCGGCAAGCTTCCCGCACATATGAACGAAATACAGCTTACCTTCGTTTGAGCAGATATCCGCATAGTCGTTAAGCTGCTTGAGGCAGTATTTTTCATACATATCATAGCTGATGGTGGTGCTTGAGGTATCTTCGTATGAGAAAATCGCAAGTGCCGGGCTCTGGGCCGCAATGCGCATCTGTTTTTTATTGCTTTCGTGCATGGCTTCCATTAGGGCATTCATTTCATCAGGATAATCTTCCAAGAAAAAGATAAAATTCTCCAACCCCATCGCAAATTCATAGAGGTTAGCCAATGGTGTAGCACACACGGTAACAGTAGCAATGCCGCGGTCGCCTACGGCTGCGTCGGTCGCAACAAAGTCGTCGTATGCAGGGGAAAGATGAGTGTGCTCGGTAATGTACTGCATGATTTTTAGATCTTCGCGGGTTTTTATGGAGTATTCCAGTATGCGAGATGTACCATTTTCATATTGCTCAGCAGTGGTTAGGCTACCTAACGGGGTAGTTGTGGTGCGTCTGACAATATTGCCATTCTGCTGAGTGCTACTTTCAACGCCACCAGAGTAATGCCAGCTCAAGCAGTTGGCATGACGGTAGATAACATCAGTTCCTAGTGCTTCGCAGCATTCGGTGACTCCATAATCGTAGCCGATTTTCCGCAGAGAATGCAGGTAGTATTCATCAATAAGGGGTGCCCAAACCATCTTGTCTGTGGGCTGCCCGAGCAAAGCACGAGTAACACGTTCACGTGGGGTCATAAATACGCTCCTTTTATGTGAAATATGGTATGATGATATCATATTTTACAAAAGGAGGAATTTATTATGCGATTTGGTTTCTCGGGTCAGTATGAGACCCTGCTTCCCGGCTTGAATGAGCTGAAAAACCAACTGGGTTTTGAAATATCTAAGGAAGAGGCGTGCTCCGTAGAAATAGTACATTCCAACGAAACACACCTATCAGTTTCATATCAAAAAAATAATAACCGCGCGGTTATCACTTATTCTCAGCCAATTTACTTCTTTCGCGCATTCGGCTTACTTGTAGAAAACATAGGCGAAGATGTGTTTGAAATCTCCGAAATCCCGCAGTTTGACACCAACGGCGTGATGTTGGACGTATCACAGGGCAATGCGGTTATAAACATGACCGCCTCCAAGGAGCTAATCTGTCGCATGGCAGTCATGGGGGCAAATATGCTAATGTTCTACTGCGAGGACAGCTTTACAGTGGAAAAACAGCCATACTTTGGCTACATGCGCCCCCGTTATACCGAAGCTGATATCCGTGAGTTGGACGATTACGCATGGCAGTTCGGTATTGAGCTTATCCCTTGTATCCAAACCCTTGCACATCTTACCGACCCTCTGCGCTGGGCTGCGTTTGCGGACATAAAAGAAGATGCTGACTGTCTTCTGGTAGGCGAAGAAAAAACCTATGCATTCATCGAAGACCTAATAACCGCCGCTATAAAACCATTCCGCACCAAGCGCATCCATATAGGAATGGATGAAGCATACAGGTTAGGGCGTGGCGAATATTTATCCAGAAACGGATTAGTCCCTCCCTATAAAATCATGTGCGATCATCTGGCTCGCGTTATGG
>Ga0131853_10025064_pt1 | contig 10750 bp, 10 predicted proteins | sample TergutLab28metaG_FD_92764 | JGI IMG/M metagenome (GOLD analysis project Ga0131853, IMG submission 92764) | Labiotermes labralis P1 segment gut microbial communities from Petit-Saut dam, French Guiana - Lab288 P1 (version 2) (version 2) | ecosystem: Host-associated > Arthropoda: Insects >... | reverse complement strand
GGGGGCTTCCGTGTTTTTTTGGCGGCCAAAAAAAAGAGGGGCAAAAAAAACACAAAACCAACAAAAAATAAAAAAACAAATAACATTTTTTTCACCAAAAAACCCCCCCCCCCCCCCCCAAAAAAAAAAGAAACATTGTTTAATACTGAACACTTTTACGATCAACGCTACATATTCCTTTTGCACCGTATTTCTGCTGCTGTGCATAATCTAGTGTACGCCCACATGGCCCTGTACAATTTAATCTTGTGGTATTTATCTATATTTCAAAAGGTACTTTATAATCAGTGCTTCAAATGGTACGTTCAGATCTTTGTTTTCAAATGGAACGTTCCTTATGATCTGTTCTTCAAAACCCACACCAAGGTCTACGCTCCAAATGTATATATGTGATCTGTGTTGCAAATGTTATGTCGTGTTCTATATTAAATTCTACGTTATAATCGTTTCTTTAAATAGCATACTATCATCCATGCTTCAAAAGTTATGTTACTATGTAAGCCTATGATTAAATGCTGCGTTATAATGTTACGTTATGACTTCATATTATCGGGTACGTTACGTTACGATCTATTCTACAAACTGGGAGTCGGGAGGTCGTGGGTTCGATTCCCGAACAATGTCATTGGAATTTTTCATTCGCAATTCTTCCGGCCCCAATATGACCCTGGGGTCGACTCAGATTCTAACGGAAATAAGTACCACGAATATTTACTGGGGGTAAAGGTGGCCTGTGTGTAAAGCTCACATCCTTACCAGCCTCAACCTCCTGGAACCCTCAGCGCCTGTCCAGCCCATTGCACCTATACAGCAAACGACATATATCGAACGGTGAGAAAAAAGTTAATCCTACTGAAGTTGTGGAATACTTTCCCGGATGCTGAGCAAATACGGATGAAAATAACATCGTTCGTAACATGTGTTACAGAAGAATTTTAATCACATGCAAAAAAATCCAAGCACCAAGTTAATTTCTTGAACTGTGTGTGCATTTGTTACGTAAGAACAACTGCAAACACTATTATGGCAACGACAGTAAAATGGGGGAAATAATTTGTAATGGATCATGTAGTGCATAATGTGAGTCGCAATTTGTGTTGAAGAGGCACGTCACTGAAACAGCCCCTTGGAAACAGGCAGACATGTGGATTTACTTTCCACGTATAGTTAGTTACATGTTGACTTATTACAACGGTGATTAGCCTGTGATTGTCGGGTTTAATGTCGTATCCTGTTTCAGTATACGTACGCCTCTGAATTATTAACGATGTTCATCTACACTGCATATCTCAGTTTCTACTTCCTATTATACACAGGCAATTTATATTACCAGGTTCAATCAGTGAATATGTTTACTGGGAGAATCATACTGAAAACATAAATAAACAGAGCGGGCAAAAATGACATATTTTTATGTTACAAAGGGTAATGCCGTACATTTCTTTGACGTGTTAAACTACAAGGCGATATCAACAATTCAGGATGTTTAAGAAAAACCATGTGTTTTCTGAAACTGCATTTCATAATAACAATATTTAACCTCACTCCTTTTAACTCTTGCGTGTTAGAGGCAACTGGCTGTTGCAATGCAAAGAAACTGACCCCATGCTCTTACACGGACGAAACCGTTGGGAGAACCACTGTCAACGAACAAACATACAGCTTACGCGGGCACAAGCACTTACCTTAGTGCGACGTATCCAGACTTGATAAAAAGATTGCATGCATTCGGTATTATCAGATCACTATGGCGCGAACACAAACACACTAAACGCAAGCAAACGGTACAACACGCAGCAATACCTACGCCTACCACTCTCTAACGCTGCCGGGAAGCAACTGACTGCTTCCAGCAGCAAGCGAGCGCTAGTCTACACAGCTCGGCTTGGCCTCCACGCAACTTACACTGGTCGGCGCTTGTCCGTTTGCGTTCACCAATCCTTGTCCCCGTACCAATGTGATCGCGTTAACGCCAGATTTAAAACTCGGTTTATCCCGTACCTCAATTATTTTGACCAGAACTTTAAAGGCAAAATGTTCAGCTTCGCACTGCTTAACTGCTTAACTGGCAAACACGTGTATCACTTTCCTTAACATTAAAAACACAGTACGGATGTGGTTCTCACAATGAACATCAATTATTTCCCTAAACAAAGGTAACCGACTGGACCGTAAAGGATAAGCAGTGTCTTCTGTGACGTACGAAATGGATTATAAGACTGAGGTTTGTGGTTCGAAGGGATAATACAAGATAGCGTAGACATAATATAGGGACTAGGATACGGGCTGGACGATCCCGGTTTCAAATCCAGGTAGAGGCCAGAGATTTATCTCTTCTCTGAAAAGTCCAGAACGACTCTGGTACCCCACTCTGACTCCTGTTCAATGAGTATCGGACGATGCATCTCACTATGAACAGACAATATTACACTAAACATTCTTGTGACGGACTGGTCTTTGTACTGAAAGAGAAATTGAGTTTTTAAGTAACACATCCATTACATGAATTCCAGGCTTCAAATGTTTAAATAAAACGTTCGTAATAACGGTAGGCCTCTAACTTTTGAGGAGGAGCAGACGCCGGCTTTCACATCGTCTGATATAGGGTGAACTGATTGGTATAAATCGGATGTTATTATGTCTCCACGAGACATCGCAAACTGCAGTCACGCGCCGTGAAGGCCTGACGCCGGAACACGGCACTCGACGTTTCAAACAGTGCAAGATGTAACAAATTATTGCCACTGAATGGAAGCTGGGGATGTGTCCTTAATTATACATTACGTACGTCTCTGTCCTTTTCTTTGTGGAGAAGCTATAATTTTAACGTTATGAAATATACCAAAAAAGGTTCTCATACCCATATTTACGTTATTAATACAACCTCTTTAGTCAGTTTAGTCATCATTACGTTTATCTCAGCGTGAAGCAGTAGTTCTAACCACTGGACTACGACGTCTGGTAAAGACTGTAACGAATGTGAACTTAAAGTTCTTCCTGTGTACGCAACGAAGGTGCCAGGAAGAGTAGAGTTATGGCTCCACTCATTCTTACCCTCGGCAGTGAGTAGTCACTTTCACGCTCCACAAGTTTTAACGCCGGAGATAAAGCCCGCTGTGTCCAGTGAAGAAGAGGATGGGTGGGTTCCGGATACGGTCTGGGCTTTTTCGAGACGAGAAGAGAATGGAACGCCGAATTCTCGGGTTTGTAATGAATGTTTGACGTAAGTAAAAAGGTAAAGGTAAAGTGATCCCGTTACAGGCCCCGTGTGGCCCAGAGAGTGGGAAGAGGTATAGCTCTACTCTTCCATGACCGCGGCACTAGTAGGGGGTGAGTGGTCAGCAGCACGCCCCGGCCATATTTTACCCCCCCGGGAAAGACCCGGTACCCATTTTACAGGAGGCTGGGTGGGCCCCAGGGCCGGTCTGGACAGGCGGAAAATCTCGTCCCCAACTGGATTGGAACCCGGACCGTCCAGCCCGTAGCTCAGTCGCTATACCGACTGAGCTACCCGGCCCACGTTTAACATAAGTATGTGACACTAATATCAAGACACTGCAGTGTCATAAAAGGGAAATAAAGTTTGTGACTAAATTCAGTTAACTAGTGCCAAGTGTCTTGCCTCTCTGGGGTTTGCGTGATGACGAAAATGTAACAAGGGACTGAGACAGGAATTAGGGCACAACATTACGTTCGTAGTCAGGAAAGAGGAATTATATGCTCTTCCGCAAAGAAATCAAGCGTTCGTTTACGTTTCTGGGTTACAAAGATCTTTGCTTTTAAGGCAATATAACACAAATTGAAGTTACTTCCATTTCAAATGAACACTTGCACAAAACAATCGATTTATCCACAGAAAACAGCTGTGGGAGCGAATTTTGGACAGACTGTCTTTACAGATCTAGCCTGGAAGCTAATCTGGAATAAGAGATCTTACCAGCCTCAACGGATTACAACCATATTCTTACAAAACCACTAAAAATTCCATGGAAGCGTTATCTTTTAAAAGCCGATAAGCGCTCTGCTAGTCAAGTAATTTTATGAAACCCAGAAGTTCATTGCCGTGGTCACAACAGCCCGCCACCGTCGTCTGCCCTAAGCCAGATGACTGCAGTCCGTTCTCTCCCCCCCCATTTTCTAAACATATTCCCCCCCCCCCCCCCATCCACACCGTGGTCTCCAAACTTCTCCGTCGTCTTCATTTTCCATGTCTCACGACAGTGACGATGATCCGTCCCATCAGATGTGGCGGCTTTCAGTTTGGTAGATATCGATCGACGTTTCGGAGGGACCTACTTTTTCTTATTCCCTGCAGTATATTCTTCTGCATCGCTGGCAAATTTCTTCCAGACTACAGTGTATCAAATGTCTGAAGGCGAATATCTAAAAGTACTCTTTTGTTGCCTATCCATTTCTTGCTTCCTCCCTACTATATATTCCGCCATTTTCATCCTCCTCTACTTAGTCATATTGTCATGGTAAAATTATTAAGTCCTGCCATAACATACTAATTGTTACTAATTCTCACCTCCGAACCTCGGTTTGAGCCCCAGGTGACGTCATGTAAACTACACGGTAGAAACAGTATGGCTGGAGAAGGTTCTTATCCCTATTTCTTCAAATTTCCCTCGTTGCTCATCAATCCACCATTGCTCTACACATGTCTAACGCCGCCCCCTGCTGTGTGCGAAAGCCCTGACAAGGCAGCACATTATCATGTCATCGGTGAAGAGTTATTCCTTGTTCAGTCCATTAATTTTCTCCGAGTTAGAGTCACGCTTTAGGAACATTTCGCAGAGTTTCAGTCTCATCTAATGCAGAACTTAACTTCGTGTCCATCCTCTAATATTCCTATCACCTCACGCGGTGTGTTAAGGCTCAGATATTTTGAGTCTATCTGAGAAGGTAGGTGCAGCTCGATAACGCGTCCGTTCACCAAGTGCGCATTCCATCTACTAAGCTTGAACATACGATTTCTCGTGTTAAACTCAGCCACTACCAAATCCAGTGCAGTGTGAAGATGCTTACACTAGGATTCAAAGTGTCAATGTATCTTACATCAGCGACAACATTTATTCCCATTCTGAGCCAGTTTAATCCGGTCCACGGCATCTAATCCTACTCTTAAGACCATTTTGACTCCCGTCTCTCTTCTAGGTGGGTTCTCTAGGTGGTTGTGGGTGCCGCATTCACAATTTCTGCTGTACATTTTCTTGTAACATCTAGTACCTTGTTCACAAAACGCGGCTCTTTGTGACCATACAAGTTAACTGACTGATAGTTTGTCCAATAATTCAGATTACCTCCGTCTGTTGGTTGCAACCGAATACGTGCATTCCAAAAGTTTCCATCTGAGGCTGAAAACAAATACAGCTCTCCGAACTTTGTTCTCTTCGGCATAGCATGACATGGACACAGTCAGAGTGTGAGTAAACCAAAGAGTAATATAACATCGTCAGAACCCTACAGAATAGGCTTTATGTCTTCTGTGCGATACAAAGACAGAAGGAAAAATCCGTAAAATAGAAGCAAGGAAATACTGTACAAAAGAAATAAAAAATTCATGCAAAAACAGCCTACAGCTAGCAGGAATAGCAATAAGCTCACCTGTTCATGAAATGCAAACAGCCACAGGACATGTTCTCGTCATATATTAACTGTCGTCATGGAGATGACAGCAGTTGGTTTCTATCAACCCGGAACCCGTGATGGCGTTCTAAATGAACTTCACTATACGGTATAAGTTCTCCACATGTAAGCCAATATTCTGAGCTCCCACCAGTCGAGGAAGACAAAGACGGTTCTGCTGCTGCAAAAAAAAATCGGCCGGAACTGAACAAATATTTGGAAAATATTAAGTTATTGCAAAAAGACACTCCTAACTCGTAAAGGTATGTGTGTTGAGGTTCCAAAAACGGCGAGTGTCAAGATTAGTGCCCCAGGAATTGCAAGAGAGCAGTTCGGTAGACAGGTTCACACGCATCAGAAAGACCCGTTGCCCGGGCGGTTGGAATAGCGTAGCCAGTATAGCGACTTGCTACGGGCTGGGCGGTCAGGATACCGAATCCCGGTGGGGGCGAGATTTCCCGCATATATCCAGACTGGTCCTGGGGACCACCAAGACTCCTAGAAAATGTATGCCGTGTCTGTTTCCCGGGGGTTAGAGGCCAGGGCGTGACTTTAAACATCCACTCCCATCTAGAACCGAGGTTAAAGAAAGAGTACAACTATACCTGTACTCCCGCTCTGGACCTTCAAGGGGAACGTCTCCTTTTTTACCGTCCAGCCTTCAAATTACAATAATTCTAAGAATGTGATAATTGAATTAAAGTTTTGCCGCTATAAGAACTGAAGTCTCAGGTTAATCCAGAAACGTCAGTGCATAACTATAAAACTACAATGTGCCTCATTACAAAGTTTCATAATATTCATGAATGTTTCCAGGTCAACGTAAAAACTGACATTATATATAAATTTGAAAACTAATTCCAATTCTTAATGTTGTAACAATGAACTTGGAATCCATAGCCACAATGATTCTAAAAATAAGGCTGTTCTTCTATTTATTTTTGTAACTGTACAAGATAAAGAACTGTTTTCTTAATGAGGAACCACAACAGATATCTGCATTCACTTGACCGTGCTAAGCTTCGTGAATGATATCTTGAAGACAATGCTCCCTCAACTGCTAAGGAAGTTGCAGTGAAATACTAAGAACGTACGACACTGCAGAACTACTTAAGCACAGTTCCTACTTGAGAAGTTCGTAGTGCCTCAGCAAGTCAAGCAATTCTCCGCACCTTACGGAACCTGTGAGTTAATACCGTGCTCACAAAAGCGCGCCTCTTATTCCTATCCTCAGCTAGAATAATCCAGTCTACATCCTCCTAGGCTATTTCGTAGATCCATTATAATATTATCTTCCCAACTACCCCTAGGTCTTCTACGTGGTTTTTCGCCCTCAGGTTTCCCCACCAAAACCCTGTACGCACCTCTCATCTCCCCCGTACACAACACATGCCCCGCCCCTCTCATTCTCCTTGATTTTATCTCCAGAATAATATTTGATGGTGAATATAAATCATGAAATTCCTCATTATTCAATTTCCAATGGTCCCCCGTTACTCCCTCGATTTTAGGCCCAAGTAACTTCCTCTGCACCCTACTCTCGAAAATCCTCTTCCTGTACAAGGGACACCGAGTTTCATCCACCCACATACAACAACCGGCAAAATTAAAGCTCTGCATGTTACAAATGTTTAATGTGAAGTAGGAAAAGGGAAGACGGACTATTCTAGGCCGAATGGTTACAGATATTCTCTGAATTAATTCTGCTCTTAATTTCTTCATGTACGAAATTTGCATTCGTTAAAATGTACCTTATTTGGAAACGGTTTATTAACTGTCTTTATGTTGCCATTTTCCCCCTGCCTTCTGTTTACGAGGCATGAAAATGCACTTTTACTTCTAGACACACCTCCTTGCTACCCACTAGTAAACATTATGTGTTTTTGTTTATGGTATATGGTATGCATGCTTTCGCCAGACAAAATAATACCGTCAGTAAAGACCAGAAGGCGGTCTGTCCCATCGAATATGAATTCTTCCTTGTTTGCTTGCGCGTTCCTAACGGCAAATTCTGAAGAAATGTTCAGAAGAAATGGTAATAAAGCATCTAATTTTTTTCAGACCGTTCGTAACCTGAAATTATCAGACAAATATTTTCCTGTTCGTAACATACTACAGGCTTTAGCTAAAAACATTTTAAACATCCTACTTATTTTCACAGAATACAAAACAAAATGAAAACATTACACAAGTACAAAATATTGCGTGGGCCGGGTAGTTCAGTCGGTATAGCGACTGACTACGGGATGTAGGGTCCGGGATCGAATTCCGGTGGGGACAAGATTTTCCGCCCGTACAGACCGGCCCTGGGGCCCACCCAGCCTCCTGTAAAATGGGTACCGCATTTTCCCGGGGGTAAAGTGCGGCCGGGGCATGCCGCTGACACTTCACCGCTTCTAGTGCCGCGGTCATGGAAGAGTAGAGCTATACCTCTACCCACCCTCTGGGTCACAGCGGGCCTGTAACGGGATCACTTTACTTTTTTACAGAACATTGCCCTTAACATAAGCCTCCTGTAGTATACAAACAATTTATGCACTGCCCCGCTTTTTTCCCCATTCATTGTAAATTAATTAATAAATATGATCAGCTGTTTATCTCTTACGCCAAGATCGACATTGATGGTACCATCCCCCCCCCCCACCCTCCCAAACTAATTTCGTCTACGTATGAAGTTAACCATGACAGAAAAATGTTGTGTAAAGTTTGTACGTAACTGATATCGTGGACCAGGATAGCTCAGTCGGTGTAGCGACTCTCTATGGGCTGGGGGGGACGGTCCGAGAATCGAATCGCGGTAGGGTCGAGATTTTCCTGAGCCGTCCAGACCGGCCCTGGGGCCCACCAGCCTCCTAGGTAAAGGGTCTCTTTCCCGAGGGTAAACGGGCCGGGTGTGACGTTTACAACCTACCCCATCTAGCGCCGAGGTTAAAGAAAGAATAGAGTTACACTGGTAATCCACCTCTGGGCCTTCGTGTGTTCTAAGGTAAACTTTACCTTTTATGTATTAGGCGATTATGATTTGCCTCGATAATTCAGCCTATAAAATAATTCGTCTACATAATACTTAAGAGCCCTTTTTCCCACCTTATAGAGAATATACTGTCTTACCATTTCAGACGTCAAGAGCTTAATATTGTGAGAATCATACGTAGCAAGTATATATAGTGCGTCGTCAAAATTAATAAGGAGACTGAACGTGTGTTTTCCCCTATGAACTACACAACATTCACGTGTATTAAATTATATACCACCACGACATGTTTCGGCCTGAAAAATGGCCATTGCCAGGTTGGAAATATAAAATTAGAAATAAGCGTAAAGTTAAAGAACGTAAAGTTTCAAAACAGAGAAAATGAAAAGGAAATGCTCTTGGAAGTTCCGTCTTTGTTAAAACACTCAACATTTCATGTTAATTTGAATTTTGTTGCTTAAAGCCCCTTCTCTTTCCAGAGTGTCGTCTTTCTTGTTTTGACTGTCTTCTACCTTTACCCTCAAGACGCAGACATTACTTATGTAAATATGATTAATACACATTTCATTTAACTTCAATTTAATATCATATCAGTATATTATTTTACATCGGATCGTTCTGTAAACAAAATGCGCTGTAAGGTCACATATAGTAGGATATTGCAAAACAAATTCCATACGTTACCTCGATTGTAACACAAAGGGACAAACAGCAATATTATCACGAACAGCAATACGTGTTATAATCCGATGGATTATAAATTTGCTTTGGTCTATCTAAATTAATTATTTTAACGCAGAAACCTGCATCATACGATGGCAGTGAAAGCGTGGTATTATCCACAGAGATTTCTGTCATCACCGACTAGTATTCCATCACAAATTTACATTACGAGTGCATTATGCATCTTGCTTCAAATTGTTGTAGTGAAGAATATAATATCCGTGGGAAGGATATTCGAAACGCATGTGTATTTGTCGGGTATATTTGGAACATTAAAAAAAAAAATTACTTGCTATATCATTAAAGCATTCCGGTAAGTCTTGACATTACCAAGTAATTCCACGAGGCTGAGACCTTCTTAGCTGTTTGCTTTATGACAATTTGCACAGCGTCTAATGTACGATGTATTGCGAACGAAGAAATGGAAATGACAGTAACAATGGTCTAATCGACGGTTTATTCCAGACATTGCCTGGAAGGATTGAGGAGGACGCTGAAAAAAAATCCGAAATATTCTATAAGCACGCCAAGATATGAACCAGACACCTACCGCAAACAAGAAGCCCTTTCGGTCAGAACACTTTTTTTTTTTACTCTGATCTCAAGTTCATAAACCGATAATGGTTGGTTCTTCAGGTTCGAATTGCGGCGGAAGGCTAATATATCCTACGAGGAAACACGGAATATTATTCTAATTACAGCTTGTTTACTTTGCCAAGCAGTTTGAGGCAAGTAATGATGTAACAGCTGCATAATACTTTTATTGACAACATCATCGGTCTGCTTCATTCGAAGCACTTATGCATGTATGATCAAATATTTTGCTCTAAAAAGCAAAATGAGAAACATATACAAATATCTCTCTATATGAAAGAATAACGTTTGCTTCATATATATATATATATATATACATATATGTATACACATACATGTAGAGTATATATACACACTTTTTCACCATTTCACCGTGTATTTTAAATATATTCACTTTATTATAGCCAACTTATGCACTTATATGTTTAAATTATGTTGATATTTTAAAACACTGAAACCATTAATCACTCCTACATGTTTCGGTTATCACATATAAACATCCTCAGGGATCTCCTTGTACATACTAAAGTTACTACATATATTGCCCTTATGGTATGGTGGAAGCATGTATGTGAAAAAATCATAACCATTTAGTTATCGTCGTACTTATTCAATTTTGTAATCACGGCTTATTTTATATATTCTGCGTACAAATAAATAGGTTATTTGATAATATGTTATACATTTTATACCTTATTATGTGTATGATGGATCTGGATTGTCTGCTGTGTGTTCGTCAGTGCTGTCCTTCTGCCTCCATGCTTGTAAGTTGTGGTATGATCTTAGTTTTGTTTATTATATTATAGAGGGGGTTGATGTCTGTGATATGTT
>Ga0131853_10025062_pt1 | contig 10750 bp, 7 predicted proteins | sample TergutLab28metaG_FD_92764 | JGI IMG/M metagenome (GOLD analysis project Ga0131853, IMG submission 92764) | Labiotermes labralis P1 segment gut microbial communities from Petit-Saut dam, French Guiana - Lab288 P1 (version 2) (version 2) | ecosystem: Host-associated > Arthropoda: Insects >... | reverse complement strand
GGCTATACTGGCATGTAGTGGTTATGGGTTGTGATGGGGCGGGTTCGAGATCTCATTATATCACAGGGTACCATGGTCCGGGGTGTATCTGGTTGGATATCGTTATATTATAGGAGTTTACAATAACGACATGTTTCGGCCCTATATGTGGGCCATCATCAGGTTGTGGTTAGACTTACAGCTTAGGCTATACTAGCATGGGTGTAGTGGTTATGGGTTGTGATGGGGTGGGTTCGAGATCTCATTATATCACAGGGTACCATGGTCCGGGGTGTATCTGGTTGGATATCGTTTTTCTTTATTCCCAATAGGGACTGTATCTTGTGCTAGGGGGGGGGTTATAATATAATGTAATATATAATATATATGTATAATTACTTAAGTAATGTTAAAACCATACGGTTTGAACAACACTGGAATTGTAAACCACGGGATCCCGTAGGTAATACTGCCGATGCAGCTTGATTAAAGTACCACTAATATACAAGCTTGATGATGGCCTTATAGGGCCGAAACATGTAGCTTAGTAGATAGTGCAATAATACAGACAACTGCACCACATTGTTGTGTAAAGACGGTATAATAAGAAAGTTTTACAAACTAATAATACGTTAACACAACGGGATGGAAAAAAACCAAATTTAGTTACCGTCGCTTTACATTTAGTGCAAACCCCCCAAAATTACGAAAACTTGAAATACAGTTCACTCAATGTTAATAATTACGGTCTCACAATAAATGACTAAGTCGTGAGGCGGAATAAGCTCCCCCCCCCATCCCCCATGGAATCTCCTAATGTGCCTGTCCATCCTCAGAGTGACGTCAGACCATTGATATAAATGCACATTCGCGTCAGAAGTATTCCTTCAACAGACTCTTCCATTTGTCCCACGCAAAACAAAGTAGTTACCTCCCTGATTTCACTCTTCATACCCAAAGAAAATCTTCTGAAATTAAAAAGTAATTATCTATGCATTAATTGAAGGGCCACATAAATTACTCCACTTTGTTTTCAGATCAACAAATTTACTAGACCCGTAAGTACGGGGTATTATGCACACGTATAAGCAAAAGAATTTTTGGGCAAAGAGTAACAAATATTTGTTTACTGTAATCCGCGAAGAAATTGTTCGAAAACGTAATTTGTACTTTTCATTTTCAAACATTTTTCTGTCCTCCATCTTGTGTGACGGAAGTGTATTACAGGGGGTGTTGATAAGTCCTTAGCCCGACCGGGAGGGAAACAAGCTAATGTTTCTGTCAGAATTGTGTGAATTTCTTTCGGCGCGTTGCATTGCAAAAGAAAAAAATTGTTAATAACTCGCGTCTACATGTTGTTGAAATCGCGCGAGTTCCTCACATGCTTCCGAGCTTGTTTCTTTCCTGGTCGGGCTAAGAACTTATCAGCATCCCGGTAGTTTCAGAGAAACAAATCATTAAGAAAAATCAAATGATATGAAGAATTCGAGAGCTCTTATATCAGTCTGCTTTCTGTTCCTGACTTTATTTCGTACAAAATAAAGAAATTGCCTGTTTAACCTAATGTAATGGTCCGTTTGCTTTAAATGTACGAAGAATCAAATAAGTATCCTTTAAACACAAGTATTTGATACAGAGAACCTAAAAACAGAAATATGTTTCAGCTATTAATTAAGCTATCATAAAATAAAGGAATCCCATCACAGGCCCGGTGTGGCCCAGAGGGTGGGTAGAGGTATAGCTCTACTCTTCGATAATACAGTAATATAAACCGCCAGCTAGACGCAATAATAATAATTTTATTAGTAATTTCGCCCATCCTCAGGAGCACTAGACTGTGTTTACAGCTTGTGGTATAAAGCACCGACGATGTTGCCTGCTGGTGACCAGGATGAGATGGAACTGGTCACCAGCAGGCAGCATCGTCGGTGCATTATACCACAAGCTGTAAACACAGTCTAGTGCTCCTGAGGATGGGCGAAATTATCGCCCGAAACATGTTGAGCTGTTTTACATTCATTGTTCCGTGCATCATTGTAATTGTTTAAAAAAATAACCAACACGATGACACTTATGGACTATCCTTTATTTTCAGGGGTAGTCGTCATTCACTCTACATGTTTCGAGCTTCAGGGAGCTCATCATCAGAAGTTCACTTTTTTCCTGTACAGTCAGCCTCTGGTATAGTGTATAATCTTTGCTGTAACCGTAGGAGAACGGGAGGGCTACAGCAAAAGATTATACACTATACCAGAGGCTGACTGTACAGGAAAAATGATCTCCTGATGATGAGCTTCCTGAAAGCTCGAGACATGTAGAGAATGAATGACGACTACCCATGAAAATAAAGGATAGTCCACAAGTGACATCGTGTTGGTTATTTTTTTAAACAATATTGAGCTGATTGTAATTATTAATAAAATTATTATTGTTGCCATCTAGTTGGCTGTTTATATCATTGTATCAGTGATGCACGGTCATGAAAACATCAAAATCAGTTCCTCTCTTCCATGACCGCGGCACTAGAAGGGGATGTGTGGTCAGCAGCACCTCCCTACCGCACTTTACTCCCCAGGAAAGGCCCGGTAGCCATTGTACAGGAGGCTGGGTTGGTCCCATGATCGGTCTGGACGGGCGGAAAATCTCGTCTCCACCGGGATTCGATGCCGGACCGTCCAGCTATACCGACTGAGCTACCCCGGCCCATTAAGCCATCATAAGGCTGTACAAAATTGTACAAGAAAGCAAGATGTACAAAAGTGTCTAAATTCAAGTAAATACGAAACCAAGTAAGGTTTCTAGACTTGGCCCATCATGCACTTCGATATTGGAGTTAGCATCCACCACCTGTGGGTAACAGATTGTCGCACATTTGTCGTTCGCACCCTTATAGCGTTAAACCTACCCCCTATTAGTTCACCCTTATAAATCCGAACCCCTCTATTCCCAATCCTTAGCGTTCTCCACCCCCTATTGTGACAACCTGATGAATTGCACTAGTTCGACCCATGAAGTTGAATGGACATTTGCTACACTCTGGTCTTTCATGTACACACTTTGGAGATTTTGTGGCCGAAAAAGGGGAAGAAGTATAGAGGGAAAGAAATTTAGAAATTTCATATTGTCACTGTATAGTAAATTGTGACAACAGCAAACTACATGACAGACAGACAGACACAGGTAGACAGACGACATTACGAACACGTGGACTAATGTTGTCACTGGACTGATAACCAATAAATCAAATAGCCAAATAACTAGAATGAAGGGAGCATACTCTGAGGAGCTGATAGTTGCTAAAAGTGTTTAAAAACTTTCTGACTCTTATGGAACACAAAAGATCAGCTGTAATTAACCTGACTCAAATTCATCCATATCACACGTTACTTATTTGAGATACATTTTAAAAATTACCCGCCCATCTACGCCACGATCATCCAAGTTGTCTTTTCCTATCACGATTTAGGACTAAAATTTTGTGTAAATTTTTCTCTCCAAATTGTACTGCATGTCCTGCCCATTCTATAATAATAATAATAATAATAATAATAATATTTATTAACTGTAATTGGGTTGTCACCCGGTGGCAGTGGTTATTTTACATGTACACAAAATATGAAATTGGTTACTAACAAATTTAAGTCGGGAGGGCTACATGAGAAGCATGTAGTGGCAACTTGGAATGTTGGGAACCGTCTCAGCATTTGCTTATAGACACAGGGAAACCAAGAAAATCTGTGTCGAGGTGGCCCGTCGCAGGACCTTCCGAGTACTGACTTCTAGCCAGCAGTCCGGCATCTGAAGTAAAAACAGCAATACACACATAGTACAGCAAATACACATAAGATGACAACACCCTCACAAGACAGCTTCAACAATACACACGGCCAACCAACAACAATTACACACAAGACAACTTAAAAACACACAAGATCAGGAATTAACTGAGGTGCTTCTCAAATTTCGTTGAATGCAGAAGCAATACACAAGCACTTGTAGAAATATTAACATTCGTCGTTTAAAATTCATCTTTACGCTCATCCTATTTAGCACAAACTTGAACTTAATGTATTATAAATATTCAAATGTAAATGAAAATTGTATCATAAAGATTCTATTATGACCTGTGCCGGTAGGAACACACAAGAAGGTACAGGCTGTGTACGTATGCGGAAAAGCAATAAGCATTACATATTCTGAGTGTGTGTTTGTAGCCTTAGGTATTCAGCATGCAGTGCGCATGCGCCATATTGTTATCTTTGGGCTGTCTGGCTGTACAATATTTTTTCATATCACGGCACAACTTTCAAAAAAAAAATAATTATTGATCATAAAAAGTGCTTTTCGATTTTCTGAACGAATTTTGTCCAAAATATATATTTTTTTATTCTACGAAATACTGACAGAGATATGATCAAAACTGTATAACGATCTTAATTTAAAGTACCCGCTATTCTTTTCAGAGTTTAATAAAGTCTGAATTTTCTTGACAGATTTTCGAAAATGTACAAATATCAGATTTCGTGAAAATCCGTCCGGTGGGAGCCGAGCTGTTCTATGCTGACGGACAGACCGAGAGACGGACATGACGAAGCGTAATTGTCGCTTTTTGAGATTTTGCGGACGCGCCTAAAAGTGAGCAGTCTTAATAGATTAGATTGGAGGACGCCATGAAGACAACATGTACAGCGGCAGTAGATATCCGTAACAACGCACTGGCGATCTCGGTACAGGTAAAAATTAAATGTAAGATAGCTTTCAGATGAGACATCCCCGTTGTGTTGTATATTGTCATAATGAGGGTAAAGTACAGTCAGACACAACTTGTAACTAAATAATGTGGAATGCCAACTTGATGCAACAAGGTAATTTTATTGATGTATTCTTAGCTCGACATGTTTCGTGTACATACACCCATCATCAGGAGCGTTAGATGTTGAATTGCAGCATATGGTTTTCTGCACCGAGTTTTTGGATGGGTGCTGGTCTTGAGAGCTGCTGCGTAGGTCGTGTGTACGGTGCGGATGGTGCACCATCCGCACCGTACAGCGGCTCGCAGGACCACCACCCATCCACAAACTCGGTGCAGAAAACCATATGCTGCAACTCAACATCTAATGCTGCTGATGGTGGGCGTATGTACCCGAAACATGTCGAGCTAAGAATATATCAATAAAATGTGAATGAAGTTGGCATTCCACATTATTTCATGAAAAAGATGCACGGTCAAATAACCCACAACGTGTAATGTTTATATTGCCAGGAGATTTTTACATAATTTGTCTCAACAACTACATGTTTCGACCCTTATATCAAGTTGTACACTTTCTTATTATAAGGCAATCTATTCAATATACTACTGTGATATTATTAAATGGAAATTTTACAATTGTGCACAAGAGCTCGTTGACAAAAACAAAACATTGCATATTGTATACTTTGCCTTACAATAAGAAAGTATTCAACCTGATGATAGCCTATATAAAAGTCGAAACGTATATTTGTTGAGACAGATTTTGTAATAATTTCTTAGCTATATAAACATTACAAGTTGCGTCTGACTGTACTTTATCCATATTATGACAATGTATGAACTTGCAAACATTACATGAATCCTTCCACGTGATCCATAGCCAGTCTCACGCTGTACGTCGCACAACGAACATCAATAGCCAGGCTCATTCTGAACTGTATACGATTCACACAATACACAAGGTAAGCACAACCCACTTTCTATCCCGTATAGCCTAATTATTTGTGCAATAATTCATTCTTACTGTATTGCTTTGCCCGTCTATTAAATAAATATATTTGTTTACAGACATGCTGCCACAATATATATTGCTATATTGCTTTGATGGTCTATTAAAAATATACATTTGTTTACAGACATGCTGCCACAATATATATATATATATACATATATAAATAAAGTAATATAGCAATATATATTGCTATATGGCTTTGACGGTCTATTAAATAACTACATTTGTTTACAGACATGCTGTCACAATATATATATATATATATATATATATATATAAAGCAATATAGCAATATGTATTGCTATATTGCTTTGACGGTCTAATAATAAATATATTTGTTTACAGACATGCTGCCACAGCACCAACTCAACGTAACGATGTAATTCACTGAGTGTTTTTAAACTATAACTTTAGCAAGGGACAATGTATGCTCCCAGAGGATGATCGTATGATCGAAACATTTAGGAGCGTTTTAAGTGTTTTAATGTGGATTTTAGATCATTAAATGAATATATGTAAATTTGTTGTTGTATTAATTAAATAAAATGTAAGAAAATGTCCGATATAATCGAGGCAAAGTACTACAAGCATGTAAGCATTACTCAATGTTTCCGTTCTGTGTATGGATCACAGACTAATTTCACGTGTGAAACGTACGTCTATCAGCAGGAGAAGCAGCGGCTAGATAGATAGATTAGCAATTGGGTTCGGGGCCTCTCAGCCCCGATGCACCTAGGCCTTAATAGACGGGCCCTTTGCGACCCATATCGGACATGGAAGCCGTGGCCCCCAGACATAAAATCTTAATAACCTCTTGGTCCAAGAAAGGAACCCAGATATACTACTTCTTTTCTCTCAAAGTCCCCACAAACGAACCCCCTCCAGGTTTGCCAGCGGGGCCCCTATGGGAAGAAATACTCGTCTACATGGCATTTACATATCTCTAAAAGAGCTAACAAATATTCCTCTAATAAGAAGGACCTAAGAAAGAAACGCCCATCCATGTTCCCCAAAAGTTGGGTCCCTACGGAAAAGACGCCCATTTCCGAGCCTTGCTTAACATATCTTAGGGTTCCCAAGTAAGGAGCCCTCCTTCATCCATCTTTCAAAGTCCCCGGTATAAGAGCCTCCCCGTCAAACTCCAGGTTCCCCTCAGTACTACAGGGGCCCCTATGGGAAGACATGCCCATATCCGAGACTATCTGAACATATCTTCCACGGTTCCTAGTGAAGGAGCTCACCCCCCCCCCAAGGCCCCCTCCATGGAGCCTCATCAGAGAGAGAAGCCCCATCCCCAGAGCCCCTTCATCCTTCTCTCAAAGTCCCTGGTAGACGAGCCCTCCTCCAAGTTCCCCAAACGGGGCCCCTATGGAAAGAGATGCCCGTCTCCAGAGAAGCAGCGGTTAGTGTGATAATTCAGTTATTAGTAACGAACCTATGGTATATAACAACGCCTTGCAGAGGGTCTTGCCAATTCCAAACTCGACAGCGTGTCCTCAATCTTGCGCTGCTGGTCTCAGACTCCACCTGCACGTAGTCATACGCGCCAGTTCAAATGTCATACTAGCAGACACCTGAAAACAGGAAACACAGACTGTATAGGGATCCAAACAAAACAGACACGTAATGTAATCTAACTAGATAGAAAGGAACTGTGTAAGGACTGGCCGGTTAGTGAGGAATTACGTTAAGAAACAGACTTAACGACAGTAGCGGGCTGCCGAAGAATAGACGTAAATGACAAATTTTAAAATGTGTGATAAACGTGCAGTAAAGCACACAGTCTTCTGATATACGACGCACAGCAATTTGTCAGAAATATGCAGACGTTACGGAGAAAACGTCGGTACATTTCCAACAGACTAGGTGACAAGACAATCACAGACATCGCCATGGGAACTCAATCCTAAATTCTGATTTAATTTATTTACCTAAAAATTAATACTTTTCAGGCAGAACACAAATAAATACCTAAAAATCAAAATACGCTGTATATGTAGCCTATATGCAACTGCTATATATACAACTGCAATAACCCTTACATTGCTAAATTGGATAATACGGTGAGCTCCTAATAATGCCAGCAAATGGCAGATGGGATTTAACTCGTCTTTTAAAGGGCTAAATTTATTTCAACACACTGAAACATGGATTAATTTGGTGACTGAAAAGTAACAGAATATCAATTTGGTGACTGAAAACTAACAGAATATCAATTTGGTGTCTGAAAAGTAACAGAATATCAATTTGGTGACTGAAAAGTAAAAGAATATCAATTTGGTAACGGAAAAGTAACAGAATATCAATTTGGTGACTGAAAAGTAACAGAATATCAATTTGGTGTCTGAAAAGTAACAGAATATCAATTTGGTGACTGAAAAGTAAAAGAATATCAATTTGGTGTCTGAAAAGTAACAGAATATCAATTTGGTGACTGAAAAGTAAAAGAATATCAATTTGGTGAATGAAAGTAACAGACTATCAATTTGGTGACTGAAAAGTAACAGGATATCAATTTTGTGAATGAAAAGAAACAGAATATCAATTTGGTGACTGAAAAGTAACAGAATGTCAATTTGGTGACTGAAAAGTAACAGAATATCAATTTGGTGTCTTAAAAGTAACAGAATATCAATTTGGTGACTGAAAAGTAACAGAATATCAATTTGGTGTCTGAAAAGTAACAGAATATCAATTTGGTGACTGAAAAGTAACAGAATATCAATTTGGTGTCTGAAAAGTAACAGAATATCAATTTGGTGACTGAAAAGTAACAGGATATCAATTTGGTGACTGAAAAGTAACAGAATATCAATTTGGTGAATGAAAGTAACAGACTATCAATTTGGTGACTGAAAAGTAACAGGATATCAATTTTGTGAATGAAAAGAAACAGAATATCAATTTGGTGACTGAAAAGTAATATAATATCAATTTGGTATTTGAAAAGTAACAGAATATCAATTCTCATTAATTGAAATTTCAAAGAAGTTATTTTTTTCCGAATGCAGGGCGCACGATCCCCCTTGCTGAAACAATTTTCTTCTGACGTCGTATTTGTCTGTCGTTGTGGACAAGTGTCACTGATTCACTGAGCTGCTACCAGAAAGAGTCCGATTTGTCATAGAAGTTAAAATAAACTTCTCATAACAGAATTGTATCAGACAGATAACATGGAAAAGAAAACTGCATAATGGATTCAAAAGAGTGAGGGTAATGACGTAAGATTTGACGTCATATCGATTGGCAGAAGGTTAAATACGTTTATGAAGAGGGCAGTGCATTGATCGTGGACTGACTGACCCTGAAGACGCAGGTACCACGTTCATTCTGGAAAATGTTCACGAGATTAGCATCTAGCGACACAAGGAGGATGAATGAGCCAGAACAGAAGAACACTGCGGATATGTCGCAACATGTTAAGTTCCTTCGCAGAATTTCAAAAACCGAATTTTAGCTTTGTAATGTCTGCTCATCTGGTCGTCCGCATGGGACAGCTGAGCCACCACTAATGTTCGGATATTTATAAAATTTGATATTGTAAGTATTTTTGTCGAAAATTGGAAGATTTTTGTTGAAAACTGGAAGATTTTTGTCGAAAAAGTGGACGATTTTGTCGAAAATTTGAAGATTTTTTTGTCGAAAATTTTAAGATTTTGGTCGAAAATAGGAAGAATTTTGTAGAAAATTGGTAGATTTTTGTCGAAAATTGGAAGATTGTTGTCAAAAATTGGAAGGTTTTGGTCGAAAATTGAAAGACTTGTCGAAAATTGGAAGATTTTGTGTCGAAATTTGGAAGATTTTTGTCGAAAATTGGAAGATATTTTTCGAAAAAATCTGTCGGCAAACTTCAAGGTTCATTTAAATCTGACAAGAATAACGGGTATTTCACAAGCAGGGCAACGTACATTAGTGATAGTACCAGCTTAATTATTCTGAGAATGAGAAACGTTTCAGGCAAAAGTTGTAGAGAAAATCAAAACACACCTTTATGTTCAGTAACATTTTCTTTACGAAAATCGTGCCGTTTATGACGTAATGTTGACAAATACGGTACATCCAAACAGCATGTGCTTCGAGTGCTGTGTAACTTAAGCCGATGGATACACACTCAGAATATGTAAAAGGTGAAAGTAAAGGTAAGGTTTTCCCGTTACAGGCCCGGTGTGGCCCAGACGGTGGGTAGAGGTATAGCTCTACTCTTCCATGACCGCGGCACTAGAAGGGGGTGAGTGCCCAGCAGCACGCCCCGGCCGCACTTTAACCCCGGGAAAGACCCGGTATCCATTTTACAGGAGGCTGGGTGGGCCCCAGGGACGGTCTGGAAGGGCGGAAAATCTGGTCTCCACCGGGATTCGATCCTGGACTGCCCAGCCCGTAGGCAGTAGCTATACCGACTGAGCTACCCGGCCCACACTCAGAATATGTATTAGTTGGTTTTCCATGACAAAAATGGTTACGCAAACGCCTCTCGTTGTTACTTGATACGTACACATGTTGTCTTGTTCAACCCTATTAACGCCAAAATATGTGATTTTTCAGCATACACACAAACGACAAAAAAGCCGCAGTACGTTGAGGAAGTCAAATTTTTATCCTTTTGTACAGGTTGTATTTCAAGATTTCCTGTGTGTATTGTTATTAGTTGTCTTGTGTGTATTGCTGTCACCTTATGTGTATTTTTCTTACTATGTGTGTATTGCTATTTTTACTTTAGATGCCGGACTACCAGGAGTATTTTTTGGGGGTAAAAAGCGGCCGGTGCGTAAGGCTGACAACTTTACCACAATTCCGGGCCATTGTCACGTAATCTGGGAACCTTAACTTCCTGGAACCCTCTGGGCACCTCGGGCCTGTAATGGGACTGATTTACCTTTTACTGCTGTCTAGAAGTCAGTATTCGGAAGGTCCTGCGACCGGCCACCTCGACACAGGTTTTTCTCGGTTTCCCTGTGTCTATAAGCAAATGCTGAGATGGTTCCCAACATTCCAAGTTGCCACTACAT
>Ga0131853_10025061_pt1 | contig 10750 bp, 9 predicted proteins | sample TergutLab28metaG_FD_92764 | JGI IMG/M metagenome (GOLD analysis project Ga0131853, IMG submission 92764) | Labiotermes labralis P1 segment gut microbial communities from Petit-Saut dam, French Guiana - Lab288 P1 (version 2) (version 2) | ecosystem: Host-associated > Arthropoda: Insects >... | reverse complement strand
TTTTAATTTGGGTTAATGGGAATTTTGGGAAAAAATTCCTCCCCCTGGGGAGGCAAAAACCCCAGGCCCCCCCCAAAAAGGTTTTTTTTTTTTTTCCCCCCCCCCCCCCAATAACATTATGGTATTGGCAAGGAAAGCATGTAGGTTTAGAATCAACTGCTAGATTTTCTCCAGTTTGTTTTGTTTATGTGATACTGTTTGATATGTTGCTGTAGTTGGATGATGTGTAACATTCACTCATCAGGTGATGAGTTATAGTGTTTTGCAGTTGTTAGAGTATTGTGAAATAATTTAATATTGTTCACATTTTTACTAATAAAGTTTTAATTTTTAATATTGGAAGTGTTTGCTGTAAAGTTCAGTATTTTTTTACACTAGTAGCCTTTTATTACTTAATCATTTTTAAAAGTACCCGGTGAAGCAGAAATACACGACAATTTTTCAAAATGACATAACTGGAGCATACTCATAATATGTTTTGTTTGTTATGTCTCCAGGTTCTTCTTCAGATACAGATCTATGACAACCTCATTAACCCAGTTGTGGATTCATTGAAGTACTTGACAAGTTTGTCATATGATGTACTGGGCTACTGTCTCATTGAATCCTTAGCATCAGCAGACCGTGATCGTTTCAAACATGATGGAACATCAATTTCTTTATGGCTACAAAGTCTTGCCTCTTTTTGTGGTGCCATTTTTAAGAAGTACAACATTGAACTTACAGGACTTTTGCAGTATGTTGCCAACCAGCTGAAAGCACAGAAAAGGTAAGACAACTAGAAAGCAGCAGTGAAATACAACTTACGGAATGAACTGAGCAAAAGAGAAATTTGTTACAGGGAAGTATTTATTATGAAAGTTGGTTTTGAGTAATTATCTAGCATGCACATATGTAAAGGAGGAAGTCATCATTATTAGGAGGCTTCCTTTATCATAATTCTGAGTTTGTTGTTGTCATAACACTTTGAGAATTTTCAGGTTTATCACTTTAATGAGGAGCACTTTGTGGTGGCAACATGTTTATCTACGTTTTGCTGTTTACGGAATGTTTTCTGAGTGTGGTGGAGTTATGCTGTAACCCATTTCTTGGCCAGGCATGTTTGCTGTGTGTTCCTTTAATTGGTGGCCACTTGAAAGTAAATAGCCTTGAACCTTTTCAGTGCCAGGTGCCTGGCTCATCATCCGCTGATAGTGGGTCATGTTGTGTTGTCAGGCAATCAGTCGACTGAAATTTTAAGTGCTGTATGCTCCCTTCTCATCTGGGAGCTGTCAGCACATTCATGTCATTGAATAGCATGACTTGACAACTTTTAATGTCTGTACTGTTAATGATTTTTTTTGTATCTTGGTGTGTGTGGTATGTCACTGCATCGTGACAGTCAAGTTTCATTCCATTGTGGTCACAGTACCATGTGCATCCACTGGTAGCACTCCAGTAACAGAAATTACATTGCAACATTTACTGGTACTGAGCAAGCTCAGTGAGCCTTGCTCAACAGAACTAAGTCTTGTACCCAAGTCTAAAGAAATTTTTGTAACATTACATGTGAGATTGGAGGTGCTCATGGCAGTGGTAACTTGTAGACTCATAGAAATATACCATTGTTTTTGAGGAACATGTTGTCTTCAGCTTTAATGTAGACACGGTAAGTTTCTCTGAAGTGTTCTTAGATTTATACGGGAGTGCATGGCATGACAGCCCAGAAGGCAGTAGTTCTCAGTAATGTGCAAGGTCATGTGGAAACATGCTCATTGGTGGCAGTGTTATTTTTTTAAAACCTGTATTTTTAGAGGGGAGGAAAATATCTCATATACTCACGATAATAACACTGGAAACATGAACAGTTTATTAAGATTATAAGAATTTGCAAGGGAATGCTGGATGTGAGTGCATTTGTCTAAATGATTATTATGTAATTTTACTGCGTTGCATTTTCATTTCTAGCTTGGATCTGCTGATTTTGAAAGAGATTGTGCAAAAGATGGCTGGTATTGAAGCAGCAGAAGAAATGACTCCAGAACAGCTGGAAGCAATGGCTGGTGGTGAACTCTTGAAAGGAGAGGTATGTTGGTTTGAGGGAAAGTAGGGAATTTGGGTCTCACGGGTGTGAACCAGTCAGCTTTGAACTTCATGTTAGTCACATCTACATCTTTTAACTGTGATCGTCTTGCAAGGAGGTCCAATACATGGAACTCTGAATCTGATGTCAGTATTGCAAGTTTTTATTCATCTTTGTAAACCAGCTTCCTTTCAAACAAATAAATATAATGCTTCTGAAGCAATATCTGTAGATTTCTCGTGTGTGCATAACAAGTGTCGTGGGTGAAGATGCTGTTTTGCCGCATCAGTGGTTAATCAGTTCCTGACATTTCAAAGGATGACAGTTCCTTTGAAATGTCAGGAACTGAATACCCAGTGATGTGGCATCATATCCCACAAGAACATTGTCCTCCACCACACTGCAGAACTTGTATGTGTTGTGGCTTTTTCTTTAGTAAATGTGGCATCTTATGACTGATTTTGGTTTGTCACCGTCACCATCTTTACAAAAAAAAATTATAGAACTTGCATAGGCATCCATTCTACTTGGTTGTAGTATATGTGTGAGCAGAAATTGGTGACTTGAAGGTACTAATCTGTTGTCATTTTTAGGCTGGGTACTTCAGCCAGGTGCGGAACACAAAGAAGTCATCACAAAGGTTGAAAGAAGCACTGGCAGAACAAAATTTGGCTGTGGCTTTATGTCTCCTGATGGCTCAGCAGAGATACTGTGTTGTGTACAAGGAGACAGAAAAGAGTCATTTAAAACTGGTGGGGAAATTGTATGATCAGGTATGATGACATTCTTTGTAATTTGCCTTTACCCCATATTGTAAAAAGTATGTTGTGATGGAACATTTTTAAGTTTTAGTATTTCTTGCAGTGAAACTAATTTTGTGCGAGGGTGTACAAAGGCATGTTTGGAAGTTCTCAAACATGTCACTAGGACAGAACAGCAAATGTTGCACCTTTTTGCTACTAGGTGCTTTATTATTACTGTCTACAATCCTCTGCATTGGCTGTCAGCAAGTATTTATTGTTTGTATTAAGTGTGATCTTTGATTTTCTAATGGCTGATCTGAAGGAACAACACATTTGCATAAACCTTTGCTGTAGACTTGAGGACTACGTTGGAAATTCAGGTGACCAAATGTGGGTTTACCATTATGGCTGAGAAACCAAACAGTGGTCCTCTCAGTAGGAAAGCCCGTTCTGTGTACATCTGAAGAAGGCAAGTCGGATTGAACACCAAGAGCATATTGGTGGTTGTGACTGTGTAGGGACTGTTCATCAGCAGTTTGTTCTCCAGGTCAAATGGTTAACCAGTGATAGGAAGTTTTAGAAACATCTGAGGGAGCAAGTTAGCCAAAAACACTTCTAACAGTAAAAGAACTAGGACTGGTTGATTCAGTGACTTTCCTCTGGTGCACACTGCTTTGTCAGTGCAGCAGTTTTTAGCTGCCAAATACATGGTTGTGGTCCCCTGCCCTCCTTATTCACCTCATTTGGCCCCTTCTTGATATCCTTGTTTCTGATTGCTATCACAGCTGCAAAGGCATCATTTTCAGAATGTCTGTGAGATTTAAGGACAGTCACCATCCTACACATGATTCCAACAGTGCTAGTTTTCTCAGTAAGAGGGAATTTTCTCTTGGATAATAAGGAAACCAGCATTCTTGTTTGTTATGGCTGTTGGTCTTGGTGGTTGATAACCTCTCATATTTCTCCAGTGTTGTGTCATTTGTTCTTGTTAAATCTTTGTTCTAGTTTCACTCCACCATCACATGTTTCTGCAAGTCTTCTGTAAATAATGATGTATGTGACTAATGAAGATAAATTTCTCACAGCACAAATATCTTTTCATGTTTTTCTGGTGTAACTATTATATGTAATTTTGTACTGCTGTTACTGGCCCCCTTGTATTTTTGCTTCTGTAAACACCTGAATTACTTGCAACACTTCTGAACCCGTATTGTACACGGTATACAGATAATGTCAGTGGATACAAGCCACACTGACATCTCTAGCTGAAGATGGTGTGAACACTCAGAACAGCTTAGATGCACTGCGCAGCACACTGGGTAGCGTCACCTTCATTGCAGCTGGGTACACTAGCCTGTTGTAAGAGTGAAATTGCTAATTTAATGAAAAACAGGTATGCAGATATGTGTCTTACATAAGCAAAATTTTCAAAGTGGGTGCTTGTTTAGTGAGGGATGCCTGTGTATTCTAGTAAATTTTTTTCATACCAGATGATTTTTTTTTTTATTTGAATGGTGAAATAAGGTAAAATTGTTTAACTGTTTATATAGAACAAAAAACTTTCTGGCATTCTGTTTCAGTTCATGAAATTTATTCTTTTCTGTCATTTGTTCCATTGAAAGTTGCCTTGTTCGGTATGCATCTTCAGTGATCCTAGAGATGCAGATCGTAATTCTGTTTTAGGGCCTGTTGACTTAATGAGACGGCTTTCAGTCAGTGTATGTGATACAGTTGAGACAGAAATGAGCACAAATTCCTCTACCAGTAGTTTGTGTTAGATGGTATAGAAAGTGCCTTGAAAGTCACATTATAATGTTTCATTGTAGTAACTTATTCCTGCTCCTGCCCCCCCGCCCCCCCTTTTTTTTTGCACAGTATATCTGCTGTATGAGTTTCTTTGTTCATATGGCTCCATATATTTGTGCTATAGAAAATTGTAAGCCATAACTACCACTTTTAAATTATACTTAAGTGTGGCTTTAATACTTGCAAACATAAAAATTAACACACTGACCACCAGTCAGAAGATTTGTGCCAACAGACTCAATAAACTCCCAATTTATTGTGCTGTGATTTATGTTATTTCTTGTAATGTCTCTGAATTATATCTTCTGCTTTGTTTAGAGCAAAGATTGTTGTAGAACTGCTGTCCTGTTGGTAGAGGTCACATCATAAATTAACTTTTTGATCAATGCTCCTTTTGTGTCTTTCTAAACCGGGGGTTTTTCTCATATAAAATGTGGTTATGAAATGTAGTGGCCGATGACTGAGAATGGTATCTATTGCAATATTTTAGCGGTAAATAAAGTATATATTTTTAATTCCTGTTATTGTATGAAACAACCCGCCCGCCACTTAGTTTCGAGTAGTAAAGTTGAGCTATGCTATTGTGAAGTTTGTGTACATTTGTTGTTCTACATGCATTGTTCTGTAGATATCATGTTTTTCATTTATTTAACTTTTTGTAATGCACTACAGTTCAAAGAAATTTAGGTAGACACACAATTTGTAGGATTGTAGGAATGAGTAATAAGTGGCAATATTAAAAGTAAAGTATAGTTGTCACTCCCTCTTTACCTCAAGAAGCATGTGTTGGAGTGGTCATACAGCTGCCTTCACTCATGACCTTGGCACCCGATGGTGGCAGGTGTCTAGCTTCACACCCTTGCTGCTTTCTCCTCAAGGACTCATTGAATTCGCTAGGTATGTCCCCCAGAGCCATTCTGGTTGCTTTGGGGAAGAGAAAAATCTCTCGCCCCTGCCAGCGGTAGAACCATGATCCCTCATTTGTCAGCCCGTAAATTAGTCATTATGCTGTCTCCAGTGCCCGAACTCCAATTGACAAGTGACACAAAATATTGGTAAGAAGAGTGGTTATTCTGAAAGGATGTAATAAGTAAGAAGCAGGAAAAGGTAAGGTCACTGTGCATGCCATGAAAGTTTGTGAGGAATGGCATATAATTCCACTCATTCTTCACCACAGCACCAGATGGAAGTGAATGCTTGGTTGTACTCTTCATGCATTTTACTTATGCAGGAAGGGCCCCTTGATTGGGACATGGGGTGGGTCTCAGAGACAGTCCGGACACTTCAGAGGAAAGGTAAACTAATTGTGCTGACTGAGTAGAACAGCAATACTAATTGCCCCTGATAGGAATTGAACAAGGATTCCTTGGTTGTCTAGCCCAAAGCTTTGTCCCTATATGGACTGAGCTATCAGTATTATAACAAATGGAATGATTTGTTCAAAATATTGAGACAGTAAGCCATACTAAAACAGATCTTTACACTCTGACATTTGAGACTCTTACAGCAGTAGCAATGGATATTGCCACAGTCTGGGATGTGCTAGTGTGTACTCTGAGGAAATAAATTTCTACCAAGTTCCTACTGCCGTAACCATATTCTGTGAACTTTGCATCCAAATTAAAAATATTCTGGCACACGTAGTTCTAGTGGCTGGTAAACACTGCATAAGCAAAGTTGATAATGATTTAATCTTCAGAAAGATGCAAATTATCTTACCAAACACAACATATAGATTAGTAAAATAGTCTTTTATTATACAGTACATATTTCAGCTGTTCAGATCAGCCATCATCAGTTAGATGTCAGATACACAAATATAAATATAATGGGAGAGAGTGTTATGAATTATAACGATATTAATCCAAAAACAGAATAATAAGGATAAAACTAACACATAACCATGTTACAGAAGTGAGGCCTCCCTCCCTTTATACATACATATATATATATATATATATTTTTTTTTTTCTTCTTCTGATATCTACCTGATTTTGGCTGATCTGGACAGCTGAAATATATTGTAGTGTGTAATGAAAGACTATTGTGCTAGACCTCTATGTTGTGTTTGGTCAGATAATTAGCATCTTATTCAGAAATACACAATGGGACAATGTCACCCGCGATTAATCTTCCTCCTTCTGATGTTTTTTGTTGTCTTCCTACAGTGTCAGGATACATTGGTGCAGTTTGGAACATTCCTGGGGTCTACATTATCAATGGAAGAGTACGTGACAAAACTGCCTTCTATCCACAGCATGCTGGCAGACTATCATATCCATGCTGATGTTGCCTTCTTCTTAGCTCGGCCCATGTTCACACATGCTATTAATGTGAGTGCTGTTTAGTTACTGTCAACATTAACTCCTTGACTGCCGTGAAAATAATAGTTCAGAGATGTTCTTTCTGACATGTAACAGTAAAAGAGAAGAGAGTGAGAAAAGTGGAACAGGAGGTAGAAGGTTGGTGAAATTTATGTAACCAATAAAATGTTCAGAAATGGCCCTGTACTTGAATACATACAGTGTACTGGTGCATTGCATATTTTATAGTCTCAACAAATAAATAATAAATAAATAATTAGATTTATATGACAGTGGGGAGCAACAAAAAAATTATTCAAGAATATGGTGTTGCTTGCTTGAATAGGGGAGATTAGACATAATGACTTATGTTGCCAAATATGTCACTTAAGGTAAAGGTGTCCCTGTGTCTAAACACCATGTTTTCAAGCCCATGCATTCTTAACCTCAGCACAAGATAAAGGTAGTGATCATTGTCACACTGGCCACTCCCTCCATTTCTGTGGCTTCAGTAGCCACTGTAGGCCAAATTGAATTCATGGCCGGTCACCATTACGAGGAGAAAAATCTTGACATTGTCAGGAAGGAGGCGCCAGTCTTACAGACTGTAGTCAGTCACTTAATTGACTGAGCTGTCCCATCATAGTGGTTGGTTTCTTCATTTTGCATTAGTTTAAGTGTAAACACAATTTTCTTGTTCAATAACAAAATTGTGAAGATGGTTGTAAAGCACATGCTTTAACAGACTAGAAGTTACTGCTTTCATTTGTTTTATGTATACTAGACATATTTTGAGAAGGACTGGTGGACTGCAGGCTGCTGCTATTCAAATTTAACTGTATATAATTTCTGTTATTTACTTTCAGCTGAAGTATGATGCATTTCGTAAAGCTGATCCAAACTGCAAGAAATTATCACCTACAGCAAAACATCAGAAATACTGTGAAGCTGCAAGTGAAATTATGAGTCCTATTGTTGCTTCGGTACGGCCTTTGCATCCTCCCAAGGTGTGGGAAGATATCTCTCCACAGTTCCTAGTGACATTCTGGTCTCTAACAATGTATGATCTCTTCGTTCCTAGTGATAGTTATCAACGAGAAATTAATAAGATCAAACAGCTCTCCCTTCAAGTGATGGACTCCAAAGACATGGTATGATTCATCTATTTCTTCACTGTACCTTCATTAATTTTTATTTCAAGCAGGTTGGTATATAGGAGTACTATTGACTTGCATTTAATGGGCATGTCCTGCAAATTTCAGGTGGTTTTCCATCTGTCCTTAGTTTTTTAGGTTTTCCCGAGCCTTTGGATGATGTTATGAAATGGGCCTTTTCAAAATATGTAGATTCATTTCAGTGCTGTATTGACATATATTTTTGGGATTGTTGATAAATAGTATATATTGCAGGAAATGCAAAAACATTAGCTTGATATTGCTAATCTTTACCTTAGCCCTTGCTTAGAATGTGCAACAAACAGTATATTCAGACTGCTAAACAGCCCATGATATTTTTACAACATCTGATTTTAGAAATTGAAAATATGCAGTATCATCATCTGTGTGTGTTATTTGTGAAACACTGTAAGGTTTTGCACATATTAATAAATGTAATTACTTCAGAAAAATGTTAATAGTTTGCCGTGTTTTATTTTTTGTCTGTGAGTGTCCTCATTTCTGCTCCAGATTTATACAGCATTTCAGTATTTACTGCCAAGCAAACCCCAAGCCTTTTAGGAAACTCCAGAAACAAAGAAATGTTATGCTGTATTAAAGTAGATTTATTGGCATCCCATATCAGAGAGTTTATAAAAGTGCTACCCACCCAGTTGTCCGGTACAGATAAATAAGACATATACTTGGCGGGTGGTTATTGTTTCTACTGTGTTGAATCACATACTGGGCAATTTGCTTAGAGACCATCGTTGCTGTCAAGAGATGTTGGGACAAACTAAGAGACTTATTTCATTTTTCAGGCTGCCAGCAAGGGCAAGAAGGAGCAAGAGAGATACACTGCACTCATGGAGAAACTTCAAGAAGAGAAGAAGAAACAGCATGAACATGTTGAAAAAGTTATGGCCAGATTAAAACAGGTATTGCCATGATGTATAGTAACTATCTGTTTGAATACGTGATCTTACTGTTGTCACAGGAGATTTTTAAAGCATGATTTGTGTCCATTTGAGGTGTTACGCAATCTCCTCGCAGGTATGCTGTGGATACATGTGATCTCCAAAACTAACGAATGTACTAACAAACTCCATGCAGCAGAGTCCTTCTGGAGAAGCTGACAGGTCCTCAGCTAGTCAAGAAATTCCTTGCATTTTATGGAAGCTGGGACTTCATTACTGTGTTCATGAGAGCCTGCCACCTTTCCCTATCCTGAGCCAGATCAGTCCATTCCATGCCCCTCACCCTATCCAACTTCTAGAAGAGCCATTATAATATTATCCTCCCATCTGTGCCTGGGTCTTCTAAGTGGTCTCTTCTCCTCAGTTTTCCACACCAAAACCCTGTATGCACCTCTTCTTACATGACATGTCCAGCCCATCATATTCTTCTTTGATCACCCAACTAATATATAGTGTGGAGTGCAAATCATAAAGTTCCTCATTATGCAGTCTGCTGTTACCTCATCCCTCTTAGGCCCAAATATCTTCATCACCCTATTCTTGAACACCCTTTGCCTATGTTCATCCATCATTGTGAGAGTCCAGTTTTCACCCCCCTTTAAAACAAGGGGCAAAATTATAGTTCTTTACATTCCAGTCTTTATATTTCTGGATAGCAACGTGGAAGACAAAAGATTCTGCACTGAATGATGGCAATTACTCCCTGAATTCAATTAGGTCATAATTTCTTCATGAATGCAATTTGATTTGTTGGTGGTTGTGAATTATGATAATTGGTGATTAGTCTGAGAGTTGTCAAGTGAATTTAGTTTGGTTCATAGTGATTCTTTATAACCCCAGCTTTACATGGAGTTGAATTATAAATTGTAATGAATTTTTCATAAAGTTGCACATAATACAAACTTGGCATATGGTGTAAAAGATGGGTCTTATTAAGATCTTCACCCTGAACTTGAAACATTCATTTTATCAATTTCTTATTTAATGCAGTCAGCAGACCCACTTCATTTGCAGCTTTGTGCGTCATAGTTTTGCTGATTTGTGGGAAAACTGTTGTGATACATTTGTACATTGCAGTATAGGTTCAATGCTCATTTGGAGTTGCTCATATGTAAGGTGGGCAGGTACTGTAATTGACAACAGCATACTCCTTCCCCATGTCTTACTGCAATGTGTAATGGGCTTTGACTGTACTTCTCACAGTTTTTTAGAACCACTTGTGGATGGAAGTAGTAGTGGCAGGGCAATCAGAGTTCACATCTTTCTTCCCTCAGTCTTCTGCCTCCCTGTCTGCCATGCATTCTCTGTCATTTAATTACTGTGAAAACTTTCAGCCAGCAACACTGGCAGTAGTTCAGTAAACACCATCACATATGTTTTCCAAATTTTGTATGACATTGCTTATATGTTTGTTTCCCTGAACTCCATTTTTAGCATGGGGTTTTATCTTCGAACACTGCTGTTCTACGAGCCATGGCTTCAAGAACCCCAGTGAATATCAAGGTTCTAATGTGCACAGACTGATTAACTTGCAGTAAGAGATATACCGTGTGGCACAAAAAGAACACATGTTTTTCAGATGATTGTAACTTTGTTTATTTTCAATATAAAAAAATTATGTTAACACCAAAACAACCTGTAATAAATGCAGTTTTGATTACTTACATTGATTACTCAATTACGGAAAATTATATCGGAAAGATGG